>Ga0070667_100002847_pt1 | contig 14931 bp, 15 predicted proteins | sample KBSS33metaG_FD_64659 | JGI IMG/M metagenome (GOLD analysis project Ga0070667, IMG submission 64659) | Switchgrass rhizosphere microbial communities from Kellogg Biological Station, Michigan, USA - KBS S3-3 metaG | ecosystem: Host-associated > Plants > Roots > Rhizosphere > Soil ... | reverse complement strand
CGACGCTGCGCGGCGCATCGACGTAGAGCCCGTCGACGCCGACCGCGGCGTACGACTCGAGACGCGCGATCGCGTCGTCGAGGTCGGTGACGCCCATCGCGTCGGTGCGCGCGACGACGAAGAAGTCGGGATCGCTGCGCGCCGCGAGCATCGCGCGGAGTTTCTGCCGCATCTCGTCGGCCGGAATGAGCTGCTTGCCCGTGAAATGCCCGCACTTCTTCGGGCTCGCCTGGTCCTCGATGTGCAGCACCGAGGCGCCGGCTTCTTCCCAGAGCTGAATCGTGCGCTGCGCCTCGAGCACGCCGCCGTAGCCCGTATCCGCGTCCGCGAACACCGGCACGCTCGTCACACGGCAGATCCGCCGGATGTGGTCGAACATCTCGGTCTGGGTCAGCACGCCGAAGTCGGGCGCACCCGCGACGATCGCCGACGCGACGAAGCCACTCACGTAGATCGCGGGCGCTCCGGCCCGCTCGGCGAGCTTCGCCGTGACCGCGTCGTGCGCTCCGAGGCAGACGAACGGCGGGCTTCTGAGCAGCTCGCGGAAACGCGTCGAGCGGCTCATGGCTTGCCGGTGCTTTCGCCCGGCACCGTGGCCGCCGGCACGCCGCCGGCGGGCGGATGATCGATCACGATGGAGCGCTTCGTGAACTTCCAAGCGCCGTTCACCTTGCGCAACGAGTCGTCGTAATGACCGGCTACGATGACGCCCGGCGCGCCGTTCACGTTGCCGATGTCCTGCCAGTACGCGCCGCCAGTGGCCGTGTCGCCGTCGATCTTGTAGGAGAGATTGGTAATTACGTGGTTGATGCGCGGGCCCGCGGGTTGGGCCGCAAGGAACGACTTGATCGCCGTGCGGCCTTTCGACGTCACGCCCTGCAGCAGCAGCTCGCCGTCCTCCGTATAAGTCGCGACGTACGCGTCCCAGTCGCTCGCATCGAGCGCGCGCGGATAGTCGCCGGCGACGAGCTGGTCGATCGCCTGGCGCTCGGCGAGCGCCGCGATTCGGGAATCGGGCGGCTGCTGCGGTTGACAGGCCGAGGCGAGGACGGCCACGGCCAGCGAGATCACGAGGTGCTTGGTCTTCATCGACGCGCTCCGTTTTCGAATTGTTCGAGAGAGAAGGGGCGCCGCGGCCGCTGTCGGCCGCGACGTAATCGAATCGATCTATGCGGCGCGAAACGCGAGCCGCTCGATCTTCCAGCAGCCGTCGAGCTTCACGTACGCTGCCTCGATCACGCCGCGGTCCGTGCGCCTGAGCACGCCGCCGCCTTGAGCGCGCGCCATCGCGACGAGCGGCGTCACGGGCTCGATCGGCGTCTCGATCTCGGCGTTGCAATGCAGGCGCGCGGTCGCGGCCGTGCCGCCCGCCGCGATCTCGATCGCATCTTCGCCGTCGAGCGAGTCGGCCCCGAGCGTCGTCGGCCCGGAGCGCGTGTCGGCACGGGCAGGTTGCGCGAAGAGCGCCGCGGCCTCGTCGTGCGCGCCCGCGTTCACGTGCCGCAAGTAGCGTCGCGTGAGCTCGCGGATCGCGTTCACGTCCTCGAGCTCGGCGAGACGCGCTTCCGACGTGTCGCGAGCTTCAGCCGTATGTGCACTCACGCGCGCGGCGCCGACGGTTAGCGGCACGGCGAGCGCCGCGCTCGCCTTCCAGAGGAACCCGCGGCGTGCGGAATCGACGGTGGTCTTCATCAGTGCCTCCGCGACCTCAAGTCGAGAAATACTTCAGCACGTCGAAGCGGCCCGCGTGGCGCGCGTGCGCGCCGACGGTGCTCAAGCTCAAGCCGTTCGGGCCGCCGTGATAGCCGACGCCGCAGTCGTGCATCGTGCGCAGGTTGATCAGGATCGTGCCGAGCGTGCCGTTGCACGCCTCCTCGAGCCAATAGGCGAAGTAGAGCTCGTCGCGGATCTTCACGTACGACGCGGGGCCGCTCCATTCGAGCCCGCCCGAGCCGTTCTCGAGGAAGATGATCCACGACAGCGAGTGCGGCGTGGAATAGAGGTGCATGGAGGTGAGGCCGGGTGAGTAGTTCCAGGTGATCGCGCGGCCGACGAGCTCGTCGGTGAACTGGTGGCGCCGATACTTCGGCGGCGTGAGGCCCTTCATCTCGATGACGCCGAAGCGCGTCTTCACCGCTGCCTCGTTCGCCATGTACGGCGTGCCCATCGTCCCGTGCAGGCACGTGACGAGCGCCTGGTCGAAGTCCATAACTATCGAGCATGCGTCGTGGTCCGGCGCCCCGCCCATCAAGTGGCCGAACATCACGACGCCGGGTGCGGCTTCCCACGACTCGTAGCGCTCTTCGTGCCAGGCCGTCTCGCCTTCACGGCGCCAGCGCAGCTTTTGCACGTCGTCGAAGCGATATTCGAGCGCGAGCCAGCCGTCGTAGCGCAGCGTGAGCTCCTTGCCCTCGAGGAGCTCGCTGACCGGCAGCTTGTTGCCCGCCATCGGATTCTTCTCGGCGAACACGCTCGTCGTCTTCGCGATCGCGGCCTCGAGGTCGGGTTTGCTCATCGCTGGATTCGTCTTCATCGGCCGATAGACGGGCCGGCCGCCTTTTGCCTGCGGCACCTGCCGGTTGCCGAGCGCTACCGTCGTGCCGACGTCGCCGAACGGCTCGAACTGCGCGATCTGCCCGAGCCACTCGCCGCGGCCGCGAAACACGTAGTACTCGAGAGCGTCCGTCGCGTCGAAGCCGAGACGTACGCCGACTTGCTCGGCGCGATTCGCGTCGAGCACGTAGAGCGTCATCGTGCCCGACATCTCGCACTCGACGCGCGAGTAGATGTAGAGGTCGTCGTCGATCTTGACGTAGTCCGAAGGTCCGCAGAACGAGAGCTCGCCGCCGAGCCGCGTGAGCTCGACGAAGTTCGAGTAGAGCACTGTGGGGTAGTACTCGAGCGTCTCGATGCCGTTGTCCTGCTTCCAGTAGAAGCCCTTGCCTTCGATCCGATTCGTGATGCCGTGCCGCGCGGTCGGCGCTTGCTTGGCGGATTGGTCGACGTAGCCGTAGTGGATCTGGCGCTGCACCTCGCGCTTGTCGTCGTAGCCGCTGAACCAGACCTCGAACACCGTCGCGACGCTCGTGTCGCGGTCGACGATCACGTGATAGCCGCGCTGCGTGCCCGGGACGAGGTGCGACAGCAGCACGACGTTGTCGAGCGTCAACGCGCCGTAGCCGGCTTGCGCGGATTTGCCGTCGCCTTCGGTGACGGTGAGCTTGTTCGCGCTCGCGAACCGATAGCTCAACGTGAGCCCGTCGTCGGTGACGATCTTCAGCGACTTACCCGCGAGCACGTCCGAGAGCGGCGACGCGCTCGTCGGTCCCGCGACGGCGCCGAGCTTTGCGGCGATCTGCGCCTCCGTGAGCTTCGTGTACTTGATGCGATGCATCTGCTCATGCGGATATTTCGTGCTCGTCATTCGTAGTCCCCCCGGCCAACCGGCTGACGGTACCGTAGCCCGCGCGCGCGAGGCAACAAGCCGCAGCCACGGCTTCGCCCCGAACGGGTCAGCCGCTCGTCGGCGCCTGCTCGAAGCGCGACTTGAGCCGTGCACGCGTGAGATCGATGTGACTGCGCAGGGTGTAGAGGATTTGCGCGAATCCGAGCGGCACGTGCAGATGGTCGGCGCGCTCTTCGAGAAGCTCGAGCCGGCGCAACAGTGCGGCCGTATCGTTGCGGCGGGCCTCGAGATCCACCTCGATCAGCTTGAGCTCGCCATAGAGCTGAAACACCCGGCGACGCATGCTCCAACCGTAGATCGAGGGCACGAAGCGGATCAGTGGATAGACCACGCCCAACAGCGGCACCAACACGACGAGCAATCGCCCCGCGATCTGCGAGAGCCTGAACGGCAGATATCTCTGCAGGAACGGTCGTCCAGACTTGTAGTACTGCTGTGCGTCCGTCGACACAGGTAAATCGCCCGCCTCGGGCGCCGGGAATTGCGACGCGTGCTGGAAGATGTCGGCGCCCGAGTTGACTTGCGTCGCGGCGTCGAGCAACACGTATTGGAGCTCGTGAGCGAGATCCTTGCGGACGATCAAGCTCGCTTTCACCGCGAGCAGATGCACGTCGCGCGGCGGCCGGTTCGCCGCCATGTTGCCGACACCGGCCGGAACCGTGAGCTTCGTGAGGTTGGGGCGCAGCGCGACGTACGCGTCGGCACGGGGGAAGTCGAGCAGCTCGATCTCCGTCGATGCGAGCAGCTTGCGCACGGCCGGCGTGCTCCATGGCGCGACCATCGCTGCGGCATCGATCTCGTCGCGCAGCAGCGCGTCGGCGGCTTCGACGGCGTCGAGCGGCAGTCGCTTCACGCTGTCGCCCTCGAGGCCGTTCAGCGCGAGCAGTTGCTCCACGAGCGCGCGCGTGCCGCTGCCCTCTGCGCCTGCCGCGATTTTTTTGCCGACGAGATCGCCGGGACGCGCGCCGCAACCATCGCCGCGGCAGAAAAACCAAAGCGGCTCGTAGAACATCGTTCCGAGCGACACGAGATCCGGCGACTTGCTCGGGTCGGTGAGGCCGCCTTGCAAGAACCCGATGCCCACGCCGGTGCGCGGGTCGTTCAAGCGGCGCAGATTCTCGACCGAGCCGGCCGACGTCTGGAGGCGCAAATCGATGCCCTCGCGCGCGAGGATCTCCGCGTACTGCCGACCGGCGACGTCGTACGCGCTGCCGGTCGCGCCGGTAGTCATGGCGACGACGCCAAGGGGCGGGTAGAGGGTTCGGGCGACGGCAAGCAGCCCCGCGACGAGCAGGACGGCGAGCACCGTAAAGAGCCAACGTCGTCGCGCCATCGGCCGCAGATGCTAGTGGCTGCGCCTCGCGGCCGCAAACCACCTCACACGAGGCCGAGCTTCTTGCCCGCGGCGAGCTGCCGGAAGCACTTCTCGATGCGCCTCGCCTTCGTTTCCTCGCGCTTCGCGTTTTCGATCCAACCGACGTACAGGACTCGCTCGCGCGGTGTGAGACGCTCGAACGTCGCCCACGCGCGCGGGTCAACCTTGAACGCCTTCTCGATGTACGCAGGCACCGCGGACGATCGCTTGGGCCGCCGCGGATACCGGTTTCCGGTCGGCGCGCGCTCGCGCCCAGCCGGCGCGAGCAACCCGAGCGCCTCGACCTTCGCGTAGCGCTCGCGGTTCGAATCCGACCAGAAGCTGTCGGGCTTCCGCGGCGTGAACTTGCGCGCGTAGCGATCGTCGTCGAGACGGCGGATCAGGCTGTCGACCCAGCCGAAGCACAGCGCTTCCTCGACGGAGTCCTCGTACTCGATCGACGTCTTGCCCGTGTGCGACTTGTGATACACGAGCCAGATCTCGCTCGCAGAGTCGTGATTCGCCTCGAGCCATGCGCGCCACCGCGAGCGGCTGCGAAGGTCGAGCGTCTTCGATTTCGTCGCCATGCGCACTTCCCGGAATCGCCGTTCAATATACGCGTCCCGCGGGGTTGCGCTAAGCTGAACGCATGTCGAATCCAATCCTCGGCATCGCGCCGCTCGAATTCCCGTGGCAGACGAAGGATCCGTTCCTCGTCTGCGTCCACCACGTCGACAACTATCCGCAGGGCAACGATCGGCTTGGCCCCGCCGCGTCGCTCGCGGGCCGCAACATCGGTCAGGACTTCGCCGGCAAGGACGGCTGGCGCATGTATCACGGGCAAGCTGTGCCGGGCTTCCCGCAGCACCCGCATCGCGGCTTCGAGACCGTGACGTTCGTTCGCGAGGGCTACATCGATCACTCCGATTCGCTCGGCGCCGTCGCGCGCTTCGGCCGCGGCGACGTGCAGTGGCTCACCGCCGGCGCGGGCATCGTGCACTCGGAGATGTTCCCGTTGCTCGAGCGCGAGAAGGCGAACCGGCTCGAGCTGTTTCAAATCTGGCTAAACCTGCCGGCCAAATCGAAGTTCGCGCCGCCGTACTTCACGATGTTCTGGGATAGCGACATGCCGCGCTACCGCGAGACGGACGCGAACGGCCGGCATGTCGAGGTCACACTCCTTGCGGGATCGCTCGGCGGCCTGCAGCCGCCCACGCCGCCGCCCGATTCGTGGGCCGCGCGCGCGGACGCCGACGTCGCGATCTGGTCGATCAAGCTCGAGCCGGATGCCGCCTGGACGATTCCGCCGGCGCGCGATGCTGCCGTCGGCCGCAGACTCTATTTCTTCTCGGGGCAGAAGGTCGACATCGCGGGACGCATCGTCGCGCAGCCATCCGCGGTCGATGTTGCGAGCGACAAGCCCGTGCGCGTGGCGGCGCTCGACAGTCCGGTCGAGATACTCTTGCTCCAAGGCCGGCCGATCGCCGAGCCGGTCGCGCAATACGGGCCATTCGTGATGAACTCGCGTGCGGAGCTCGAGCAGGCCTTCAACGACTACCGGCGTACTCAGTTCGGCGGCTGGCCGTTTCGCGAGAACGAGCCTGTGCATCCGCGCGACCGCGGCCGATTCGCTCGCCACGCGGACGGCAGAGTGGAAGAGGCGCCCGCCTGATCCGCGTTCCGACGCCGCCATAACGGAGAACAACAATGACCGGCGAATCCCAAGACTCACGCAACATCGCGGTGCTCGTTTGGATCGGCACGATCTTTCTTTGGTTCATCCCAGGCCTACTGGCCTATCTGCTCAAGAAGGACGACGCCTACATTCGCGACAACGGTGTCGAGGCTTTGAACTGGTCGATCACGGCGGCGCTCGTGATGCTCGTCGGGCGCCTGGTGTTGTCGCTGATCTTCCTCGGCTGGCTCGCGTACACCGTCGTCACGATTGCTCACGTGGTCTTTTGCGTCCTCGGCGCCATCGCGGCGATGAACGGCCAACGTTATAGCGTGCCGTTTGCCCTTCGGTTGATCAGGTAGCGCGAGCTTTGCGCTGCGCCCCGCCTCGCGAGGGACGGTGTTTCGCGCCCGCCTTCAACGCGTTGCGGGCGAGGTTCTCCGCGTGCCGAAACCTGACGATTTTCGCGACGAGGTCGAGCGGCAGCGCTCGATCGTGCGGGAACTGCACCGAGCCTTTCGCGAAGTCGTACGAGCCGAGCTCGCGTGCGAACTCCTTCACGCCTGACGCGCCCGGATAGAACCCGATGTGGTGCTCGTACGCTGCAAAGTGCACGAGATTGCCGCAAAGCGCGAACGTCGGAATTCGATAGCTGATCTTCTCTTGCGCGTCAGGCGCCGCGCGGCGGATCGTCGTTCGCATCTTTCGCAGGCGTGCTCTGATCGAAGGCGGAAAGGCCGCGATATACGCGTCGACGTCGGCTGCCTTCGGTCTCTGAGCTCCCATTCGATCTTCGCGCGGGCGGAGTGGTGTAAGGCTCTACGACGACCTAGGGTGAGGGCATTTCGGCGCTGGCTTGGCCCACCTCTGCACCGCGCTCGTGCGACTGGGTCTTGGCGAGCGGACGCACGAGCAGGATGCAGACGAACCCGATCAGCCCTCCGCCCGCGATCAGGGCGGCGATCGGCCAGTACGCTCCGCCCGCCGCACCCACGAGGTACCCCGCGGTGAGCGGGACGAACCCCGCGATTGCGCCGCCGAGCTGATAGCCGAGCGACGCGCCGCTGTAGCGCACGTGCGCGGGAAACATTTCCGAGTAGAGCGCGGCGGTCGGCGAGTACACCGCATTGTGGCCGAAGCAGATGCTGATCACGACTGCGAGCCAGATGAGGACCGGTATCTCAGACGTGATCATGAAGTTGAGCGGCGTGGCGAACGCGATGATGAATAGCGTGCCGAAGATGATCACCGGTCGTCGGCCGAGCTTGTCCGACAGCGCGCCGTACATCGGGATCGTCAGGCACTGAACCGCGCCTGCGATGGTCACTCCGATCAGGTAGGTGTCCTGTGTAAAGCCGCGCGCGGCCGTGTAGGCCACGGTGTAGACGGTCATCGCATAGAACAGAGTGCCGTGCGCCAGGTACAGCCCGGCGGCTAGCAGCACGTTGCGCGCGTCGAAGCGCAACAGCTCGAGCGCCGGCACTTTCACGAGACGCCGGGACTCCTTGATCTTTGCAAAGATCGGCGACTCCATGATCCGGAGGCGGATGAACACGCCGACGAGCACGAGCACGATGCTGATCAAGAACGGAACCCGCCAGCCCCAAGACAAGAAGTCGTCCTCAGGGAGTTGCCGCATCAGCAGGAACATGCCGTTGGACATCAGTCCTCCGACCGCGCTGCCGATCTGGGCGAAGCTGCCGAAGAACCCGCGCCGCTCGCCGCGCGAGTGCTCGGTGGCCATCAGCACGGCGCCGCCCCACTCGCCGCCGACTGCGAGGCCCTGCACGAAACGGAGCGCGACCATCAGTATCGGCGCCCACACGCCGATCGTTGCGTAGGTGGGCATCAGCCCCATCAAGAACGTCGCGACGCCCATCATCGTCAACGTGAGCACGAGCGTCGTCTTGCGGCCGATCCGGTCGCCGATGTGGCCGAACACCAGGCCGCCGACGGGCCGCGCGACGAATCCCACTGCGAACGACGCGAACGCCGCGAGCGTGCCGGCCAACGGGGAGAAAGTGGGGAAGAATAGGCGGCCGAACACGAGCGCCGACGCGGTCCCGAACACGAAGAAGTCGTACCACTCGACAGAGGTACCGACCATGCTCGCGAGTGCAACGCGCCGCACGGACTCTGGACGAGCCGAATCGCTTTGCGCTGTCTGCATCGTTTAGTCCTCGACCTGCCGCACGGGATTCGCTGCGGCGCCTAGCGGCGTCTCGCCGGGCGCGGAGCGCGCTTGGCTTTCTTTTTCGCCGGAGTCTTCTGCGCGGCCTTGCGGCGCGGCGCTTTGCCGGACCGGGCTGACTGCACGCGCACAGGTCTGGCGCCGGCGGATTTCGCCCGCGGCGCCGAGACCGCGGCACCGAGCCGCGTCGCGCGGCTGAGGTCCGCAGCGTCGATCACGAGATCGAGCCCGTCGACGAGCTCGCCGAGCTGCTCGGCAGCAGCCGAGCCGAGGACGGCCGTCGCGGCAGCTGCGAAGCGCGCGCGCACGCCCGCCTCGTCGGTGGGCACGACGTCCTCGACGCGCTCGCGAAGCTCGTCGCCCGCACGCGTATGGACGACGACCTCGGCACCTTGCTTCGCCGGAAACGCTTTCGTGAGCTCGTCGTCGACTTCGAGCCGCGTGCGCGTCGCGATCGTGAGCACGTCGGCGTTTTGCTGCGGGGCGTAGTTGCGCTCCTCGAAGTTGCCGTAGCGCAGCGCGGCGGCGACGTTGTAGTGGATGCTCATCTTCGCCTGCAGCACGTGCTCGAAAGGGCCGCTCACGTCGCAGCCGGGATATAGCGCCGCCGCTTTCGTCACGCGTACGACGACGCGCTCGACGTCGTTCGCGCGCAGCTTCTTGCGCTGCGCGATGTTGAGCGCGGCCTGAGCCGCGGACTGCGCGAAGTTGCAGGCCGGCACCGGCTTGAAGAACACCGACAGAATCTCGGGCTGCTCGGCAAAGAGCTCCGGTATCGAGGGGGCGAGGTCGCGGTGGAAAGCGGCGAGCAACCCGGCCTCGCCGTCGATCGCCGTGCGCGACACGTAGGCGCCCTCGAGCGCGAGCTGCACGGCCGTGACGCCGCTGCGCGCGGCGAGCCCCGTGTGAAACCACATCTCGCTGCCGCCGGTCGCCGCCCATTCGTTGTAGCCGGCCGCCGCGTTCGCACCGAGCGCGAGCGCCGTCGCGGTCTGATCCGCATTCGCGGCGAGCAGCTTCGATCCGGCGGCCGCGGCCGCGATCGGGCCCGTGACGCCCGTGGGCCGGAAGATCTTCGTGACGTCGGAGTCCATCACCATCCGGCCGATTTTGGCGCCCACCTCGTAGCCGGCGACGAGCGCCGTCAAGAATTCCTTGCCGCTCGCGCGCGTGCTCTCAGCGAGCGCGAGCAGTGCCGGCACTAGCACCGTGCCGAGATGGCTCACGCTGCCGACGTGCATGTCGTCGCGCACGAGGCCATGGCCCGCCACGCCGTTCGCGAAGGCCGCGTCTTGCACGGACACGACATCGCCGGTACCGATGATGCCGGCGCCGCCGCTCGCGAGCTCGCCCGAGTTGCGGCGGGCGACCGCGGCGGCCTCGCGGCTCCACGGAAGGGACGTCGACGCGAGCGCAGAGGAGAGCAGGTCGAGCACACAGAGCTTGGCCTTCGCGATGACCTCGGGCGAGAGATCGCGCCACGAGTGCGCGACGAGCGCGTCCGCCATCCGGACGCCGAGCGGCTTGCGCTGCTGCACGACTCGCGTGCTCGTGACGGCCATTGCTCGGCGTCCTGTCAGCCGCGGATCTCGACGCCGGCCCACTCCTCGTAGACGCGCGCGATCGACGTGAAGTCGGAGTCGGCGCCGAAGCGCGCCTTCGTGACGCCGAGCATCTGGAACACCGCCGCGCCCGCAATCATCGGCACGCCTTGCGCGTCGGCCTCCTCGAGGCACAAGCGCACGTCTTTATATGAGAGTCCCGTAGCGAAGCCGAAGTCGAACGTGCCGGGCAGCACAGAGCGCGGGAATTTGTCCTGCGTCGCGCTGTTGCGGCCGCTGCCCGCGTTGATGATGTCGCACATTTGGCGCGCGTTCAGCCCGGCCTTGACGCCCATCGCGATCGCTTCGGACGAGAGCACGATCACGGCGGCCGCGAGCAGGTTGTTCGCAAGCTTCATCACTTGCGCTTGGCCCGCGCCTTCGCCGCAGAAGAACACCTTGCCGAAATTCTTGATCGCGCTCTCGAGCTTCTCGTAGGCGGCTTTCGGTCCCGAGACCATCACGGCGAGTGTGCCGTCCTTCGCGCCCTTCATGCCGCCGCTCACCGGCACGTCGACGTACGTGATCCCGTGCTTCGCGAGCTCGGCCTGCGCGATGCGCGCGACCTTCGGCCCCGTCGTCGAGCAGTCCGCGATGATCTTCGCCTTCTTCGCGCCGGTGAGACCCGAGCAGACCTTCTGCACGACGTCCGGCGTCGGCAGGCTCAAGAACGCGACCTCGGTAGCGTTCGCGACCTCGAGCGCCGAGCTCGCGACCTGCGCGCCGCTCTTCGCAAGCTCGTCAGCGGCCTCTTTCGACGTGTCGAACACCGTCAAGCTGTGTCCCGCCGCGAGCAAACGCCGCGCCATGTGCCCGCCCATCCGGCCGACACCGATGAATCCGTAGTCCGTGGTCTTCACTCCGTTCCTCCAGTCAGTTGCGAGGCGCCGGTCACGAGCGGAAGTTCAGCTCGATCGGGACGCCGTTCGGGTCATAGATAAAGAGTTGCCGCAGGCCGATCTCGTCGAGCAGGTTCTCGCTCGGCTCGATTCCATGGCTCTTGAGACGCGCGCGCATCTCGTCGAACCCGCTCGCGTTGAATGCGATGTGATCGACCGCGCCCGTACTAGCGGCAGGTGTAGAGATTGGGATGCCGACCTCCTTGGTCCACACGGAGTAGCTCGCCCACTCGCCGATGTGGATCGAGGCCGTGTCGCCGACATAGAGCCAATATCCCGCGAATCCGAGCTTCGGCCGGAAGCCTTCGCGCATACCGAGCACATCGCAATAGAAATCGCGCGTCCGATCGATGTCGTGGGACAACACGAGGAAGTGCTCGATCTTCAAGAGCGGCATCGCGGGTACCAGGGCGTATTATCGTTTTGGCGCAGAGCCGCGAGTCTACCCGATCCGTTGTCGCGCGGGGCGTAGCCGGGGTTCGCCGCCAACGAACATGGAGCGATCCACGATGAGACGCAGAGATTTGGTTGCGGCGGGCGTGGTCTCGGCAATCGACTGGTCGATCTCACCGCCGCGCGCCTGGCCGCAATCGGACGATGTTCTTGAGCTTGGGGTCGTGAGCGACGCGGTTCGCCTGCGGCTCTCGCGTCTGATGGAGGAGTACTCCGTGCCCGGAGCGTCGCTTGTGCTGTTTCGCCGCGGCACCACGATGCAGAACTCCCTTGGCCGCAGGGACCGTTCTCGACCGAGAGCCCCGGTGGACCAAGACACAGTGTTCGAGGCGGCTTCGATGAGCAAGCCCGTCTTCGCGTACGCCGTCATGAAGCTCTGCGAGAGAGGGGAATTGAATCTCGACACTCCGCTCACACGATACACACCGAAGCGATTTCTCGACGGCGATGCACGCCTCGACGTCATAACCGCGCGTCACGCGCTGTCACACACGACAGGTTTTCAAAACTGGCGATCCGACGACGAGCCGCTGTCGATCCACTTCGCTCCGGGTGAGCGCTTCGAGTATTCCGGCGAGGGCTACAGCTACCTGCAGTCCGTCCTGACGGAAATCACCGGCATGCCGATCGAGGAGTACATGCAGGCGAATTTGTTCGTGCCGTTTGGCATGACGTCGAGCGGCTACGTTTGGCGCGAGCTGTTCGAGCGCAACGCGGCGATGCCGCACGACCGCGAGGGCTTTCCGATGGTCAAGAAGAAGCCGACGCCCGCGGACGCCGCGCGGTACGCGTCAGCGGGCGACCTGCACACAACGGCAATGGACTACGCGCGATTCGTCATCGAGGTTATCGATCCGAAGCCGCGCGATCAGTTTCGTTTGGGCACGGAGAGTCTTTCGGAGATGCTTCGGCCGCAGGTCGCCGTCGGCGACGAATACGGCACGGAGTGGGCGTTGGGATGGCGAATACCCCGGCGCGGAATCATCGCTCACGGCGGTGACAACGTCGGATTCCATTGCTGGGCCGTCGCTTCGGTCGTCTCGAAATCAGGTTTCGTTATCATGACGAACGGCGAGCGGGGCGGGGAAATGCTGTTGCCGCTGCTAGCAGATGAAAATCTGAATCGGCTCCTGTAGTCGCAGAAGGTGCGAGTCTACATGATCGGGCGCGCGCTCCGCGCCAGCGCGGCCCAAGGCGGCCCGTCGCGCCGCAGCGCGAGCAGCACCGCGACGCCGACCACCACGTAGCCGAGCGCCGGCAGCAGTCCGGTTTCGCCGAGCAACAGGTCCGCGTCGCCGCCGACGAAGAACTTCGGGAACAGCCACTGCGAGATCGTGTTGTGGAAGCTGTGGAGGAACACCGCGGGCCAGAGGCTCTGGGCGCGATAGGCGAGGCACGCGGCCAAGAAGGTGAACGACAGGTCGCCAGCGGCGAAGAGCACGGCGGTCACGATCAAGTTGCTCCCGCCAAGGTAGTCCGCGCCGATCATCAGCGGCAGGTGGTAGGCCAGCTGCACGAGCCAAACGACGACGACGCTGAAGCGCACTCCGGCCGCGTCGAGCCGCGGCTGCAGATAGCCGCGCCAACCGAGCTCCTCGCCGAGCGCGGTGAAACTGCCGAACGGGACGAGGATCGCGAGGTTCACGACGAGGTTCGCGGCGATCTGCGCGCCGCTCGTCCACTTACCGGCTCCGGGGCTGAACTGCACGACGCCGCTGGTCCACGCAATGAAGTACGCCGCGGAGTACACCATCAGCGGCAGCGCGAGCGGCTCGAGGATCACGCGCGCACCGGTAACGCCCCAGCGGCGTATCGTGAGCGTGCCCGCGAACCCGCGGTCGACGGTCGCGCGCGTCACGAGCCGCGCGAGCGCAGGCGCCCACATCGCGAGCGGCCCGAGGATCGCCCACTCGCGCGACGTGACGGTCCAGCCGTTCGCGTGACAGAGCACGGCGATCGCCGTCGTCGCGGCGACCGCGATCGAGCTGAAAACGACGAGTGCACGCCAGGGCATCAACGCCGCTTCCTCGTCCGCATCATCGCCGCGGATCGAGGGCCATCTGCACGTCTGGGTAGTGCGCGGCCGCGACGTCGGGATGCGAGCGCAAGCGGATCTTGAGGTAGTTGTCGCCGAATCGCCTGAGGACCGGATCGTTCGGGTCCGCGTTCTCCCCGCCGCGCGCCTCCGCCGCGAGCTCCGGCGGTAGGTCGATAGGCTCGAACACGCAGTCGAGGCGCGGATGGAAAAAATAGGCGATCGAGATGCGCTCATGACCGCGCGGCGGGCTCACGACTCGGTGCTTCGTCGCTCGCAAATACCCCGAGGTCGCGGCCTGAAGCATCTCGCCGAGGTTCATCACGTACGTGTCGGGCCGCGGCGTCGCGTCGACGAGCGCGCCGTCGATCTCGACTTGGAGGCCGCCGACGTCGTCTTGCAGAACGAACGATACAAGCCCGGAGTCGTGATGCATGCCGACGCCTTGCCCCGTTTCGCGCGGCTCGTCCTGCGCGGGATAGCGAATGATCTTCAGATGCGGGTCGCCGCGCGGCAGCACGGCCGAGTCGAAGTGATCGATCCGCTGTCCGAGCCCCAGCGCAAGAGCACGCAAGATCGCGACGCCGACAAGATCCATTGCCCTCATCCACGCGAGCACCGCGTCGCGCATCTGCGGCAGGCGCGCGGGCCACTGGTTCGGACCGCGCAGACGGAGCCATGTCGGATCACCGGGACGCACCGCGGCCGCCGGCTCCTCGGCGCCCGCGTCGAGCTGCTCGCGCCAGTCGCGCTTGCCCCGCGTGAGCTCGTCGCCGAGCACGGTGTAGCCGCGAAAGTGCGGCGACTTCGCGATCGCGAGCTCGCGCCGCTCGCGCTCAGGCAAAGCGAAGAACGCGCGCGCGGCGCTCATGACGGCGCGATCGACATCACGCGGCACGCCGTGACCGACGAGATAGCAGAAGCCCGGTCCGTGACACGCGTCGCGCAACGCGGCGACGAACGCGCGGCCCGCCGGGCCGTCCGGCGCTGCGAGGAAGCCGCTCATGTCGAGCTCCGGAAGCGATTTCATTGGTGTGACCGGTGTCCGAGGCACCGCGCGATCCCGCTCCTATACTGCGGCCGCGATTCTAGCCCGAGGGTGCAGATTATGTTGCGTGCAGACACCGTCCGTGCCGTCTCCGTCCCGGTCTTGCTGCTCTTGCTCGGCGGCTGCGCGGGAATGAGCCAGCAAGCCTGCTTGAGCAGCGATTGGCGTACCGTCGGCTTCGAGGACGGCACGCAGGGCCGCTCGGAGGG
>Ga0070667_100002841_pt1 | contig 14944 bp, 12 predicted proteins | sample KBSS33metaG_FD_64659 | JGI IMG/M metagenome (GOLD analysis project Ga0070667, IMG submission 64659) | Switchgrass rhizosphere microbial communities from Kellogg Biological Station, Michigan, USA - KBS S3-3 metaG | ecosystem: Host-associated > Plants > Roots > Rhizosphere > Soil ... | reverse complement strand
CGGCATAGTCTGTTCTTCCAGGTATTTCGAGAACATGCTCAGCGGGTGCTGGCTTAGATACAGGCCCAGCAGTTCGCGTTCCCACAAAAGTTGCTCGCGGGGGTTGTAAATTGTGGCAGCTTTCTCTAATGTTAGCTGCGGGCGCGCAATGGTCGTGTCCTCCAGCGAGCCGAAAAGGTCAACTTGGCCGCTGTTTGCCTCTTTCTGCAACCTGTTGGCGTAGGCTAGCATGGTATCCATGTTGTGCAGATATTCGGAGCGGTCGCCAAAGCGGTCGAACGCTCCAGCTTTAATCAAACTTTCCAGAGCTTTACGGTTGCATGTGCGGGCGGAGCACAGCGTTAAATACTCTTCCATGGTGCCGAATGCGCCACCGTTTTCGGTGCGGGCGCGAATAATTTCCTCTACCGCGCCGGTGCCGACGTTTTTAATAGCGTCCATGCCAAAGCGGATTTGCGCCTTACGATTGTCGGGATTGTCTTTGTCGGGCACTACGGCAAATTCGTGGAAGGATTCGTTTACATCGGGCGGCAGTACGTCGATGCCCATTTTTTGGCATTCGCCAATTTCAATGCTGAGGCGATCGGTGTCGTCGAAGTCGCTGGTCATTAGCGCGGCCATGAAGGCAGAGGGGTAGTGTGCCTTCAAATAAGCAGTCCAATACGAGGTCATGCCGTAACAGGCCGAGTGCGATTTGTTGAAACAGTAGTCGGCAAAACCCAGCAGGTCTTTCCAGAACTTCTCAATAACTTGCCTAGGTACGCCATTAGCCACAGCTCCCTCGATGAACTTCACCTGCATCTTCGCCATGACGTCATGCTTCTTTTTACCGATGGCCTTGCGGAGCGTGTCAGCCTCACCACCAGTAAAACCGCACACCTCGCGAGAGATTTGCATAACCTGTTCCTGGTACACCAGCACGCCATAGGTGCCGCTCAAAGCCGACTCCATTAACGGGTGGGCATACTCCACCTTTTCCAAGCCGTTTTTGCGTTTAATAAAGCTGTCGGTCAGGCCAGCCGAGAGGGGGCCGGGGCGATACAACGCACCCATGGCAATAACGTCGCTAAATTCGGTGGGCTTCAGCTCGCGCAGGTAGCGTTTCATGCCTGCAGATTCAAACTGGAACACACCGGTGGTGTCGCCCCGACCCAACAACGCGAAAGTCGCCGGGTCATCTAACGGAATGTCGCCCAGTTTAATTTCACGGCCGTACACACGCTTCACAATACGCAGCGTGTCTTTAATAATGGTTAAGTTGGAGAGGCCTAGGAAATCCATCTTCAAAAGGCCGAGTTCTTCAATTTGACCCATGGGGAACTGCGCCGCCACTACGCCCTTTTGTGCCATTTCGAGCGGCACAAACTTAACTAGTTCGTCGGGCGCAATTACCACCCCACAAGCGTGCACGCCGTGGCTCCGGATGGTACCTTCTAGCGCAATAGCCAGATCAATCACCTCTTTGGAAGTTTGATTGGTTTCGTATTCGCGCTTTAAATCGGGGTCTTTCTCGATGGAAACTTTTAAGGGGATATGACGGCCCTGCACCGGCTGCGGAATTAACTTTGCAAGCCTGTCCGATTCCGCATAGGGCACCTGCATAACCCGGGCCACGTCCCGCACGGCAGCGCGGGCGGCCATGCGCCCAAACGTCACAATATTTGATACGCGGTCATGCCCATACTTTTCTGCGCAGTACTGGATAACTTCGTCGCGGCGCGTATCCTGGATGTCTACGTCGATGTCAGGCATAGAAATACGGTCGGGGTTTAGGAAACGCTCAAACAGCAAACCATATTGCAGCGGGTCTAAATCAGTAATGTGTAGTGTGTACGCAATAATGGAACCGGCGGCCGAGCCACGCCCCGGCCCAAAAATAATACCCTGCGCTTTGCCCCAGTTAATAAAGTCCTGCACGATAAGCATATAGCCGTTAAAGCCCATGCCGTCAATAACTTGCAGTTCGTATTCGGTGCGCTCCAAAACCTCGGGCTTTTCAGCCTTTAATCGTGTTTTCACCTCATCTATAGAAAGTTTTGCGGATTCCTCCACGGGAATGTCTAAATATCGTTCGGCAATGCCTTTGTACACCAGTTTATCGAGGAACGTTTTCTCGGTTTCGCCATCGGGCACGGGGAATTTCGGGATTAAAATTTTGCCGAGCTCAATAGTTACGTCGCACCTGTCGGCAATTTTGCGGGTGTTTAGAACAGCTTCCGGACAGTAGTTTTCCCAACGTTTAATGAGCTCATTAGGGTCGGTTACGTGCAGCTCAAAGTTTTTCAGCGACATGCGCTTTTCGTCGCTTAAGAACGAGCCGGTTTGCACGCACAGCAAAATTTCGTGGGCGGTTTGGTCTTCGTGGCTGAGATAGTGAGCGTCGCAGGTTACTACCGGCGGAATGTCCAGTTCTTTGGAGAGCTTCAACAGTTGCTCGTTCACCTTCACCTGTTCGTCCCACTTGCTGGGGTGATCGGGGTGGCCATGGTCCTGCACTTCAATGTAGTAACGGTCGCCAAATATGCGCTTGTACCACTGGGCGATTTCTATGGCTTTGTCGTATTGGCCCTGGCGGATGTTGTCGCCCAGCTCGCCACCGATACAGCCCGAAATAACAATTAAGCCTTCATTGTATTTTTCCAGCAAAATGTGGTCGATGCGTGGCTTGTAATACACGCCTTCCAGGTTGGCAATGGTGGAAAGCTTCATTAGGTTTTGGTAGCCGGTGTTGTTCATGGCTATCAGAATAAGGTGGTAGTACACCTTGTCTTTGCCAGGTTCTTTGTCTTGGATGGTGCGCGCCGCAACGTATGTTTCCATGCCAAGCAGCGGCTTGATGCCGTTCGCCGTGGCCTCTTTATAAAACTCGATGGCGCCAGTAAGCGTGCCGTGATCTGTTTGCGCCACCGCTTGCATGCCGCTGTCTTTTACGTACTGAATAAGCGCCGGGACCTTGGTAAGGCCGTCCAACAAACTGTACTGGGTGTGGTTGTGCAGGTGCACGTAGTCGGCGGGTGTTAATTTGCCCGCGCTTTTGACACTCGTAATTGGATCCTTAGTGCTACCCTCAACCATATCCTGTAATTATAGCGGAAATATGCCCCGGATTCGAGCAAGTTCAAGCCAGCCCGTTACCGCTCATGTATACTTAAAAAGTATGATCGAAGCTGCGCCCGATCCAGGAGGGGCGTCCCCAAGTGCTGAACAGGCCGCGCCGCAGCGCGAGCCTGCAGAGGTTATTGCCGACCAAATCCGCCAGGCTGCGCTGCTACCGCCCGAAGAACAGACGGCAGCCTTTGCCGCCCTGCGCCTGGGGCGGCAAATTAATGTCACATATGAGCGCAACGACGAAACCGCTCTAGCCACAGACGACGCAATTATATTGCTAGTGGAAAATGGCGAGGATGAGCTGGCGGCGCGCCTGATAACCCCATCCCTCCATGAGTCTAGCGTGCTGGACCACGCATTACTGCGGCGGCATCCAGACGCTTTCCTGCAGGGCGACCCCATTTACGATAAGCTTGAGCAAATCCGCATCGAAAAAAGCGCAGAGCTAAAGGAGCAATTCCGAGCTCATATGGCAGGTATGCCGAGCGAAGACGTCGACAGGCTCCTGATGAAAATACGGTATAGTGCCGCCGATCCCGACAGCGCCCTGGAGGCGCCCGCTTCTTTCTGGCACAGTATCCAAGCAATGCCCGAGGAAGCACAGAGCCACATAATTGGCATGCCGACACCACTGAATGAGGCTGCCGAGGCATTGCCGCACATTAGCCACGGCGGCCTCCTCCGCTACGCTAAAGAATTATTGCCCACCGTAATGGCAATTAAAAACGAGACTGCACGCGACGCGTTCATAACCTCCCTCAGTAATATCGTGCGAGAAATGCAGCAGCTTGACCCACCAGTAGAACTCACTGGCCACACACTCCAGACACTTTCGAGATACCGCGACCCCCAACAAGCTATGACGCTCGCCCGCAATTTGACACCTAATGAACACCCAAATAAGGCCCTAACGGAGTTAGATTACCAACTCGGCCGAGATGGGCTCAAGCTACAGCCCGACCAACTTTACAAAATCCCGGAAACCATTGCCGCCGCCCTTCCTCACCTATATGAGACACTGAATACATTAGGGGTGCCATCGTATATGCGGGGCTACACTGTTCGAGCCCTCAACCTTCTACAGCAAGAGGTGAACTGGCCCGTTACCGGCGAACTTACTGTTGCACTCACAAAAATCTTGCAAATTCAAAATGTTGACCCTTCTGACCCTTTCATGTGGCCCAGCCCTTTTCAGGTTGAGATGCTCAAGGAACTGAATGATATTCTAGCCCCACGCATACAAAACGAACGCGCAGACCCCAACGAAACCGTGTTCAATCTGGAAATGTTTATGACTAAAATGAATGCTGCTTTCAAGCATTACATGTTCGTTAAAGAGGCTATGGAGAAAGCCCGCTCCAAGGCTACTTATGGAAGCGACGAGGTAGAGCCTAACTTCATCGGAGATGCAGGCGATGCAGAGACCACCAAAGAGACTACCGCAGATAAAGAAGAAAAATGGATACGGCAAAACCTGCTAAAGATACGCAGGCACAGCCTTGGCGTATTCTTTGACAACCTTGGCATACCCGAAAAAATTAGCGTTAAAATGTTTGGCGCTTGGGATTCATATGATCCAATAATTAGAATTATCGGCTATCCCGAAGATCCGAAAGAAGAGCAAAAACTCGTTAAGGCAATTACCGATGAACAAATTGCCGACGCAGCCCTACACTCCGCTAACCGGCTCTACGCGCGTCTAAACGCCGTGCAGGAGTACCAAAAAGCGTACGGGACAGAGGAACTGCTCGACCTCCATAACACCTTTGGCATAGTACACTTCAGCCGGGCGCCCGCCCGCCAATTCCACAATCAGATGTTGCGCTGGAACGGCCAAGTGCAAGATGAAAATGGCACCATAACCGATACCGGGGTAAAGGAGCCCGCCGTAAATATGAATGTGGCCTGTACCGACGACCACAACGATGCCTTTAGTGAAATTGCTGGAAAATTCTTCGCTGACTTTGGCGAAGAAGGCTCATTCTACTTTGAAGCGTCCAAGCGGAAGGACGTGTCGCGCGCCATAGTTAAAGTTGGCGACCGTGAACGCGCCGCCGGGCGCAACCCCGAAGAAGACTCCTTTATGGAGATTGTTATGGTAAGTGGCCACGGCAGTCCCCGAACGGTACAATTGGGTCCATTCGAAGAAATAAATCTAGCAGCTTACACGCAGGCCATGTTAGGCATGAACAAGCTTAATGACATGGGCGGCAACGCAGTGCCAAACGACTACAGCCGCCACATAGGCCATGGCTACCGGGTTATTTTGAACGCCTGCTCCGCAGGCAAGAAAGTGGTACTGTCTATTAACATTTCAGAAATGATTAACGCCACTACCGGCGCACCTGTGGAAGCCTCACCCGAAGACTCTTACGGCTATATCTACAATAAAGACACTGGCGAAGTAAAATTTAGAATTATGAATGAGGCAGGCCAAATCGTGCCCGTCGACAGCAATAAATTCGGGGAGCAAAAAGGCCCCCTAGAGGGACCTATTCGCAGAGCCGCATAAAGCCTTAGACTTTCTTGAGATAAGTGCGCAGGTGTGCCACTGCTTTCGACGCTTCGTCAACAGCCTTCTTCAGGTCTTTGTCGTCAGCGTCGCCTTCATGCACGGCGCTCAGTATTTCGCGGGCTTTTTCTTTGGCAACCTTAGCGTTTACCATTGCCTTGTCTAAATTTTCCTTCGCGGTACCTTTTAGGTCGTCGGCGCGGCCGCGAGCTTCATCTAACAGCTTGCTGAGTTCGGTGTGCAACATCTTCAACTCTTTTTCGGCGGCGGCTACTGCTGTTTTAGCACCCTGCTTGATATCGTCGCGGGTTTCCTTGCCACTCTTCGGTGCGGTAAGGATACCGGCAACGTAACCGGCGGCAGCGGCAAGTGCCGCGCCCAGTGCAAATTTCTTCATTGAATCCTTGGAATCCTTAGCCATACACGTACTCCTCTATTACTTACTTTTTATGCTTGGACACCATATCGAATACCGAGTGCGCAAAGCGCAGCACGGATAACTTGCCTACGGCACTTTTCAACATTTCGGCGGTAGATTCGGCGGAATCGACGAGCTCCTGAGCACGCTCGGCAATAGCCCGAAGCGTTTTTACGAGCTTAATAGTTTGCACGGCAACGATGATGGCAAGTGTTAAAAACACGGCCAGTGCCGCTGCTAAAATGACGAGTAAGATTTGTTCAACTGTATTCATAAGCTAATTGTACACCTACTATACCACTAAGAAAGGTAAGATTACTAATAGCTGTGATCCTATGCACATCAAGTTTCGCCTGTGCTACAATATTTTTGTAATATGACTACGCCAGGAGGAGAAACTACGGGTGGGGCCGTGAACCTTGGTGAGTTATTGCCTCCTCTTCTTGAAAGCCCGGATGTTGTGGCGCGCAACATTTTTAACGCATCACTTATTGGGCAAGCTGAGCGACATGCCCCCGGTGTCGCCAGCGCCGAATGGCACGCGTGGCCGCAAAAAATTGAGCCGGGCGACGCCCTGGTGCCCCCACTGGTCCGCATTGGCTCAGTTAGCGATGGCACCGCAGCCCAAGAGCCGTTGCCCATTTTGATACCCGCTGCAGGCGAGTCTCATGTGCTGTTTGGTGCTCCCAGTCTTGCAAAAACCACATTAAAAGGCGAGGTGCCATATGGTGTAGACCCTCTCACTGTGCCCGCGATAAAAAGGGAGATTGAGGCTGAACACCGCCAAGCCGAGCTCGGCCGCTTACAGTTGCTTGCCGCGGAGCGTGGCGCAGCCATTGCCGCTATGCGTGGCGTTATGTTGCGTACGCTTGCCGCTATGCGGCCTGGAGCCCTACAGCTTCGAGTGTACAGCCCAGACAACGGCGCCGACTTCCGCAGCTTTTCAGCCCTGGGTGGCCCGGAAAGTGGCAACATCTACCAGCTGGAGACTCGGATCCACCCCTATCTTGTGCGGCTCGCCAACCGTATCCATTTCATGCACAGTGAAGGTTTGCGAGGCGCGGATTCGTTGCGCGAATACGCCCAGGCTTCCCGCTCTGGGCAGTTGCCACGGCCGTTTGTGCTAGCTACCATGATAGGGAGCGGAGAATCTCTCCCGTCTGCAGACGCCCGACTACTTCATCTCATACTTACAGAAGGACCAGATTGCGGCATTACACTCCTAGCCCACGGTTTCGATATTAGCGATGGTACGCCTCACACCCACCGGGTTGCCCCACCAGCAAATGCCCCCGCTGGCGACCTACGCGTAACGACATCGGCAGCCGCAAACATCCCCTTCTGGATCGACGGCCCACCTAACCGCGCCCTTACCACTACTGTGGCAGGTATCGTGGCAGACGCCCAGGCAGAGAGGCAGGCTAGGCAGCCAAACCACAGCCCAAGAACCGACAGGCCAAATTTGCGTCTTGTTGGCGGAACGGAAGCAGGACAAGCGTCAAATAGAGGACTTGCCAACGCACCGCTGCCCGGCGAACAGTACCGCACCGCAATAGGTGACGGAATGGCGGCCCTCCGCCTTGCTCGTCAAGAGGTAGCTAGGTATCGCCGTGCATTTCCCCTTATTGAAGCCGAGCACGCGAACACCTTAGTCAAGAGCGACCAGAACTATCTACAATACGTAGCAGACGTTGCGGCCGACCCAAGCACACTGGGTCGCGACCTAAGCCAGCGCCACCGCCCCGAAGATCAGTTAGAACGGTTGCAAACTTGGGCGGCGCTCCAGCTGGTGCGCAGCTCACCGGGCAATAAATGGAACCACGTACGCCAGGCATGGCATAACACCAGCGGCACACAACTGCTTGCCGCGGCCATGCCGAATCTTATCCAGGTAGTTTCCATTACGGCGCACCACGGGCAAGAGCTTTTACCATATAGTATGCGCGACTGGGCAGCGCAATCGCTCCCTGAAGATCCGCCCGCCTACATCTTCCAGTTGGTGGCAGACCATGGCACCCGTCGTACATTGCCCGGTGCTGAAACCGGCTACGAAGAGGGCGCACTCCGCGCAACTATCCTCCACCTGGAGTCTACCTATGGTGCGCAGCTGCATAGCCTGAACGGACGCATAGACAGCAGGTTGTTACAGGCCCTGGTAGAATGTGAAATTATCCGCTTATACCGAGCAGACCAGCCAGAATCGCCAGACGCCGTGCGCGATTTAGTGGTAAGACGCTCACACCGCCGCCTGGAAGCCATTAACCGCGACGAACTGCCCTCCAGTGCCCGACCTTTCTATGATGCCTGCATGGACCGGCTAAAAATAATTGGCCGCATTGATACTTTGAGCGAGACCACCAGGCACACCGCGGGCGCAGTCGCATCGGTAGCGCTTCGCACTGCCATAGAAGGGCTGAAAGCTGTCGGGTTCGCGCAACTAGGATTACAGCCTCCAGAGAATGAAAAAGGCGATGCCACAGATGGCACCGCCAAGGCATAAATTCTTATAGGCAACGCTACTCGTCTTCGGCCAATCGGCGACGCAAGTATTCACGGAAGCCCGGCCCTAACTCGCTGTCCAGCAGCGCATGGTCAACAATCGCCTCCAGGTAACGGCCTTTGTCGCCAGCGTCGTGCCATACACCTTCAATAAAACGGCAGAACAGCTCGTTGCTTTTGGCGTATTCGTTGAGCGAATCGGCTAACACAATTTCACCGCCCACACCCACGTGTTCTTGCTCAACAATTTTAAGGATATCTGGTGTTAACAAAAAGCTACCGGCGCTGGCAAATAGCGAGGGCGTATGCTCGGCGCCGGGCTTCTCTACCAAACCCTTTACTTTGAAGGTGCGCTCGTCGAGTTGGTCAGCAATGTCGATCATACCTAGGCGCTTGCTGTCATCCGGTTCCACCTTAACTGCGGAGATTACCGGGCGGCCCGTTTGTTGGTACGCTTCTAACAGCTGTTTGGGGTACGCGGTGTCGCAGCGGAAAAAGTCGTCGGCAAATACGTAAAAGAATGGCTCGTCGTCTTTCAGCAGATGGCGGGCATTTAGCAATGGTAACGAATTGCCTTTATTACCGTTCGGACTCAACTTTTGACGTAAGTATACAAAGTTGGCCATCTCGGCAATTTCTTTCAAAATTTCGGCGTAGCCGTCTTTACCCTTTTGGCGGAGTTCGTTTTCCAGCTCTTCGTTGCGGTCAAAATGATCTTCGATGGAACGCTTGGTGTAGCCGGTAACGATGATAACATCAGTAACTCCGGCAGCAACCAGCTGCTCAACAATAATTTGAATAACCGGCTTGTCTACAATTGGCAGCATTTCCTTCGGCATGGCCTTGGTTTGCGGCAAAAAACGCGTGCCGAATCCGGCGGCGGCAATAATGGCCTTGGTTGGCAATACTAAATCACTCATACATTCCCCTCCTGTATTTCCTGAACTCCAAGTTGTTTCTTGATAAGGTCAGCGGCGAGCGCCGGGTTGGCGCGGCCCTGCGACGCTTTCATAACTTGTCCCACCAAAAAGCCGATGGCCTTCATTTCGCCATTTTTAACATCCTCGGCGGCTTTAGGGTTCTCATCGATTACTTTTTTGGCGATTGCTTCTAATGCGCCCGCATCCGATTCCTGGATGAGGTTATGTTGCTTGGCATATTCGGTAATATCAGCGATTTGCTTTTGAGCGGTGAGCGCATCGGTAATTAATTGCTTAGCGTTGCTGGAGCTGAGCATGCCGTCTTTTACGAGCGCGGCGACATCGCGGTAAATGGCCAGGCGGCCTTGGTTTGTTAACTCTTCATTGAGCTTAGCTTGGTCGTCGTGGCGCAACGGCACTTCCAGGTTTACGAACCAGTTGGCAAGTTGCTTGGCGAAGTCTTTATCGTTTATTACTTCTTCGATGAGGCTGAGATAATCGACGCTAGCATCGTCTAGCTGGGCTTCTAGCAAGAGTTCCATTGCGGCTTTGTCCAGTCCCAATGATTCTAAACGCGTGCGCCATTCAGCGGGCAGCACTGGCATTTCGTCTTTTACCACGGCAATTTGGTCGTCACTTAGTTCAATAGGCGGCAAGTCCGGGTCGGGCATGTAGCGGTAATCTTCGGCGTCTTCTTTGGTACGCTGACGGAAGGTGCGCTGCTTAGCGTCGTCCCAGCCGCGGGTTTCCTGGGTTACTTTTTCGCCCTTTTCAAGCAGTTCGATCTGGCGGGTAATTTCGTATTCAACGGTTTTCTCAACGGCCTTGAAGGAGTTGATGTTCTTGGTTTCGGTGCGCGTGCCCCACTCGCTGGTGGCGCTTACCGATACATTTACGTCGAAGCGCATGTTGCCGTAGTACAGGTTGCAGTCAGAGACGTCAGCGTAGCGCATGCGCAAGTACAATTCGCGGGTGTAGGCCTTGGCCTGGGCCGCGGTGTGCATGTCGGCCTCGCTCACAATTTCCAGCAGCGGCGTACCAGCGCGGTTCAAGTCAACTAAGCTGTAATCTTTGCCAGCGGGGTGCGTGCTTTTGCCGGCGTCGGCTTCAATTTGTACGCGGTTGATGCGCACGGTGAATTTCTCGCCGTCGGCGGTTTCGCCCTCTACCGTGCCGCCAACAATAATTGGCTGGTGCAGCTGCGAAATCTGGTAGCCCATTGGCAGGTCTGGATAGAAATAATGCTTGCGCTCGAAGATGCTGAACTTTTGCGGCTCGGTGCCCAATGCAAAAGCGGCGCGCATGGCCAAATGCACGGCTTCTTTATTTAAAACAGGGAGCGTGCCGGGCAGGCCGAAACAAATCGGGCTTACCAGCGTGTTCGGCTCGGCCTCGCGGGCGTCGTTGCCAACTGCCGCAAACAGCTTGGTTGCGGTTTTGAGTTGCACATGACATTCAATGCCAATGGTGGCCGTGTATTTACTTCTGGTTGCGGGACTGAGCATCTGGTAAGGCTCCTACATCTTTTAACGCTTGGCGAATACCGACGAGCGCTTGCTTTACTTCGGCTTCTTTCAGCTTGGTTTCTGGTTCGGTGTCAAGTTTGTTGCGCAGTTTGTGGCCAAACCACACGCTGTCGTTATCAGAAAATTGACGCTGCGCTTTTACCATACGCTCACCCATGGTGCGGCCACGGAAACGCTTTTTCTTGAGTGCGGTTTCTAGTAGCTTGTCGGCTTCGGTAATCGCCTTCGGCCACTGCGTTTTATCGCGCAACAGCGCTTGCAACTCTTTCCAACGCTCTTGAAAAAAGGCAGGATCGAGCGGCTTTGGGCGGCGACGCCAAAAAACAAAGCCAATAGCAGCCAAAACCAGCACCACCGCTACAATACCGGCAATAGTGAAGATCATTGCAGCAGCCCTTCCACGGTTTTAGCGGCGCCAAGTAGCATACGGTCTTGGCGCTGGGCGGCCAACATATGCAGGCCAACCGGCAGATCGTTTGCAGTGCCAGCTGGCACGCTCATGGCCGGAATGCCGACCAAGCTTGGAGCAACGGTCATGAGGTCTACCAGGTACATTTGCAACGGATCGCTGTTCTCGCCAATTTTAAAGGCGGGAGTTGGCGCAACCGGGCCAATCAGAAAGTCGAACTTAGTAAACATGTCATTAAATTCGTTGATGAGCTTAGTGCGTACAATTTGCGCTTTTTGGTAGTAGGCATCGTAATAGCCGCTGCTGAGAACATAGGTGCCAATCATGATGCGACGCTTGGCTTCGGCGCCAAACCCTTCTCCACGGGATTTGGTGTAGCTCTCGAAAAGATCCTTCGCTTCTGGAGTGCTAAACTGGTAACGCTGGCCGTCATAACGGCTTAGGTTGCTGGAAATTTCGGCAGGCGCGATGATGTAGTACACCGCTAACGCCAACGACAATGAAGGAATACTTACTTCTTGCACGTCGGCACCCGCGGCACGGAGTTTATCGGCGGCGGCACGAATTGTTTGCCTAACGCCCTCGTCTACGCCTTCGCCCAGCCATTCGGTAATGAGGCCGAACTTCTTGCCATTGATGTCTGTAGGCAGGTCGGTGTAACCAGCGGGGTCACGCTCAATAGTGGTGCTGTCGCGGGGGTCGCGGCCTGCCATAGTGTCAATAACATAGGCAGCGTCTTCGGTGGTGCGGGCTAAGGCGCCAATGGTGTCGGTGCTGCTGGCCATAGCCACCACGCCGAAACGCGACATTAACCCATAGGTTGGCTTAAAGCCCACGCAGCCCACAAAACTGGCGGGCTGGCGGATTGAACCGCCGGTGTCGGTTCCTATGGCAAATGGAGCCATATCCAGCACCACAGCCGCAGCCGAGCCACCAGAAGAACCCCCGGGCACGCGGTCTTTATCGTGCGGGTTTTTGGTAACCATGTAGTCACTATTTTCGGTGCTGCCGCCGTGGGCAAATGCGTCGAGGTTAGCCTTGGCCACGCAAATTGCGCCCTCACTCTCTAGCTTCTCAATAACCGAAGATTGATATGGCGCGTTAAAGCCCTTCAGCATATTGCTGGCAGCGGTAGTTTCGGCGCCAAATACCAAATAGTTGTCTTTGGCAATAAATGGAACACCAGCCAGTTTGCCGGGGTTTTGGCCGTTTTTTACGACGGCGTCGATGCTGGCGGCGCGCTCGCGGGCGCGCTCGGCGGTTGTGGCAATAATAGCGTTGTATTCAGCTTTTTCCTGGATGGTGCGCAAGGCTTGCTCAACCAGGGCAACAGCCTCGAGTTCGCCCGCGCGGACTTTAGCGGCGAGCTCAGCAACGGGTAACCACTGGCTCATCCGATCATCCTCTTCACTTTAATGTGGCGATCTTGGGTGTTGGGCACAATGCGCAGCAAATCGTCGGACGTGGCGCCGTAATCAACTACTTCGTCTTCGCGCATCACATTTTTAAGGCCGGTTACCTGAGTAGTTGGTTCCAGGCCGGTTACATCAACTTGGCTTAATTGCTCAACAAAGCCCAGGATTTCACTGAGTTCTTTGCGGTACTTTTCAATCTCTTCGTCTGTGATAGTCAGCCGGGCAAGCCGCGCCAACTTCAAGACATCATCGCGTGTGAGGTCTGCCATATTTTTCTTACTATATCAGATTGGTTGCCGTGTTAACAAATGCTCACCATGGGAATATCAGGGTAATGGGTGGCCATTACATCCACAGGAACCAATTCTTGGAACAGCTGCACGCCAGCTGGAATTACCGCAGTGCCGTTTGGATACAGCACACCAATGCCTGCGTAGCGGGCGTGATCGTCATGCAATAACGCTCCCCCTAGCAACGTATTTTCATCCTTAGGGCCATTCGCAAACACCGGGCCAAACAAACGCCGCGGCAACGGCGCAGCGTACATAAACCCGCCACTCTCCAACAAAACAGCAGACACACCATCATAATCTCTGAGTGACACATAAATATCACCGATAGCGCTAGCGCCTGCCGCAAAAATTGCCGCTCTGGGAATGTAGTCGGGATGGTCCGCTTCGAGATTCGGCTGCACGGAAATAAGTCCATGGTTTTCTTCACCATTGCTCTCCAGACGATCTACCTGCTGCCAGTTCACTCTACTTTCAGGTGGGACAGTGTAATTGGGCCCTAATAACCGTTTCAAACCACCTCCACCGACACCGCTCATGAAGGCCTTTCTGGGAGCACTGGCGGCGTAAGTTGTTGGACGAGCCAGGCCGCATCATGTTCATCGGGCACTGCCAACCGGGCAAGCGCCTCGAGCACCTTGGCAGCTTCTGGCGCGTTCGGCATAACAATGGATTCAGGCGGATTCGCCACCCGTGCTAACTGAACTGTGTCACCCCTTATCCGATCACGTAACTGATAGCTCATTATTCCTAATGTGCCGATAGGCCTATCCGACGTGGCAGTACTGGTAAGAACACGGAGATCGCCACCTTGCTGCAACGCGCGACTTACTGCTGCAACGCTTCGATCAAAGCTTGCATGGTATGGCGCGGGCCGGTCGTTAAAATCTACGGCCGGGTCAGCGGGCGGACCATCATATAGCGCCTCAGCCGTGAAGGCTACGTCTATACCGACGCGGTTAAAATAACCCGCGGCAATGTGAATGTTTACCGGGCGAATACCGCTCGGTAAACGGTCAGCACCCAGGTCGGCCGCAATCGCCACTAGCAAGCTATCCCCTTTGGGCAAACCCGTTTTTTCGAATCCTGGGATAAGTCTGGGGTCAAAGTCCATAATTTAAGCGGCTACTCCGGGTAGTTCTCCGGAAGGTAACATATTCATCACTGTCCAGTCTGCGTCCACCTTGTTAGGTGTTAGTATGCGCGCCAGAGCGCTAAGTGTTGCTGCGGCTTCGGTTTCAGCGAAACCCGAGGCGTTAGCCTTGCCAGCTGCAATAAACGTCTGGAATGCATAGTAGCCCGCGTCTTCTGGAGGGCGGGGCCCGCCCTCCAATACCGTGTTATCGAAAACCGGACGCGTATCGTCAAATGTCTCCTGCAGCAGATACAGGATACCGCCGGGCACTTCATGTCGTATCAGATTCGGATCATCACGGTTGAAGGTGGCGTAGTGCGGTGAGTTTCTATCAGGGAAAACAACGTCTGGCGACATTGGTAACTCCGGGCTGTCGACTACCACTTCCGCGCGAAACAACGTTTGCATCATCGACGAGCCACCAGTCATAACACCCCATTTTGCCTCAATAGAGCCAGGACACACCTCGCCCCCTGCAATAGTTTGTTGAGGAAACTCCGCTTCAATAATTACTAATCGGTCACCCTTGCCTGCACCGGGAAGCGTGCCGCGTGGAATACCTTCTAAACTGAATTCTGCCATATGTTCGGAGTCCTTTCAGTGTGCTACATCTTAGCCTTAATATCCGCAATAATATCACGGAGCTCAGCGGCTTGCTCAAATTGCAAGTTTGCAGCGGCCAAATCCATTTGGGCGTTCAGATCTTTCAGTA
>Ga0070667_100002835_pt1 | contig 14959 bp, 17 predicted proteins | sample KBSS33metaG_FD_64659 | JGI IMG/M metagenome (GOLD analysis project Ga0070667, IMG submission 64659) | Switchgrass rhizosphere microbial communities from Kellogg Biological Station, Michigan, USA - KBS S3-3 metaG | ecosystem: Host-associated > Plants > Roots > Rhizosphere > Soil ... | reverse complement strand
TTATCACTCTCTTGTCAGTATGTAGTAAACCCCGTACAATACCAGCAGAATCGCTAATGCTTAGTAACGGAGGGTTTAAGAATGGCAACAAGAGTGGCAATTAATGGCTTTGGCCGTATTGGGCGTAACGCGTTTAAGATTGCGTTCGACCGCAGTGATATCGAGATTGTGGCAATTAACGACCTCACCAGTCCAAAAACACTGGCGCACTTGCTAAAGCACGACACTAACTATGGCGCCTACGGCCACAAAGTAAGCGCCGATGACACGCATCTTATTGTAGACGATAAGAGCATTGAAGTTTTGGCCCAGAAAGACCCGGCGCAGTTGCCGTGGAAAGATCTTAATGTGGACGTTGTTATTGAATCCACGGGCTTTTTTGTTGACCCGGCCAAGGCCAAAGCTCACCTGGATGCTGGCGCCAAACGAGTTGTAATTAGCGCCCCAGCCAAGGGCGAAGGTGCCGACACCATTGTGCTTGGCGTAAACGAAGACAAATTGCAAAACAGCACGCCAATTATCAGCAATGCCAGCTGTACCACCAACTGTATCACCCCGGTGGCCGCGGTTATTGAAAGCAACTTCGGCATTGAAAAAGCCATGATGACCACCGTACACAGCTACACAGCTAGCCAGGTGTTGCAAGACGGCCCTGCCAAGGATTTGCGCGAAGCCCGCTCTGCTGCCGAAAACATCGTGCCAACTACCACTGGCGCCAGCATTGCTGCGGCCAAAGCGCTGCCGGCTCTGGAAAACAAGTTTGGTGGCATGAGCGTGCGCGTTCCTACCCCAGTTGTTTCGCTGAGTGACTTTGTAATCATCACCAAGCGCCCGGTAACCGTCGATGAAGTAAACGAAGCCTTCAAAAAAGCCGCTAAAGAGCCATTTTACCAGGGCATTTTGGACGTGACCGAAGAAGAGCTGGTAAGCAGCGACTTCATTGGCAATAGCCACTCCGCCATTGTTGACCTTAAACTCACCGCCGTTATCGACGGCAACATGTTGAAGGTTGTGGCCTGGTACGACAACGAATGGGGCTACAGCAACCGCCTGGTTGAAGAGGTAGCCGACGTGGGCAACATTTTAAACAAGGCCTAGTAGGCAAGCCGCAAGCATAAGGCGTGTTAATTACGTCACATTGTTGACAATTTACTGGAAAAGTTGGGGTAATTGAGGTATCATAACGGCAAAAGGTTAAGTCGGTATGCGTGCGCGTTACATCAAAATAATTATCTGGGTTGTTGCTTTAATTGTCATCTGGAGTTTGGGTCAGACCTATACTGTTACGAACTCACTTTTCGTGTTCGCGGCCGCTGGCGTGATTCCCGGTACTAACATTGCGCTCAACCCAAATCAGGTGTTGGTATTGCTGGCGAGTATGTTGGCTGCATCTATTTTCCTCATTTTTGGCACGAATATATATCGCGGGGTGCGCAAGCTCGTTACCGCTTCTGCAAGTGTTGTGCCAACTGAATTGCCTGTAAAAAAGAAAGCCAAAGCGTCTAGGCCGCAGCCGGTGGTTATTATTAAGCCGCCCAAGCAACCGGGTAAGGCCGTGCTGTTATTGCACATTGCTAACACTTTTGTGGGTTTGTTGCTGCGTAGTGTTGGCAAGGCGGCGCGCAAACATTTTCCGCGCATTTCCGCGGTGTTGTTCCGAGCAGGCTCTAGCGTGAAGGGGGCGGTACGCCGCGAGCTGCAACTCCTTAACCTGGCGTTTTCGGTGTGTGTTGTTGCTGTTTTTCGCACGGTGCACGCCACGGTCCGTTTCTTACTGAATGCCGCTCGCAAAGTAGTAGCATTTGCTGTCGCCGCTGTTCGCTGGACAATTGTGGGCGTGATAGTTGCCGGTATCCAAATTGCTCACTTTGCAGCTCGGCTCGCTGTAAGTTTTTGGCAATGGCTTGAGCCGCGCCTGCGCACTTTCGACGCCTGGCTTGGCGTGCATTACAACAGTGGTGTAGCGGCGGGTCGCGCTCGCGTAAAACAAAGCAATTCGTACCGTACCGGCAGGCGCTCCTGGCGCCGCACGTTGCGTTTGCTTGCCGACATGCGCGACGATCTCCGTGCCGCGCTCATACGCTCTCCAGAGGAGTAACCATAAGTTGCTTGCGACCTGCGGCTTCAGCACGCTATCATAAGGCTATGAAGATTTATATTGGCGGTGATCACAACGGGTTTGACATGAAGCGTTCGCTTACCGAGGGCCTTATCCGCGCAGGCTACGAAGTTATCGACGAAGGCGACGATAAGCTCGACCCTAACGACGATTTCCCGCAATTCGCCGCCCGCACTGTTGCAGCCATGAAAGCCAGCGACGACCCAGACCCGCGCGGCATTTTAATTTGCGGCTCAGGCCAGGGTATTTGCATTGCCGCCAACCGCTTTAAAGGTATCCGTGCGGCGCTGGCCTGGAATATGGAAGAAGTACATGCCTCGCGCAATGATGATGACGCCAATATTTTGTGCCTGCCAGCGCGTTACATGAAAACAGACGAAGCGCTGCGTTTGGCTGAAGCGTGGTTGGCAACGCCGTTTGCTGGCGCTGCGCGGTTCAAGCGCCGTATTAAACAGTTGGACGAACTCGGGTAAATTGTGCGGCAAAAGCGCTGTAGTAAGCAATAAACCAGCAATAAAAGGGGCTCCTCTAGAGCCCCTTCCAAATAGTCATCATAGCGCTGCGATCGGGCGGCGGTAATTGCAAGCGCTTTTTCGGCTTGCTTGCTTTTGGCTGGTCTTTCACGACTTTATCACTCATACAATTATAGTATACACAACAACGCTAGTAAGCCCAAGCCGGTAATGCCAATGCTAATCAAGCAGGCACGCATACGGCTTTGGTTTAAGAGGGAGTTTTGCTCGATTGCTTCCTGTGTATTGGCCAGTAGTGTTAATAGTAGCTCGCCGCGGTCCATGTTTATGTAGTCAGTTAAGCGGTCGCCAGGCACGCCAGCGGTTAAATATTGGCGTGGCCAAATAGAATATATATTCAAAATAAGTGAAATAACAAACGGCACGTACAGGGTGAAATACTCCCAGGTGGCAAGGTCGTGCGCGGTTTGGTTAATGAAAATTGCAATACCCACATTGGCGCCCAAAATCGCCAGCGCTTTGCCGTCGATAGAGTCGCTTTCGCCAAACACCAGCGCCAGCTTGTTTTGCTGGTTGGCTAGCAGTGGTTCGGGGTCTTGCTCGTCTTGCATAAGCGGTATACTCTTATAGGTAGTACCAAAAGTATACAATATGGCAGCAGAAATTTGTCCGACAGTTACGGCTCGGAGCCAGGAAGAATATCGCGAACAGATAGAACGCGTGGCCTCTTTTGCGCGCCGTATTCATATAGATACCGCCGACGGCGTATTTACGCACGTACTGCTGACGCCGCTGGAGCAAATTTGGTGGCCTGCCAACGTGCGCGCCGATATCCATGTTATGCACCAGGACCCGTTTAAGCACACGAAGTTACTAATGAAACTGCAGCCGCAGCTAATTGTGGTGCACGCCGAAGCCGATGGCGATTTTGTAGCCTTTGCCGAAACCGCACACGCCCATGGCATAGAAGTTGGCGTGGCCTTAAAGCCCGAAACCATGCCGCAGGTTATCGAACCGGCGCTGCCGTGGATAGACCACGTGCTTATCTTCAGCGGTAACCTGGGCCACTTTGGCGGCCAGGCCAATACGCACCTGCTTACCAAAGTGCTTTATCTGAAGCAGCAAAAACCAAGCCTCGAAATTGGCTGGGACGGTGGCATAAATAACCAAAACGCCCATATCTTGGCGGCGGGTGGCGTTGAAGTTTTGAATACCGGCGGGTTTATCCAGCATGCCCAGGACCCAGAACAAGCTTTCCGAACCCTGTCACGATTGGTTGATGAAGCGCCGAAGCCTCGCCTCCGTTCGCCGCAGCAACGGTTGATAAATTTGTAGGCTCTATAAAGACCGGCAGCAATACATTAAGCGGGGTAGGAACAGATCGGGGCGAACCCTCTGGCTGAATAAGAGAGTCGGCAACTGCGCTGCAGAATTCGCGCATTGCCAAGTCACGCCTTGGCGGCCGTGCGCCTAGGCATGTGGGGTCCAAGGTTATTTTTAGGCCATTTGCCAGCGCCTCCTGGGCTTGAGCTTCTGGCTTGCCCAATAATCTGTAGTTGCCGTTTGCCCTGTAGGGACGTACTGAGGTGATAGGCGCAACTAATACTGGAAAATCGTTGGGAAGAGGCGTGAAATTTTTTTCATCTGCGTTGCGCAGGGCAACCAGGCCGCACAGTTTGGCGTATCGCTCTATAAAAGATACCGGCTGGCTTGCGACTAATTCTTGGTTGAGCCGTAAAATTACGTCCTGGCGGATAGGTTTCCCATGGCGGTTAGTGCGATAGGCCATTCCTATTTGCAGCGAGTATTCTTCGGTTGTTTTCATCAAGCGCCTCCGTTTTTTTACCCTAATAGATTTTTTGTTACATGTCAAAACGGTTTTTTGCAGACGACGCTTTCGCAGCATAAGCGTGAAGTGCTATCATTGATACGAAAGCGTAAGCAAGACATATATATGCGACAAATTTTTTCTATTGAGGCGTTAGAACTGAAGGCGAACGATATTCGTCAAGACATTATTAAGATGCTGGAAATTGCTGGCAGCGGGCATCCGGGCGGATCGCTCGGCCAGGCAGATATTTACACCGCTCTGTATTTCAACCTAATGCAGCACGACCCAGCCAATCCCGACTGGGAAGAACGTGATATTTTAATACAAAGCAACGGCCATACCGCACCGGTGCGTTACGCTGCCATGGCACACGCTGGTTATTTTGACCGTAAGGAGTTGTGGACGCTGCGCCAGTTCGGCTCGCGTTTGCAGGGCCACCCCGAGCGCATTAAGCTGCCGGGCGTAGAAAATACCAGCGGCCCGTTGGGCTCTGGTTTGAGTCAGGCGGCTGGCATGGCGCTGGGCCTGCGTTTGCGTAAACAGCAACACCGTTGGGTGTACGTAACCGTTGGCGACGGCGAGCTGAACGAGGGCAATAACTGGGAAGCGATTATGCTCATAGCCAAGTACAAGCTCACTAACCTGATTGCTATTGTAGACCGCAACAACATCCAAATTGACGGCCCCACAGAAGTTGTTATGCCCCTGGAAGATCTCCGCGCCAAGTGGGAAAGTTTTGGCTGGCACGTGCTGGAAATTGACGGCAACGACGTAGAAGCCGTAGTAGACGCCGTAAATATGGCTAAAGCAATTGTTGAAAAACCAGTGGTAATTTTGGCGCATACCATCCCGGGCAAGGGCGTCGATTTTATGGAGTACGACTTCCACTGGCACGGCGTTGCACCCAATAAAGAGCAGGCTGCCAAGGCACTCCGGCAAATCCACACCCTGCAAGGCAAAATCAAGAGCGAGAATGACTAATATGAGCGATTTACACCTTTTAGTAATCAATGTGCGCGCCAAAGACCTCAAAATGGAATCCATTCGCGACGGTTTTGGCCGCGGGCTCCTTACCGCAGGCCAGAAATATGAGCAAGTGGTTGGCATTTGCGCTGACCTCACCGACAGCACCAAAATGAGCTTGTTTGCCGAAGCATTTCCTGATAGGTTTATCGAAGCCGGCATTGCCGAGCAAAACATCGTAACTGTTGGCTCTGGCATGGCGGCCATGGGTTTTGTGCCGTTTGTAAGCAGTTATGCGGCGTTTTGCCCGGGGCGGTGTTGGGAGCAAATCCGTACTACCATTTGTTTGAACGAGCGGAACGTAAAAATTGTTGGCTCACATGCCGGGTTGTACACCGCACCCGACGGTGCCACTCACCAAGCCCTGGAAGACGTTACGCTCATGCGCGCGCTGCCAAACATGGTGGTGCTGGTGCCATGCGACAGTGTAGAGTCTGAAAAAATGGCAGTGGCCATGGCAGAAAGCGGCGTGCCGAATTACGTCCGATTGGCGCGCGGCCCATCACCAGTGCTTACCACGCCGCAAACACCGTTCCAAATCGGCCCTGCGTATGTATTCCGCGAAGGTACAGACGTAACTATTTTGGCTAACGGCACCATGACCTACCAAGCGTTAGTGGCTGCCGACATGCTCGCAAAAGACGACATTAGCGCCGAAGTCATCCACGTTCCCACCGTAAAACCGCTGGACGGCGACACTATTATTAAGAGCGCCCGCAAAACCGGCGCAGTTGTAACCGCCGAAGAAGGTCAAATTAATGGTGGCCTGGGTGGCGCAGTGGCCGAGCTATTGGGCGAAGAATGCCCCACGCCCATGAAGCGCATTGGCATGAAAGACCAATTCGGCGAAAGCGCTCAAACCCCCGAAGAACTGTTGAAACACTTTGGCCTGGACGGCATGCACATAGCCATGGCGGCGCATCAGCTTCTCGACAAAAAGCGCTAGGGCTTGCAAACCATAAGCGGTATAATGGCAGCATGGATACAGCTGCATTAGAAGAGATTGCCAAAAGCCTAGTGGCTCACGGCAAAGGCCTGCTGGCGGCCGACGAAAGCAATGCCAGCTGTCAAAAGCGATTTGACGCCGTAAAAGTGCCATGTACCGAAGAAACGCGCCGCGAATATCGCGAACTACTATTAACCGCGCCGGGCGCCGAAGAGTTTTTAAGCGGTGTCATTTTCTTCGACGAAACATTTTGGCAGTCAACACACACTGGCCAAATCTTCCGCGAATACTTGCGCAACCACCGTGTCATTCCGGGCATTAAAGTAGATAAAGGCTTAATCGACCTTCCGGGCTTTCCAAACGAGAAACTCACCCAAGGTTTAGACGGCTTGCCCGAGCGCATGCAAGTGTATCACGGCGCTGGTGCTCGTTTTGCTAAATTTCGGTGTGTAATTACCATCGGCGACGGCATCCCAACAGATGAGTGCATTGGCGCGAACACCTTCGTGTTGGCACGTTACGCCCGCATCTGCCAAGACGCAGGCATTGTGCCAATTGTTGAACCCGAAGTATTGTACGACGGCAACCACACTATTGAGCAATGCGATGAAGTGACCAAACACGTATACGAGCTGCTATTTCAAACTATGCGCGCTTTCCGTGTGCATTTGCCAGGCGCCATCCTAAAAACCGGCATGGTATTACCCGGCAAGGATAGCGGCATAGAAATGAACCACGACGACGTTGCCGAACGCACCGTGCGCGCATTGCACGAACACGTGCCCCCCGAGCTCGGTGGCGTAGTGTTCTTGAGCGGCGGCCAAACCAGCAACGAGGCCTTCATCAACCTGAATCGCATTGCACAAAAAGGCCCGCACCCATGGGGCGTTACATTTAGCTACTCACGCGCCTTGCAGGACCCTGTGCTGCACGCCTGGGCCGCTAATCGCAATGCTACGCAAGCCACTAAAGAATTATTCCTGCACCAGCTGAAACTAGCCAGCGCTGCTAGCAAGGGTGAACTGAACGAAGAAGAGTTGGGCGATACTACGCACGCCTCCCACGCCCAGGACCTATAGCCGCCCCGCTTACTGTGTGCCCCAAAATAACTGCCTGGCCAGCTGTGCGGCGCTTGGCTGATATTTGGGCGGAGGTGTTTCTGCACTTTGGTTTACGCGCAGATGGGGAGCTGTGTAGCGGCCGCGCACTGATACTAAGCCGTTTTCTTGCATAACCTGATCCCAATGGATAAGGCTGCGTATCACGTCGGGCAACTCGTCAATAGCCTCTAGCTGATCTGTTATGACGGCTGCTTCTGCCGAAGGATTCCGGCGCGCCATGTGCAGCGTGGTGAATGCCTCGTCACTGAAATCTTGACCAAATTGTTTGGCCACAATACTCACTAAACCCGGGCGCACACTATCAAGTATTACATGCTGGCGCAAATCTTTCGGAGACAAAACGCCGCTGCCTTGGTCACCATTAAGGTTGGGCGTGTGCGTGTGTACAGTAACCATGAGGTCTGGGCGGGCAAGGCCATCATCCCCAAGCGTAAGGTCTAGCTGGCTATGCTCGTGTATGGCTTCAGACAATCCGAGGCCGCCAGCGGCGCGATATACGGCAAAACCCGCGTTATGGTGGGTTTTATCCGAATAAAAAAGTATGTCATCCATCTGGCCACAAAAATCGGGCGTGGTAAGGAGGTTGCGAAATTCGGATGGAGTAATTGCTTCAGGTGCAGACATATGAGTACTTCCTAGCCGTAGAGTTCGGCGACACGCTCTGGGTTCACGGGTACAGGCATTTCTCCGGGTTGGTAGCGAATTTGCACGGTTCGCAGGTCGCCAAGCATCATGGCCATGAGCAGCTCGTCGCCCTCACGAGTCGGCTGTGCGTCAAATAACAAATCCGGCATGCTAAAGTGCGGCCCCGCTTTCATAAGCCCCAGCAGCAGGTTTCCTTCAAGGCTTTCGAAGCCCGGGTTATGCAATGCGACATACCCCAAAATGGAATTGGGATTTCTAAGCCACAGCTTGTCCAAAAAGTCGTTCACCAGCCCTTTAGTTGGTATAAGTTGTACGTCGCCGTCTATTGGCTCTGAGGCGCTCTCGGCGTTTAACACCAGGAGCGGAGTCATTGTACTTGTGTTGGTCACAGCGCCTTTTTGCGTGCCTAGCAAAGGCTCGAAATTAAGTACGCGGTTTGGGTCCGCGCCGCCGTTATCTTCAGGCGTGGTCGGCAAGTGCACGCGCATGTCGGCAAAATTAGTATCGCCGTGAAAGATAGATACGCCGCCTAGGCAGTGGAGGTCGCGCGCATGGCGCGCCAGGTCCAGGAGGCCTCTATAAAAAAGCTGATCGCCCAGTAGGTTTTGCAGGTGTTCTTGCGGTATTTCGCCCGGCGCACTCATAGTATGCTGTTATATCATTTTTAAGGTGTTGCCGCAAGATTGCATTAGATAGCCACCCTGTGTCACAATAATCGTAAGCGAAATAACAAAGTGGAAAGAGGGGGTATGCATCAGTTTGACGTATTGAGCATTGGCGACGTGGTAACCGACGCATTTATTAAGCTGTTCGACAACCAAGCCAAAGTAGTGAAAGACGACAAAGGTTCAAACTGGCTGGCAATGCCGTTCGCAACTAAAATCCCATTTGACCACGCTGAACTTATCGAGGGTGTTGGCAACGCCGCCAACGCCGCCGTATCGTTTGCTCGCCTCGGCCTGAAAAGCACGTTTGTAACCAACGTAGGTGGCGACGCTTACGGCCGCGAAATCATCCAGGCGCTCGGCAAAAATAAAGTAGACACCCGCTTTGTCCGCATCAACCCCGGCAAGAAGAGTAACTACCACTTTGTGCTGTGGTACAAGGAAGAGCGCACCATTCTTATTAAGCACGAAGAATACGACTACCACTGGCCGCACATTACGCACAATGAAGTGCCGCGGTGGGTGTACTTTAGCTCCATTAGCGAAAATGCCCTGGAGTATCACGACCAAGTTGCCGACTGGCTCGACGCCAACCCTAGTGTGCATTTGGCCTTCCAGCCTGGCACCTTCCAGATGAAGGCTGGTACGGAGCGCCTGAAACGCCTGTATCGCCGCACCGCCGTGCTCATTTTGAACCGCGAAGAAGCGGCGTTAGTGAGTGGCGGCAAAACAAGTGATTTGCATGATTTGTTCGACCGTTTGCACGCGCTCGGCCCGCAAGTAGTATGTATTACCGACGGTCCTAAAGGCGCCTACGCCAGCGATGGCCACCAGCGCCTGCAAATGCCGCTGTACCCAGACCCGAAACCGCCGTTCGAGCGCACGGGCGCTGGCGACGCGTTTGCCTCCACTTTCGTGGCCGCAGCCGCTAAGGGTTTGAGCTTGGAAGAAGCGTTGGCCTGGGCTCCCATCAATTCCATGAATGTGGTGCAGCATGTTGGCGCGCAAGCGGGCTTGCTGAAAGAGAAAGACTTGCTCAAGCTGTTGCACGAAGCGCCCGCTGACTACAAGCCCAAGAAGTTCTGAATTAATGAAGAGGTCCTGCCCCCTGTTAATTTAATAATTCTTCAAACTCGGCATAAGAATCGGCAATAAGATCGGGCGGTACTGTAAGCTTCGCCAGATCTTTTTTGCTGAAGTGCGTGGTAATGGCGCAGGTGAACAAGCCCGCGGCTTTAGCGCTGGCAATGCCTCGTGGATCGTCTTCGAATGCTAAAACTTGAGCAGGTGTAACATTAGCGGGCAATTTTAAACTATTGTAGGCAAGCTGGAATGCTTCGGGGTGTGGTTTGGCATGAGTAAATTTATCCTTGGAAATAATGTGGTTGGGCGGAATGAGATCTTCTATGTCCAGCTTTTCTAGGCAAATGAAGATATCAGGTCGATAGGCGGTGCTGGCAATCGCCAGCTTGCCGGTGAAACCATGCTCGGCAAGATACCGTACAAAATGAGCGGCACCCGGCACTTCCACTCCTTCTTTGCGCATGAGATCACCGTGCATTTCTTCTTTGAGGTCAACCAATTCTCGTAGCAGCGGGTGGGAGCGGTCGATAACCCCGGTGTCTACAATTCTCAGTTCCAAAAAGGTGCGCCAGGTAGCTCCTTCCAGGCTGTGCTCTGAGGCGTTGCGAAACATCCGAAAATTGAACTCAGGCGTGAGTTTAGTAAGTGCGGGAATGTGGTGGCGTTTGCCGACGATTATTGCTGCGAGCCGACGCGATTCTTCATGCAAGCCGAACGGGAAGGTGGGCGGATGGTTAGACATCAGCGTGTCATCCATATCGAAAATGGCAGCGGCAAAATCGGAAAGTTTAGGCATACAAAAACTATATCACGCATGAAAAGATAAAACCTGCCAAGACCCCTTCATTTTATAGGTGATAAGCGGTAGCGGAACAATCCTGCTTGTGATAATCTGTAGGCAGATATGACACGATTTTTGTCGCGCGCGCTGGGGGCGCTTGAGCCGACCTTCAGCCAGGGGATACAGCAGTTGGAGCAAGCGGCAGGGCGGCCGGGGACCGATATTCGGTTAACTGCCGACATTATGCGCCGCACCCGCGACAAAATTGCCGAGTTAGGCCTCGACCCTAATGATACCACCGGCCAAGAATTGTACAGCGCCTTGCAGGAACGCTTAAAACGTGACGAACAAATCGTGCGCAGTACGTTAGGTATTGCCGCGGACGCCGAGCCCGGCGATGTAATCTCCCGTATCCAGCAATTTCTAGAAAAACATGACGCTCCCAAAGCGTGCTTTGCTTTAAAAACCAGCGTGGCTAAAAAGCTGTTGAAAAAGAAGCCGCCGAAGGTGGCCATGAAACGCCTAGGGTACCGTTCAGTAGATTCTATGCTAAAGCACGAGTCGCCAGCGCAACTGTACGCCGCCGCACTCATGGTAGAACCAGCCAGCTGGCACAAGAGTTATCGCGAGCAGTATGCCAAACTCACGCCCAGCGACTTTGAAACGCGCCAAATTTGCCTGGTGCATCCCACTACCAAGAAGTGGCTCGATTTGGCGCATCAATTTGTAGCCAGCGAGCACCACAATATTTTAAGTTTCCGCGAGCTTGGCGCCGTGGTGCTGCTGCCTATCGACCACCAGGTGGATGGCTTGGCGATCACTACGCTGCTACTCGTACTGGAAGAATATAACGGCATCCGCGCCCACAGTTCATATGCGAAATTGCAGCAGGTAAAGCCGGACTTTGGCAAGCGTCTGCAAGAATCATCGGTAACCGAGCCCTACACCAGCGCTACGCTCGCCGGTCAGCCCGTGCCGTGGCGTATGATCCAGCGCTACTATGCCCGTTTTACCGACGCCTATCACCCCGAAATCTTTGAGCCGCACGTGCAGCCCGAAGATTTGCAATGGAGTAGTGGTGAACGCACGCTCGCCGCATTAGAACCTACACTTAAGTTTTGGGAGGGCGGCGAACATCTTGGTTTGTTAGACGAAACAGGGCAGGTGGTTTCGTGCAATGCGCTAGACGTTGCGCTGAGTTATGTAAACCATTTGCCGTTCCAGGACCGCATCGTCCATTTTATGCGTGACAACCTGTGGCACGAACTCATGATGCACTACCTTAACCAGGAGAACCTGGAAGCCGCCGTCCACCAACAGCTCAGCGCCGAACTTGGCGCACCACTAGAACTAAACGAGCAGGAAGCGTACAATTAGCGTTACCACTATGGCACCCGATTTAAACGATTTAAAATATTTGCGCCACGCTATTTGCATCTCCGGTGCTGCGGCTGGCCCTACCGTGGTTGGCGCTCACGATTTAGCCGAAGCGCTCGGCAAGGCTGTTGCTAAAAGCGGTCACATCGTAACCACTGGCGCCACCGTTGGTTTGCCGTACTTTGCCGCCCGCGCCGCTAAGTCAGCCGGTGGCACTAGTATTGGTTTTTCGCCCGCAGGTAGTATGCGCGAGCATGTACACAAATATCGCCTGCCGTACGACGTGTTCGACTTCATTAACTTCACCGGCATGACGTACGTCGGCCGCGACCTCTACCTCGTGCAATCTAGCGACGCGGTTATCACCGTAGGTGGCCGCTTTGGCAGCTTGCACGAATTTACCTCCGCGCTTGAGGCGCACAAGCCATGCGGCGTATTACTTGGCAGCGGCGGCACGGCCGATGTCATCCCGCAACTCATGGACATGCTACCCGGCGTACCTAACAACGTAGTTATTTTCGACACCGACCCAGCCCGCCTGATCGCCAAAATCGTGAAGATACTCGACGAGAAGAAAGCGGACTTACGCAAAGAATTTGCGCACCGCGACATGCATTGGTTCCTGCGCGAGACATCCACCTCGCCGCCCCCCCACGCTGGTTAATGGAGATATACCATGAACGAAAAAGAAAAGCGCGAGCTAGAAACCAGTGAAATAGCCTTAATGTCGCTGGCGGTAATTGGTGTCGCCGTCGTTGTATGGCTTGCCTGGATAAGATAGTCACTTACCTCTGAGATCATCTCTGTTACAATAATAAGATGGCAAGTTTCCATTTAAAGAGTGACTACAAACCCATGGGCGACCAGCCCGCGGCTATTGCGCAGCTTACGAAAGGTCTGGAAGAGGGCTTACACAACCAAACGCTGTTGGGCGTAACCGGTAGCGGTAAAACGTTTACCATGGCGAATCTTATTCAAAATACCGGCAAGCCGACATTGGTTCTTTCGCACAACAAAACGCTGGCGGCGCAGCTGTACGAAGAATTCCGCAAGTTCTTCCCAGATAACGCCGTGCACTATTTTGTGAGTTACTTTGATTACTACCAGCCGGAAGCGTATATTCCGCGGTCAGATACTTATATCGAAAAAGACTCGCAAATTAACGAAGAAATCGACCGGCTGCGCCACGCCGCCACCGACGCGCTATTAACTCGACGCGATGTTATCATTGTGGCCAGCGTAAGCTGCATTTACGGCATTGGCTCGCCAGGCGATTACAATGACCTGCGCGTGCACGTAGAACGCGGCGAGCGCCGCCTGCGCGATAAGTTTTTGCGCCATCTTACCGACATTCAGTACCAACGCAACGACATCGATTTCCATCGCAGCACTTTCCGCGTGCGCGGCGACGTCGTAGACGTGTTTCCGGCTGGTGAAGAAGTTGCCTACCGTATTGAATTTTTCGGCGATGAAGTAGAACGCATTCTAAAAATTGACCCGCTCACCGGCGAAATTCTCGGCAAGCCCGAAACGCTCGACATTTTTCCCGGCTCCCACTACGTTACGCCGCAAGACAAATTGCAAGTTGCCCTGGGTAAGATTGAGCATGAGCTTGAGCAGCGCCTCTTCCAATTCAAGCAAGAAGGCAAATTACTAGAGGCACAAAGGTTAGAGCAGCGCACTCGTTTCGACCTGGAAATGCTGCAGGAAACCGGCTTTGTGAAGGGTATCGAAAACTACAGCCGCTATTTAACCGACCGCGAACCAGGTGAACAGCCAGCCACACTACTCGACTATTACCCTGACGATCTCCTCTTATTAATAGACGAAAGCCACATGACCATCCCGCAGGTGCGCGGCATGTACAACGGCGACCGCGCCCGCAAAGAGGTACTGGTAGAGCACGGTTTCCGCCTGCCCAGCGCAATGGATAACCGCCCGCTCACGTTCACCGAATTTGAAAAGCACATGAACCAAACCGTGTTTGTGAGTGCCACGCCCGCCGAATTTGAACTCAGCCGTTCGCCCGAACCGGCGCAGCAGGTCATCCGTCCGACCGGCCTTCTGGACCCGCCGATTGAAATCCGCCCCGTAGACGGCCAGGTAGACGATCTCTTAGCTGAAATCCGCAAAACCACTGAAAAGCGCCAGCGCGTGCTAGTAACGACGCTTACCAAGCGTATGGCCGAGGACCTCACCGAATATTTGCAAGAGCTGAACATTAAAGTGGCCTATCTGCACAGCGATGTAGACACCCTTGATAGAACCGACATTCTGCGCGACCTCCGCCTTGGCGTGTACGACGTTTTGGTTGGCATTAACTTGCTACGCGAAGGGCTGGACCTGCCCGAAGTCAGCTTGGTGGCTATTTTGGACGCCGACAAAGAAGGTTTCTTAAGAAGTGCGCAGGCCTTAATCCAAACCGTGGGCCGCGCCGCCCGCCACGTAGAAGGTCACGTTATTATGTACGCCGATCGCATTACCGATAGCATGAAGAAAACTATCGATGAAACCACGCGCCGCCGTAAGATCCAGGAAGCTTATAACATCGAGCATGGCATTACTCCCACCGGTGTCAGCAAGGCTATTGACAAAGGCTTGCGCCCAGACCTGCCCGAAGAAGCCAAGCGCGCCAAGCTAGATCTCAAAAAGATACCCAAAGACGAGTATAAGAGCTTACTGAAAGATCTGAACGCCCAAATGGATTTGGCCGCTGCAAACTTGCAATTTGAGCAAGCCGCTGAGCTCCGTGATATTATTGCGGATATTAAGGCTAAGATGTAGCACTGAAAGGACTCCGAACATATGGCAGAATTCAGTTTAGAAGGTATTCCACGCGGCACGCTTCCCGGTGCAGGCAAGGGTGACCGATTAGTAATTATTGAAGCGGAGTTT
>Ga0070667_100002830_pt1 | contig 14980 bp, 14 predicted proteins | sample KBSS33metaG_FD_64659 | JGI IMG/M metagenome (GOLD analysis project Ga0070667, IMG submission 64659) | Switchgrass rhizosphere microbial communities from Kellogg Biological Station, Michigan, USA - KBS S3-3 metaG | ecosystem: Host-associated > Plants > Roots > Rhizosphere > Soil ... | reverse complement strand
CCGACCCCGCGGTCATCGACGCGATGCTGCTGGTGCGGTTGCCGTACCACCTGTCGGTTCTCACCCAGGCGGCCGCACGCGCGGCGCTGCGGCATGCCGACGAGACGCTGAGCAGCGTCGCCACCTTGGCGGCCGAGCGTGACCGGGTGGCGGCGGCGTTGTCCGACTTGGGTTTCCGGGTGATCCCCAGCGATGCCAACTTCATCCTGTTCGGGGAGTTCGCGGATGCCGCGGCGACCTGGCAGCGCTACCTGGACGCCGGCGTGCTGATCCGCGACGTCGGGATTCCCGGATTCCTGCGCACCACCGTCGGTCTGGCCTCGGAGAACGATGCCCTGCTGGAAGTCAGCGCCAAGCTCGCCGCATCGGAACTAGCCCCACAAGGAGTTTCATGACCCGCCGCGCCCGCGTCGAACGCACCACCAAGGAATCCAGCATCGTCGTCGAGATCGATCTCGACGGCACCGGCCAGGTCGACATCAGCACCGGGGTGCCGTTCTTCGATCACATGCTGACCTCCTTGGGCACCCACGCCAGCTTCGATCTGACGGTGCACGCCAAAGGTGACGTCGAGATCGAGGGCCACCACACGGTCGAGGACACCGCGATCGTCCTGGGTCAGGCGCTCGGTCAGGCCCTCGGCGACAAGAAGGGCATCCGCCGCTTCGGCGACGCGTTCATCCCGATGGACGAGACGCTGGCCCATGCGGCCGTTGATGTTTCGGGCCGCCCATACTTTGTGCACACGGGTGAGCCTGAGTCGATGGTGTCCTTCACCATCGCGGGATCGTCGGTGCCGTACCACACCGTGATCAACCGGCACGTGTTCGAATCGCTGGCCTTCAACGCGAAGATCGCCCTGCACGTGCGCACGCTGTACGGCCGCGACCCGCACCACATCACCGAGGCGCAGTACAAGGCCGTGGCCCGGGCGCTGCGCCAGGCCGTCGAGCCCGATCCGCGGGTGGCCGGGGTGCCGTCGACCAAGGGCACTCTGTGACCAAAAAACTTGTGGTGCTGGACTACGGTTCGGGCAATCTTCGGTCCGCGCAGCGCGCACTCGAACGGGTGGGTGCCGACGTCGAGGTGACGTCCGACGCGGCCGCCGCCGCCGCCGCGGACGGACTGGTGGTGCCCGGCGTCGGTGCCTACGAGGCCTGTATGACCGGTCTGCGGTCCATCGGCGGGGAGACGATCATCGCCGACCGCCTCGCTGCGGGTCACCCCGTGCTGGGCGTGTGCGTCGGTATGCAGATTCTGTTCTCGAAGGGCGTGGAGTTCGGCGTGCAGACCGAGGGCTGCGGGCAGTGGCCCGGCGAGGTCACCCGGCTCGATGCGCCGGTGATCCCGCACATGGGCTGGAACACCGTCGATGCCGCGGCCGACAGCACCCTGTTCAAGGGGCTTGACGCGGGGACGCGGTTCTATTTCGTGCATTCCTACGCCGCCCAGCAGTGGAGCGGCCATGCCGACGCGAAGGTCACGTGGGCCACGCATCATGTGCCGTTCATCGCGGCCGTCGAAGACGGTGTGTTGTCGGCGACACAGTTTCATCCGGAGAAGAGCGGCGACGCAGGTGCGACGCTGTTGGCGAATTGGGTTGAGGGGCTATGAGTTTGATTTTGTTGCCGGCCGTTGACGTGGTCGACGGCAAGGCGGTGCGGCTGGTGCAGGGCAAGGCCGGCAGCGAGACCGATTACGGTTCGGCGCTGGAAGCGGCGCAGACCTGGCAACGCGACGGCGCCGAGTGGGTGCACCTGGTGGATCTGGACGCCGCGTTCGGGCGGGGCAGCAACCGGGAACTGCTGGCCGAGGTCGTCGGCAAACTCGATGTGGCGGTGGAGCTTTCCGGCGGAATCCGGGATGACGCCTCGCTCAAGGCGGCCATGGACACCGGCTGCGCCCGCGTGAACATCGGCACCGCGGCGCTGGAGAGCCCGGAATGGTGCAAGCGCGCCATCGGTGAATACGGCGACCGCGTGGCGGTAGGTCTTGACGTGCAGTTCGAGAATGGCAGCTGGCGCCTGCGCGGCCGCGGCTGGGAGACCGACGGCGGCGACCTGTGGGAGGTGCTGGAACGCCTTGATAGTGAGGGGTGTTCGCGCTACGTTGTCACCGACGTCACCAAGGATGGCACGCTGACCGGCCCGAACCTGGACCTGCTGAGCACTGTGGCCGGCCGCACCAAGGCACCGATCATCGCGTCGGGCGGGGTGTCGAGCCTGGACGACCTGCGGGCCATCGCCACGCTGACCGGGCAAGGCGTCGAGGGTGCCATCGTCGGAAAAGCCCTGTACGCAGAGCGGTTCACGCTGCCTGAGGCCCTGGCCGCGGTGAAGTGATCGAACCGGCGAGGTTGGCAGAGCTGGTCGCGACCGCGACCGGCGTCCTCGATGATGCCGTCGCTGCGTTCATCGCCGGCCATCAGGCAGACGCGGCGGTGCGCAAGAAGGGCAACGACTTCGCCACCGAGATCGACCTCGCGATCGAGCGACAGGTCGTCGCGGCGCTGACGTCGGAGACCGGGATCGGTGTGCACGGTGAGGAATTCGGTGGCGAGCCCATCGATTCGGAACTGGTCTGGGTACTCGACCCGATCGACGGCACGTTCAACTACGCGGCCGGTTCGCCCATGGCGGCGATCCTGCTCGGCCTGCTGTGGCGGGGCACTCCCGTCGCGGGTCTGACCTGGCTGCCCTTCATGGGCCAGCGGTACGTCGCGACACTGGATGGCCCGGTCCGCGACGGGGAATCGGTGTTGCCGCCGTTGGCTCCGAGCACGCTGGCCGACTCCATCGTCGGAATCCAGACCTTCAACATCGATTCGAAGGGCCGGTTCCCAGGGCGGTGGCGCAATGCGGTGCTGTCGAGCCTGACGCGGGAATGCTCACGGGTGCGGATGCATGGCGCCACCGGCCTCGACCTGGCCTACGTCGGCGCCGGCATCCTCGGCGGCGCCATCAGTTTCGGTCACCACATCTGGGACCACGCCGCGGGCGTGGCGCTGGTGCGGGCGGCCGGCGGCATCGTCACCGACCTCGCGGGCGAGCCTTGGACAGTGGAGTCGAAGTCGGCGTTGGCCGCCGCACCCGGCGTGCACGAGAGGATGCTGGACATAGTGAAATCCGTTGGGGTTCCGGAGGATTACCTGTGAGCCTCGCAACCCGTGTCATTCCGTGCCTGGACGTCGATGGCGGCCGGGTGGTCAAGGGCGTCAACTTCGAAAACCTCAGGGACGCGGGCGATCCCGTCGAGCTGGCTGCCGCGTATGACGCGGAAGGCGCCGACGAGCTGACGTTCCTGGACGTCACCGCCTCGTCGTCGGGCCGCTCGACCATGCTCGAGGTGGTGCGGCGCACCGCCGAGCAGGTGTTCATCCCGCTGACCGTCGGCGGCGGCGTGCGCTCGGTCGAGGACGTCGACACCCTGCTGCGCGCGGGTGCCGACAAGGTCTCCGTCAACACCGCGGCCATCGCCCGCCCCGAACTGCTGTCGGAGTTGTCTCGCCAATTCGGCTCGCAGTGCATCGTGCTGTCGGTCGACGCCCGGACCGTGCCTGCGGACTGTGACCCGACACCGTCCGGCTGGGAGGTGACGACCCACGGTGGTCGTCGTGGTACCGGCATCGACGCCGTCGAATGGGCAACGCGCGGAGCCGAACTCGGGGTCGGGGAGATCCTGCTGAACTCGATGGACGCCGATGGCACCAAGGCCGGGTTCGACCTGGCGATGCTGCGGGCGGTCCGGGCTGCCGTGACTGTGCCGGTGATCGCCAGCGGGGGAGCCGGTGCCGTCGACCACTTCGCACCTGCGGTACAGGCTGGGGCCGATGCGGTCCTGGCGGCCAGTGTGTTCCACTTCCGTGAGCTGACCATCGGGCAGGTGAAGGCGGCGATGGCGGCCGAAGGGATCACCGTTCGATGAGCGAAGCGACATCGGCGAATGGAGGTCCGGTCCGATGAGTGCTTTGGACCCCGGGATCGCTGCCCGGATCAAGCGCAACGAGGCCGGGCTGTTCACTGCCGTGGTGCAGCAGCGTGGCACGGGGGACGTCCTGATGGTCGCCTGGATGGACGACGACGCTCTGGCACGCACCCTGGAAACCCGTGAGGCGACGTACTTTTCCCGCTCCCGTGGCGAACAGTGGGTCAAAGGCCTGACATCCGGCCACACGCAATACGTCCACTCGGTGCGGCTGGATTGCGATGGTGACGCGGTGCTGCTCGAGGTCGATCAGGTCGGCGGCGCCTGCCACACCGGCGATCACAGCTGCTTCGACGCCGACCAGTTGCTCGCCCCCGAGGCCTAACTCGGCGCGAGCAGGTGCCGCTCGACCAGAGCCCGGCCCTCGGCCCGTAGCGCATCGTCTACGTCGACTCCCAGTACCCGCAGCGCGGCATCGGCGATGGCTTCTGCCACTGTTTCACCGGCCACTTCGTCGCCGGTGATGTCCGGGTCGTCGACGCGCTGCGCGATGACGGTCTCGGCCAGGCGCACCGGCAGGCTGCAGCGGAACTCGTCGACGCCGCCCACGATGTCGATCGCCAATTCGCGGTACACGGCATGCAGCTCGCGGCGCCGGCGATGAAAGCCCTCGATGCCGTCGACCTCCGGCAGCAGATACAGCCGGCCCAGGTTCCACGGCACGGACAGCAGATTGGCCGCGTCGCCGGCCGTCACGGCCCACAGCGCCGCCCGCGGATCGTCCACGGACCGCGTCACACGCCGCGCGAACTCCAGCGACGGCACGACCGTCGCGCCGAGCAGTGCTTCGAGAATGGCTTCCTTGTTGGGGAAGTGGTGGTACAGCGACGCCTGACGGATGCCGACCGCCTCGGCGATCGACCGCGTCGAGGTCACCGTGAAGCCCTTGGTCACGAACAGTTCGCCGGCGGCGTCGAGAATCTGCTCGACGGCGGTACTGCCGGGGCGTAGGGCGTCGCGATGGCGGGGACGGCCGGGACGGCTCATGCCATTACTGTGCCATCTGCGCTCATCCGCGCACGGTCGGCTCGCGCGAAACCCAACTGTTACACCGCGACCCATAGCGGAAACGTTGGTGACCCATCCGCGTCATGGGCACACCCAATTCTGTCAGTTGACAGGTATTAGCCTCTCCAGAATCGGGATCGGATGACTTTGACCAACACGTCGCCGGCAGATCACGACGATCTTGCCGAGTTCGGCTACGACCAACAGCTGCACCGCTCGCTGGGGAAGTTCGCCTCGTTCGCGGCCGGCTTTTCGTTCGTCTCGATCCTGACCACGATCTTCCAATTGTTCGGCCTCGGATACAGTTTCGGCGGCCCGGCCTTCTTCTGGACCTGGCCGGCCGTGTTCATCGGACAGTTCGCCGTGGCCCTGTGCTTCGCCGAACTCGCGGCCCGCTACCCGATCTCCGGGGCCATCTACCAGTGGGCCCGCCGCCTCGGCGGCGAGGTGGTCGGCTGGTTCGGCGGCTGGTTCATGATCCTCGCGCAGATCATCACGGCGTCCGCCGCAGCCATCGCGCTGCAGGTCGTGCTGCCGTCGGTCTGGTCGGGATTCCAGATCATCGGCACCGATACCGCCCTCACCTCTGCTGACGGCGCGGCCAACGCCGTGCTGCTCGGCACCGCGCTGCTCGTGCTCACCACCACGATCAACTGCATCGGGGTCCGCTGGATGTCGCGCGTCGCGACCAGCGGTGTCTGCTGCGAGATCGTCGGTGTCATCGCCGTCGTCGGGGTGTTCTTCACCCACGCACAACGTGGGCCGCAGGTCGTGTTCGACACCGGCGCAACGGGCCCGGGTTATGGCTGGGCCTGGATCGCCTCCGGATTGATGGCCGCGTACGTGATGGTCGGCTTCGGCTCCGCCGGTGAACTCGCTGAGGAGACGCGCGACGCCCGCCGCGTGGCACCGCGCACCATCCGCTCGGCACTCACCGTGTCGGCGCTCGGCGGCGGTCTGATGATCATCGGCGCACTGATGGCGGCGCCGAGCCTGACCGACGGTCGCCTGGCGACCGAGGGCCTGCCCTACGTGCTGGGCGCCGTGCTGTCCTCGCCGTGGGGGACGCTGCTGCTCGTCGACGTGGCCATCGCGATCTTCATCTGCACCTTGGCGATTCAGACCGCGGCCACCCGCCTGATGTTCTCGATGGCTCGTGACCAGCGGCTGCCGTTCTCGTCGACCCTGTCTCGGGTCAATCCGGCTACCGGGACGCCCATTCCGCCGGCCATCGTGGTCGGTGTCGCGTGTGTCGGTGTGCTCTTGGTGAATGTCGGCAACTCCGCGATCTTCGCGACCCTCGCCAGCGTGTGCATCATCGCGATCTACATCGCCTATCTGCTGGTGACCGCGCCGCTCCTGGTGCACCGGCTGCGCGGAATGCGTTGGGATGCATCGGTTACCGATGCCGGCGGTCGACCGCTGTTCTCGCTGGGACGCTGGGGTCTGCCGGTCAACATCTTCGCGGTGGCCTATGGCGTGGCGATGGTGATCAACCTGGCCTGGCCGCGGCCGGAAATCTACGACCCGACAGGCACGATGCCGCTGCTGGTCTGGGCCGGGCCGTTCACCATCGTCGCCATCGTCGCACTCGGTGCCCTGTGTTTCCCGTATCGCCGGGCCCATCCGAAACCCGTCGGAACGCTCTGATCTCTACCAATCAGCCACTGCCGAAAGGATTCTCATGAGTTCTTCGTCCACCTCGACCACCTCGACCACCGCAGCCGCCCGCGCGCACGCCCGCGCGCAGGCGGGCGCACACACCACGGCCATGCCCGTCGTACCGGCATCGCTGTGGCCGACACCGCCCGCCGGCATCGAAGCCGACCGTCTGACCTGGGCCGAGACGGTGCCCGGCGGCCGCTACACCAGCAAGGTGCTGGATCGCGGAACCCGGTTGCGGCTCACCGACATCGACGGTCGCGCGTGTGCCCACCTGCTGCTGTGGCGCGCGGATGCGCCCTGGGAGCGGCTCAACACCGCCGACACCGTCAAGGTGCCGTGGCAGGCATACCTCGGGACCGGCCATCCGCTGCTCGATGACCAGGGCCGGGTCCTGGCGACCATTGTCGCCGACACCTCGGGTCACCACGACGCGCTGTGCGGTACCACAACCCGGTCGCAGAACGAAGCCCGCTACGGAGCCGGCACCGCGCACTCGGACAGCCCAGCGGGCCGGGAACTGCTGGTGCTCGCCGCGCTCAAACACGGGCTGGGTCCGCGCGACGTCGGACCCGGCGTGTCGTTCTTCCACGGCGTCCGAGCCGACGATGCCGGCCAGCTCGTGTCGACCGGTTCGGCAGGAGCCGGCGTGGCAATCGAACTGCTCGTGCACCTGCCGGTAATCGTGGCGATCGCCAACACCGCGCACCCGCTGGATCCGGAACCGGCGTTCGACACCTCCGATCTCGAGGTGCTGGCCTGGTCGGCTCCCGCGGACCTCGCCGAGCTGGCGGCCCGCGCCGACACGATCGGGCCCGAATACGAACGCGCACACCGCAACACCGAAGACGTCTGGACCGCACTGCATCTCACCGAAGGAGCCAGCTGATGAACAACGGCATGAGCACCATCACCACCGTCCCCGCGCTGGTGCCCGGCGCGACCATCCTCGACGAGATCGTCGAGGCCCGCGGGCCCTGGTCGGCGATCGTCGCGGCAGGCGATGTCCTGACCATCGTCGACCTGCACGGCAATCAGGCCGTGGACACCCTGATCTACGGGGCCCACGACACCTCCCGCCGCTACAGTGCCCAGACCACCATCACGGCGCAGCGGTCGCTGTTCGTCAGCACCGGAACGGTGTTGCGGGACAGTGACGGTGCGGCACTGATGACCGTGGTGGCCGACGAAGTCGGTAATCACGACACCGTCGGCGGCGCCTGCTCGCAGGAATCCAACACGCTGCGTTACGGCCACCACACCCGTCACCAGCACGCCTGCGTCGAGAACTTCCTCATCGAAGGCGCCCGGTACGGCCTCGGAAAGCGTGATCTGGCACCGAATCTCAACTTCTTCATGAACGTGCCGGTGGAGGCTGACGGCACCCTGGGCATCGTCGACGGGCTGTCGGCACCGGGACTGCGGGTAGCACTGCGTGCCGACACCGACGTCTTGGTGCTGGTCTCCAACTGCCCGCAGATCAACAATCCGTGCAACGGCTTCGATCCCACGCCGGTACGGATGGTCGTCACCCGGCCGTCCTGATCCAGGTTTCTCGCACCGCGTTCTCGAGCAAAGGAATTCGCGCATGGCGCTACCGACGACTACCGGCCTCCGGACCATCACCGTGCTGCGGCCGGGGCCGAGCACCACCGTCCAGGACTGGCCGGGCCGCATCGGCTACTGGCAGGTGGGAGTACCCCCGTCAGGTCCGATGGACGACCTGTCACTGCGGCTGGCCAACCTTGCCGTCGGCAATGCCGAAGGGGCGCCGGGCCTGGAGGCGACGATGGCCGGTCCGACATTGGGATTCGACGAGGCGACCGTCGTCTGCGTCACCGGCGCACCGGTATCGGTGACGCTCGACGGTGTTCCGGCACGGCAGTGGGCACCTATCGCAGTCCCGGAAGGCGGCGTGCTCGAGATCGGCGCCGTGCAGGGCGTCGGGATGCGGATCTACATCGCAGTGGCCGGCGGCATCGAGGCCGAGGCATACCTCGGCTCGCGCTCGACGTTCACCCTGGGCCGGTTCGGTGCCGGTGGCCGGGCGCTCGCGGCCGGTGACCGCCTCGATCTGGGGGACACGGTAGGACGGCCACGTCGGCTCACCGACGAGGAGGTGCCGTCGATCGGTCACGAATGGCGTCTGGCGGTCACGGAAGGGCCACACGGAGCGCCGGAGTTCTTCACCCGCGCCGACATCGAAAGCCTCTACGAGGCCACGTATCTGGTGGACCACAACCTCGACCGCACCGGTATCCGCCTGGTCGGCCCGAAGCCGCAGTGGGCGCGGCCCGACGGCGGTGAGGCGGGCCTGCATCCCTCCAACATCCATGACACCCCGTATTCGGTTGGGGCGCTGGACTTCACCGGTGATACCCCCATCCTGCTCGGCCCGGACGGACCGAGCCTCGGCGGTTTCGTCTGCCCGGTGACGGTGACGTCAGCGGACCGCTGGAAACTCGGACAGCTCACGCCCGGCGACCGGGTGCGCTTCGTTCCGGTGCGGGCCAGTGCGGCGGCACCTTTGGCGGCTCTGGGCACCTCGCGGCGCGCGGCGTCGCCGGTGGTGCGCAGCCCACGTGGGGACGGCGATGACGGTGTGCTGCACCGCGGCGTCACCGGAGACGGCACGACGTCGATGACGTTGCGCCGCAGCGGTGATGACAACCTCTTGGTCGAATACGGCACGATGACGCTGGATCTGGTGTTGCGGGCGCGGGTGCATGCGCTGCACACCGCGATCGATGCACACCGGCCCCGCGGGATCATCGACCTGACACCGGGAATCCGTTCGCTGCAGGTCAAATTCGACGCGGCCCTCACCGATCACCACACGATGACGGAGTTCGTGCTCGACATCGAGTCCGCGCTCGGGCCCGTCGACCAGTTGGTGCTACCGAGCCGATCGGTGCGGCTTCCGCTGAGCTGGGACGACCCGACCGTCCGGCTGGCGATCGACCGGTACCGCAACGGCGTGCGCGACGACGCCCCGTGGTGCCCGAGCAACATCGAGTTCATCCGCCGCATGAACGGCCTGGAATCCCACCAGGAAGTGTTCGACATCGTGCATGCGGCAAGCTATCTCGTGCTCGGTTTGGGGGACGTCTACCTGGGTGCCCCCGTCGCGACCCCGGTCGATCCTCGGCACCGGGTGGTCACCACCAAGTACAATCCGGCCCGCACCTGGACACCGGAGAACGCGGTCGGGATCGGCGGTGCCTACCTGTGCATCTACGGTATGGAAGGCCCGGGCGGTTACCAGTTGATGGGGCGCACGACCCAGGTGTGGAACCACCGATTCCCCTTGTCGGCGCCGGGTTTCGAGCCCGAACAGCCGTGGCTGCTGCGGTTCTTCGATCAGGTGTCGTGGTATCCGGTGTCCTCCGATGAGCTGACCGATCTGCGGGCCGACGTCGCCGCCGGCCGCGGCACGGTCGACATCACCGAGGGGGAGTTCCGGATCGCGGACTACCTGGACTTCCTGTCGCGCGAGGCCGACGACATCGCTGCGGTGCGGCAGCGGATGACCGCCGCGCGCAATGAGGAGCGAGCCCGCTGGGAGGCCAGCGGCGAGATCGGTGCACGCAAGAAGCCGTGCGCCACAACAGGACAGGAAGTCGCATGACCGACCGGATCAGCGCCGCATACGCGGCCGTCGCGCTGCGACCGGAGGCTTTCATCACCGTGCGGGACGAGGACGCCGTGCGCCGCGAGGTCGCGCAGGCACAGGGGCCGCTTGCCGGTCAGCTGCTGGCGGTCAAGGACAATGTCGACGTCGCCGGGTTGCCGACGACCGCGGCCTGCCCGGGCTACGCCTACACCCCGGCCGCCGATGCGCCCGCGGTGGCAGCGCTGCGCGCGGCCGGAGCCGTGGTGATCGGCAAGACCAATCTGGACCAGTTCGCGACCGGGCTGGTCGGCACCCGTAGCCCGTACGGTGCGGTGCGCGATGCGCGGCGGCCGGACCGGATTTCGGGTGGCTCATCGTCGGGTTCGGCCGTGGCGGTGGCGATCGGTGCGGCCGACCTCGGAATCGGCACGGACACTGCGGGGTCCGGCCGGGTTCCCGCTGCGTACCAGGGCCTGGTGGGGATCAAGGGCACGATCGGGCTGGTGTCGACCACAGGCGTCGTCCCGGCCTGCCCGAGCTATGACTGCGTGACGATCCTCGCGCGGGACCTCGCCACCGCGGAGAACGCCATGGCCGTCATGGCAGCCACGACGCGGCGGCCGTGGCCCGCGTCGACCCGCTTTGCCGCCCCGGCGGAACCGGTGCTCGCGGTACCCGCCGAATTGCCGGCGATGGCGCCCGGCTGGGACGCGGCGTTCCGGCGCGCGGTCGATGCGGCGCGGGACGCCGGGATGCGAATCGTCCCCATCGATCTGACGGACTTCCTGGCCGCTGCCCGACTGCTGTACGAAGGCGCGCTGGTCGCCGAGCGCACAGAAGCGGTGGGGGACTTCATCGCCGCCGCGGGGCAGGGCAACGATCTGGACGCTGGCCTCGATTCAACGGTCGCAGCCATCATCGCCGCGGGTGGCGCCTACACCGCGACGGGGCTGTTGCGCGACCGGCGTGAGCTGGACCGCCTGCGGGAGCGGGCATTCCGGGCCCTGGCAGAGTGTGACGCATTGCTCGTCCCCACCGCTCCGCTGCAGCCGACGCTCGCCGAGGTGGCGGCCGACCCGGTCGCGGTCAACGCCAGGATCGGCACATACACCAATTTCTGCAATCTCTTCGACATGTGCGCGGTCGCGATTCCGGCGGGCGAGGTCCCCGAATCTGACGGCACCACGGCGCAATTCGGGGTCACGGTGCTGGGGCGGGCCTTCGATGACGCCGTCGTCGCGGACATCGCGGCCCGGCTGGGCGGTGGCGAGCGCGGCGCGGTGGCGTCCTGGCCGGAGCGCGCCGGGGCCGGGGTGGTGACGCTGGTTGTGGCCGGCGCGCATCTGCGGGATCAACCGCTGGCCGGTCAGCTCCACGACCTCGGGGCTCGGTGGGACGGACCGGCCCGCACAGCCGCCCGCTATCGGATGACGGCGCTGCCGTCGGGCAAACCCGCGCTGCTGCGACTGCCCCACGGCGGGCGGGCCTTCGAGGTGGAGCGCTGGTCGCTCTCACCGGCGGCGCTCGGGACGTTCCTGGCCGCCCTCCCGACGCCGATGGGACTGGCCGCAGTGGAACTCGACGACGGGTCGTGGGAGACCGGATTCGTGTGTGCCGACGAAGGTGCCGTCGCCGCGCCCGACATCTCGGAGTTCGGTGGCTGGCGGGCCTACCTGCAGGCCAGGGAGTTCGCTAGCTGATTCGTGAACGCGTCTTCGCGCGGGCTGACCACCGGCCGTGGTCGTAACCGACCTCGACTGGATGGGAAAAGGCTTCCGTCACATGATCGGTAGTCACGGTCAGGGTCGCCGGACCCACGGCGACCGTGCGGCCGCCGGCGATCAACAGGGCGTGCGACGTGGACGTCGGCAGTTCCTCGAGGTGGTGCGTCACCAGGATCGAAGCCATCTCCGGGTGTGAATGCTCAAGCGCATCAAGGGTTTCCAATAGTTGTTCGCGTGCGGCCACGTCCAGGCCAGTGGTTGGTTCGTCGAGCAGCAACAGCCGCGGCTCGGCGATCAGGGCACGGGCGATCAGGGTACGACCGCGCTCGCCCTGTGACAGGGTCGGCCACGTCGCATCGGCCCGATGGGTCAGCCCGACGGTGCCGATCAACGCATCGGCCCGGGCGATGTCTTCGGCAGCGGGTGTCCAGCGCGCTGCGATGTCGATGGTGCCGGTGATACCGGTCAGCACCACCTCGCGCACTGTCAGCGGGTACTGCAGCCGGTGCCGCGGATTGACGTGGCCGATGGACCGTCGTAGCGGGGCCAGGTCGGTGCGGCCCATCTGCGCGCCCAGTACGCGCACCGTGCCCGATGTCGGGAACGTCACCGCGCCACAAAAGCCGAGCAGCGTGCTCTTGCCTGCGCCGTTGGGTCCGAGCAGCGCCCAGTGCTCGCCCTCCTGCACCGTCAGGGAGATGCCGTCGATGATCTGTTTGCCCTCCCGCCGGAAGGTGACATTGTCGAGTTCGAGGACCGGGGTCATGTGAAGGACTCCTTCAACGCGCTCAGATGGGTGCGGCTCGCGGCGGCCGCGGCGGCGGGGTCGCGCGCGACGATGGCGTCGGCGAGTTGCTGATGCAGGTCGTGGTCGCACGGCTCGGATCTGATCGGGTGGATCTTGAGCATGTCGATCATCGCCAGCCGAAGCCGGGGGAGGAATGCGTCGAACAACTGGATCAGCACGTCGTTGTGCGCCGCGGCGATCACGGCCCGGTGAAAAGCCATGTCCGCGTCGACATGTTCGGGGACAGAATGTCCGGTGACCCCGCGCGCGGTGAGCGTGCGGCGGATGGTGCGCAGGTCTGCCGGGGTGCGACGGGTCGCGGCCAGTGCCGCGCCCTCGGCCTCGATGGCGATACGGGCTTCGATCACCGACGAGATGTTCGCGCTGCGCAGCACGGTGTCCCAGTCCTCGGCGACGTCCAATGCGGTGACGAACACTCCGGCGCCCTGGCGGCTGTCGAGGACGCCCTTTCCGGCGAGTTCGCGGATGGCCTCGCGCAGGGTGGAGCGACCCACGCCGAGCTGGGCGGCCAGGGTGGTTTCTCCTGGAAGTCGCTGTCCCAGTGCCCATTCACCATCTTTGATGCGCGTCAGCAATAGCTGCGCGGCCTGCGCTGCCAGGGGCTGGCGCTGTACCTGCGAGACCATGGAACCTCTCTACTTGTCTGAGGAGTTGTGTATAGTCTAACCATCATGACGCGCGTGCTGCTCCTTGGCTGCCGCGGCGGGGTCTGAAACGACCGGCCCCCTGCCGTGGGGCTCTGTCGCGACCGGTCACCTCATCAACTGACCGAAAGCACACCACTCATGAGCACCTCCTGGAACCGTCAACAACCGTCACCGATGCCCTGGCACCGCTACACCGATGTCTTTAACCGCGTGGACATTCCTGTGGCCCCAAGGGATTGGCCCAGCAAGCGAATCACCGCCGCGCCGCTATGGGTGCCCGTCGACCTGCGCGACGGAAACCAGGCCCTGGCCGAGCCAATGGACCCTGATCGCAAGCGCCAGTTCTTCGAACATCTCGTCGCCATCGGCTACAAGGAGATCGAGGTCGGCTACCCGTCGGCGTCCCAGACCGACTTCGACTTCGTCCGGTTGCTGGCCGAAACCGACATCGCGCCGGCCGATGTCACCATCGCGGTGTTCACCCCGGCCCGGCGCGACCTGATCGAGCGCACCGTTGAATCGGTGCGGGGCATGCGCAACGACGTCGTCATCCACATGTACACCGCGACCGCGCCCACGTGGCGAAACACCGTGCTGGGCAAGGACCGCGACGAGCTGCGCAGTCTGATCCTGCACGGCGCGCTCGACGTGCTCACCCTGACGGAGGACATGCCGAATATCCGATTCCAGTTCTCTCCGGAGGTTTTCAACCTCACCGAACCCGACTACGTGCTGGAGATTTGCGACGCGGTGACACAGCTGTGGGATGCCACCGAGAGCCGGCCGGTGATCCTGAATCTGCCTGCCACCGTGGAGGTGGCGACGCCCAACGTGTACGCCGACCAGATCGAGTACATGCATCGGAACCTGGCCCGGCGCGACGCGGTGATTCTCTCAGTGCACCCGCACAATGACCGGGGGACCGGCGTGGCCTGTGCCGAATTGGCCGTGCTGGCCGGCGCGCAGCGGGTGGAGGGCTGCGTCTTCGGCAACGGTGAACGCACCGGCAATGTCGACATCGCCACCCTGGCGCTGAACCTGTACGCCCAGGGCGTCGACCCGATGATCGACTTCTCCGATATCGACGGGATCGCGCGCACGGTGTCGCACTGCACCCGGATGCCCATCCACGAACGGCATCCGTACGTCGGCGACCTGGTGCACACCGCGTTCTCGGGCACACATCAGGACGCGATCAAGAAGGGCCTGGCCGAACATCGCGCCCGGGCCGCTGCGGAGAGCCGTGATGAGCGCGAAATCGATTGGCAGGTGCCATATCTGCCGATCGATCCTGCTGACATCGGGCGCAGCTATGACGCGGTCATCCGGGTCAACTCACAATCCGGCAAGGGCGGTATCGCTTACCTCCTGCACACCGGATACGGGCTGGACCTGCCGCGGCGGCTGCAGATCGACTTCGCCCGGCACGTGCAGGCCCACACCGACGGCAGTGGCGCCGAGGTGACCGCCGCGGAACTGTACGACCTGTTCGAGGTGACCTACCTGGGTTCGGGCGGCGCGGTCGAATTGAAGG
>Ga0070667_100002829_pt1 | contig 14982 bp, 12 predicted proteins | sample KBSS33metaG_FD_64659 | JGI IMG/M metagenome (GOLD analysis project Ga0070667, IMG submission 64659) | Switchgrass rhizosphere microbial communities from Kellogg Biological Station, Michigan, USA - KBS S3-3 metaG | ecosystem: Host-associated > Plants > Roots > Rhizosphere > Soil ... | reverse complement strand
TGCGCGGGTACACTTCTTGGGGCACGTCACCGATGACGAACTTCGATGGCTTTATGAAAATTGCGACCTATTCGTGTGTCCCTCGCTGGACGAAGGCTACGGGTTACCCCTCATCGAGGCGAATATTCTCGGCGCGCGGGTGATTGCGAGTGACATTCCGGTATTTCGAGAGTTAGCCATTGCCGTTGCATACTTCGACCCAAGGTCAATAGCCGAGATGGCCGCTGCCATCCGCCAGGGTCTGGATACGGTCGGTTCGACCGTGGCGGGACACTTGACGTGGGATGGCGTGGTAAAGAACATTCGTGCGGCGATAGCGAAGTGAAGTCGCTGGTCAAACCCGTCGAATCCACAGCGAACCGGGCTCCCAAAAATCAGTCCGCTTTCCGAATACGGGACAAGACTCCGCTAGCTCAGTCGGGTGGTGGTGCTTGAGAAAGTTCAGAGCTGCAACGACCTCATATTGACTATTGAAGCTCAAGAAAGCCTCTACCAGATACTGCTCATTCCAAAATCGCATCTCCTGGTTCAGCCAAGCTGGCCAGTAATCCTTGGGCGTCCGGATGTCGTGAATGTGTACGAAGACGCCAGGGTTCAATATCGGCAGCAGTTCTAAGTACTCGAACAGCACGTCGCCCTGCGGCCGGATCATATGGGATGAGTCGATGAACAAGATGTCGTTCGCCTCGAGCTCCGCGAAAACCGAGAGGTCTACCCGCTCCACGGGAGTGCGAATAAGTTCGATGTCCAATTTCTTCAGCCAAGCATTCTCGTATGGCTCAATACAGATGTGTCTGCACTTGTACGATGAATCATCGGCCTCGTTGGCCATGATGGCGTTCCGGGCCATCAGTGTCGAATGGCCGCTTCCAATTTCGATGATGCGCCCTGGTTTGGCATGGCGAATGATGTTGTAGAAGATCTCTGCATCGCCGGGTCCGAATGCATTATTGTCGTAGTAGAAGCTCAATTCGGATTCGCGATTCATCGGAAACGCGACCAGTTCGTCATTGTATGAGAAGTTCTTCAAGAGTTCGAGCTGACCACTGACGTTTAGATCGACCGCAGTGAGTTCCCGGTCCTCTTCCAAGGGGCGGCGCAGCGTATTCGTCTCGAACAGGGGCTCGTAGTAGTGATTCCGTATTGGATACACGCCCAGTGCCCTGAAGAGTCTCCGGGCCCGCGGTAGGCGACCAATTCCGAGGCGACGCACGAACTTCAGTGCCAGTCCGGCTAGAAGGACGATTGGCAAGACGGCGATGTCGATCAGTGGTGCCATGAATTCGACAAGCTTGCGCACGGTGGCCCTTCCTGCCGATCAGTGTGGCGTTCCAGCCGGTACAGCATTGGAAATGTGGTCCAGCTTATCGCTATTGCGCGGCGACCACGGAGTTTCTGCATCACCAGCGCCGCATGAAAACCAGCGCGTGACCTAGGGGGTTAGTGCTTGAAGGGGCCTCCCAGACCCGCAAAACGCCAAGGCGGAGATCTGCATCAGAGGAACTCAGCCGAGCGGCGCGAGTGATGAACCGAGCCGAGATTTGGCGCACTCATTTCGACTGCGGCGGAGCAAACAGGAGGCGACACCGCGCTGATCGGGCGAGCGGTGGATCGTGAGCCGATCTGGCTACGCGCAAGTAAGTTCGACGGCCAGGTATGGGGCCAATGGTGTTGCCCCGAGCCAGCCGGGCAGATGATTCATATAGAGGCGAGCGGCCGGCACCAACCACCCAGCACGCGCGGCACCTACGTGCGCAAATTCGAAGTAGTTCGCCATGTTGAGAGGTCGAATCTTGCGTACGCCGGCAGCGCGGGCCATTCGCCGAACTTCGCCGAACGACATCAGCGGGTGCGGACCCCATATTGCATGCGGGTATAGGTGGGTGCGCTCGAAAAGGCGGTGGCCGAAGGCTGTTGCCGACCAATCAAAGGGAGTGGTTGACCAATCATGAGCAGGATCGATCGGGAACAGCTTGTTCGGAGCCGCAATTATTGCTCGGCCGCCCGGCCTGAGAACCCGCATCATTTCACTGATGTAGCGCATGCGATCAGCTTCGCGCGCTGCCGGTAGGTCCGGTTCACCGATGTGCTCAATTACGCCGATAGACCAGACCAGGTCGAACATGTCGGACTCGAACGGAAGGTCAAGCGCAGATCCGGCCACGACGCGCTCAGGGTCCACCCCGGCGGATTGCCAGCCTGGAAGATTGCTTGGGAGGTCGACGCCCCACACGTCGATGGTCGGAAACAACTCGGCGATAACCTTGCCGATGGATCCGGTTCCGCAGCCGATGTCTAGAGCGTTGCGGTCTTCCGGCCTCAGCTGGCGTGCGAGCCAGCGTTCGGCGCGCTCGGCCCCGCGATCTATCTGGTCTGCCAAATAGTCTTCGGACGGAACAATCGCAATTGTTGAAGAACGCGGCATTAAATTGAGATAGCCTCCATCGAGAACCGGGTACGTGGCCGAACAGGACTGGCAGTCGGCCCCCGTCTCGTGATGGTCAAAGCTTCCGTGGCATTCGGGGCAGGCTATGGGACTCACGAGCGGGAGCCTTTCGGCCGTACCTTCATAGCTCATTGCTGAAGTATGTCATGCACCTATCCTCTGGATAGTCAGTTCGAATGTGTGAATCTCCTGGAGAATCCCGGAGACTTCACCTCGGAAACGGGGGTTCGGGAATGCATTCGGACGCGACAGGAAATGGACCGCAGGTTGCCGGACACCCGCGGACGGAGACTCCTGAACCCGACCGTCAGTATGCAATCGTGTTGCAGCAGTGAAAGATAGCTGGCGCCGAGCGTCGGAGTCAGATCGGCTGTCGCGAGGCCACGGGCTCGCCGGCAGCGGCCGGCCGGCATCGGTAGATCATGATCATTGGCCTGGACGGGGCAGGACTTACGCGGCGACATCTTGACATCTCAAGAGGTGTCGACGAACGCCGAGCTGATCGGGGAGACACGTTGATGTGCAGAGCGGCGATCGACGACGTATCGCTACATCATCTGCCGGCGCGCCCGAAAACTAAGTAGCACAGGGCAAATTGCGTTGGCTGGACCGGTAAATTGTTGCCCTGAAGCGTCCGGCGGTGGACCCGTAAACGAATTTGTCGCGGACGGAAATTTTGGGTGATCAGCCCTTTTCATTGTGATTTACTGGCAGGGTGTCGACGACTTCACCGGCGTTGCTACTTGACTGCCCCGCATGCGGCGGGCAGGCCTCCCACGCTTGGACTGCGCCTGCGGGTGAAGACGGACTTGGTCGATTCGGAGTCGCAATCTGCGCAACATGCGGCACTGGGTTAACTGAAGGAGACTTTCCCGTCGACGCTGAACTCTACGAGAAGGGTTCTTATGCCCCGGAACGGGCACGCGGGTCGGGTTTGGCTGCGCCGATTCTTCGGCAGTTCGATAGGCGCCGGCTGCAGTTCATCAGTTCGCGGTACAAAGCACCCGCACGTGTAATCGATGCAGGCTGCGGCCGCGGCCGTTTTGTCGCGGCGGCAGCTGCGGCTGGGTTCGAGGCCGCAGGTGTTGAACCCAGCGAACGCGGCTCAATCGGGGCTCATGAGATGTACGGGATCGAACTGATCAGGGCCGAAATCGATACGGCACCTATCGAGCCCGGGTCATGCGACGTGGTTACGTTGTGGCATGTCCTCGAGCACGTTAGTGATCCCGGCCAGACCGTAGACGTGCTGAAGAAGTGGCTCAGGCCTGGGGGCGGGCTTCTCATCGGCGTTCCCAACTTCGACAGCGTGCAGGCGAGGGTGGCCCGCACTCGGTGGTACCACCTGGACTTGCCCCGGCACCGGACCCACTTCACCGAAACTGGGCTCCGTACTTTGCTCGCCCGTCACGGACTTGTCGTTGTGCAGTCGGACCATCAGATGATGGAGCACAACTGGTTCGGTATGTGGCAGACGGCAGTCAGCCGCTTCACCAGGCGACCCAGCTATCTATTTCATCTGCTCAAGCGAAACGCACCCGTCAAGTCCGTGGACTTGGTCGTAACGCTGTTGGCACTGCCGTTCATTCCGGTCGCGATCCTCGCCGAAATCGTCAGTGGGGCGCGCCGATCCGGGGGATCCATCGCTGTGTTGGCGATCAAGCCTGACTCCGCCGGCGCCAATTGAATTGGCGTTCGAACTGAGCCGCGTCCGGAGTCAGAACAGGATGTGACCCAATCCAACATCTAGGTTAGTCGGTCCTCTCGGTGTATTCGGTTGCGTGGATAGACTTTTGGGAGCCGGCCCAGGCTGAATTCAGCGTGCATGAACGGCTGTTCGAAACGTTCAGATCATGCGAGTGGAACGCCTGCTGCAGTGATAGTTTCGGCGACCGCCGTGGCGATCTTGCTGGCGTATGGCGGTGCCATGTGCGTCTCGTCGACTCGCGCGGGCGTAGTACCTACGAAACTGGGGCATCGCTGACTCAGACTGCAGAACCACGGCCGCGAGTCGATCCATACTCCGCCCAGCGAGGCGGCCAACTTCTGCTCGGCCTCGGCTCTCGAATACCAAAGCGGCAAGATTCGTCCCACGCAGCTAGATGGTCTACTCGATACCTTGCTGAAACAGTCTTTGATCGCCATGTGACCTGCGGGCGGCGCTAGCAGCACGATTTTCTTGGTACTGCTCTTGAATCGCTCGATGATGTGATTGATCGAATCTGACCATTCCTGAGCCGACATGTCCCGGGATGCGCCGGCGATTCGGTCGGACATGTACGCGTTGGAGATGATCACCGCATCTGGCTTGACGTTATTGATGAGGTCAACGGCGGCCTCTTTTCGGGCAGGGCAGTCGGAAATCGCACCTATCCGGGCCAGCGGGTCCTGAGTGAAAGCGCAGGTTTGCATGGTCTGGTTGAAGACCTGTAAACGACCATCTGAACTCAAGGCCAGTTCACGAAAGATCTCCGCGTAGCCGACTCCGACGGAGTCCCCGACGAGAACAATCTTCAGCGGCGCTGATGCTGACCCGTAGTGGCAGAGCTCAGGCGGCGCGACGGCCGTGCCAGTACATGCGGCGACCTCAGGCGTTGCCATATGTTGGTCTTGTCCTCCCACAAACAACGATTCCATCGATGGATTCAGAGCGGGCCATTCGGTGGCTTTCAAGGCATCTGCAATCTCGCCTTGCAAGACCGTGTTCACCGGACCCAAAGCCATGGCCGGAAGGGTGGCGGCTCCCTTGTCGTCCGCGGTCATGTCCACTACTGCACCACTGATATTGTCAGCGTCTGCTGTCGGCGGTGGTTGGGTCAACCACGCGATGCCGGCAATAGCCAGAAGGCTTGCCGCACACAGTGACGCGTATTGTGTCGACTTTGCCGGTGAGTACTTCTGCTTGCGTATTGCCTCCGCGAAGGCGCGAACCTTGTCGGGATTGGCGCGGCGCAGGGGATTTTCGATCAGGTGGTACGAGGCAATCGACAGGCTGAAAGACAGGGCGACTGCGGCAACATAGAACGAGCCGCTCGCATCCATCGTCGCGCCGAGCAGAACGATTACCGGCCAGTGGACCAGATACAGGGAGTACGAAATATCGCCGACGTAGCCTGATACCGGACTTCGTAAGAACGCCTGGTACTCCGGCTCCTGCCCAACTCCCGCAGCGATTACCAATGCCGCACCGATGACAGGCGGCAGTGCGCCCGCTGCCGGAAAGTAGGGCATGGTCTCGCTGACAAATACCAAACTCAGACCGATAAGGACCAGGCCGGCCCACGACAATACTGGCTTCAGATTTCGCGGAATCTTGGCGAGCAAACCGACCGCCGTTGCCAGCAATGCACCTACACCTAATTCCCACACCCGGGCGAAAGTGTCGAAGTAAGCCGATGGCGGCGACTGCACGGCCTCGTGCAGTGCCCACATCAGTGACATTGCGATGATCGCGGCCATTACTGTTCCCGCAATCATGCTCCGTCGTGAATGCGACCAGTTCTTGCGCACGATCACGACGCCGATGATGAAGATCAGTGCGGGCCAGACGAAATAAAACTGTTCTTCAATAGACAGCGACCAGTAGTGCTGAATCGGCGATACGGTCGCCGCCGCAGCTTGGAAATAGTCGGTGCCGATGCGCAGGAAGTGCCAGTTCGCTCCAAAGAAGGCTGCCCATAAGGCGTCGACTCCGATCTGACGCGATCGAAACGGCAGAAACACGATCGTCGACAGGAGGTATGTCAGAACCAGAACAACCGTGGCCGCTGGGACGATCCGGCGAACACGGTTCCAGTAGAATTGTCTAAACGACAGGCGCCCGGTCTCTTCTGCGTTACGTAGCAGGTTGCCAGTAATGAGAAAACCGGAAATCACGAAGAACACATCGACGCCCACAAACCCCCCGGCGGGCCAGTGCCATAGGTGGTTGGCAAAGACGCTGAGCACGGCAACCATCCGCAGGCCCTGTATGTCGAGCCGCTGGTGTGCTCGTTCTGCTTCTCTGCGACGCTTCCGAACTTTGCGCCCATATCGAGCTGACAGGTTCATCGGCGGGCTCCATATCGGTGGACGGCATCGGTGTTGGATGAGCGTGCCCCGGATACCGAATCGACTCGAATGTCGCACGGTTCTGGCGCGTCGACGGAGTTCGTGTGCTCAGTCTTTGCGAGCTGTACCGCCAGTCCGGCAAAGATGAAGATCAGGCTTTCGTATTGGGTTAGCAGGGCGACGGTCAAAAATAGTGGCACTTGCCCTGCCAACGCTATCTCCGGGGCAGACGCGCGGCCGGCCAGGACCCGAACGACAACAACAAGTAGTGGAAATACGATGATTCCGGTGATTATCCAGCCCCAATTCACGCCGATATAGAGCAGTGCGCTGTCGATCGAATCTGTCAGCGCTGTCCCATTGAAGAAATCTGGCGAACGTCCGAACCATTGAATTTTGGGCAGGTAGAGCTCGTACAAGTAGCTACGGAAATAGGCGCTACCCTGTTCCTCTGCTGAGGTGCCGGCGGCCCACTGCTCGAAGGCAGGTAAGACTTGTGGCCCAATCAGGAGTGCAGTGGCGGCCGCGGTCAGTATCGCCAGGATCCGATTGGCTTGCTGTCTTGCTGTGTATGCCATGGTCAGGCCCGCAGTTAGGGCTGCGGCCAACATTGCGCTTCGGCTTCCGCTGGTGGCGATCCCGGCGCCGACTGCCATGAACATCATGATCTTCCACGTATTTCGAAATGATGCGCGGGCGATCAGCGGTATCGACAGCGACAGAGAGCCGCCAAGTGCGATGGCGTGACCAAACGCCCAGGTGCTGCGGTCGCTTCCGCCGCGTGTCTGTATCTGGTGCCAGGTCTGGAATTCATTGGATTTTGAGTTCCAGTCAACGGTCCAACTGACGAATGGATGCCAGGAAAGGAGAAGCTCAATCACGGCCAAACAACCCACGACCGCGAGCATCAGACTTATCGCATCAACTGTGAACTGAATACCTGCGGCGGGCGCCAGTATTCTGATCGCAAAGTATGGAATGATCCACCGCACGACGATTTCGGCGAGCATTCCCTGATTGATGTTGTCGACTGCGAGGGCTGCCACGCCCACAATCAAGATGAGGTAGCCGTCGAAGATGTGGAACTGGATGCGGTGGCCACCCAAGGTGACGGCAATGAACGCCAGCAATGCGACCAGGCAGTGGATCGGAATTGTGGCAACGAATCGAATGCTGATCCAAATCGGCACCATTGTGATGGTCAGCAACCACGCGATGAGCGCGAATTCTGGACCGGTTATCACCCTAGACGAAAGTGCGCGCATTCTGCTTTGCACTCCTATCGTATTGCCGTAACCCGTCCCATACTCCGCAGACGGCTGAACGTGTTTTGAGGAGGCGCTCCTCGTGCTCAAGCGCTGCCATGGCGATCAACCGGAAGGATTCCACCCCGCCGCTACCGGCCAGCAGTTGTCTTCTGGGCACTCCTGTGTCCCGCGCGTACACGAAGCGGTTCCGTGCTGACCAGTAGTAAGTAGTCGTCGAGATCGCTTGCCGCGCGCGACCGCCAGACGATGCGCCACCTGCGTGCCACAGGCGCGCAGTGGGCACCACGCCGAGGCGCAGCCCCATCTGGTGAGCCTTCCATGAGAGAAACGTGTCTTCCCAATAGAGGAAGTAGCTGTCGGGGAACCCGCCGAGACGGCGAAATGTCGCCGCGCTCAACATCAGCGCCGCTCCCGTGATGAAATCCGTTTCGAAAACGTCGTCCCTGGCGTCGCGCAGCGGCAACCTGTAGTCCAGGTGTTGCACACGGATCGAGTCTCGATCGATCGATCCGCCGCAGTACCAAATCCACGTGTCTGGCGACTCGCCGCTGAATATGAGCGGTGAGATGACCGAGAACCTTCCGACGTCTATTTCCCTTTCAAGTCGCTCCAAGCAGCCGGTGTCGAGCCGGGTGTCTGGGTTCAGCAGCCATAGAATGTCCGTTGCTCCGATGTCGGTTCTGCCGGCAAGAAGATTCATTCCGGCGCCGAAGCCGATGTTCTCTTTGCTTAGTTGCATGGTCACGAACTGCGCGTCTCGCAGGTTGGATCGAAGCAATTCCCGATTCGATTCGGTGGACGAATTATCGAGAATGTGGACGGCCAACCTACGCCCGCGCGGAGTTCTGCGGGGCAAGTCACGAACCAGGGCAGATGTCAGTTCTGGGGTGTTGAAGTGCACGATCAGAACGTGCAAAGCGCCGTCCGGTATCCCGCTGGCGTTCATGGTTCGCCCTGTCTTCCTGCCGCCGAGGCCTTGTCAATGCCCCGAGTCAGGCGAAGCCGTCATCGGCGGTAATGTCGGTTGGCCGTCCTCCAGAGCCCATACCTTGTCGAAGTCGAAGACTTCGCCGGCGGGTGTTCGAGTTGGATACTCGCGCCAGAATCCGAAGGTGCCGAGGGGGATTGGCACGACGAGGGGTTTCGATACGGAAAGTCCTGGGCCTGCGACGGTTACATGGTCACCTGTGCAGCTAAGCGCGAACCTATACGGACGGTCGCGCTCCAGAGGAGGCGCAAACCCGCCGGTTGCCACCGTCTTGAATCGGCCGTTGGCCAGTCGGCTCTTTACTTGCCACGTGGTGCGATCAGCTACCAACAGCACCACGTTGTCGGCGACATTGCCGTCCCCGGCCATGCCGATGGCCATTGAGGTACCACTGCTGGCATCGTTGCGTCGATGGAACGTCCCCTCGGCACCGATCGTGCGGACAGGAGCGCGAAATTGGCGCAGCGCCATTACATCGCTCTTCCCGTCGTAGGTGAAGTGCCCGTCTATCAGGTATCCATCTGTCGCAGGAGGCAATGGCGAGTCGCCTATCGGTGCGCCGCGTAACTGCCATCCGTTGTCCAGCTGGCTCGTTGCAACTGGCCGGTCGAAATCGTCGATGAACGATGCCTCGATAGGTATGGAGTCTGGGGTTGTGCTGCCAGACTCCATTGTTCGGCTCGTGGGTGCTGGAAGGGGCAGCTCTCGCGACTCGTACCGCGGAGGCTCGGAGGTGCATGCGGTGAGCGCCAACAGGACACCGACCAGACCCCAGCTTTTCTTGATGGCGTCGGCTGCGTGCCGCAATGTGAAGCCGCCCGCCGATGCGTCGATGTTCCGGAGAATCATTGCATGACTACGTTCTACGTACGCTGTGAATGTCAGCTCGAACGGCGGTAGCCGTAGTAGTAGTAACCGCCGCCGTAAGCCGAACGATCACGTTGGGGCGTCATCGTGAGTACCGTGCCGAGCAGCGTGGCACCGACATTCCGAAGGGCGTCGGTGGCGTTCTTCAGCTGATCGCGCTTCGTCTGACCGTATCGTCCAAGTAGTAGTGCACCGTCTGCATTAGCGGCGAGTAGAGCAGCGTCAGTGACAGCGAGTAACGGGCATGAATCCACGATCACATAGTCGAACTTGCCACGAACCTCCTCGAGGAGGTTTTTCGCTGCGTGCGACGCGAGTAGCTCGCTCGGATTCGGAGGCGTTGCTCCGGCCGCCAACACGGTGAGACCGGAGAACGGTGTCTCCTGCAAGGCATCGCCAAGGGATACCGCGCCGCTGAGAACCGTGCTCAAGCCCACTGCGCCGTCCACGTTGAGATACTTGTTTGCGACCGGACGGCGCATGTCTCCGTCGATCAGCAATACATTGTTCTCGACTTCCACCAGGGCGAGAGCTATGTTGATCGCCGTTATCGACTTACCGTCATTGGGGATGGAACTCGTGATCACGATTACCCGAGGAGGATTATCCACCGAGAGGAAACTGAGATTTGTCCGCAGTTTTCTGAATGACTCTGCAATACGGGAGTTTTCGTTACCGAACGAGATTGCCGGTGCTGATCGTCGAGCCTTGTCCACCGGGATTTCACCGACGATCGCCGCTCCGGTGATGTCGGCCAGGTCCTCCGGCTTCTTCACGGTCTTGTCGAGCATGCTTCGGCCGAGAGCGAATGCGATGCCGAGCAATATGCCGGCTACCAAACCCAATCCGAGATTCTGCGTCAGATTTGGCACCGTCGGAACCGCAGCGGCCACGGCGGATTGCTCAATCACCACCCGGGTATCGGGAAGGCTGCCATCTGCCGGAGTTTCGAGTTCCCGAACCATCTTGACGAACTCGTCCGAGAGCGTATTCGCTATGTCGCGCGCACGAATTGGGGAGGGGTCGAGGACGTCCACGTCGATCAGGACGGTGCCTGTTTTCGACCGTGCGCTGATTTCCTTACGCAATGCCTGCGTGGACATATCAAGATGGAGTGCATTTACAGTGCGCTGGGCGAGCGCCTCGCCCGTGAGGAGAATCGTGTACGAACTGATTCTTTCTTGCGAAAGCAAATTGCCTTGATAGGTGTCCGATAGCGAACTGCCTGCGTAGGTCGAGACGAACAGCCGCGTCGATGATTTATAGAGTGGGGTTGTGATCGCAGTAATGACGATTGCGGCCAGCAGGGCCATGACGACCGTTGCGCAGACCGTTATCCACCTCAGCCGCAATATCTTCAGAAAACTCTGCAGATCCATGCCGCTCACTCCTTGTGATTGTCTGGCGCGGTAATCGTCTGGCGCGTCTGCCTCGTACGATGGCAGTTGCGCGTCGCAGTCAGCCTCCGTACGTCCCTCAACGCGTGTGTCGGTACCTAATGTATGTCAAGCTGCTCGGCAAATTAGCGGAACCGTCATTATTTCTGCGGGCACGCTGGAACTTCGACGGTGGGCGCAGTTGTGGTGAGTAGAGGCTGAGCCGGCACCTGGGCTACGCCAGGACCTGTGGGTTCTGAGAGTCGAAAGGTCAGCTCGCCCGATTGCCTCGGCGGAATCGCTACCTGCACTTCGAAGGTCGGGTGCCCTCGATCCGTTCCCGTAAACGCGGGAATCTCTTGGCCATTGGAGAATGCTCCGACCAATGCTGCTCCCTTGGTGGCAACAAGCCGGACCGACGTCAGCATGGAGCCCGTCGGCAAGGTTATCGGGACGTTTCGATTGAGGTTGAGGCCTGCGGAGCCCGCCACATAGTCGGGTAGCGGTGTATCCGGTACCACGCTTTGCAGTCTCACGGTGACCGTGGTGTTGCGGGTGGCGCCGGCACACCCCTCGGCCCTGTAGGTGACGTCCTGCCGCAGGTAGTAATCAACTTTGTTGCCTGCGAGGTTGTTGAGGACGACTGCGGCATAGGGCGATGCATCGTCTGGAATTGTGTGGGCGAGCGGCGTCTGCTCCAACAGCTTCTGTTCTTCGGGATCAGCGCTCCAGATCGCGATCCGCCGCTCACTGACCGCTCTACCCAGAGCGTCGAGTAGCCGGCGGGGAGAGTCCACTGCGCCGGTCATCTTCTTGACGACAGCATTTGCAATGACCTGGAGATACTGCTTGCGTGCGGTCTGGTCAGTCGGGAAGCGCAGGTACGCAGTGGATTCGGTCAGCTCGACAACGTTTTCTTGATTGATGACTTCGCCGTCCTGCATAGTGATCGGTCCGGTCGCTCCGAGTACGTAGCTCAAAGCGACCGGGTCCAGTGCGATGACGCCGTCGACTTCCTGGCCGGATTGCTGGGCCCACATGGAACGCCAGATCTGTGCTGTGTACGGAAAGTGCGAGCTGAGGTTGCTATTGCGCCAGTCGGTACTTGGATTCGTGTAGCCGTACTCCCCGCTGAACTCGGGCCCAAGGTCCAGCGGCTTGAACGGCCCCGTCAGTTCGGTGTTGGGCCCCAGCGCATTTACGGTCGGCACCCCGTGGTCGAATCGAAGAATCCCGAAACCGCCGAGTATTCCGCCGGTGCCCCTGGCTTCGGCGTTGGTTTGAAACCCCATGAAGTAGGTCCGAGGTCCATCGACGCCCAGCAGAGCCGGGGCAAGTTTGGCGGTGAGGGTGGCCTTGTCCAGGAGGTCGGAGATTTTGATCGTTTGCGCTTGGAGCTCCGAGCGGGCGTTCCGCAAGGCGGACAGGTACGTCGGCTCAGTGATTGCGGCGGCATCCGACTCGAGACGCTTTGCGGCCGAAGCGATCTTGACCAGTCCTGGCTCTTTCTCACGAAGCGCTTGAACGTCGACGTGCGAGCCTTTGATCAGATGGGCCGGGGAGAGCGCTGTGCCCAGCTCCGCCGCCGGCTTCAATACGTCTGAAGCCAGTCCCAGCACAACCTGCGAGACCTGGCGGGCGGTCTCGAACGGACTTCCCAGCCACGGAATGTGGGTGGCGACTGTCCACGGGATGGACCGCACTGAGTCATTCGCGTGCCTGGCGTCTGTTTCTGCCGCGGAGGCCAGCCGCACGGCTGCTTCAACGTCGCCGGCGGACAATGCCTCTTTTGCATGCTGCGCGCTGGCGCGGGCCCGCTCCAGGCTGGATTTGGCTGCGTAGCCCTCGAAGCCCAGCCAGCACAGAAATCCGACTGCGACGAGTATCAGGCCTAGTGTGATGAGGCGAAAACGGCGGCGGTGCCAGGGCTTTCGATGCCGCGGAGTCTCGCCGTCGGTTTCGCTTTTACCGTCGCCAATCGGTTCTTCGTCCGTTGCGCGTTGAGAATGCTCGCTCACTCAGGAAACGTTCCGCATTTTAACGACTGCCTGCTCTGCGTCGAGAGAACAATCAACGTCGCGTGACGGCACTGCCGCGTGGCCTAGCAGCCCCTGGTCAACGAGAGCGTGATGGTGCCGTACGGCCCGATCTTTGCGCCCGCGCCGAGGAAGCAGACCGAAAGGTTGATGTTTGCGGTCAGTTGCTTATACAGCGGCTGGAGGAAGGCCGGGATGAGCGTCAGGGGGGTGAACGTCCCGACCAGAATCGGCGCCCCTGGGCTCGGGTTCGGCGTGTTCCCCACCCACCACCACGGATCGTTCTGCCACCAGGTGGCCTGTGCCAGGAAATGTGGCGCCTGCGCGACGTTATCCAAGACGTGCGTGATCGGCGCGAGGGGAGCCGGCGCCGCGATATCCGCTTGCGCCACCGGAGTCAGGACGGCGGCTCCAGCGACCACGCATGCGGCAGCGCCGACCTGCAGCTTGGACTTGGTGTTCGAAACATGCATCGCGAGAACAGACATTGCCCGAGCCTTCCGCCGATGATATCGATCCTCATAGGAGCCTGACAGAATTGCCGGTGCACGTCAATAACTTATTGACGTGAATGCGGGGTATTTCTGGGCTGGTGTAGCGGCTGCTGGGCTGGATTGGGCGGGTGTGCACGCGGTCGCGTAGGACAACGTGCACACCCGCCACAATCGTCACTCCTGTACGGCAGGTGGCTCCGACTCGGGTTCGCTGGCAACCTCAGCGCCAGGAGCCTCAGCCGTCGCGGCCGACTCCTCGACAACCGCCTCCGGCGCATCCGACGGCGGCAGCTGCGACGCCAGGTGCCCGGCGAGTTCCCCGAGGGTCGGGTAGTCGAAGATCGCAGTCGGGCTGATGTCGAACTTGCCGCCGAACTGACCGAACAACCGGTTGCGGAGCTCGACCGCCATCAGCGAGTCGGTACCCAGATCGAGGAACCGGCTCGTCGCGGCCGGCGGCTGCGCCAGGCGCAGGAAGCCCTGCACCTCCTTCTGCAGGAACTCGGTGATGAATCCGGCGCGCTGGGCGTCCGGAATCTCCTGCAGCTGCCGCAGCAGTTCGCTGTCACCGGTTGCCGCCGCGTCGCTGGTCGGCAACACCTGGTCGAGCAGCGGCGGGCGGATACCGCCGAGCATCTTGGCGGCCCGCTGCCAGTTGGCCTTCAGGACCGTCGCCTGCGCCGCGCCGTGGCGGATCACCTCGCCGAGGGCAGCCAGTGCCGCCGACGGTTCGAGCGGCATCATGCCCTGCGCGCTCAGGTTGGCGGTGGCCGCCTGCGAGCTGGCCATGCCGCCGCGGCCCCACGGACCGAAGTTGACGGCCGTGGCCGGCAGGCCCAGCGCCCTGCGGTGCGCGACGAGGCCGTCGAGCAGCGCGTTGGCGGTGGCGTAGTTGCCCTGGGCCGGTGAACCCAGCACCGCCGAGGCCGACGAGTAGACGATGAAGAAGTCGAGATCATCGTCCTGCGTCAGCTTGTGCAGGTGCAGGGCACCGTAGGCCTTGGGGCCCAGGGTCTTCCGGAAGCGCTCCAGATCCTGCTGAGGCAGCAGCGCATCGTCGAGCACACCCGCCAGGTGAGCCACACCGGCAAGCGGCGGCAGTTCGGTGCGGATGCGGTCGAGCAGTGCCGTGACCGAGGCTTCGTCACCGACGTCGCCGGAGAAGACGTGCACCCGGCAGTGGAAGCGCTCCATCATGGCGTCGATGGCACGCTGCGCCTCGCCGTCGGGCTCCCGCCGGCTGGTCAGCACGATGTCGCCGGCACCCAGCTGCGCCAGGTAGGCCGCGGTGTGCAGACCGAGCGCGCCCAGGCCACCGGTGACCAGGTAGGTCCGATCTCCGTGTGGCTGTAGCGGTTTCGGCATCTGCACCACGATCTTGCCGATGTGCCGCGCCTGCTGCATCCGGCGGAAGGCGGTCTTGGCCTCGGTCAGCGGGTAGACCTCGGCAGGCACCG
>Ga0070667_100002825_pt1 | contig 14992 bp, 11 predicted proteins | sample KBSS33metaG_FD_64659 | JGI IMG/M metagenome (GOLD analysis project Ga0070667, IMG submission 64659) | Switchgrass rhizosphere microbial communities from Kellogg Biological Station, Michigan, USA - KBS S3-3 metaG | ecosystem: Host-associated > Plants > Roots > Rhizosphere > Soil ... | reverse complement strand
GTTCGACTGCGACGCGGAACCGCGCCTTGTCGAGCTTCAGAGGCGCCAATTCGGCGCTCACCGCCTTTGCAAGCCGCTCGCCCGCGGCCGCGCGCGCCGCCGAAAGGGCGCCCGCCTCGGCCAGGTAGGCCTCACGCGCGGCGGCAAGCACGGCGCGGGCCGCGCGCAGCGTTTCTTCCGACGACTCTGCGGCCCGCAGCCGCGCCGCAAACCGCGCCCGCAGTTCGGGCAGTTGCTCGACCGGCGCACCCAGCTTGCGCGCCATGCCGCGGAGTTCGAACAGCCGCTCCTCGACCCTCTCCAGCTTGTCGGCGCGGAAATCGAAGGCGAGCGCCGCCGCGTCGACGGCGGCTTCCGCCTCGCCGGCCTCGGTCAACGCCCGGTCGATCGCCTCGGAGGCCTCGATCAGCCGCCGCACCGCTGCGCCCTGTTCGGCGGCCCCCGCCGTCACCGCCCGCTCCCGCGCCCGCTCTACCGCGCGCACCGCGCCGGCCAATCTTCCCGTCAGGCCGTTGAACGCATCCCTTGCGCCGGCGATGTCCGCCAGGGCCTTCTCGGCGGCGCCCAGGACGGCGCGCTCCTCCGCGAGCTGAGTCTCCTCGCCCACCTGCGGATCAAGCCTGTCGAGCTCGGACAGGCGCAGCGTCAGCTCCTCCATCTCGGCCGCCGCGCGGCTGGCCTCGCCTTCCAGATCTTCCACCGACGCCCGCGCTGCGGTCCACGCTTCCCATCGCGTCGCGACGGCCTCACGCGGCTCCTCCAGGCCGCCGAAGGCGTCGAGCATCGGACGGTGGCGCCGGGTTTCCAAAAGGCCGACCGTCTCGTGCTGGCCATGCACCTCCAGCAGCGCCTCGCCGATTTCCTTCAGCACCCCCACCCCGGTCGCTTGGTCGTTGACGAAGGCGCGGCTTCGGCCATCCGCGCTCAAGGTGCGACGCAGGACCAAGTCCTCGTCGCGGGCGTAGCTGAGACCCTTCTCCTCCAGAAGCTCCCACACCGGATGTGTGGACGGCGGCGCAAATACCGCCGAAGCGGCGGCCTGGCTCGCCCCGCGTCGCACCAGGCCCGAATCAGCGCGTGCGCCGGTCGCCAAGCCCAGGGCGTCCAGGATGATGGATTTGCCGGCCCCGGTCTCGCCGGTGAGCGCGGTCAAGCCCGGCCCGATGGACAGGTCCAAGGCGTCGATCAGCACCACGTCGCGGATCCACAGTCCGATCAGCATCGTCGGAAGATCGCCTGAAAACCGTTGCGTCGAAAGGTCGCCACGCGTGGATTCCGCGCCCGCGCCGCGCCTTCAGTAGGTCTTCGGCGCGCCGGCGGCGACGGGCGCCGCTGGAGCCGGCGCCGGCGGCTTGAGGGTGCCGCCCTTGGATTTCAGGAACGGGATCCGGAACAGCCGGCTCACGCCGCCGCCCTTCGGCTCCGTGGCGGGGCGCAGACCCCGGTCCGTCAGCAGCCGATAGGCGTCGCGATACCAGATGTCGCCCGGATAGTTGAAACCGAGCACCGCGCCGTTGCGCTTGGCCTCGTCGAGCAGGCCCAGCGTCAGATAAGCCTCCACCAGCCTGTAGAGGGCTTCGGGCGTGTGGCTGGTGGTCTGGTACTTGTCCACCACGGTGCGGAAGCGCCCGATCGCCGCCAGGGTGTCGCCCTGGCGCAGGTAGTACCGCCCGACCGTCATCTCCTTGCCGGCCAGCTGGTCGTTGACCATGTCGATCTTCAGCCGCGCGTCCTGCGCATACTCGGTGCGCGGATAGCGCTGGACCACTTCGCGCAGGTTATCCAGCGCCTGGCCGGTGGCGGCCTGGTCGCGGCCCACGTCGACGATCTGTTCGAAGTAGCAGACCGCCTTGATGTAGTGGGCGTAGGCGGCCGTAGGATTGCCGGGATAGAGCGACAGGAAGCGGTCAGCGTCGCCGATCGCTTCGGAATAGTCGTTGCCTTGGTAGTGGGCGTAGGCCTGCATCAGGATCGCGCGCCGCGACCACTCCGAATAGGGATGCTGGCGCTCGACTTCCTGGAAATAGTCCACCGCCTGCGACCATTGGCGCCGGTCGAGCCGGTTGGCGCCCGCCGAATAGAGCAGCTCAACCGGCCGTTCTTCGTAAGCGAGTTTCGCCTTTTTCGCCTTGCTCGCGCAGCCGGACAAAGCGACCGCCACGATTAGGGCGGCGATGACCGGGCGGACCGGCGATTTCGGAAGCAAGGACACCTTCACCTCTAGACCTGCGCTCGCCCCCGCGCGGCGTGCGCAGGTTCTACACCAGCCCTTGGTTCGCGCAAATCGAACCCGCCGCCGCGGCCTCAGCTCGCCTTGGCGAGCTCCAGGGCGGGGGTGCGCCAGCGCCAGGCGGAGGGTTGCGCCAGCAGCGCCCGCACCACGGCGTTGTTCAGCCCGTGACCCGCCAGCACGCCCTCGAAACGGCCGATGAGCTGGCCGCCGAGCAGGTAGAGGTCCCCGATCGCGTCCAGCGCCTTGTGCCGGACGAACTCGTCGGGACGGCGTAAGCCCTCCGGATTCAGGATTCGCCCCCCGTCGATGACCACGACGTTTTCCATGGAGCCGCCACGCGCCAGCCCGATGGCCCGCAGCGCCTCCACATCGCGCAGGAAGCCGAAGGTGCGGCAGTCCATCAGTTCGGTGCGAAACGCCCACTCGTCCATCACAAGGTCGACGCGCTGACGGCCGACCGCCGGCGAATCAAAGGCGATCTCGAAGGCCACTTCGAAACCGTCGGCGGGCGACAGGGACGCGCGCTTGTCGCCGTCCACCACCTCGACGGTCTTGAGGATTTCGATGTATCGGCGGGGCGCGTCCTGCGTGCGGCGACCGACACGATCGATCACTTGGACGAACGGCAGCGCCGAGCCGTCCATGATCGGCATCTCAGGTCCATCGACTTCCACCACGGCGTTGTCGATCCCGAGCATGGCCAACGCCGCCATCAGGTGTTCGATCGTCGCGACCGTCACGCCCGCGGCGTTGCCGATCACGGTTCCGAGTTGGGTCTTGCACACCGCGACGCCGGTCGCCGGGACACGGTTGTCGCGGTCGAGAACGTCCGTTCGCACATAGGAGACGCCCGTTCCGGTCGCGGCCGGTCGCACGCAGACGCGCGTGTGCGCGCCGGTGTGGACGCCGATACCGGCGAAGACAGCGGGACCTTGCAGGGTGTGTTCAAGAGCCGTCACGGCCACGATCGCCACCTTCCTACTCTGGCGCGCGAACGGCGAGCCGTGGTGTCCCTACATCCCGGTTAGAAGCTATGCTGCAACGCGACAACACACTTCCTGTTTCGAAATGTTTCTCCCGACGCGCCCCGTTCGAAGGCCCGCCAAACCGCCTAATCGCATGACCTGATTAGGGGAACAGATGATTCCCACCACGATGGAAGCCGATTGGCTTCCGAGCGGTTAACGATGCTGCGCCGCACGGGACATTTCGGCGCCGCAGCATGACCGTCGCACGAAAAAAGCGCCCCGGCGCAAGGCCGAGGCGCGCTTCGCAATAGAATTCCCCGCCGAGCGCTTAGTTCGCCAGCCGCCGCAGGAAGGACGGAATTTCAAGGTCCTCGCCCGCTTCGGCGACGGGCTCTTCCGCCGGCGCCTCCATGGGCAGGGCGCCGCCGCGCGAGGCCGCGGGACGGGCGTGGGAAGGCGCCGGTTCGTAGCGTTGCCGCCCGCCGAACAGGCTCAGGAAGCCCACGCGTTGCGGCCGGCGATCTTCGTAGGAGTGCGCCGGAAACAACGGCTCTTCCTCCATTTCCTCCACCGCGGGATCGACGATCCGCGCGATCGGGCGGCTGATTTGCGGAGGCGGCGCATACTCTTGCGCGGGCGCGGCCGCGAGCAGGTCGCCCTGCTCCGCCGGCGCCGACGCAACGGCGGGTTCATAGGCCGCGACGATGGCCGGTTGCGGCGCGATCACGATGGGTTCCGGTTCCGGCGCCATTTCGACGGGCTCGGCCGCAAAGGCCGGGGCTGCTGCGGGGCGTTCCGGATAAGGACGTTCGTAGGAGCGAACCGGCTCGAAGACGGGCTCCGGCTGCGGTTGCGGCTGCGACACGCGCAGGGTCGGCGGAACGATCGGGGCCCGCTCGACCTTCGGTTCCATGGCCGCCATGGCCGCGCCGTCCATGCCGGTCGCCACGACCGAGACGCGGATCATGCCTTGCAGCGAAGGGTCGAAGGCCGCGCCGAAAATGATGTTGGCGTCGTGGTCGACCTGTTCCGAGATCGCGTTCGCCGCCTCGTCGACTTCCAGAAGGGTCATGTCGAGACCGCCGGTGACGTTCACCAGCACCGCCTTGGCGCCCTTCAGCGAGACTTCGTCCAGCAGCGGGTTGGCGATGGCGTTCTGGGCGGCCATCAGCGCGCGGTCATCGCCGCTCGCCTCGCCGGTGCCCATCATCGCCTTGCCCATCTCGGTCATCACCGTGCGCACGTCGGCGAAGTCGAGGTTGATCAGGCCGGGCAGCACCATCAGGTCGGTGATCGAGCGCACGCCCGAATGCAGCACTTGGTCGGCGAGGCCGAACGCCTCGGCGAAGGTGGTCCGCTCATTGGCGACGCGGAACAGATTCTGGTTCGGGATCACGATCAGCGTGTCCACATAGCGCTGCAGTTCGCCGATGCCGGCGTCCGCCAAGCGCATCCGGTGACGGCCTTCGAACTGGAACGGCTTGGTGACCACGCCCACGGTCAGGATGCCGCGTTCGCGCGCGGCCTTGGCGATCACCGGCGCCGCGCCCGTGCCCGTGCCGCCGCCCATGCCGGCGGTGATGAACACCATGTGCGCGCCGTCGAGGTGCTCGCCGATTTCCGGGATCGATTCCTCGGCCGCGCTCATGCCGACTTCAGGATGAGCGCCAGCGCCCAGTCCCTGCGTCACCTGCACGCCGAGTTGAATGCGCCGCTCCGTCTTCGAGAACGAAAGCTGCTGCGCGTCGGTGTTCGCCACGACGAACTCGACGCCTTCTAGCCCGGCCTCGATCATGTTGTTGACGGCGTTGCCCCCAGCGCCCCCGACGCCGAAGACGACAATCCGCGGCTTCAGTTCTGTCGCGCGGGGAGCCGAGAGAGCGATAGCCATGATGCCTGCGTCCTTCGCATTTCATTGCCACCGGCGACCCACCCGCCGATGCGTCCCTTCAGGATGGGTTAACTTAGCGACCAGCATCCTTAATCGAGGGTTAATCCGATAGCGTGAGTCGCCCTCGGGTCGACGCTGAGTGAATCTAAAACGTCGCATCTACAAGCCGTCTTATGCGGCCAAGCTCATCAGATGCGACAACCTGACTCAATCGTGATCAGACCGAGCCGCGAGGCGTCCGTTGCTGGCGTTTCGCCGCATCTCTTCAAGTAGCTTGAGCTTGACCGAATCGCGAAAACGCTCCGCGAGTCGCGCGGCTCAGAGGTTTTCCCGCAGCCAGGCGGCCGCCTTGGCGACCGGATTCGCACCCGGGTCGAGCGGCTCGCGCCGCAGCTTCGCCGACGCCAGCGCCCTGGCCGAAACGGCCTCACGCGGGCCGAACGCCGAGCGATGCAAGATGCCGGCGGCGGCGCAGAACGCCGGACCGGAAGCTGCGTCCGCGAGATGCGGCACCCTGCGCGGGCGTCCCAGGCGAACGGGCCGGTCGAACACGCGCACGGCGACCTCGCGGACGCCGGCGAGCTGGGATGCCCCGCCCGTCAGCACCACGCCAGCCCCAGGCTCGAGCGGCGCGCCGGAGGCTTTCAGCCGGTCGCGCAGCAGCTCCAGCGTCTCTTCGACGCGGGGCGCGATGATGCCCTTCAGCAGCGACCGCGGCGCGAACACCGGACCCGCCCCCGGATCGTCGCCGCGCGGCGGCGCTTCGATCATTTCGCGGTCCTCGTTTGCCGAGGCGATCGCCGAACCGTGCAGCGTCTTGATGCGCTCCGCGCCGGCGATCGAGGTCGACAGCCCGCGGGCGATATCCTGGGTGACGTGCTGGCCGCCGACCGGCACCGATTCCACGTGGACGAGACTGCCGCCCGAAAAGACCGCCGCCGAGGTGGACCCGCCCCCCATGTCGATGCAGACCGAACCCAGGTCCATCTCGTCCTCTTCCAGCGCCGCGAGCGCGGAGACGAACGGGGCCACGACAATGCCTTCGAACTGAAGGTGCGCGCGCTCCACGCAGGCGCCCAGCGTCTGGAACACCGGCTCGGCGACAGAGACGACAAGCAGCTCGACGCTGAGCGTGCGCCCGAACATGGAGCGCGGGTCGCGCACGCCGCCCTGCCCGTCCACCGCCCAGGCGATCGGCAGGATGTGCGCCGCCCGGCGGCCCGGCAGCTTGATCTGCGACAGGGCCTGCTGGATCGCGCGAATGAGGTCGCCGTCCGAGATCGGACGCGCACCGAGGGAAACCTTGCCCGAGACGCGGTTCGACTGCGGCTGTCCGCCGGCCGTGGCCACCGTGACGCCCTGGACATTCACGCCGGCCACCGATTCGGCGCGCTCCACCGCCTGGGCGATGGCCTCGGAAGCCTCGTCGAGGTTGACGATGGCGCTGCCGCGGACGCCGCGCGACTGCACGTAACTGACGCCGGCGCAGGTCAGGGTCCGATCGGCGCGGCGCACGCCTTCGGGCTTCATGATGAAGCACGTGACCTTCGAAGCGCCCAGGTCCAGGGCGGCGAAGACCGGCGTGCGGCTCAGCGCGGCTTTCAGGCCTTCGCGTCCGCTCTGGGCGGGTTCGATGGGCGTTAGCGTCTTGAGTTTTCCCATGCCGTCCTCACGCGCCGCCGGCGACGAGCTGGCCAGGGACGACCGCGTCCCTCAGCCTGACCGCCACCATGTCGGGATTGCGCAGATCGATCCGCTCGAAGCCGAGTTCGAGGATCCGCGTCCGTTGATCGAGTTGCTCGAGCTGGATCAGGGCCTGCTCTTCGCCGGACGCCGGCAATTGCACCAGCGACCCGTCCTTCATCCGCAGGTCCCAGCGTCGGCCGTCGACCCGCACCAGCGCCTCCAGCCGCTCCATCAGCCGCGGCCGCTGCTTCACCGCCGCCAGGATCTCGGGCGCGTGCTCATTGGCCGCAGGGCCCACGATGAGGGGCAGGTTCGGAAACCGGCGCGCGTCGGCCTCGGGAATGATCTCGCCCCGCTCGTCGACCACCACGATGCGGGCGCCGCTCTGCCAAACGGCCAGTTGAGGGCGCTCCACGACGGCGATCACCAGGGTGTCGGGAAGCAGCCGCACGACCCGGGCCTGCTTGACCCAGCCGACCTTCTCCACCCGCTGGCGCAGGCTCTCCAGATCCACGCCCAGCAGGGGCTGGTCCTTGTAGAGGCCCGTGGCTTTCAGGATGTCCGCGCTCGCCACCGGCGAGGCGCCTTCCACATGAACCGCGGCCAGCTTGAATCCGAACGCCCCGGTCGCCGCCTGCAGCGACGAGGTCGCGCCCGACGTCAGCTGCTCCCCCCGGTGTCCTGTACCCAAGGTGACGACCAGCGCCAGGGCCAGAACCGCGCCCGTCGCCGTCAAGGCCTGCTGTGGCGTAAGTCCCACGCGCCGGGCCGCGCCCAGCTTTCCCGTGGAATAGCCGCCGCCCTTGGCCTTCGCCGGCCGTGGGCGCGAAGGGCGCGCCGTCGCCTTAGGCTGGGGTCTCGCTTTTGTTCGCGATCCCCCCCGCACCGCCGCGGGCATACGCGTCCTCCGTGATCCAAAGCACGAGCCGGTCGAAATCCACACCCAGGCTCGCACCCTGCTCTGGAACGAGAGAAGTGGGCGTGAAACCGGGCTGCGTGTTGACCTCTAGAAGGACCAGAATGTCGTTAATGTCGTCATAACGCAGGTCGGAACGCGTAACGCCCCGGCAACCAAGCGCGGCGTGCGCCAACTCCGACATCTTCTTTGCTTTTTCAAAGACATCTGGCGGCAACTTGGCTGGCACGATGTGCTTCGAGCCGCCATCGGCGTATTTCGCCTCATAGTCGTAGAATTCTCTGTCGGTGACGATCTCCGTGACCGTCATCGCTTTGCCGTCCATGACGCCGACGGCCAGCTCCTTTCCGCGGATGAACGGCTCCACCATAACCTCGTCGCCGTAGATCCACGCGGGCTCGATGACCTCCTGCGGCGGCCGGTTCGCCCGCTCGCGTACGATGAACACGCCGACCGAAGAGCCCTCGGCGTTCGCCTTCACCACGTAGGGCGGCGCCATCACATGTTCTCTGGCCACCTCGAAGCGGTTGTAGAGACCGCCGCCCGGCACCGTTACGCCGGCTGCGGCCATCACCGCCTTCGCCTTGTTCTTGTCCATGGCCAGCGCCGAGGCCAATACGCCGCAATGGGTGTAGGGCAGGCCCAGGGTCTCGAGAACGCCCTGGACGCAACCGTCTTCGCCCCATGCGCCGTGCAGGGCGTTGTAGCAGACGTCCGGCTTCACCTGCGCCAGCACCGCCGCCAGATCGCGGCCCGCGTCGATCCGGGTGACCTTGGCGCCCAGCCGTTCTAGGGCGTCGGCGCATTCGCGCCCCGAGACGAGGCTGACCTCGCGTTCGGATGAAATGCCGCCCAACAGGACGGCGACGTGGCGGCCAGCGAGGGGTAGCGTCATGCGGATATCTCACGGGGGCGCCCGCCCCGGAGTGGAGGCGGGCTGGAAGCCCGCCCGTTATCGAGCGCGAACGGGGTTAGCGATAGGTTACTGCGCGGCCAGGGCCCGAAAATCGATGTCGCTGTCCGCCACCGTGAGCAGGAAGCTGGCCCACACCGCGACACTTTGCGCCAGGTCGCGGGGGTCGATCTTGTCCAGGGTGTCGTCAGCCGAATGGTGCAGGTCGAAATAGCGCGTGGCGTCGGGCAGCAGGTTCACGCTGGGCGCGCCCAGCGCCACGATCTCGGCGATATCCGCACCGCCGGCCTGCGCGGGCTCGCGCGAGACGACCACCTTCATCGGCGCGAGGGCCGCGACGAACGCCTTCATCGCCGGGTGGTCGCGCGAGCCCTTTGGCAACCGCGCCTGCCAGATGGGGCCGGGACCGGTGTCGCTCTCCGCGGCCACCACGATCTTGCCAACCTCGCCCTTGTGCGCCGCCGCGAAGGCCTCGCCGCTGTCGTCCAGTTCCTCGGCGCCCCACAGCACGATGCGGATCGTGCGCCGCGGGCCGCCCTCCCCCGCCAGCTTCGCCGCCGCCGTGGTGATGGCCACGCCGGCGCCGTCGTCGATGGCGCCCGTGCCCGGGTCCCAGGAATCCAGGTGGCCGCCGACGACGATCACCTCGTCGGGCCGTTCGCGGCCGGGCATCTCGCCCACCACGTTCCAGGCCGGCGCCTTGGAAACGCTGCGCGAATTGAGCGCCAGCCGCAGCCGCACCGGCTGGCCCCGGGCGACCATCCGCTCGAGGAGCTGGGCGTCGGGGACCGACAGCGCCGCGGCGGGGATCGCCGGGGCGTCCGTCGCCTGGCGCATGGCGCCGGTGTGCGGCAGGCGCGTGTCGTCGGTCGACAGCGAACGGACCAGATAGGCGACGGCCCCGCGCCGGGCGGCTTCGGCCGGTCCCTGGGTGCGGTTGCGGTTCACCGCCCCGTAGCCGGCCCCGTCCATCGTCCGGGTCATGGGCTGGCTGACCACGGCGATCTTGCCCGCCAGCGCGCCGGGCGGCAGGGCCATCAGGTCGTCCAGCGATCCGAAGAGCGCGATCTCGCCTTCCACGCCGCCCTTCGGGGTCGACGCCGAGCGGCCCAGGCCCAGCACGTGCAGCGGCTGGGGAAACGGCGAGATCACCTCGGCGCGCTCGTCCCCACGGACCCAGGCTTCCGCCTCGAACGGCTCCACATGGACGTTCCGGAAGCCCAGCGCCGTCAGCTTGGCCACCGCCCAGTCGCGCGCCCGGGCCTGCGCCGGCGAACCGGTCGGCCGGGGACCGATCTCGGTGGTCAGGGATTCGACCAGCTTCCACGCCGTGTCGTCGGCCAGGGCGCGATCGCGAACCGCCGCCGTGCGAGCCGCGAGGTCGTCCGCCTTCGCAGCCCCCCCGCCGCCGACGGCCAGCGCCGCGGCGAACGTGAGGGTCAGGATCAGGCCCGCCGATGCGTTCAGCTTGGCCGCCCCGGAAAGTGCTCGGTGGCCAGGACGCGCAACGCAGGCTCCTCCAAGGTCTTCGATCCCACGACCCAGAGCTCGTACGCCGATGGCCGCGCCATGCCGACCACGTTCGTGAACCCGCAGACCTTCATCGTCCCCATCAGCACCTTCAGCGTGAAGCCGCAGCGATGGGCCATGTAGTGGTTGCCCCTCGCCAGGGCCGACCGCAGGCCGAACAGCATGTCGATCGGCGAGATGGGTCCCGCCGGAGAGGTATAGGCGGGCTCCACGAGCTTGCCTTGCGCCACCAGCGCCGCGATCGACTGGATGTCGGGGCAGGTGATGACCACGAAGCCCTCCGGCCGTACGACGCGCGCGAACTCCTTCAGCGCGATCTCCACCTCGTAGGCATAGAGGTGCTCGATGTTGTGGCTCGAGTAGAGCGCATCGACCGAAGCATCGGCGACGCCGGACATGTCCGTCATCGTACCCACGATGTCGGGGTTGACGTCAGGATCGATATCCAGCCGGACTTCCTGCCAGGACGCGTCTTGGAAACCCGGAGTCGTCCGGTCCTTGCGTTTCTGGCCGCAGCCGACATGCAGGAGGGTGGGCATTCGGGACTCGTGTGTGGGGCGAACGAGCGCCTACTTCGCCCAAGCCCGCAGCGGACTCAAGCCTGGGGTTGGGAGGACGCCGGCGCAGGACGTCCGATCCGCTTGACCTCCCACTCCAGCTCGACGCCGAATTTCGCCCTCACGTCGGCCCGCACCGCCTCGCCGAGGCCTTCGAGGTCGGCCGCCGTCGCATCCGTGGCGTTGATCAGGAAATTGGCGTGCAGCGGCGAGAACATCGCTCCGCCGAACGGCTTTCCCCGCCAGCCCGCGCCGTCCACCAGCTTCCAGGCGGATTCGCCGGGGGGGTTCTTGAACGTCGATCCTCCGGTCTTTTCGCGGATCGGTTGGGTCTGCTCGCGCCGCGCGGTGATCTCCGCGATCCGCGCCTCCACCGCGGCCGGCTCGTCCGCACGGCCCTGGAATTCGGCGCGGGTGACGATCACACCCTGCTCGGCGCCCCAGCCATGGCGATAGGTGAACGCCTCGGGCCGATCGAAGTCGACGGAACGGCCGCGCCGGTCCAGCCCGTGGGCGCGCACCAGGACGTCCTTTGTCTCGGAGCCGTAGCAGCCCGCGTTCATCGCCACCGCTCCGCCGATCGCGCCCGGAATGCCTGCGAAGAACTCCAGCCCCGCCACGCCGGCCTTGGCCGCCGCGCGCGCCACGGCGGAGTCCAGCGCTGCGGCGCCCGCCACGACGCGCGCGCCGGGCTGCGCCTCCACCGTTGCGAACGGCTTGCCCAGTCGCACGACGACGCCTTCCAGCCCGCCGTCGCGCACCAGGAGGTTGGACCCCACGCCGAACGTGATCAGCGGCACGCCGGGGTCCACGGCCGCCAGGAATTGCGCGAGGTCGGCCTCGTCCGCGGGCATGAAGATCACGTCGGCCGGTCCGCCCACCCGGAGCCAGGTGAACGGCGCCAACGGCTCGTCGCGGATCAGCCGTCCGGCGACCGACGGAAGACGCTCGCGCCAGCTCATTGCGCGGCGGCGCGCAGCGCCTCAAGCTCCGCCGGCAGGGCGTAGGCCCAACTGGTGATGTCGCCAGCGCCCAGGCAGACCACCACGTCGCCGGGCCGGGCTTCCTCCTGGATCACGCGCGGCAGGTCGCCCGGCGACTCCAGACCTAGCGCCCGGCGGTGGCCGTAGCGGCGCAGGCCCTCGACCAGGGAGTCGCGACCGACGCCATCGATCGGCGCCTCGCCGGCGGCGTAGACGTCGGCCACGATGGCCACGTCGGCGTCGTTGAAGCAGCGGCAGAACTCGGAAAACAGGTCGCGCAGGCGCGTGTAGCGGTGCGGCTGCACCACGGCGATCACGCGGCCCTCGGTGACGGCCCGCGCCGCATGCAGCACTGCGGCGATCTCCACGGGGTGATGGCCGTAGTCGTCGATGATCCTGATGTCGTTCGCCACACCGGTGGTGGTGAAGCGTCGCCGCACCCCGCCGAAACCCGCCAGTCCCTGGCGGATCTGGTCTTCGGAAATTCCCAGCTCGCGCGCCACGCCGACCGCCGCCAGGGCGTTCTGGACGTTGTGCTGGCCGGCCATCGGCAGGCGCAGGTCCTCGATGCGGTGGGCCCCGCCGTCCCGCTGGGCGATGGCCACGTCGAAACGCGCGCCATCCGGCCCCATCTTGATCCGCTCAGCCCGCACCTCGGCCTGGGGGCTAAGGCCGTAGGTCACCAGCCGGCGGTTCTCCACCCGCGCGGCCACGGTCTGCACGTCCGGGTCGTCGATGCAGACCATCGCGAAGCCGTAGAAGGGGATGTTCTCGACGAAGTCCTCGAACGCCTGCTTGACCGCGTCGAAGTCGCCATAGTGGTCCAGGTGCTCGGGATCGATGTTGGTGACGATGGCCACCGTGGACTTCAGCTTCAGGAAGGTGCCGTCGCTCTCGTCGGCCTCGACCACGATCCAGTCGCCCTCGCCCACCTTGGCGTTGGTGCCATAAGCGTTGATGATCCCGCCGTTGACCACCGTGGGATCCATGCCGCCAGCGTCCAGTAGGGCTGCGATCATTGAGGTGGTGGTGGTCTTGCCGTGCGTGCCGCCCACGGCCACCGAGAACTGCAGGCGCATGAGCTCGGCCAGCATCTCGGCGCGCCGCACCAGCGGCAGGCGACGCTCGCGGCCGGCCACCATCTCCGCATTGTCGGCCTTCACCGCCGTGGAATAGACGATGGCCGAGGCGCCCTCGACGTTGGCGGGGTCGTGGCCGATGAAGATCTTCGCGCCCAGCGCGCGCAGCCGCTCGACGTTGGCGCTGGGCTTGGCGTCGGAGCCCTGCACCGTGTAGCCGATCCGCAGCATGATCTCGGCGATGCCGCTCATGCCGATGCCGCCGATGCCGATGAAGTGCACCGGGCCAAGGTCGAAGGGGACGGGACGACGATTCATCCCTCCCCTCTACCGGACTTGTGCGGTTTCCTCCACGAGGTCGGCCAATCTTTCCGCCGCATCCGGCTTGGCGACGGCGCGCGACGCGGCGGCCATGCGCGCCAATTGCGCAGGATCGCCCAGCAGCCGCTGCAGGGCTTCGCTCAGGCTGTCGACCGTCAGCTTGTCCTCACGCAGCACTTCGGCCCCGCCGGCCTCGGCCAGCAGGCGCGCGTTCTGCCCCTGGTCGTCGTCCAGGGCGATGGCCAGGGGCACCAGGATGGCGGGCTTGCCAGCCACCGCCAGTTCGCAGACCGTGCCGGCGCCGGAGCGTCCGACCACCAGGTGCGCGTCCTTCAGGCGTCCCGCCATGTCGCGGAAGAAGGGCGCGATCTCCGCCTCCACGCCGGCTCCCTCGTAGAGCGAGCGCGCCAGGTCCATGGATTCGGGGCGAGTCTGCTGCTGCACGGAGAGCCGGGCGCGAAGGTCCGCCGCCAACTGCGCCACCGCCGCCGGAGCCCGCTCCGACAACAGCCGCGCGCCCTGGCTTCCGCCCGTGATCAACAGGCGAACCCGCCCGCCCGGATCCGGCGCGTCATAGGGAACATCCGCCAGGGCGCGGATCTCCGGCCGCACGGGATTGCCGACCACTACGGCGCGTTGCGCGACCTTGGCCGGCGCCTTCTGCAGCACCGGGAAGGCGCAAGCCACCGCGCGCACATGGCTGACGAGCCGGCGGTTGGCGCGGCCCATCACCGCGTTCTGTTCGTGCACGACCGTAGGCCGGCCCTGGGTGATGGCCGCCAGCAGGCCGGGCACGGAGGGATAGCCGCCGAACCCCACCACCACCGCCGGATCGATCTCGGCGAAGGCTTTGCGCGCCTGCATCACGCCGCCCACGATCGCCAGGCCGGCGCGCGCCATGCTGATCGGATCGCCGGGTTTGTAGGTGCGCGCCGACAAACCGATCCGCCGCTCCGCCGGAAAGTCGCCGGTGAAGCCCGCGACCCGCTGGTCGGACGCCAGCACGATCCGCCAGCCGCGGGCGATCAACGCCTCGGCCAGCGCTTGAGCCGGGAACAGGTGTCCGCCGGTGCCCCCGGCGGCGACGACTGCGATTTTCGCCACGCCGCGCGCCTTAGGTCAGGCCGCCGGTGTTGGCGAGGCCCTCGCCGTGCGCATAGGCGCCCGGCCGGCGGCGCGTGAACGCCAGCGCCATGCCAAGCGTCAGCCCCATCGCCAACATGGAGGAGCCGCCATAGGAGATGAACGGCAGGGTCATCCCCTTGGTCGGGATCAGGTCGAGATTGACCGCGACGTTGATGAACGCCTGCTGGCCCACCAGCACGAACAGACCCGCGGCCGCCACCTGCTCGAACGGATCGGACAGCTTCATCGACTTGTAGAGGCCGCGGATCACCACGAAGGCGAACAGCGCGATGAGCAGCAGCGAGAAGATCAGTCCGTACTCCTCCGCCCCCACGGAATAGATGAAGTCGGTGTGCAGGTCGGGCACGTGCCGCTTCATGACCCCTTCGCCCGGCCCTCGGCCGAACAGGCCGCCGGCGCTGATCGCCTCGGCGGCGCGGTCGACCTGGTGCGTGTCGGCCTTGTCCGGGCTCAGGAACTTTTCCACCCGGTTGTGAACGTGCGGCATCAGGAAATAGGTGGACGACAGGCCCGCCAGCGCCGCCCCGCCCAGCAGCATCACCCACGACAGCGGCACCCCGGCCATCCAGAAGGCCGCCCCGAACGCCACGGTGATCAGCACGGTCTGGCCCACGTCGGGCTGGATCAGCAGCAGCGCCACCGACAGCGCGTAGAGGCCGAAGGCGATGGACACGCCTGGCACGCCCTTGCCCTTCTGGCCCTCCGCGAACATCCAGGCCACCAGGATCACCAGCGCCGGCTTCATGAACTCCGACGGCTGCAGGGTGAA
>Ga0070667_100002819_pt1 | contig 14999 bp, 10 predicted proteins | sample KBSS33metaG_FD_64659 | JGI IMG/M metagenome (GOLD analysis project Ga0070667, IMG submission 64659) | Switchgrass rhizosphere microbial communities from Kellogg Biological Station, Michigan, USA - KBS S3-3 metaG | ecosystem: Host-associated > Plants > Roots > Rhizosphere > Soil ... | reverse complement strand
TAGTCCATCGGCCGCTGGGTCATGGCGTCCAGCAGCGCCTGGCGGGCGCCGGGCGTCAGGTCGCCCAGCAGCCGCGGGCCGCCGCCGTCGGCCACCGAGGCCTGGGCGGCGAAGGCCCGCCCGAGGGCCAGGTTTTCGAGGTTGCGCTCCACGTGCTCGCGCTCGGCCGGCTGGCCGCACCACCAGGTCGCCACGTTGGGCAGCTTCAGGCCTTCGCCCAGCAGGCGCTGGCTGAGCGCCGGCAGGAACCCCAGCAACGCCCGCGACTCCACCAGGCCCGAGCCCGGGGCGTTGGTCACCACCACGCCGCCGGCCCGGATCGCCTCCATCAGTCCGGGCACGCCCAGGCGCGAGGCGCTGTTCAGCTCCAGCGGATCGATGAAGTCGGCGTCCACCCGCCGCCAGATGACGTCCGCCCGCTTCAGGCCGGCGATGGTGCGCACCCAGGCGCGGCCCTCGCGCACCACCAGGTCGTCGCCCTCCACCAGCAGGAAGCCGAGATAGCGGGCCAGGTGGGCCTGTTCGAAATAGGTCTCGCTGAACGGGCCGGGGGTCAGCAGGCACACCCGCGGGTCGCTGCGCGACGCCGCGCCCACCAGGCCGGAGCGGAAATCGCTGAAGAAGCCCGCCAGCCGCTGCACGTTCATGGCGTTGTAGAGGTTGGGGAAGGCGCGCGAGAGCACCAGCCGGTTCTCCAGCGCGTAGCCCGCGCCGGACGGCGCCTGCGCCCGGTCGCCCAGCACCCACCAGTGGCCGTCGGGGCCGCGGCCCAGGTCGGCGGCGTAGAGGTGCATGTAGCGGCCGCCGGGCGGCTTCACCCCGCGCATGGCCCGGATGTAGTCCGGCGAGCCGGTCACCGCCGCGGCGGGCAGGTGGCCTTCCGTCACCAGGCGCGCGTCGCCGTAGAGGTCGTCCAGCACCGCCTCTAGCAGCTCGGCGCGCTGCTCGACGCCCGCGGCGATCTCGGCCCACTCGTCTTCGCCCAGGATCAGCGGCAGGGGGCTGAGCGGCCAGGTGCGCTCGTTGTCGTCGCCATAGACGCGGTGCGAGACGCCGGCGTCGCGGATGTGGCGGGTGGCGACGTTGAACCGATCCTCGAACTCGCCCGGCGGAAACTCGGCCAACGCCCCCAGGAATCGGCGCCACGCCTCCGGCGTCCCGCGCCCGGCCGGCGCAAGCTCGTCCGGGACGCCGGGCAGCGGCTGGTACCCGGCCAGCCACGCCGCCAGGCGGACCTCCGCGGTCGCTCCGTCGTCCGTCCGTCGCAAAGGCCGCTCAGAAGCCAACGGGTCGCCTTAGATCCAACGTCAACGGAAACTCCCCCCTGGGTTCTTCTGGCGGCGGCTCCACCGAACCCGGCGTGTGGCCGTGGCTCTGGAAGCGCGCCAGCCGGCGGGCCTGGGCTTCGTACGAATTCACAGGGAAGGTATCGTAACTGCGACCGCCCGGATGGGCCACATGATACACGCACCCGCCGAGCGAGCGGCGGTTCCAGCGGTCGATGACGTCGAACGTCAGGGGCGAATCCACCGTCAGCGTCGGATGCAGGCCGCTGTAGGGCTTCCACGCCTTGTAGCGGATGCCGGCCACCGCCTCGCCCGGCACGCCGGTGGCGGTCATCGGCAGCGCCCGGCCGTTGCAGGCGATCACGTGCCGCTCTGGCGTCAGTCCGCGGGCCATCACCTGAAGCCGCTCCACCGAGGCGTCGACGAATCGCACCGCCCCGCCGGGGGTGTTCTCCTCGCCCATCACGTGCCACGGCTCGAGCGCGTGGCGGATCTCCAGCTCGACGCCGCCGTGGGTGACCCGGCCATGGGCCGGGAAGCGGAACTCCCGCTGCGCCTCGAACCAAACCGGATCGAAGGGATAGCCGACCCGCCTCAAGTCCTCGATGACGCCCAGGAAGTCCTGCCAGACGTAGTGCGGCAGCATGAACCGGTCGTGCAGGCTGGTGCCCCACCGCACCAGCCGGCCGGATTGGGGCTCGCGCCAGAACCAGGCGATCAGCGCGCGGATCAGCACCTGCTGGGCGAGGCTCATGCGCGCGTCCGGCGGCATCTCGAAGCCGCGGAACTCCACCAGCCCCAGCCGCCCCGTCGCCCCGTCCGGCGAATAGAGCTTGTCGATGCAGAGCTCCGTCCGGTGAGTATTGCCGCCCACGTCGATCAACAGGTTGCGCAGCAGCCGGTCCACCAGCCACGGCGCCGGCGGCTCGCCCTCGCCGGGCGGCGGCACTGCGGCGAGCGCGATCTCCAGTTCGTAGAGGCCGTCGTGCCGGGCCTCGTCCACCCGCGGCGCCTGGCTGGTCGGGCCCACGAACAGCCCCGAGAACAGGTAGGACAGCGACGGATGGCGCTGCCAGTAGATCAGCAGGCTTTTCAGGAGGTCCGGCCGGCGCAGGAACGGCGAATCCTCCGGGGTGGCGCCGCCGATCACCACGTGATTGCCGCCGCCGGTGCCGGAGTGGCGTCCGTCGATCATGAACTTGTCGGCGCCCAGGCGGACCTGCCGGGCTTCCTCATAGATCGCCTGGGTGATGTCGACCGACTCGCGCCAGCTCGTCGCCGGCTGGATGTTCACCTCGATGACGCCGGGATCGGGGGTCACCCGGATCACCTCCAGGCGCGGATCGGTCGGCGGGCCATAGCCCTCCAGGCGCACCGCGACGCCCAGCTCCGCGGCCACCGCCTCCACCTCGGCGATAAGCTCCAGGTAGTCCTCGGCGGTCTCGGTGGGCGGCATGAAGATGTAGAGGATGCCGTCGCGGGGCTCGAGGCTGAGGGCCGTGCGCACCGGGCCTTCCCGCGCCGCCCGGCGGGCGCGGGCCTGGGCGGGCGTGGCGCTGGCCTCGACGCCGCGGCGCAGGTCGTCGTAGGGCGGCAACGGCCCGCGCGGTTCCGTCGGGTCGCGCGGGACCACGTGCGGATAGTCCTCCGGCTTCAGTTCGGGAAGGCTCGACAACGGCAGCCGGTAGCCGATCGCCGAGTCGCCCGGGACCAGGAACATGCGTCCGCGCCGGAACGCCCAGGCCTCGGTCGCCCAGCCCTGGTGGCCGCCGGCCCGCCACCGGCGCAACGGCAGCACATAGCCGGTCGGCCGCGACAGCCCGCCCTCCAGCGCCCGGCGCAGCGAGGCGCGGCCGCTGGCGGTGTCGATATCCGCCCCCTCCGCATCGACGTTCACCGGCGCCTCGCCCTCGCGGCGGATCCAGTGCAGCGGATCCTCGAATGCCGGCGTGACGCAGGCCGGATCGACGCCCAGCGATTCCGCCAGCCGCCGCGCGAAGCTGGCGGCCTCCAGCGCGCCGCCGTTGCGGGCGACCTTCACGTCCGGGTCCGGCTCGTCGGCGATGACCGCGTCCCCGCGCCAGACGGGTTCGCCATCGCGGCGCCAGTAGAGCGCGAAGGCCCAGCGGGGCAGGGGCTCGCCCGGGTACCACTTGCCCTGGCCGTGGTGCAGCAGGCCGCCGCGCGCGAACCGCGCGCCCAGCCGGCGGATCAGCTCGTCGGCCAGCCCCCGCTTCTTCGGCCCGAGCGCGCTGGTGTTCCACTCGGCGGACTCGAAGTCGTCGATGGAGCAGAAGGTGGGCTCGCCGCCGACCGTCAGGCGCACGTCGCCCGCGACGAGGTCGGCGTCCACCATTTCGCCCAGGCGGTCGAGCGCCACCCAGCGCTCGTCCTCGAACGGCTTGGTGATCCGCACCGGCTCGCGCAGCCGCTGGACGTTCATCTCGAAGCCGAAGTCCACTTCCGCCGGCTCGACCACCCCGGTGATGGGCGCGGCTGAGCGATAGTGCGGCGTGGCCGCCAGCGGGATGTGCCCTTCGCCGGTTAGGAGGCCCGAGGTGACGTCGAGGCCGATCCAACCCGCGCCCGGCAGGTAGACCTCCGCCCAGGCGTGCAGGTCGGTGAAGTCGTGGGCGGCGCCGGTGGGGCCGTCCAGCGCCTCGATGTCGTGCTTGAGCTGGATCAGGTAGCCCGAGACGAACCGCGCGGCGAGGCCCAGCGACCGCAGGATCTGCACCAGGAGCCAGGCGGAATCCCGGCAGGAGCCGGAGCGGATCGTCAGGGTCTCGTCCGGGCTCTGGGTGCCCGGGTCCATCCGCACGACGTAGCGGATCTCCCGCTGCAGGCGGGCGTTCAGGTCCACCAGGAAGTTGACCGTGTTCGGCGCCTCGGCCGGCACGCTGTCCAGGAAGGCCTGCAGCGCCGGCCCGTGTTCGTCCACCTCCAGGTAGGGCTTCAGCTCCCGCGCCAGGTCCTCGGTGTAGGTGAACGGCAGGGCCTCGGCGTAGGGCTCAACGAAGAAGTCGAACGGGTTGATCACCACCATGTCGGCGGTGAGGTCCACCTCGACGCAGAACTCGGTCGCCGGCTTCGGGAACACCAGCCGCGCCATCCAGTTGCCGAACGGGTCCTGCTGCCAATTGATGAAGTGTTCGGCCGGCTTGATCTTCAGGGAATAGCTGGGAATGCGGGTGCGTGTGTGCGGCGCCGGGCGCAGGCGGATCACCTGGGGGCCGAGCGCCACCGGTCGGTCATAGCTGTAGCGGGTCAGGTGGTGCAGGGCCGCGACGATCGTCAAGGCGGTCTCCAGGTCGTTTCAGGGACGGCGAACCCCAACGAGAGGGCCACAACCCCGGCAAACACAAGAGCCTGCCTGATCTGCCGCGGGATTAGGCCTCGTCCGCCCAAACCTTGAACGACTCCAGGGCGTGGGGGCCGAACGAATTGATCAGCGGCACGTCGGCGGCGTCGCGGCCACGGGCGATCACCGTGCGGCCGATGCGCGGGGTGTTGTTGCGTGGATCGAAGGTGCGCCAGGCCCCGCCCAGGTAGACCTCGATCCAGGCGCAGAAGTCCATCGGGGCGTCCGGCTTGGGTACGCCGATGTCCGGGATGTAACCGTTCACGTAGCGGGCCGGGATGTTCATGCATCGGCAGAAGGTCAGCGCCAGGTGGGCGAAGTCGCGGCAGACGCCCAGGCGCTCCTGGTAGGCCTCATAGGCCGTCCGCGTGGAGCGGGCCCCGTTGTAGTCGAACGACACGTGGTCGTGGACGTAGTCGCAGATCGCCTGCACGCGCCGCCAGCCGGGCTCGACGGCGCCGAACAGGCTCCAGGCCAGCTCGCTCATGTGGTCGGTCTCGCAGTAGCGGCTGCCCATCAGGAAGACCATGCATTCGTCCGGCAGCTCCTGCACCGGGTGCTCGACCGCGTCGCGCACGATCGGGTCCCAGGCGCCGTCGTCGAGGATCACCGCGTCGCTGGTGAGCGTCAGCCGCCCGGCCGGCGCGATCAGCCGTCGGCAGGTGTTGCCGAACATGTCGACGTAGGTGGTCGAAGGAACCGGCGGATCCGTGGAGAACCGCTCCGGGATCTCGAAGTCGCCGGCGTGCTCGGGGCGCACGCTCATCATGCAGACGAGCGGCGTGGGTTGGGGCGTCGAGATGGTGATCTCATAACCGTGCCGCAGGCGAAGCGCCGGTGAAACACGGAGGGGTTGGGGCGACATGACTGGACTCTTACACAGGCTGAAAACGAGCTCTTCGGGCCATGCGAACGAACGGCCGCGCAGTTCGTTGCACGGTCCCCCGCGCGGTGATGGGCGATGCTGAACTGGCAGGCAAACGCCTGAACCGCAGGCGGAAACCGCCCGCCGGATCAGCGCTTGAGGATCGCCTCGATCTCGGCGCGCATCGGCAGCGACGGCTGCGCGCCGGGCCGGGTCGCGGCGAGGGCGCCGGCGGCGCAGGCGAAGGCCAGCGCGTCCGGCCCCGCCTGGCCCTCGGCCAGGGCCACGGTCAGCGCCGCGGTGAAGGCGTCGCCGGCCCCGGTGGTGTCCACCACGCGCACCTGGGGCGGAACGGCGCTCGCCGCCTCCCGGCCGCCGGACAGCAGGCGCGCGCCCCGGGCCCCCCGCGTCACCGCCACCAGGCCCTTCGCCGCGTCCAGCCGCGCGCCGTAGAACGCCGCCTCGGTCTCGTTGACGACGATCAGGTCGGCGCGCGCCAGCAGCCCCGGCGGGATCTCCGCCGCCGGGGCGAGGTTCAGCGCCACGAACCCGCGGGCCAGCCCCACGGCGCGGGCGACGGTGGCGACCGGCAGCTCCAGTTGGCAGATCAGCGCCCCGTCCGGCAGGCCCTGCAGCTCGTCGGGCCCAAAGCGGGCGTTCGCGCCGGGCGCCACCACGATCTGGTTCTCCCCCTGCGGCGAGACCGCGATCAGCGCGGCGCCGGTGGCGGCCTGCGGGTCGACGCGGCACATCGACAGGTCCACGTCCTCGGCCCGCAGCAGGCGCAGCGCCTCCTCGGCGAACGGGTCGGCGCCCACCCGGGCGATCAGGCTGACCTGCGCCCCCAGCCGGCGCGCCGCCAGCGCCTGGTTCGCGCCCTTGCCGCCCGGATGTCGCGCCAGCACCGCGCCGGTGACCGTCTCCCCGGGCCCGGGCAGGGGCGCGCCGCTCGCCACCAGGTCGAGGTTCACCGAGCCCACTACGGTGACCTGCGGCGTGTTCATCGGGCCAGATGCTCGGTCAAGAGCGCGAAGACGCCGTCGGCGTCCACCTCCGTCGCCCAGTGCACGTGGGCCGCGGCGGGCTCGTCCAGGCGGAACTCCACGCTGGTGTGGCCGAGGGTGACCGGCGAGGCGGTCTCCACGGCGATCCGGCACGGGCGGGTGACGAACAGCTCCGGCGCCAGCAGGTAGGCGATGGTGCAGGGATCGTGCAGCGGCGGGTGGTTCGAGCCGGCGAGCGCCTGTTCCATGCGGGCGCAGAACGAAAGCAGCTCCACGCTCGCCCGGGCGGCCGGCGTGGACAGCGCCGCCAGCGCCGCCATCCGAGCCGCCGTCGCGCGCACCTGGTGCGTGGCGTCCAGGCCCAGCATCACCACCGGCGCGCCGGAGCGCAGCACCACGGCGGCCGCGTGCGGGTCGGCGTAGATGTTGTATTCGGCCGAGGCGGTGACGTTGCCGCCCGCGCTGCGCGCCCCGCCCATGGCGACTACGCGGGCAAGCCGCGGAACGATCGCCGGCTCCAGGGTCATGGCCAGGGCGACGTTGGTCATCGGCCCCATCACCGCCAGGCTGACCGCGCCGGCCGGCCGCGCCATCACCAGGCTGACGATGGCGTTGGCCGCGTGTCCGTCCGCGAGCGGGCTCGCCGGATCGAACAGGGCAAGATCGCCCAGGCCGCTCTCGCCGTGGAAGTGGTCGGCGGCCACCGGCTTGCGCACCAGTGGGCTCTGCGCGCCGGCGTAGACGGCCACGTCGTCGCGCCCGGCGATCTGGCGCACGATGCGGGCGTTGCGCGCGGTCAGCGCCGCGCCGACGTTGCCGGCCACCGTGGTCACGGCGAGGATTTCCAGGTCGGAGGGGGCGGCGAAGGCGAGGAACAGGGCGACGGCGTCGTCCACGCCGGGGTCGCCGTCGATGATCACCGCCTGGGTCGCCACCGAACGAGCATTGCGGATGCCGGGGGGGAAGGGCAAGCGCCGCTTGCCCGGGTGAGGGCTGGGAACCCAGATCGTGCTTGGGAAGGCCCTGGGATCACGCGGGGGGGGGCGTGCGCGTAGGGTGGGCCTCGACCTGGGTCCCAGCCCTCGCCGGGACAAGCGGCGGTGTCTCGCCGCCGATGACCAGGAATTACCGGCGCCACGCCGGGAAGTCTTGTTAAGTCGGCGTAATGACGCCGAATTAATCCGGCCTCAGAGCGACTGGCCGTCGTCCAGGGTGAAGACCGAGCCGGTGACGGCGCGTGCGGTGTCGGACAGCAGGTAGAGCACCACCGGATCGAGGTCCGCCTCCGCCATCAGGCGCCGCCGCGGGAAGCCGCTGAGCTGCTTCTTGCCGCCTTCGCTGGCGAACCAGTCGCTGTTGAGCTCGGTCTCGATGTAGCCCGGGCAGACCACGTTGACGTTGATGCCCCGGTTCACCCACTCCCGCGCCAGGGCCTTGCCCAGCATGGCCACGCCGGCCTTCGAGGCGCAGTAGGCGGCGGCGCCGGGCAGCACGATGTTGGCGCCGATCGAGGCCACGATGACGATCCGCCCGCGCTGCTCCTCCCGCGGGAAGGCCGCCATCATCCGCCGCGCGCCCTCGCGGGCGGTGAGGAACGCGCCCTTGGTGTTGATCGACAGGACGCGCTCGAACTCCTCGACGGGGATGTCCACCGCCAGGCCCTCGCTGTTCACGCCGGCGTTGCAGATGACGCTGTCGATGGGGCCCAGGGCCGCCTGCGCCTGGTCGTAGCCCGCGATCACCGAGGCTTCGTCCTGGACGTCCATGGTGATGGCGATGGCCCGGCCGCCCTTGGCCTCGATCTCGCCGGCGAGCGTCGCCAGCTTGTCGGTGCGGCGCGCCGCCAGCGCCAGGCGCGCGCCCGCCGCCGCGGCAGCCCTGGCGAACTCCACGCCAAGGCCGGAAGACGCGCCGGTGATCAAGAGGTTGCGGCCGGTCAGGTCGATGGTCTGGGTCATGGCCGCTTAATGCAATCGCCGGGGAAGCGCGGCAAGTCTCCTCGCCCGCGGCTGACTGTTTTTCCCTATTTGCCGGCGAGTTTACCCGCCCTTATCCACCCCTGTGCGAAGACCCTTGTTGCGGCGCGGGGGTGCGTCGAGACGCACAGGGCTGTTCGGCTCCCGACAACAATGTTCGCTTCTCCTCCCAGTGGACGGCTCCGCCGCGTCTTGGCCTGGAGTCCGCAGAAGTTCCGGCGGCTAGGCACGCGGCTGACCGTGCTCTATTCGGCGCTCTTCGTCGTCATCCTGTTCACGATCCTCTGCGCGGTCTACGCGGCCGTGACCCGCAACGCCGAGCAGATCGTCCGCGAGGAGCTGGCCTCCAGCGGCACGGTCTTCGAACGGATCTGGGCGATGCGCTCCGATGAGTTGCAGAACGGCGCGGGCCTGCTCTCCCGCGACTTCGGATTCCGCTCCGCCGTGGCGACCCATGACGCGGCCACCATCCAGTCGGCGCTCGGCAACCTGAAGAACCGCCTCGGCATCGATGCGGCCTTCGTGATCGGCGTCGATGGTCAGCTTATGGCCTCCGACGGCGCGACGCCGGACCGGGCGCTCATCGAAGAGATCATGGCCCGGGACAGCGCCACGGGCGGGTTCATGATGGGCGGCACGCCCTATCAGGGCGTTTCCGCGCCCATTCTGTCGCCGGCGCTGAACGGCTGGGTCGTGTTCGCCGTTCGCCTGGACGCCCACGAGATGGAGTCGCTGGAGAAGCTCTCCGCCATTCCGTTGCAGCCGCTGGTGCTGATCCGCGGCCCCAAGGGCGCTTGGCGCGCCGGCGGCGCTGATCTGGCGACGCCCGAGGAACGCGCCATCGTCGCCCAGTTCCTCGACCGCAGGGCCTACCCGGGGATCGCCGGAGGGCAGGGCGTCATCCGCATCGGCGACGCGGTGGCCGTGGTCAAGCCGCTTAAATCCATGACCGGCGACCAGGTGGCGCTGTTGCTGCGCTACCCGCTGACCCGGGCGCTGGCGCCCTACCAGACCCTGCTGTGGGTGATCCTGGCCCTGGGCGCCGCAGGTCTGGCGGTGATCGCGGCCGGAAGCTGGGCCTTGGCCCGCAACGTCACCCGCCCGATCCTTGATCTGCAGGACGCCGCCCATCGGCTGGAGCGCGGCGACGATGCGATGGTCGAGGCGGTGGGCGAGGACGAGATCGCCGCCCTGCAGGCCAGCTTCAACTCCATGGCCCGCGGCATCCGCGAGCGCGAGCAGGCCCTCGAGCTCTCCCGCGCCAAGGCCGAGGCGGCCAACCGCGCGAAGAGCGAATTCCTGGCCAACATGAGCCACGAAATCCGCACGCCGCTCAACGGCATATTGGGCATGACCCAGGTCATGGCCCGCGACGTCGAGCGCGCCGACCAGCGCGAACGCCTGCAGGTCATCCGCCGTTCGGGCGAGGAACTGCTCAACATCCTCAACGACATCCTCGACATCTCGAAGATCGAGGCGGGCCGCTTCGAGATCGACGAGCACCCCTTTGACCTCGCCGAAGTGGTGAACGGCGCCTGCGGGCCGTTCGCCACGGTCGCCGCCGAGAAGGGTCTGGCCTTCGTCATTGACCTACCCGAAACGGGGGCCGGCGCGCGCTGGGGCGACGGTCATCGCCTGCGCCAGGTGCTCATCAACCTCTGCTCCAACGCCGTGAAGTTCACCGCCGAGGGTTCGGTGTCGGTGCGGGTGGCCTGTGACGCGGACATCGTGCGCATCGTGGTGCGCGACACCGGCATCGGAATCCCCGCCGACCGTCTGGCCGAGGTGTTCGACAAGTTCTCCCAGGTCGACGGCTCGACGACCCGCCGCTACGGCGGCACGGGCCTCGGCCTGACGATTTGCCGCGAACTCGTGGAGTTGATGGGCGGGACGATCCGCGTCGAGAGCCGCGAGGGCGAGGGCTCGGCCTTCGCGTTCGACCTGCCCCTGCGCGTCCTGTCCGAGCCCCTGGCGGTCGCGCCGGCGCCGGCCGCCGCGGCTGCGGGCGGCGGTCAGTTGCTACGCATCCTGGCGGCCGAGGACAACCCCACGAACCAGCTCATCCTGTCCGCCCTGCTGGAGCCGTTCGGGGTCGACCTCACGGTGGTCGGCGACGGCCGCCTGGCGGTCGAGGCGGCGACAGTGGGCGGCTACGACCTGATCCTCATGGACATCCAGATGCCGGAACTGAACGGCGTCGAGGCGGTCCGCGCGATCCGCCAGCTCGAGGCGGGGGCCGGCCACGCGCCCGTGCCGATCCTGGCTCTGTCGGCCAACGTCATGCCGAACCAGGTCGCCGAGTACATGACCGTGGGCATGAACGGCGTGGTGGCCAAGCCGATCCAGGCCGAGACCCTGGTCGCCGCCATCGAGCAGGCGCTCGAGGCCGCCGCGCAGGCCCCGGCGGACGTCCTCCCGGATGCGGCGAGCGCCAGCTGAGTCGGACGCCTTGACAGCCATCGGATGCGGCCCAATCTCCTCCGTGGGGACGAGATGAGGCTCGAAATGTCTATCCTGTCTAAAGTCGTCAAATCTGGCCTGGCCGCCCTGGCGTTCGCCAGTGTCGCCACCGCGGCCGGCGCCGCCGAACCCCGGTCGGGGTCGAGCTGTTTCTTCACCTCGGCCTGGCGCGGATGGAGCTCGCCTAGCCCCAATGTGATCTACATCGACGCCGGCTCCCATAAGATTTATCGCGTCGATCTGGTCGGCGGGTCTCATTATCTGAAGAGCCCGGGCACGTTCCTGGTCAACAAGGTGCGGGGGTCGACCTCGATCTGCTCCGCGCTCGACCTCGACCTGGCGGTGGCGGACACCACCGGCTTCTACACGCCGCTGATCGCCCATCAGCTGACGCTGCTGACGCCTGAGGAAGTCGCGGCCATCCCGCGTAAGGATCGTCCTTAGCCTTAGGCGTCGGGATATCGCGGTCGCCGTGCGCCTCTGTTAAAGGGGCGCATGACCCGCGTCCTGATCTACGAACCGTCCTACCGGCGTCTTGCGAATGAGCTCGAAGGGCTCGGCTTCGAGCCCGTCCTGATGGCCCAGGACGGGGAGATGTCGCTGAACGGCGCGCCCATCTCCGTCCCTGACGCCGCCCTGGAGGCGGGCTGGGCCAACGGGGAGGTGTTCCTGTCGCCGGTGGTTCGCCCCTTCTCCGTTGCGCTCCTGAAGTCGCCGACGCTGAAGTGGCTGCAGAGCGGGGCGGCTGGCTTCGATCATCCGATGTTCGGCCAGTTCGTGCAGCGCGGCGTGCGCCTGACCACCAGTCACGGCCAGTCGCTCGGCATGGCCGAATATGTGCTGGCCGGCGTCCTCGACCATTTCCAGAAGGGCCCTGAACGCCGCGCCGCCCAGGCGGCGTCGGATTGGCGGCGGATCCATTTCCGCGAGATCAACGGCTCGCACTGGCTGATCATCGGCTTCGGGGCGATCGGGCAGGGGGTCGCCGCCCGGGCCAGGTCCTTCGGCGCGCGCATCACCGGCGTGCGCCGAGATGTCTCGCCCCATCCACTGGCGGATGCGCTGGCGCCTCTGGACAAGGTCCCCGACCTGCTGCCGCAGGCCGACGTGGTGGTGTTGAGCACCCCGCTCACCGCCGCCACCCGTCACATGGTGGACGCAGCGTTCCTGGCGGCCATGAAGCCGGGCTCGGTGCTGGTCAACGTCGGACGCGGCGGCCTGGTGGACGAAGCCGCGCTCCTGGCCGCCCTCGATCGCGGCGTGCCCGAGCATGCGGTGCTGGACGTCTTCGAGACAGAGCCCTTGCCCGCCGACAGCCCCTTCTGGCGTCATCCGCGCGTGGCGGTCAGCGCCCACACCTCCGGCGAGACCGACGGCCAGTCGACCCGCAACGACGCGACCTTCGTGGAGAACCTCAAGCGGTTCCTGGGCGGCGAACCGCTGATCTACGAGGCTGATCCCAAGGACGTGCTCGGCGCCTGAGCTGCGCGGGGTCCTACTCGGCGGCGATCAGGTTGTAGTCGCGCTCGGCGCCTGCGTCCGCGCCACGCCGACGGCGGCGGCGGAAGAACCGCCGGCGCATGCCGCCGGCGAACCGCCAGCGATGCGGCAGGAGCATGCGCTCGGTCCGCAGGATCTGTTGCCAGAACACCGGCGCCACCTCGGGCTCGCGCCGCAGCAGGCGGCGGATCGGGAAGACGATGTTCGGGTGCCGGCGCTGCAGGTGGATGAAGCGCCGCCGGGCCGGGCGCGAGGTCCGCAGGACCAGGATCAGGCCCGCCACCAGTAGCGGGATGCCCAGGTGTCCCGGCAGCAGCGTGCCCACGAACCCGACCGCCAGGAACAGGAAACCGAGGCTCAGCAGGATCACGCGCACCAGCGTGCTCCACAGCGACGGAGCGGCTGCGGACTCGGAGTCTTCGAAGGACACGGGCGGGTCTGCGAACGACAAGGCGACTGAACCTGGGAATCGGGTGGGCGGCGAGGAGGAACCGCACATCCGCAAATATGCGCTCGGAGTCCTTAACTGAAGGTCCCTGGTTAAAGTTTAGGGCGACTTTACGGCATAGATTCCGTGCGTGGCATTTTGGCATCACTTATGACGCCGAAGCGCTGCTTTTCCGGGCGTCGTGCTCGGCCTAGCCCACCGCCCGCCCATGCCCTTCCCAATAGGGAAGTCGCAGCTCGCGGCGCAAGATTTTGCCCGAAGCGTTACGCGGCAGCGCTTCGATGAAGGTCACCGACTTGGGGGCCTTGAAACCGGCGATCCGCCCCCGCGTCCAGGCGATGATCTCCTCGGGCGAAGGCTGCGCGCCGGCGCTTGGCACCACCATCGCCTTGACCTCTTCGCCCCACTTCTCGGAGGGCACCCCGATGACCGCCACGTCGGCCACGCCGGGGCAGCCGTGGATCGCGTTCTCGACCTCGGCCGGATAGATGTTCTCGCCCCCCGAGACGATCATGTCTTTCACGCGGTCGTGAACGTAATAGTAGCCGTTCTCGTCCCGAAATCCGGCGTCGCCCGTGGCCAGCCAGCCCTCCGGCGAGACCGTTTCCCGGGTCGCGTCGTCGCGTTTCCAGTACCCCGCCATGATCGCCGGACCCCGGATGGCGATCTGCCCGATCTCGCCGATGGGCAGGGGGTTTCCGGCCGCGTCCTGGATGCGCATCTCCAGCCCCGGCCAGTTCCGGCCGCAAGAGCGCAGCTTGTCGGGGGTGTGGCAGTCCATGGGCAGGTACGAGCCCGCGCCGGTGGTCTCGGTCATGCCGTAGTACTGCACGAAACCGCAGCCGAACCGCGCCTTGGCCGTGCTCAGCACCGCTTCGCTGATCGGCGAGGCGCCGTAGCTCACCGAACGCAGGCTGGAGAGGTCGGCGGTCTCGATCTCCGGCGCCTGCAGGCACATCTGGATCATCGCCGGCACCAGGAAGACGTGCGCGGCCTTCGTCTCTTCGATCTTCCGCAGGACCGCGCCCGGGTTGAACTCCGGCAAAAGCACCAGGCGTCCGCCCCCCGCCAGGCTGCCCAGGGAGTAGTTCACGCCCGCCACATGGAACAGGGGCATCACGCTGAGAGCGGTGTCCTCGGGCAGGAAGTGGAACCCCTCCACCTGCGAGGCCGCCCCGATGAAGAAGGCGTAGTTGGCGTTGGTCAGGCGCACGCCCTTCGGGCGGCCGGTGGTGCCGCTGGTATAGAGCTGGATCAGGTCGTCCTGCGCGCGCACCGGCTCCAGCGCCCGCGGGCTCGCGCGCATCAGCGCCGCGTAGTCGGCGAAGCCCGCCCGCGCCCCGTCCACGGCCACCAGCTTCAGCGGGCGCTCGATCTCCTTGGCCAGGCCCTCGACCATCTCCAGGTACTGGCCCGTGGCGAACACCACGGTCGCGCTGCTGTCGTCCAGGATGAAGCCGATCTCGGGCGGCGCCAGGCGCGTGTTGATCGGCGTCAGGCACGCCCGGACCAGCGCCGCGCCCAGGAACACCTCGAAGAAGGCCAGGCTCGTGCGGCCGATCCACACCACCCGGTCGCCCGGCTTGACCCCCAGGTCGATCATCATCGCCGCCGCCGACTGCGTCCGGGCGTGCAGCTCGGCGTAGGTCATCGTGCGCGCGTCGAGCTGCAGGGCGATCGCGTCGCCCCGGGTCGCGGCGTGGAACGCGGGCAATTCGGGCGTCAGGTTCGTCGGGATCATGGTTTCCCCCAGGGGCGCTTTCCGCCGCAGTCTTGCAGCAACGCCGTTGCGGAGGCGAGCCCCCGCTCAGCGCCCGGCGTCGCGGCAGCGGATGGCCGTCGAGGTCTCGCCCTGCGACAGGATCCGGCCCGACGTCGCCGCCAGGGTCTGGGTCGTCTCGGCGCAACGGTTGCGCGCTCCGCCGGCCGTGGCGGTGACCTTGCGGCCGAACACGCGGGCGCTGCGGCCGTCCGCGGCGATCTCGATGCGCGTCACCACCGTGCGGTCCTGGGCCTTCGCGCCTGCGAAAAACCGCGCCGCCTGCCGCCGCGCCTGCGCCAGCGTGCTGGAGCCGTAGCGCACGACGCCGCCGGTGTTG
>Ga0070667_100002813_pt1 | contig 15009 bp, 10 predicted proteins | sample KBSS33metaG_FD_64659 | JGI IMG/M metagenome (GOLD analysis project Ga0070667, IMG submission 64659) | Switchgrass rhizosphere microbial communities from Kellogg Biological Station, Michigan, USA - KBS S3-3 metaG | ecosystem: Host-associated > Plants > Roots > Rhizosphere > Soil ... | reverse complement strand
CTCCGCGGCTGCCGTCGTCGAGGATGCGCGTGCTCGGTCCCGGCGACGACGCCGCGGTGATCTCGGCGCCCGACGGGCGCTTCGTCGTCACGACCGACACCATGGTGCACGGCCCCGATTTCCGCACCGCCTGGAGCACGCCGGCCGACCTGGGGTGGAAGCTCGCGGCATCCAATCTCGCCGACGTCGCGGCCATGGGGGCGAGGCCGACCGCGCTCGTCGTCTCGCTCGTCGTGCCGCGCGAGACCCCGATCCGCGTGCTCGTCGGCATCGCCGACGGTCTGCGCGCCGCGTGCGCCGAGCTCGCGCCCGGCTGCGGCGTCGAGGGCGGCGACCTCGCGACGGGCCCGGTGGTGGTCGCGGCCGCGACGGCGTTCGGCGACCTCGAGGGCCGGGAGCCGGTCACGAGGGCGGGTGCCCGAGCCGGCGATGTCGTCGCGGCGAGCGGGGCGACCGGCGCCGCGGCGCGGGGCATCGCCGCCCTCTTCGGTGCTGCGACGGTGGACGGGCAGCCGGATGCCGGCCTCGGACGCGAGCGCCGGGCCGCCGACGCCGACGTCGAGGCGCAGCTGCGCCCGCGCCCGCCGATCGCCGACGGCGCGCTCGCGGCGATCGCCGGCGCCACCGCGATGCTCGACATCAGCGACGGGCTCGTGCTCGACGCGCGCCGCATCGCCCTCGCCTCCGACGTCGCGATCGACCTCGACTCGTCGGCCGTCGGCGACGCCGCGGCGCTCCACGGCGGGGAGGATCATTCGCTGCTCGCGGCGTTCCCGCCCGGCACCGCGATGCCCGGCGGATTCCGTGCGATCGGCGTCGTGCTCGAGGGGCACGGCGTGCTCGTGGACGGCGCGCCGCTGCCGGCCGGATCCGGTTGGGACCCGTTCACCGCATGGGACGGCGGGGTCGGCTGATCCCGGCTCAGTCGAGCGCGAGGGTGTGCACCGCGGTCTCGCCGTAGGCCTTCGTGCGCACGAGCGCGAGCCCGGTGGGCAGCGTCGGCAGCGGCGATCGCGTGCTGCGCTCGAGCACGACGGTGGCGTCCGACGCGAGGTGGGGCGTCAGCGCTGCGAGCACCTGGGCGAGCTCGGGCTCGCCGAGGTCGTACGGCGGGTCGATGAAGACGAGATCCCATTCGCCGACGGCCGACTGGACGAACGACGAGACCGAGCGCGGCACGACCTGGATGCGCGGCGCGGCGCCCCGGGGCGCGCGACTCGAGACGAGCGCGGCGTTGCGCTTGCACACCCCGGCGGCACCGCCATCGCGCTCCACGAGCACGACCTCGGCGGCGCCCCGCGACGCGGCCTCGAGCCCGAGCGCGCCGGAGCCGGCGTAGAGGTCGAGCACTCGCGCGCCCTCGACGGCGTCGATCGCCTCGAGCGAGGAGAAGATGGCCTCGCGCACGCGGTCGCTCGTGGGGCGCGTGCCAGCGCTCGGCACGGTCAGCGAGAGCGATCCGGCGAATCCGGCGATGATCCGCGTCATGCTCCGAGGGTATCGAGGCCGGGACCGTCGAGCACCACGAGCTGTCGCGTCGCCCTGGTCATCGCGACGTAGCGATCGACCGCGCCGGTGATGCCGCTGCCGAGGCTCGCCGGGTCGACGAGCACGACGAGGTCGAACTCGAGGCCCTTCGCGGCCTCGGGTGCGAGCACCACGACGCGGTCGTTCCGCGCGCGAGCCGACGGGGCGTCGGCGTCGGCGCGGATGATGCCGACGATGCCGTCGGCGTGCTCGACGATCCACGCGTCGACGACCGTGTCGAGCTCGTCGACGCGGCCGTGCCGCACCGAGAAGCCGCTGCGCCTGACCGAGACCGGAACCGAGGCGTCGGGCAGCGCGGCCCTGATCACCGGTTCCGCCTCGGTCATGACCTCCTGGGGCGTGCGGTAGTTGACCGAGAGCGTTGCGACCGTCGCGTCCGGCAGCCCGATGCGCCGCAGGCGCTGCGGCCACGACTCGACGAACCCCGCCCTCGCTTGGGCGCGGTCGCCGACGACCGTGAAGCTGCGCGACGGGCACCGGCGCAGCAGCATCGCCCACTCGGCGTCGGTGAGCTCCTGTGCCTCGTCGACGATGACATGGGCGAACGGCCCGGCGAACCGGTCGACGTCGGCCGTCGGCAGGGCGGCCTCGTCGGCGAGGGACGCGCGCGCGTCGTCGCTGCGCAGCATCCGCATGAGCAGCAGCTCGGAGTCGTCGGCGGCGATGAGCTCGTCGGCGACCCGGGCGCGCTGCTCCCGCTCCTCGGCCATCGCCTCGTCACGCCGGCGCCGGCGCCGCTCGTGCGCCGGATCGCCGATGCGGTGCCGTGCGGCGTCGAGCAGGGGGAGATCGGCCTGCGTCCAGGCGGACGGGTCATCGCGCTGGAGCGCGAGCACGTCGTCGTCGGCGAGCTGCGGCGCGACTCGACGAAGCAGCGCGGGCCGCGACCACAGCTCGGCGACGAGGCGGTCGGGGTCGAGGAGCGGCCAGGCCTGCTCGATCGCCTCGGCGAGGGCCTCGTCGCGCTCGAATGCGCGCCGGAGCGCCGCCTCGGGCACGGCGTCGGGGTCGAACCCGTCCATCGCGATCTCGATGAGCGTCTCGAGCACCATGGCTCGGGCCTCGTTGTGGGGCGTTGCGCGGTCGGGGGCGGCGATGGCCTCGGCCCAGGCGGCACGACCGAGGCGCACCTCACCCCATGGCGTGTCGAGCGCCGTCGACTCGGCCGGCACGCGCTCGGCCTCGGCCACGAGCGCCTCGATCGCCGCGACGAGGTCGCCCGTCGCTTTGAGCGCCGCGATCCGCGCGGTCGGCTCCGGTGGCGCCGTGGCGCCTTCGGCGACGAGTCCGCGCAGCGTGCAGAGCTCGACGCCGTGCTCGCCGAGTCCCGGCAGCACGTCGGCCACGAAGTCGAGGTAGGCCGGATTCGGCCCCACGAAGAGCACGCCGTCGCCGCGACCGATGCGCGAGTCGGCGTAGCGCAGGAACGCTGCACGGTGCAGCGCGACGACGGTCTTGCCGGTGCCGGGACCGCCGTCGACGACGAGCGCGCCGCGGGCGCCGGCCCGGATGATCGCGTCCTGGTCGGCCTGGATGGTGCCGAGCACGTCGCGCATGCGCGTCGATCGATGGTCGCCGAGGCTGCGGATGAAGGCGGAGTCGTCATCGAGCGCCCCGGGATGCGCGAGCGCGGCCGGGGTGAACGCCTCGTCCCAGTAGTCGACGACCGCACCGCCCGACCAGCGGTACCGCCGCCGGCTCTGCAACCCCATCGGCTCGAGCCGGGTCGCGGCGAAGTAGGGCTCGGCCGCCGGGGCGCGCCAGTCCACGAGCAGTCGGCGCCCGTCATCGGCGGTGAGGGCGAGCCGGCCGAGATAGACCGGCTCGGGGTCGCCTTCGATCACCATGCGCCCCAGGCACGCGTCGTCGCCGAACCGCTCGAGCGTGCGGATGCGCTCGGCGAGCCGTCGCAGCTCCTCGTCGCGGTCGAGCGCGGCCTCGCCCGACCGGCCTGGCGCGAGGCGCAGCCGATCGCGACGCTGTTCGAGCTGCTCTCGCTGCGATCGCAGCGCCGCGCGGATCTCGGCGAATCGCCGGTCGTCATCGGCGATGAGCTCGGCGTCGGCCTTCATCGCCAGGCGTTCGGGCAGGCGGAAGGCGGTCGGGTCCGTCCCGGGCATGGTGCACCCCTCTCGTCTCCGTCGCGGCTCGGCCCGCCGCCGACGGAGTCGCGATTCTCCCGCGACGAGGGGGCCTTGCGGCAAGCCCCCGGTGGCGGTATACCTTGAGAAGGGCGGGGGATCGGCGACTCGCGTGCGCGACCGTGCCGCCGCGGCATCCGTCGCCCGTGGGCGTTAGCCTGGCGGCATGCCGGAGCAGCACCCGCTCGATCGCCGACTCTCCGACGAGTTCGGCGCGCCGACCGCGAAGGCGCTCGGTCGCGCCTTCGGGCACGAGACGGTCGGCGATCTGCTGGCGCACTACCCCCGTCGCTACGCGCATCGGGGCGAGCTCACGCCGTTGAACAGCCTGCAGCCGGGCGAGGAGGTGACGATCGTCGCCCGCGTCGCCCATGTCGCCAGCCGCCGGATGACGCAGCGCAAGGGCAGCATCCTCGAGGCCGTCATCACCGACGGCACCGGCCGCATCTCGCTCACGTTCTTCAATCAGGCCTGGCGGGAGGCGCAGCTCGTCGTCGGCAGCGCCGGGCTCTTCTCCGGCAAGGTCGGGGTCTACAAGCAGGGGCTGCAGCTCGCGCATCCCGAGTACGAGCTCTTCGGCCTCGATGTCGACGCCGGCGTCGCGCAGGAGTGGGCGCACCTGCCGATCCCGGTCTATCCGGCCACCGCGTCGCTGACGAGCTGGAAGATCCGGGATGCCGTGCGAGTCGCGCTCGACACGGTGCTCACCGAGGCCGACGGCTCGGAGATCCCCATCGAGGATCCCGTGCCGGCGGGTATCCTCGCCGAGCGCGGCCTGCTGCCGTGGCGCCGAGCGCTCGAGCTCGTGCACCGGCCGCAGACGGACGACGACTGGCGGCTCGCCCGCGAGAGCCTGCGCTACCAGGAGGCGCTCGTCCTCCAGACCGCGCTCGTGCAGCGCCGGGATGCGCTGCGCTCGCTGCAGGCCGTGCCGAGGGAGCCCGGCGCGATCCTCGACGGATTCGACGCCGCCCTGCCATTCGAGCGGACGGGCGATCAGATCGCGGCGGGCGCGACGATCGCGCAGGAGCTCGCCTCGGCCCGGCCGATGAACCGGCTCGTGCAGGGCGAGGTGGGCTCGGGCAAGACGCTCGTCGCGCTGCGGGGCATGCTGCAGGTGGCGCAGTCGGGCGGGCAGTCGGCGCTGCTCGCCCCGACGGAGGTGCTCGCGCAGCAGCACCTGCGATCGATCGTGCGGGCGCTCGGGCCCGACCTGGCCGCGCGGATGCACCCGGTGCTGTTCACGGGTCAGCTCTCCGCCGCGGAGCGCAAGCGCGCGTCGCTCGCGATCGCGTCGGGTTCGTCGCTCATCGTCGTGGGCACGCACGCGCTGCTCGGCGAGCGGGTGCTCTTCGCCGATCTCGGGCTCGTCGTCGTCGACGAGCAGCATCGCTTCGGGGTCGAGCAGCGCGACACCCTGCGGGCGAAGGGACTGCTGCCGCCGCACCTGCTCGTGCTCACGGCCACGCCCATCCCGCGCACCGTCGCGATGACGGTGTTCGGCGACCTCGACGTGACGACGATCGCGCAGCTGCCGGCCGGGCGCCAGCCGATCGAGTCGTTCGTGGTGCCGCTCGCCGAGAAGCCGGGCTGGGCTGCCCGCATCTGGACGCGCATCGCCGAGGAGCTGGCGCAGGGGCGGCAGGCGTTCGTGGTGTGCCCGGCGATCGACGCGACGGGCGAGCCCGAGGACGACGACGACGCCCTCGAGCCGGAGGAACCGGTCGACGAGGGCGCGCCCGTGCGCCCGATCGCCTCGGTCACGACGACCCTCGAGCGCCTCGCGACCATGCCCGTGCTCACCGGTGCGCGCATCCGGGGACTGCACGGGCGGATGAGCGCCGAGGAGAAGGACGAGACGATGCGCGCCTTCGCCGCCGGCGAGATCGACGTGCTCGTCTCGACGACGGTCATCGAGGTGGGGGTCGACGTGCCCAACGCGTCGGTGATGGCCGTGCTCGACGCCGACCGCTTCGGCGTCTCGCAGCTGCACCAGCTGCGGGGCCGGGTCGGCCGCGGGGCGGTGCCCGGCATCGCGCTGTTCGTGACCGCGGCCCCGGAGGCGACGCTCGCACGCGAGCGGGTGGATGCGGTCGCGGCGACGACCGACGGCTTCGAGCTCGCGGAGCGCGACCTCGCGATGCGTCACGAGGGCGATGTGCTCGGCGCGACCCAGTCCGGGCGCCGGTCGAGCCTGCGGCTGCTCTCGGCGGCGACCGACGGCGAGCTCATCGCGACGGCGCGCGAGGACGCGATCGGCATCGTCGCCGTCGACCCGGGACTGCTGACGCATCCCGCGCTCGCCGCGGCGATCGCGCGGCGGCTCGATGCGGCGAGCGAGGCGTTCCTCACGAGGGCCTGAGCGCCATCGCGCTCGTGAAGAAGGGGGCGCGGAAGGGCACCGCGATCGCGGCGATCATCCTCGCCCCGGTCGCATGGCTCATCGCGATCATCGTCTCCGTCGTCGTGATCGTCGGCAGCGCCGGCGACGCGGGCGGCGGGTCGTCGAGCTCCGACGGGGCGCCCTCGACGTCCCGCACCGCCCCCGGCGACGAGCCGGCCGCGGCGGACGCCGGCGGCGAGGCCGCCATCGGCGACACGCTCACGAACAAGGACGGGGTCGCGGTCACCTTCACCTCGGTCAGCTGCGGCATCCCGGTCGCCGGGCCGCAGTACTTCGAGGAGACCGCGAAGGGGCAGTTCTGCGAGGTGCGATTCCAGGTGCAGAACGGCAGCGACGCCGAGATCTCGCTGTTCGCCTCCGACATCACGGGGCTCATCGGGTCGGCCGAGTATGCCGCGAGCGACACCATCAGCACCTTCGGCGACGAGTCGTTCTTCACGGAGCTCAACCCGGGGCTCGGCACCGAGGGCGTCGTCTTCATCGACATCCCGGCCGACGCCGCGCTCGACTCCGTCGTCTACCGGCCGATGTGGGCGTTCCTCACCGACGAGATCCGGGTCAGGGTCTCCTGACCCCGCGGTGAGGCGGGAGCACACGATGCTCCCGCCTCACCCATCGTCGCCCCGACTCATGCCACGATGGTCGCGGTGAGGGGAGGTCGCCGATGGGGGCGATGAACCAGCAGGACTCGAGACTGCGTCGACGGGCCATCGGGCTGTCGATCGCGGCCGCGGTCGGCGGATTCCTGTTCGGGTTCGACTCGTCGGTGATCAACGCCGCCGTCGACTCCATCGAGGCGCAGTTCGAGCTGCAGGCGGTGCTCACCGGATTCGTCGTCGCCGTGGCACTGCTCGGCTGCGCCGTCGGCGCCGTGCTCGCCGGCCTGCTCTCCGATCGCTTCGGTCGGCTCGTGGTCATGCGCATCGGCGCCGTGCTCTTCCTCGTCTCCTCGATCGGTGCCGGGCTCGCGGTCGGCGTCGGCGATCTCATCCTCTGGCGCGTGCTCGGCGGGCTCGGCATCGGCATCGCCTCGGTCGTCGCGCCGGCCTACATCGCCGAGGTCGCGCCGAGCCGCATCCGTGGCGCGCTCGGCTCGCTGCAGCAGCTCGCCATCACGCTCGGCATCTTCGGCGCCCTCATGTCCGACGCGATCCTCGCCGGCGCGGCGGGCAGCGCGTCGTCCCCGCTGTGGTTCGGGCTCGAGGCCTGGCGGTGGATGTTCCTCGTCGGGGTCGTGCCTGCGGCGGTCTACGGCATCCTCTCGCTCACGATGCCCGAGTCGCCACGCTACCTCGTCGCGACGGGGCGCACGGAGGCGGCGCGCGCCGTGTTCGCCCAGCTCGTGTCGGCCGATGAGCTCGACGCGACGATGACCGAGGTCGAGACGGCCCTCGCGGCCGATCGCGAGAACAAGAAGGCGTCGCTGCGCGGCCGGGCTCTCGGGCTGCAGCCGATCGTCTGGATCGGCATCATCCTCTCGGTGCTGCAGCAGTTCGTCGGCATCAACGTGATCTTCTACTACTCGACGAGCCTCTGGCGATCGGTCGGGTTCGACGAGTCGGCGTCGCTGACGATCAGCGTCATCACCTCGATCGTCAACGTCGCCGTGACGATCGTGGCCATCGCGCTCGTCGACCGTGTCGGCCGCAAGCCCATCCTGCTCACCGGCTCGGTGATCATGGCGCTCTCGCTCGGCACCATGGCCCTCGCGTTCGCCTTCGCGAGCGGCAGCGGCACCGACGTGACCCTGCCCGGTGCATGGGGGCCGATCGCGCTCGTCGCGGCGAACGCCTTCGTCGTCGGGTTCGGGGTGTCGTGGGGTCCGCTAGTCTGGGTGCTGCTCGGCGAGATCTTCCCGAGCCGGATCCGGGGGCGCGCGCTCGGGGTCGCCGCCGGCGCGCAGTGGATCGCGAACTTCGCGATCACGGTGAGCTTCCCGGTCATGTCGGGCTGGTCGCTGCCGGTCACGTACGGCATGTACGCGGTGTTCGCCGTGCTCTCGTTCCTCTTCGTGCTCACGAAGATCCCGGAGACGAAGGGCGCGACGCTCGAGCAGACGGAGGCGATCTTCGTCGCGCACGGAGCCAAGCAGCCGACCTCGACCTGAGCCTGGGAATCCTCGGCATCCCTCGACGCCCCGGCGACGGGTTCGTAGGATCGACCGAGGAGGTGCGATGACGGACAACCGCACGCCCGAGGTCGACCCGCGCTACGACCCGGCGTTCCAGCGCCATGGATCCGGCGCTCCCGCGGCCGCCGCGCGCACGCGCTGGGCCGATCCCGTGCCCGTCCGCGCCGAGCGCGTCCATCCCGCGGAGGAGATGATCCCGCCGCCCCCGGACGGCATCGAGCAGCTCGGCCTGGTCGTCGCCGACGATCAGGATGCGGACGTCGAGATCCAGGGCGCCCCGGCGGCTCGACGGTGGGAGCTCGCGATCCTCGTGACCGGCATCGTGCTCGTCGTCGGCGGCCTCTCGCTCGGCTCATGGGCGATGCGCCTGAACTTCACCGGCTACTCGGTCACCGGCGACGAGGTGCCGGTCGAGTTCATCCTGAGCCAGTTCGGTTACCAGGTGGCGCCCGCGCTCGTCATGGTCGGCGTCGCCTCCCTCGTCGGCCTGCTCTTCCTCCGTGCCGCCCGCGCCGGGGGCCGGCGATGACCGGCATCGCGGCGGTGCCCGCCGAGGACCAGGACCCCGACCGCTCGGGGCTCGCCGAGCGCTTCCTCGAGGATGCGCGGTCGATCATCGCCGAGGTCGAGCGCGTCATCGAGGGCAAGTCCGAGGCCGTGCGCACCGCGTTGACCGTGCTCATCGCCGAGGGGCATCTGCTCATCGAGGACGTGCCCGGCGTCGGCAAGACGGCCCTCGCCACCGCGCTCTCGCGCGCCATCGGCGGGTCGGTGCGCCGCATCCAGTTCACCCCTGACCTGCTGCCGTCCGACGTCACGGGCGTCTCGGTCTTCGACCAGAACTCCCGAGAGTTCGAGTTCCGGCCGGGGGCGGTGTTCGCGAACCTCGTCATCGGCGACGAGATCAACCGCGCGAGCCCGAAGACCCAGTCGGCGCTGCTCGAGGCGATGGAAGAGCACCAGGTGACGGTCGACGGCGTCACGCACGCGATGCCGACGCCGTTCACCGTCGTCGCCACGCAGAACCCCTTCGACATGGAGGGCACCTACGCGCTGCCGGAGGCCCAGCGCGACCGGTTCATGGCGCGCATCTCGATGGGCTATCCGGACCGCGCCGCCGAGCTCGCGATGGTGCGCGACCGCGACGCACGGAACCCGATGGAGACCATCGAGCCGGTCGTCGACCTCGACGGGGTGCGCGATCTCATCGCCTTCGCCCGGGGCGTCTTCGTCTCCGACCCCGTGGAGCGCTACGTGGTCGAGCTCGTGCACGCGACGCGGGTGCATCCCGACGTGCGGCTCGGCGCCTCGCCGCGGGCCACCCTGCAGCTCGTGCGCGCCGCGAAGGCCAGAGCGGCGCTCGACGGCCGCGACTTCGTGCTGCCGGACGACGTCGACGCCCTGCTGCTGCCGGTGCTCGCGCACCGGGTCGTGCCGACGCGGGCCGCCGCGGGCCGCAGCGGCGTCGCCGCCGTCGAGGAGCTGCTCGCGACCATCAGGGCGGTCGTGCCCGTGCCGGTGCCGAGGTAACCGTGCCCGACGGCGCCCCTCGGCGCTCGCGCGGCGGGCTCCCGCTCGCGCGACCGACCGCGCGGGGATGGGCGGTGCTGATCGTCGGCCTGCTGCTGCTCATCGCGAGCGCGCAGCCCGGCCTCTCCTCGCTCGCCTGGCCCGCGTGCCTCGCGCTCGCGGCGCCCGCCGTGGCGGCGCTCGCGACACTGCTGCGCACCAGGGCGTCGGTGCTCGCGCGCAGCATCACGCCGGATGTCGCGATGGTCGGGGAGCCGGTCGTGGTGGAGGTGCGCGTCGGCGCCGCCGCCGGGGCGGCGCGGTGGTCGGATGCTCGATCGGCCGACCTGGTCGGCGCGGCCGACGGCATCCTGCGCCGTGACGCGGACGGCGTGCCGACGGCCGTCGCGAGCGTCACGGCGACGCGCCGCGGCCGGCACGAGACCGGACCGCTCTCGATCGAGGTCGCCGACGCCTTCGGGCTCGTCCGTGCCAGGCGCATGCTCTCGGGCACCGCGGGATTCGTGGCGCTCCCGGCGATCGCGTCGCTCTCGGCACCCCCGACGGCCGCCGACGGCGGCGTCGCGGCGACCTCGGACGCGCGGCGCGGGGTCGCGCGGGGGTTCGAGGACCAGATCCCGAGGGAGTGGCGCTCCGGCGACGGCATCCGGCGCGTGCACTGGCGGGCGACCGCGCACCGCGGCGCCCTCATGGTGCGCCAGGAGGAGCCGCATGAGGACGTCGGGGTGGCGATCGTGCTCGACGCCGCCGCCCCCGGCTACCTCGACGCAGACGAGCTCGACCGTGCCGTCGACCTCGTCGCGGCCATCGCGGCGGCCTCGGTCGAGGTCGACGCGAGGACCGCGGTGACCGTGCTCGGCGACGACACCGGAGTCGACCACGGCGGTGCCGATGAGGCGACCATGCTCGTCGGCGGCGCCGGCGCGACGAGCACGCTCGAAGACGTGCTCGTGCGCCTCGCCCTGCTGCATCCGGGGCCCATCCCCGACGGACGTCCGGCGGTGCCGGCGGCCCCGGTCGTCGTCGCGGTGCTCGGTCGCATCGACGAGTCGAGGGCGGCGGTGCTCGCCTCGGTGCGCCGATCGGGATCGCGCGGCATCGCGATCGTGCAGGGCCGGCCGGGCGCCGCGGTGCTCGGGGTGCTCGAGCACGCCGGGTGGAGCGTGACCGCCTGGGATGCCGCGCAGTCGCCGGTCTCGGTCTGGGCGCTGGCAACCGCGGGTGCGCCGTGACGCTGCTCGAGCGGCGCGACACGGCGTCCGGCCGCAACGAGGAGCCGCGGAGGCCCGCGCGACCATCGACGACGGCACCCGCGTCGTCGGCGGCGTCCGCCTGGCTCGATGCCATCGCGATCCTCGTCGCGGTGGGCGCCGTCGCCGCGCCGATCGGCGCCTACTTCGGCACCTCGACCTGGCTGCTGTTCGGCCTCGCGCTCGCGGCGCTCGCGCTCGTCGGCGGCACGCTCGCACGGCTGCTCACACCACGACGCTGGGTGGCGGTGCTCGTCGCCATCGTGCTGACCGCCTTCGCCACGACGGCCGCGCTGACCCCGGGCGAGGGCTTCGCACTCATCGTGCCGACCCCGTGGTCGCTCGAGGCGATGGACACGACCATCGTCATGGCGGGGGAGCAGCTCGCGCTCGGCGCCGCGCCGATGCCCGAGACCGCGCAGACGATCGCCGCGCTCGCCGGCGCGGTCGCCCTCGTGGCGCTGCTCGTCTTCCTGCTCGTCGCCGTCGGCCTGCCGGCGCTGAGCGGCCTCGTCCTCCTCGTGCTCTGGATCGTCCCCGGTCTCGTCAACGGCGCCGACGTCGACCTGCTCGCCTTCATCGTCGCCGGCGCGAGCTGGCTCGTGCTCATCACGGGCGATCGGCGGCGCGACCTGCCCGGCATGCCCGGCACGCCGGGCCGGCGCCTCGGCGTCGCCGCGATCTCCTCCGGCGTGCTCGCCCTCGCGCTCGCCTCGATCGTCGCGCCCCTCGCGCCGCGCACCGAGCCGCTCACCGGGCCCGGCTCGGTCTCCGGCTTCTTCGACGCGACCGGCATCGATCAGACGATCGCCCTCGGCGAGCAGCTGCGCGGCGGCTCGTCCGCCATCATGCTGCGCTATGTCGCGGACGACCCGCAGTACCTGCGCGTGCTCACCCTCACCGACTTCACCGGCCGGCGCTGGGTCGCCGACCCCGCCGCCCGCCTCGACACGCCCCCGCCCGACCTCGTCGTGCCCGGCCCGCAGCAGACGGCCGTGCAGACGGTCGTGTCCATCGAGGCCCTGCGCACCCGCAGCCTGCCCATCCCGATCGGCACCGCCGCGGTCGAGGGGCTGCCCGCCGGCTGGCGGTGGAACGCCGGGCTCGCCACGGTCTCGGCGGAGCGCGAGGACACCGCCGGCCTCGAGTACACCGCGACGGTGCTCGTGAGCCCGCCCGATCGCGACGCGCTCGCCGTCGCCGCGCCGTGGGCCGGCCCTGGCGTCGAGTCCCTCGAGCTCGCCCTGCCGGAGCGCACGCCGGAGTCGATCGTCGCCGCGGCGGCCGAGGTGACCGCGGGCGCGACCGACGACTACGAGCGGGCGCTCGCGCTGCAGCAGTGGCTGCGCGAGGACGGCGGCTTCGTCTACTCCGTCAACGCCCCGGTCACCGAGGGGTTCGACGGCTCGGGCCTCGAGGCCCTCGAGGCCTTCCTGCAGGTGCGCGAGGGCTACTGCGTGCACTTCGCCTCCACCATGGCGGTCATGGCCCGCACCCTCGACATCCCGTCGCGCATCGCGATCGGCTTCGCCCCGGGCGACGCGACGAGCGTCGACGACGGCCTCACCGAGTGGGCCGTGACCGGCGACGACCTCCATGCTTGGCCCGAGCTCTGGTTCGACGAGGTCGGCTGGGTGCCGTTCGAGCCGACGCCGGGCCTCGGCCTCGCCGCCGCGGATCCGATCGAGGATGCTGAGGACGCCGTCGCGGACGACGAGCCCATCGATCCCGAGACCGCGCCGACGAGCGCGCCGAGCCTCGCTCCGGAGGTCGAGACCGATCCCGGCGCGGCAGGGTCCGGCGTCGGCGGTGTCGGCGACGGTCAGGGCGGCGCGATCGTCGCGGCCGGCATCCTGCTCGGACTGCTGCTCCTCCCGGCGCTCTCGCGCGCGCTGCTGCGGCGGTCGAGGATGCGGCAGCATGCGAGCGCCGACGGCCACTGGCGAGAGCTCGTCGACAGCGCCGTCGACCTCGGCGTCGAGCTCGACCACGATGCGACGCCGAGGGCGACCGCCATGGTGCTCCGCGCGGCCCTCGTGCCGACGGGCGAGCATCGCGTGCCCGATCGGATCCGGATCGCCGCCGAGGCGGCGGTCGACGAGCTGCGCGACGAGGTCGAGCGCCGCCGCTACGGTCCGCCCGCAGCCCGGCGCGGCGCCGCGTCGACCTCGCGGGCGCTGCCGGCCGCCCTCCGCGGGCTCCGGGCGGCGAGCCCCCCTGTTCGTCGTGTCGTCGCCGTGCTCGCCCCGCGGTCGCTCGCCGACGCGGCGCGCACCCGCGTGCGTGCGATGCTCACCCGGTACGCTGGAGCATCATGAGCCGGATCGCCGTCGTTCCAGGGTCGTTCGACCCGGTCACCCTCGGGCATCTCGACGTGATCGAGCGGGCGGCGAAGGTGTTCGACGAGGTGCACGTCGTGGTCGTGCACAACCCCGGCAAGCACGCGCTGCTGCCGATCGCGCAGCGCGTGGCCCTGCTCGAGGAGTCGATCGCGGATGCCAGGCTCGGCGGCTCGATCATCGTCACGAGCTGGAGCGTCGGCCTGCTCGTCGACTACTGCACCGACGTCGGGGCGACGGTGCTCATCAAGGGCATCCGATCGCAGATCGACGTGGCCTACGAGACGCCCATGGCGATCGTGAACCGCGACCTGGCGGGCATCGAGACCGTGTTCATGCTGCCGAACCCGGCACATGCGCACGTGTCGAGCTCGCTCGTGCGGCAGGTGGCCTCGCTCGGCGGCGACGTCTCGCCGTACGTGCCCGACCCGGTCGCGGCCTTCCTCGACACCATCGACGACCTCTGAGCGCCGGCGCCCCGCCCACCGCGCCCGGAGAACGGACCCTCCTGTGACGACCCTGTCGGTGACCGCGCTGCACGGCATCCCCGAGATCGCCGACGGCGATGACCTCCCGGGCATGATCGCGGCCGCCGCGAACTCGGCCGGCGTCGCCGACGGCGACATCCTCGTCGTCACCTCGAAGGTCGTGAGCAAAGCCGAGGGGCGCATCGTCGCGGCCGATGATCGAGAGGACGCGATCACGGCCGAGACCGTCCGGATCGTCGCCGTGGCCGAGCATCCGGGCGGCGCCCGCACCCGCATCGTCGAGAACCGGCAGGGGCTCGTGCTCGCCGCCGCCGGCGTCGACGCGAGCAATACGGCCGACGGCACCGTGCTGCTGCTGCCGATCGACCCCGACGCGTCGGCCGACCGCATCCGGTCGCGCGTGCTCGCCGAGACGGGCGCACGGGTCGGCGTCATCGTCTCCGACACGCTCGGCCGACCGTGGCGGCTCGGGCAGACCGATGTCGCGATCGGTGCCGCCGGCGTTCGCGTGCTCGACGACCTGCGGGGCCAGACCGACTCGCAGGGGCGCCCGCTGCTCGTCACGGCACCCGCGGTCGGCGATGAGCTCGCCGGCGCCGGCGACCTCGTCAAGGGCAAGGCGACGGGCATGCCGGTCGCGATCGTGCGCGGAATGGGCCACCTCGTCGCCCACGACGCCGCGGGCGCGAAGAGCCTGCAGCGTCCGTCGGCCGAGGATCTGTTCCGTCTGGGCGCCGCCGAGGCCTGGCGCGAGGGGTTCGCGGCCGGCCGTGCCGTCGCCGCCGGCGATGCGGGCTCGCTCGCCTGGGTCGTCGTCATCCCGATCAAGCCGACCGCGGTCGGCAAGTCGCGTCTCTCGGTGCGCGACCGCGAGACGCTCGCCAGGGCGATCGCGGTCGACACCCTCGAGGCCGCGCTCGCCTGCACGGTCGTCGCCGAGGTCGTGGTCGTCACCTCCGACGCGGCCGTCGCGGCCGAGGCGGGCCGGTTGGGCGCCCGGGTGGTCGACGACGCCGGCGCTGAGGGTCTCGACGCCGCCATCGGCCTGGGCCTGCGATCGGTGCCGCTCGCCGCCGCGCGTGCGGTGCTGCTCGGCGACCTGCCGTCGCTCCGGCCCGACGACCTCGCCGCCGCGCTCCATGCCGCGGAGAGCATGGATCTCGCGACGGTCCCGGATG
>Ga0070667_100002811_pt1 | contig 15012 bp, 13 predicted proteins | sample KBSS33metaG_FD_64659 | JGI IMG/M metagenome (GOLD analysis project Ga0070667, IMG submission 64659) | Switchgrass rhizosphere microbial communities from Kellogg Biological Station, Michigan, USA - KBS S3-3 metaG | ecosystem: Host-associated > Plants > Roots > Rhizosphere > Soil ... | reverse complement strand
AGGATAGATTCCAAACGAGCGATGGTCTTTAACAGCTCGACCAACTCATCCTCAATCTTTTGGCGTTCCAAGCCAGTAAGCGTGCGCAACTGCATAGCTAAGATAGCGCGAGCTTGGATCTCCGAGAGACCGAACTTCTTCATCAAGCTCACTTGCGCTTCATCGGTGGAATTGCTGGAACGAATGGTCGCGATCACTTCGTCGATGTGGTCGAGGGCCAGTTTATAGCCCTCCAAGATGTGAGCGCGCTCTTTAGCCTTACGCAACTCATACTCAGTGCGGCGGCGTACCACGATCTGGCGGTGCTTAATGTGCTCCTGGATGATATCCTGCAGGCCAAGCACGCGCGGCTGGATGCCGTCGATGAGCGCCATCATGTTGAAGTGGAACGCGGTTTGCAGCGGCGTTAATTTGTATAGTTGGTTGAGCAACTTCTTTGGGTATGCATCTTTCTTGAGGTCGATCACAATACGCACGTTACCGCGGGCGGATTCGTCGCGGATGTCGCTAATACCACCGATCTTCTTCTCTTTCACCAGATCCGCAATCTTGATAATGAGGCTTTCCTTGTTCAAGGCGTACGGGATTTCCGTAATGATAATTTGGTGGCGCCCCTTCTTGGTTTCGGCAATTTCGGCCACGCCGCGCATGATGATGCCGCCCCTACCGGTAGCGTAAGCACTGCGGATAGAGTCCTTGCCGTAGATGATACCACCGGTTGGAAAGTCTGGCCCTTTGATGTGTTTCAGTAGATCATCGAGCGTGGCATCGGTGTGATCGATTTGATAAACGGTAGCATCTACCAGTTCCGTCAGGTTGTGCGGCGGGATGTTTGTAGCCATACCAACAGCGATACCTAGTTGTCCGTTTAACAACAAATTTGGCAATTTCGCTGGGAGAACAGTTGGTTCGTTAGTGGTGCCGTCGTAGTTGGCGCGGAAGTCCACGGTTTCTTTGTCGATGTCGGCTAATAGCTCGTCGGCCAGGCGATGCATCTTGGCTTCGGTGTAACGCATGGCTGCGGGCGGGTCACCGTCCATAGAACCAAAGTTACCCTGCCCGTTCACCAGCATGTAGCGCATGCTCCACGGTTGAGCCATACGCACTAAGGCGTCATAAATGGATGAGTCGCCGTGCGGGTGGTACTTACCCATCACCGCACCTACTACGTTCGCGCTCTTGCGGTGGCGACTGCTGCTGCGCAGGCCGTCCTCGTTCATGCTGTACAAAATGCGGCGGTGCACTGGCTTTAAGCCGTCACGGACGTCTGGAAGCGCGCGGTCGATAATTACGCTCATGGAGTAGCGCAAGTAGCTGTCCTCCATCACCGTCTCAACGGTGCGGCGCTCTACCAAACGGGAGTGGGTTTGTTGTTCGATTACTTCACCTTCAAGGGGTGCTTGATTTTCTTCACGGGGTTCTTCGGCGGCTGCCTGTACTTGGTCTTCTTCCATATTAAATATCCAAATCCTTCACAAACTTAGCGTGGGTGGTAATGAAGTTCTTGCGCAGCTCTACCTCTGTACCCATCAATTTGGTAAAGATGGCATCGGCCTTTTCGGCGTCTTCAACTTTTACCTGTATGAGTACGCGCTTCTCTGGATTCATAGTAGTTTCGAACAACTGCTCGGCGTCCATTTCACCCAAACCCTTGTAGCGCTTCTGTTCAATGAAGCCGGCTTGGCGGTAGCGCTCAGCGCTCTCTTCTACCTTAATGCCTTCCGCCTTACGCTTAGCGATAAGTTTATCGAGAACTTCGTCTAGCTCTGCTTCGTCGTAAATGAACTCGCTGCTCTTGCGGCCAGGTTTTACCAGTTCAAACAGCGGTGGCTTGGCCAAGTATACGTGGCCGTTGTCTACAACCTCTTTCATGAAGCGGAAGAAAAATGTGAGTAGCAGCGTGGAGATGTGGCTGCCATCTACGTCGGCGTCGGTCATGATGATAATGCGGTGGTACCGTAAACCGCCCACGTCGAAGGAGTCTTCAATGCCCACACCCAGCGCTTTGATAAGGCTCAAAATTTCGTTGTTGGCCAGCATTTTGTCGAGGCGGGCGCGCTCAACATTCAACACCTTGCCCCGGAGCGGCAGAATAGCCTGGGTTTTGCTGTCGCGGCCAGTTTTAGCAGAGCCACCGGCGGAGTCGCCCTCTACCAGGTAGATCTCAGATGAAGCCGGGTCTTTACTGGAGCAGTCGGCCAGCTTGCCCGGCATGCTTGCACCTTCTAATACGCCTTTACGGATAATATTTTCGCGGGCAGCGCGGGCAGCCTTACGAGCGCGGGCGGCAAGCAGCGCCTTGCCGACAATTTTGCGGGCAATGCCCGGATGTTCTTCCAGGTAATAGTTAAAGTTTTCGGTCATTACCTGCTCTACATACCCACGAATTTCTGGGTTGCCAAGTTTGTTCTTGGTTTGGCCTTCAAACTGTGGGTCTGGCAGTTTTACTAAAATAACAGCGGTCAGGCCTTCGCGCGTGTCTTCACCGGTAAGGTTTTCTTCCTTCTCTTTGAGTAAGCCGGTCTTGCGGGCATACTCGTTAATAACACGCGTCAGCGCCGAGCGGAAACCAGTTACGTGCGTACCGCCATCTGGGTTAAACACGTTGTTGGCGAACTGCTTGATGGTTTCGTTGAACCCGTCGGTGTACTGGGCGGCAACTTCGATTTGAGCGTCTTGGACCTGCTTGTCTACGTAAAATACGTCTTCGTCGACCACTTCCTTACCTTGGTTGAGGTGCTTAACATACGATTTTATACCACCTTCGAAATAGAAGCTGTAGCGTTTTCCGGTTCGTTCGTCGTTGATCCAGGTTTTAACACCCTTTGTGAGATAAGCCTGGTGACGCAGACGGTCGAGGATGGTGTCGTAGTTAAAGGTGACTGTTTCAAAGATGGTGACGTCAGCGTAGAACGTAACTTCTGTACCGTGTGCGTCGGTCTTACCTACCGCCTTAAGATCGCCCTGAGGTACGCCGGTCGCGTACTCCTGATAGAACTCTTTGCCGTCGCGGCGTACTGTAATTAACAGCTTGGAGCTGAGCGCGTTCACCACACTGGAACCCACACCGTGTAAACCACCGGATACCTTGTAGCCACCGCCACCAAACTTACCACCGGCGTGCAACACTGTAAGCACGGTTTCAACAGTGCTCTTGCCTGTCTTGGGGTGGATATCCGTTGGGATACCGCGGCCGTTATCGTAAATAGTAACGCCGCCGTCGGCGCGCAACGTAACACCAACTTCGTCGGCGTGACCGGCCAAGGCTTCGTCGATGCCGTTGTCCACCAACTCCCACACCAGGTGGTGCAGCCCCTCAACACCGGTACCTCCAATATACATACCGGGACGCTTGCGAACAGGCTCTAACCCCTCAAGCACCTGAATTTGATCAGCTGAATAATCGTCTGTTTTTGCCACTTCTTATAACCCTCTCCGAGACTCAGTTACAGTGATTCCACTTAGTCATTATTATAGATCACCTGGTAACAGATTGCAAACGAGGGTCGCCCCTATTTACCAGAGTGGATGTTGCCGTCTTGGTCGATAAAAATTGTGTCGCCGTGCGCTAAGCCACCTGCGGTTGGGCTGCCCGCTGGAGCTACAGGTGCTGGCGCTGCTGGCATAGTGGGCTGCTGCATCGGAGCCGTCGTTTGGGGCTGCTGTGGTGCCACTGGAACGGCCGTGGATGCTGGAACAGTTGACATAGCAGGTGCAGCCGCAGGAACCGGCGAGACGGGCGCTACAAGGCTCGTAGGTGCAACTGGTGTTGCAGCCGGAGCGACAAAAGCTGGAGCAGTGCTAGCTGCTGGGGCTGACGCTTGGAAAGCTGGTGGCGTTTGACTAGCAGACGCCTGCGGAGGAGCTGGCACATTGGGAGCGGGTGTCGCGCCTGCCACCGGACCTTTAGGCGTAGCCCACGGCGAAGGACGCATAGCAAGCGGACCTTTGCGCTTTGTCATCCACTCATCGAGGAATGAGGCATTAGCCGCAGGAGCTGGTGCCGCAGGTCGTGCTGGAGCTGCCCCACCCGCGGGTGCAGCCGCGCCGCCAAATGCTTGGTTAAACCTGCCGGATGGTGCTGCAGGCTCAGGAGTTTGCGTAGCCAAGCGATCGAAAATCTCCTTCTCTACCTGTGCCTTAGGCCTACCATATTTAGCGGCAGAAAGCTGCTTGAGCGCACCGGCAAGTTGTTCGTTCGGATTACCCAGCGGTGGCAGTGTCGCCATACTAAACGGCAGTGTCGGTACACCACCAACCAAGGTACGTACGGCTGCGTTATAGTTTGGCATGCGAAGCAAGTCGCTCGTGTCGAAGGCTGGGCGCATGCGCTTAGCTAGTGCCTCAGCGTCTTCATCCTGACCCACACGGAACGCTACAATAGTACCAATGTTACCGAATACGGCGTCACGGACCTCCTCGGTAAGCTGCGTGGTAAACTGGTTAGCCACAATAAGGTTCAGGTGGTACTTACGAGCTTCGCTCAAAATGGTAGCGAATGAATCTGTTGAGAAGTTTTGGAACTCGTCCACGTACAGTGCGAAGTCTTTGCGGTCTTTTTCAGGAATATTGGCGCGCGCCATGGCCGCGGCTTGGAATTTCATAACAAACACCATACCTAACAGCTTGGAGTTCAACTCACCCGTGCGGCCTTTGCTCAGGTTAACCAGCAAGATTTTGCGATTATCCATAATATCGCGCAAATTAAATGCACTCTTTGTCTGGCCGATAATATTACGCATCATTTCGTTGGAAAGGAATGCACCAAACTTACTCACGAACCAACTTACGACTTCACCAAACTCGTTCGAGCGCTGCGACTGCGGCATTTCTTTTTGCCAAAATTCGAGCACGTTTTGGTCTTTCACATATTGTAATTTTTGCTTCACGTAAGCAGGATCACGGAATAATTTCGGGATATCTACAAATGTACCACCGGCGGGATCGGCCATAATGGTAAGTGCGGCGTTGCGGAAAAGGTGCTCATAGCGCGGACCCATGATGCCTTGGTGTTGTGGGTCGTACAACTTGTAGAGCATGTTTAGGGCTTCCTGGATCAAAAAGTCCTTCTGTTCGGGCGTGTTAAACTCGAACAAATTTAAGCCCATTGGGTAGTCCATCTCGGCCGGGCAGAAATATATGACATCTTCCGTACGTTCACGTGGCACCATGGCCAACAACTTCTCTGCCGTGTCGCCGTGAGGGTCTACAAAAGCAAAACCGTCGCCGTTAATCATGTCTTGCAACGCCAAGTTTTCCAAATAAGTAGATTTACCAGTACCGGTCTGTCCTACGGTGTACATATGGCGCTGACGGTCACCAATGGCTAATCGGATAGGCTTCTTCACCCCACGGAATAGGTTGTACCCCAGTAATAAGCCATTCTCCGGCATGTTGCGCGGGCCGTCTACCTGCTTAGAGTCTTGGCGCTCCAGCTGAGAAGTAGGAATCGCCCGCTGATCTGGGAAATGAAAAATAGTCGCCAGCTCAACAGCGTTCAAAATATTCTTATTATTATCCTGGGGGAACATACGCAATATATATGACGTGATGAATTCGTCCATATTATCTGCTGGCTCAAACTTGAAACCGTTCTTGCCTTGGGCGTCGAACAGCGAGAACGAGGCCACTAGCTGGCTCAAAATAGCCTGCGAACGCTGACTCATATTAGATGACACCACCAAGCGGATCAGTACTTCATAGCCTGGATGGCGAGTTTTATCCTCGATTGCGTCCAGTGTAGCCTGCTCTAGGCTAGAAAGCTCCTTCTTGTGGTCATCTTTGGCTTCCGGCGGCTTTACAAAGGCCATTCCCAGCTGGCGCACATAGCTAAACCATTGGCTAGCGCCTTTCTTTTCCTTTTCGCCCTTACGTTTGCTACTGGCGTGAGCCAGTGCACGTTTGCGCCAGTCGGGTTCGGCTGGACGCATAAGGATTTGGATACCCGCACCGTCTTCCTTATCTAATGTAGACATGGCGTTCAAAACGGCTTGCATAGCATCACGCTTCAGATCCTGATATGTAGCGATAGGATATGCAAAGGATTCTTTTAATACTAGCTCGCCGCCAACAGTGCCGCCCACCTTGCCCACCGGATTAAAGATGTTGTGTTCGGGCACTTCTTCCATACGCGCAGTTGGATACGCGCTTACAATTGACTGTTTTACAACTTCTACGAGTGCTAACGGCACTGCGGCGTAAAAGTGCACAAAGCCCTTGTTGCCTATAATTTCAAAGCCAAAATGGCGCTGCCCGTAGAGGCGCGCCTTAAAACCCTTTTGGATAGTGCTAGCAATAATATTGTAGATAACCTGGGCTTTGGAAATGTTCTCATCCGTAATGTCCCGAACGTCGCGACCGGCCAATTCGGTATCTTCACTAGGTGGCGGCAAATGAATGAGCAGCGGCACCATTTTCAGGCCGCGCTCGTAATTCTTCTGCTCGCGGATACGCTTCCGGGCTTGCATATAGATAATAGGCGCTACAACCAGAGCAATTAAGAGTATCGAAAATATGATAATAAGTAGAACTACCATTACTGATCTTCGGCAACCTTAATTTGCTTGTTGTAGCGGATACGCAGGTAGTCGGCTTTTGCCTTGCCCAGCTCCTTACTTTCTACGTAAGGGTCTGCTTTCGTTTGCTCAACGATAGCTTTCGCCTTATTGACCCACTCTTCATCAAGAGCGTCAGAGTCATCATCGGCCGGTATAAGGCCTGGTGTTGCCTGAGCTGTGGTAGTCGGCGACATACCTTGAACAGCTTGCGGCTGGACGGCGGCTGGTGCTTGCGCCATTGGAGGCAATGGCGGCGCAGCCTGCGGTACACGAGGTGCGTTCTCTGCCACGACAGATGCTGCTTCTGGAGCGCGGTACGTTTCATTGTACGGCGTAAAAGCGGCAGCGCCTTGTTCCGGCGAGGGCTGCGGCAAACCTAAACCTGGTGTGCTATCAACATGAGAATCCATAATCTTCTGGTGTTGATTATACCAGTTTGTAGTATTAAGGGCTACTATTCATTGTCTGTTTAGGCCTTTCCGTTATCGCTCGCAGGCTTTGATAAACGTGATAGATAGAAATACGCAATGGCGAATATCGCCAGAATGGTACCCAAGTCGCGAATAGTGAGTTGGCCGAGTGATTGTAAAACCAGGACGAGCATCGGCAGCGAAGTAGCAATTAAACCCATTCGCACGCTTTTGGCGAATGCCATGCCCTGCCATCTAAATATGCGCACAAAAGTAAGTGCCGTCGCCGTGGAAAGCAATATAAAAGGTGTTACCAGCATAATTGTCGGCAAATGCGTTGGTCGAGTAGAAATCATGAGCAAGAGCAGTCCAACCATACATGCGAGGATGATTTTACCGCTACGACCCATGTAATTCCCCTTCTTTTTCACTGCGCAAAATACTGCGCAGCCTAAGCTACGCAGCAACGCTGAAGATTCTTGGAGCCGCGGGTAGTAAATCCGCCCGTTATAAAAACTGTATGGCGCTTACTACCCATTCGGCTTTGACTGACCGCTCTAGCAACCTTTAGGGTTACGTAGAGCGATAAATTTTTGTTTTTGTAAGTATTTTTGTTTTTGACTTACTAAGCTCAATACTACTACAAACTGGCTAAAAAGTCAATACGCTCATGCTTCCCCGCTGGCATTTATGTATGCAACTTTAGGCACTACCATTTATATTTTTTGAGCACTTCCCGGCCGCATTTTTTACGTTTCCTGCGCGTTGCTGCAGCATTTTGCACGTGCTCACTAAGCACCTCGTAAGTTCAAAACGTGCTACATAAAAGCACGTTTTGAGACCCGCAAGTGCCGTGGGAGCACGTGCAAAATGCTGCATGCCGCGGGCCCAAAATCAGAAACCTTAAAACGGCCTGAAAAAGTTATACACAGGTTTGTAAAAATCTAAACATAAATGTTATTGACAGCCTGAATTCTAATTTATAAGATACCTGTAGCACTTGAATAAAAAAAGTGCTCAAAAACAAAAACGATATCAAGAAACAACGGCTTCTCGCAAGCCGTTGTTCCATGAAAAACCCAAGTCAAAAACTCATTCCAAAAGCCAAAACCAAACCAAAAATTAGCCCGCTCCAGCCCGAGCGGGCTTTACATTTTAGGCAACTTGCCATAAAAAAACGGCATGAAAAAAGCCATAAAAACGATCATTGATGTCGGCGCAGACGGCATCGTAGTAGACACAGAATGCCACATTTCCAATGGCCTGCCCGCCATAGTAATTGTGGGCCTAGGCAACAAAGCCGTAGACGAATCGAAAGAACGAATTCGCAGTGCTTTTGCCAGCTGCAATATTCCACTTCCCCGCAAACGCATAACGATAAACCTGGCTCCGGCGGACGTCCCAAAAGAAAGCACCAGCCTAGACCTAGCTGTAGCCGCCAGTATCCTACAGTCGGATAATGCCTGTATACGGCCTTTAGGCTCAGAATGCGCGGTGATTGGCGAATTAGGGCTGGAAGGCGACGTACGCCCCGTACGAGGCATTATTGGTAAACTTTTGTGCGGCTTACGGGCTGGCATCACCCACTTTTTCATACCGGCCGGTAACGCCAACCAGGCAAAACTTGTACCCGGTGCTTATGTTACCCCACTGTCATCTGTGCAAGAACTGTATGCAGGCTTGCAAGAACAGATTGAATTTAGCCTACAAGCAACCGGGGACCAAGACACGGTCAGCGCTTCTAGACATTTCGAACATACGCTCGCCGACATCAGCGGCCAGCTCCACGCCAAACGCGCCATAGAAATTACAGCCGCCGGTGGCCACAATATTTTCCTAAATGGGCCACCCGGCACTGGCAAAAGCATGTTAGCCAAAGCATTGCCAAGTATTTTACCCCCGCTCAGCCAACAAGAAATGCTTGAGATTACCCACTTACATAGCTTAGTGGCCGGAAATTACGAAACTCTGATATGCGACCGGCCTTTCAGGGCACCACACCACAGCTCAAGTTATGTAGCGATTGTGGGCGGCGGCACTCGACTCCGCCCCGGGGAAATAACTTTAGCCCATGGAGGTGTGCTTTTTCTAGATGAACTGCCTGAATTTACCAGAGGTACTATAGAATCCCTGCGTCAACCCCTGGAAGACAGAGTTATAACCGTTGCAAGAGCGCGTGACACGGCTCTGTTTCCTGCCAACTTTATTCTGGTAGCTACCGCAAACCCCTGCCCCTGTGGCTACTTCAATACGCATAAACCTTGCTATTGCGCGCCACACCGCATTACCCACTATCGTCAAAAACTTTCCGGCCCTATCATGGATCGTATAGATATTCATGTAAATGTTGAGTTTGTTGAACATACTAAACTCCTAACTTCCAATGAAGAAACAGACGCGGCTGTAAGGCAGCGCGTGTTAAAGGCTCGATTTATACAGTCAAAACGGTACGACTCTGCGAGCCACCTAAACGCCAATATGACAAACCAGGAGATCAAACAGCTCGCAAACATCACCGCACAGGCCCAACAGCTCCTAAATAGCGCTGCCAGCAAGCTCTCAATTTCGGCTCGCAGCTATATGCGCGTGGTGAAAATTGCGCGGACAATTGCCGATTTAGAGGGCGCCGCCTCTATTGAAATGGCGCACATAAGCGAAGCGCTCCAGTATCGCCCGCAAAACCTCCAAAGCCTTGAGCTCGCTTGACCTCTGTTATTGCTTCTGTTACAATGATGTTACTAACAATATAAAGGAGACATCCTATCAGCAAGTTTACCCGCCTGAATCAAGACATTCGGGCGCCGCAAATGCGTGTGATTGACGAAGAAGGCAAACAGCTGGGCATTCTATCGCGCGCAGAGGCTCTGCAGTTGGCTGCGGACCGCGACTTAGACCTCGTTGAGATTTCGCCAGACGCTAACCCGCCGGTCGTTAAAATCGTAGATTGGGGCAAGTACAACTACCAACGCACCAAACAATTGCAGAAAAACAAGCAGCGTGCCAAAGCGCTAGAAATGAAGCAAATGCGGTTCGGGTTAAAAATTAGCGAGCACGATTTAGGCGTAAAGCTTCGCAAAGTCACCGACTTTTTGGAGGCTGGGCACAAGGTAAAAATCACCATCTTTTACCGCGGCCGCGAGCTGGCGCACAAAGAGCTTGGATTCAAGCTTGCTGACAAGGTAATCGCTGATTTCGGAGAGAAAATTGTTGTGGACAGCACACCAGAATTCGCCGGAAAGCAGCTAAACTTCGTAATAAGGAGCAATCATGCCAAAGCTAAAAACGCATAGTGGCACCAAGGATCGCGTCCGCATCACCAAGAACGGCAAAGTTCGCGCGGGTCATTCTGAAGTCAGCCACTTCCTCCAGAAAAAGAGTGCTTCACGTAAGCGCGCCCTTTCTGGCCTGGCCACCATCACAGGTAAGGTCGGCAAAAACATTAAGAAACAACTAGGAGCCTAACAAATGCGCGTTAAACGCGGCGTAGCCGCCCACCAGAAACACGTTAAAATCCGTCGCGCTACAACGGGTATGACTAAGTCGAACCGCTCTAGCATGAAGCGTGGCAAGCAGGCCCTCACCAAGGCCCTGCAATTTGCCACTCGCGACCGTAAGAACCGCAAGCGCACCTTCCGTGAGCTGTGGAACGCCCGCATCAACGCTGCTGCCCGCCTGAACGGCACTACCTACAGCAAACTGATCGCTGGCCTTAAGGCCGCCAACATCACTTTGGACCGCAAAATTCTGAGTGAATTGGCCACTAACGAGCCGAAAGCTTTTGAGACTGTCGTAAAGGCCGCCCAGAAGTAACTCACCTCGCCTGCATGGGCACAAAAAATACCTCCGTTTAGCGGAGGTATTTTCGTATTAGCCAGATTATCCGTAAGCCGGGTTCTGTTTTAGCTGACCATCTATCTAGTCACGATGTTGCCACCATGATCGAGCGGATTCTCTATGATGGATTTGGCGGGAACCACGAACCGAAGCTCGAAAAATCCATCACCTTGCAGCAGACAGGGTTTACCTTTTTACAACGTCACCGATGTAAACTGTGGGCTCTTGCCCCACTCTTTTCACCCTTACTTTATTGTTTTTAGGACAACAAAGCGGTTTTGTTTCTGTGGCACTTTCCCTGAGGTTTCCCTCGGTTGCTGTTAGCAACTGCCTTCCCCTACGCTGCCCGGACTTTCCTCTTAGTTTTTTAACCAAGCGGCCAGCCGATGATCTGGCATGAGCCCTATTATAACACTAATGGTAAGAAAACGGTAGCGCCTATACCGAGGTCCTATTAGCCCTGCCGCTTTGCAGCGTCATCGAGGGCCTCATTTACGGCGCGGTCCGCCAGTTTATTAAGCTCACGGGGCACATGAGTAAAGGAAACGTGCTTAAAACGCTTGCATAACTCTATTATCTCGCCATGCACTGGCCAGAGGTCGCGGTTGCTCACTTTAAAGCTGCCAAGCATCTGGTTCACCACTAGAAGACTATCCATAAACACATGCACTTGCTGCACTTGCATGCGCAGTGCCTCCTCTAAACCGAGCTTTAAAGCCTGGTACTCCGCTTGATTGTTCGTTGTGATGCCAAGGTAAACCCCCTTTGTAACCACGACTTTTCCGTCCATACCCACGATGACAAAGCCGCTAGCAGAGGGGCCTGGGTTCCCGCGCGAACCACCATCCGTGAACAATTTTACCTCTGTTAAATTAGGTGTATCTGCTACAACATTATGCGCCACACCATCGTTTGTTGTAAGTTTGAAATGAACAATTTTTACAGGACTGTCTAGGTCTACCTGCTGGCCACCGAACTTGCGATAGGACTGCAACATCTCTTCCTGCGAGTTAAAAATTTTGTGGCCCCGCATGTCGTCGGCGTCTATATCACGCAACCGTTTTTCGATGACCTTCTCGACGCGAGCGGTTCCAATAACCGTCCAGGTTGAAGGGTCATCGTGTCGGATTTTATCTATAAGTTCGAGTTCATCGTTTACGGAAATATTCTTCGTATCGTTAAACCGCCAGGTGGTTGTCTTGATACCCTTCCGTATGTCTTCAGCGCTACCATGCGAGAACTTGAGTGTTTTCATATAGATAAAATTGGTCGGGGTGACAGGACTTGAACCTGCGACCTCACGGCCCCCAGCCGTACGCGCTACCAACTGCGCTACACCCCGGATAACAAAAGCTGGGCGGAGCCGTTATGATTTACCTGGGTAAATCCAAGTGGGTGCCTTCACGAAGTAGCCACAGCCGCTTCAAATATTAGGCTCCCATTGCGAACAAATATTCAGATAATCATTTGTCCGGCTCGCTGTTGCCCAGCACTGGTATTATAGCTCAGCCAATCAAAAAATTGAAGATGCCGCCAGATACGGCACTAATAAACGGCGACAGCAAGCCAGTAAACACAAATAACGCCAGCACGATGAAGCCCGCCCCTGTCGCTTCTAACTGGAAGAACAGGCGTTGGATAGGCTCGGGCGCGAACGCATACAGCAGACGTGAACCGTCCAGCGGCGGAATTGGGATCATGTTAAACACAAATAGCAGCACGTTCACCTCTATAAATATGTAGAGCACCGTGGCGAAGCTAGAGGCGTCACTACCCGTAGCGCCCATGAGGCGAAACACGATGGCGCCTACAGCAGCCAACAACAGGTTGCTGAATGGACCCGCCAAGCCCACTAATGCAGCACCGAACTCCTCATAGCGGACATTGCGAGGGTCAAACGGTACTGGTTTCGCAATAAATATAGGCGGCAAGCCCACCAATAACAGTGCCGCCGGCAATACAATCGTCATCCAGATATCGACATGCTTCAAAGGGTTAAGTGTAAGGCGGCCCGCTTCTTCAGCGGTTCTATCCCCTAACCAGCGTGCCGCAAAGCCGTGCATAGCCTCATGGAACGGGATAGAAATGAGCATCGAGACGATGACGGCTAGAACTGAAAATAACGATCCACTTAACATACCGTTCTAGTATACCAGCCTCAGAGGCGTTTTGTTGACTTACAGAGTAAAAACCGCTAAAATATATCGTTGAATAGAAGGAATAAACTTATGCGCGTATGTGACATCACCGGTAAAGGCAAACAGTTCGGCAACAACGTGAGCTTTTCTCAGCGCCACACTAAAAAAGTGTGGGAGCCTAACTTGCAGAAGAAGACTATCGTAGTCGATGGCAAGAAGGTTACACTGAAGATCAGCACCCAAGCCCTGCGCACCCTGAAGAAAAAGGGTTTGCTGACACCTGCTGGGAAATAGTTCCCGCCTGAAGCCACTTAAAAAGCTCCCGTAGGGAGCTTTTTTGTATCTAATGAAAGCTGGGGGGCCAGCCGTAGAGACTAGGCGTGCTCCAGCACGATCAACTGCGTAGTAGTGTCGACGAGTTCGCCCGGCTTAATGCGTAGCTTGGCTAATGTGTCCTTTGGTTCCATCGCTAAGGCCTTCAAACCCTGCTCTAGCGTTTGCTGAGGTACTGGGAAGTTCAGCTTGGCGTCATCGTAGTGGGCAGGTACAACCAGCTTGGGTTCTACCTTCTTTACGAGTTTCATGGCACCAATGCCATCTAAGGTGTAGCCGTTACCGCCTACAGGTACAAACATGATGTCTACCATGCCGATGGCTTCTAGCTGGGCGTCACTCAGTTCCGGATATACGTGCCCGGTTACTAAAATACTGAGGTCGTCGGTAATTATCTTATACATGGTAGCGGTCTTCTTACCTTGCTCGTCCATGTGGGCGCGGGCAGCAATGCCATACACCGAAACGCCATAAACTTCATATTCGCCAGGCTGATCCAGCAACAGGCGTGGCGTAGCCGCAGGAGTGCCGTGCGCCATACTATAAAGTACGATATCGCCCTCTTTTGTTACTGTTTTGGCGCCTAGTTCGGCCAGGTTGTCGTCCACCACAATGCGCGCCTGCTTGCTGCTAATGACAATACAGTTTGCGCCGTAAAATTGCATATCCATTTGAATCCTCCGATGTACCTAAAAAATGCTATTCTTGTCTACCAGCACCTGCTTTTTCGAACCAAGCACGGTGCTTATAAAACGGTCTTTAATCTGACGGCGGTAATTAAATTCTTGGGATGGCATAACTGTGTAGCGAATTTCCTTGCCTTCTTGAGCCTCAAGTTCGGCCATGAACTTTTGGAGCGCATGCTGGTTTACGTCGCCTACAATAAGGGCGTCTATCCCGCTTGATTCGTCGCGGGTGAACTGGCCTGTATACAGCGCAACTTCTACGTTACCTAAAGCTTTGATCTTCTCAAGCTCTGCATTAGGGGCACCAACCACCTTCTTAGGTGAAGCGGCAGTGGGCGACGTGCTGGCAATTTTCACCGATGCAACCCCTTCGCTCCCCTGGCCGAATATGGCACGCAGCGGTTCGTAGAATTCGTAATTCTGGTTTACCTCGTAATAGAGGCGGTTATTAGTAGTATCGGAGGCAATAATGCCAATACTTAGTAAATTGGCCAGTTCGCGGCGTACAGAGTTAATCTGCTCGTCGATTTTCCGGGTAATCTCCCTCACGTAAAACGAGCGGTTGGGATTACTATAAAACAGCTGTAACAGCTTTACCCTCGTCTTTGACCCAAACAATTGCTCAATCATGCCCATATTGTAGCAAACCCTTTGCAAACGCACCAAGTCATTTGTTCAATAATGTTGTGATGAGTTCTACGGCTTCGGCCGTTTTACTGATCCAGTGAATATCAGGATTACGCTTGAACCACGTTTTTTGGCGCTTGGCATATTGCATGTCATTTTGAATAAAAAGCTGTTTGGCTTCCTCGAGAGAAATTTCTCCCTGTATATAGGGGCGGAAGGCACGGTAGCCCGGGGCCTGCAACCCTGGCGCGTCCCAGCCGTATTGTTCTGCCAGCTTGCGCACTTCATCTGTAAAACCAACCTCTACCATTACCTCTACGCGGCGAGTTATTTTTTCTCTCAAAACTTCTCGATCCGGATCCAAACCAATAAGTAAAGCGTGCGTCGGCAGTGACCTGCGCTCCGACAGCATACCTTCTGTTTCCAG
>Ga0070667_100002807_pt1 | contig 15027 bp, 14 predicted proteins | sample KBSS33metaG_FD_64659 | JGI IMG/M metagenome (GOLD analysis project Ga0070667, IMG submission 64659) | Switchgrass rhizosphere microbial communities from Kellogg Biological Station, Michigan, USA - KBS S3-3 metaG | ecosystem: Host-associated > Plants > Roots > Rhizosphere > Soil ... | reverse complement strand
TTACCGCAAATTATCTCTCCCAATCTGTTAAACAGGCATCTGGAAAAAATGCGCTTACGTTTATTGCCGAGCGTTTAGCCACCGAAGCCAAATCTCTTATCCAATATACCGATTTTGAGATAGCCGAAATTGCCTATCAACTCAACTTTTCAGACCCTGCTAATTTTGGCAAATTCTTCAAAAAGCAGGTAGGCTTGTCGCCTTCGGAGTTTCGGAAACAACGCAAGTAATTAAATTGACCTGTTTATCCAAGTTTTCGACCAAAGTTCCTGCGGTAGTTTACGTTTTTTTGCGCCAATAAATTAAATATATCTTAAACGATCAATTTAAAACATGGCCACTAAAGTATTTATCAATCTTCCCGTGAAGAACCTGGCTAAGTCCATGGAGTTCTTCCAAAACTTAGGTTTTTCTTTCAATCCGCAATTTACCGATGAGAAGGCAGGATGCATGATCGTAAGCGACAGCATTTTTGTGATGCTGCTTACCAGCACCTATTTCAAATCTTTTATAGATACTGAAGTTTGTGATGCGCATCACTACAGCGAAGTGCTTATTTCTCTTGACGCCACATCGAAGGATGAAGTGAAACAATTTGTCAACAAAGCTGCATCACTGGGTGGAAAGATATATGCCCAGGCACAGGATCGGGGCTGGATGTACCAACACAGCTTTGCCGATCTGGACGGTCACAAATGGGAAATGGCCTATCTCGATATGAGTAAGTTTCCGCAATCGTAAACAGTTTTAAAATTAAACGTTATGAGCTATAATTCAGCTGTGGATGCTTACATAGCTAACTCGGAAGATTTTGCAAAACCCATTCTTGAGCATTGGCGCCGACTTATTCATGAAAATTGCTCTGATGTCGAAGAGAGGATAAAATGGGGCCTGCCTCATTTTGATTATAACGGCGACAATATGTGTGTAATAGCATCCTATAAAAATCATTGCGCGTTCACTTTCCTGAAGGGCGAACTGATGACCGATCCGCGTCTGAAGGCGAACAAGGATTTGAAGCCGATCCAAAGATTCTTAGGAAAGATTAGCAAAATAAGCCAGCTTCCGGGGGATGATGAATTTATAGCTATGCTTAAGGAAGCCACACAGTTAAACGAAAAACGCATCAGGATAAAAAGGAAGAAGTCAGAATCCGATAAACCAAGAGTACTGGAAACGCCCGATTATTTGCTGGCAGCATTAGTAGCTAACCCTAAGGCAAAAGAAATTTTTGAAAGCAAATCCAACTCTTTCCGCAAGGAATATATTGTTTGGATTACCGATGCTAAAACTAGCGAAACCCGGCAAAAAAGAATGAGTGAAGCTGTAGGATGGATGGCCGAAGGAAAAGGAAGATTTTGGAAGCACCAAAAATAGAGATCCTAAAATACCATTTGTCTTAAAACTATTATGAAATAAAAACAAGAACCAGACAGATCATTTCTTGTTTTTATTTCTGTAATATCTTTTTATGCATGTAACTATGACCTGCTTTAAGTTAAACTTTTACGGGTTATTTACTAGAACGATTTACTATAGAGACTTGCAGGAAAGTATTGCCTCAAAGCTTCTTAGAAAAATGGTACCCCTGTATCACAAATCCCTTGTTCATATACAATCGGTGCGCATCATAGCGATGGCAGCCTGAATCGAGGGTCACTACTTCATAGTTTTGTTCTTTGGCCAATTGCAGCACATGGTTGAGCAGCTTGCTGGCGTATCCTTTACCACGATACGCTTCCAGGGTGGAAAGATCGTCGATATAAATATGCCTGCCATTAAAAAGAAACTGCAGGTGCCGGTAGCCAATCACTGATACTGCCTTATTACCTTCTTCAATATAAGCTAGTTGGTAACCACTGCTAAACATTTCCTGCATCAGCAGCGGGTACTGTTCTCTCTGTAAATGCGGTCTCAATAAGCTGATGGCTTCCCATGCTTTATCAATGTCTTCCGGCGTCTTCGCTATTATTATCTTCATTACTTAGTGTTTAGAATTTTCTATTTTGGATTTTGCCCTTAGATACTTTCCTTCGCCAGCTTGCCCAATAATTTTAAACTGCTTTCAGTTTTTGCGTTCCACTCCAACCCATAACTAAGCCGCATGCAATTGCTGAATTGTTTTTGCAGCGTAAACATGCTGCCGGGTGAAATACTGATTTTATAATTCAATGCTGTATTGTATAGATCAATGGCGTCGATGCTTTTTGGCAGTTCCACCCAAAGCGATAAACCACCCTGGGGACGGCTGAGTTTTGTTCCTTCCGGAAAGGTTTCGCCTATTACCCGAACATACTGCAGGTAGTTGCTGTGTAATGTTCTCCTTAATTTTCGCAGGTGCGCATCATACCGCCCGTTTTCTAAAAAATGACCAATTACTTCATGGGTAAGCGGTGTGCTGCAAATGGAATGGAACAATTTTATTTTGGATAGCTGTTCCATAAATTTGCCGGGTGCTACCCAACCTACACGATAGGCCGGCGCCAGGGTTTTGGAAACAGAACCGCACCACAATACCAGCCCGCTGTCATCGTACGACTTACAACAGCTGGGGCGATGATCGCCAAAATAAAGATCACCATACAAATCGTCTTCAATCAGCGGTGTATTATATTGCTCCAGTAATTTTACCGCCATTTTTTTGTGTTCGTCGGGCATCAGGCTGCCAAAAGGGTTATTGAAATTGCTTACAAAAATGCAGGCAGCCAGTTTTGTTTTTTGTATTATTTTTTTGAAAGCATCCATATCGACACCTGTTTGCGGGCTGGCCGGCAATTCCAGGATTTTTAAGCCCAGGCTTTGGGCCAGTTGCAGGATACCATAAAAGCAGGGACTCTCCACTGCAATGGTATCGCCCCGCCTGGTCAGCGCCATCAGGCAATACGAGATGGCAGTAATGCAACCATTGGTGGTAAGAATATTTTTTGCGGATAAATTGCCTTTCCAGTTGAACGACCATTTGGCCACCTGCGTTCGCAGTTTTTCATTACCCTGTAACGGTTCATAAACCGTTCCACCACCGGCCAATGACCGCACCGCCTGTACCATTCCCTTGTTTAATTTTGCAATAGGCAGCAATGGCGTAGCAGGTGTTCCCCTCGAAAACAGGGTAAAAGTCTTTTCATTGATTTTGTTGGAAGAGATATCAAAAATATCCGTCACCGCGTTTGCGTACAATTTATTCTCTGGCCGACTCGTTTCCGGCATCGCCAACTTTCTTTTGAAAGAATTGCTTACATAGTAACCCGATTGCGGTCTTGATTCTATCAGCGATTTGCCTTCCAGTTCGTAATACGCAAATTGTGCGGTACTCATGCTTACGCCGTGTTGCCGGCAGATCATCCTGATGGACGGAAGTTTATCGCCTACCTTCAATACTTCATTGCTGATTTGCTGTTCCAGTCCCTTCGCAATTTTCAGGTAGAGCAATTCCCGGCCGATTTGTTTTTTCATATTAAACTGTACTGGTCAAAAATAATAGAATTGTATCTGTACTGAAACAAAGATATTGCGCAGTTTTGCAATAGCAATGGATAGCAGTGTCTCAGTTTGAATATTTTTAGAAAAAAACGGAAATCACAAGTTTAACCGTCCTGGCAAATTGCCAGAGGGATAAAGAATAGTTAATACTTTTAAAATAACCTGTAGATAGAAATGGCGGACTTGTTAATTAAATCGGGTAAAGAGAATATGGATGTTAAAGCAATCCACCGGTTTTTAACCGAAGAATCTTATTGGGCCAGGGGCATTTCATTTGAGTTTGTAGACAAATCACTTGACCATTCTTTCTGTGTGGGCGCTTTTATGCACGGTAAGCAAGTTGGCTTTGGCAGGGTAATAACAGATTATTATACTTTTGGCTGGTTCGCCGATTTTTATGTTTTGACTGAACATAGAGGGAGCGGCATTTCAAAAAAAATACTGGCATATATTTTAGGACAATCCTGGTCTAAACGCCTGAGAAGAAAAATGCTGAACACAAGCGACGGGCATGGCCTCTATAGTCAATTTGGCTTTAAGGAACCTGCTTATCCAACTTATATTATGGAGATTTATCAACCCAATATTCATTTGGCGTATAACGAAGTTCCAAACAATTCAATATAAGCTTACCTATTTCAAACCGAGGCAATACCCAATGAATCGTTCAGTTTTTTTTGAAGCCGCACTTTCCGGCCACTAAGTTTTATAATCTTTAATAAACATTTCAAAACAAACCCACCATTTATTGAACAATGAAAGCCATGCAAAACATCCTTTTTCAGGCCATCAACTGGTCTGTTATTGAAAGAACTGTGCACCCCGGTGAAACAGGAACCGCTTACTGGCAGACCATTCAAATCAATGGGCTCAGAATAAGGATAGTTGAATACAGCGCCGGCTATCTCGCAGATCATTGGTGCAACAAGGGTCATATTGTTCATTGCCTGGAAGGCGCTTTTGAAAGCGAAATGGAAAACGGGGAACTGTTTTCGCTGACGGCGGGAATGAGCTATGTGGTTTCGGATGATATGAGTAGTCACCGATCCGTGGCAACCGATGGTGCAAAATTGCTGATCATAGATGGCGACTTTTTAAAAATGCAATAATCACGAGAGTAATGTATATCCCTGCAATAAACATGGTCACAGATAAAGCAGCCATTGTTGCTTTCATGCAACAGTTCAGCTTTGCTACAATTGTAACAGCAAAAAATGGGTTACCGGTAGCCACCCATTTGCCATTTGTGGTAACTGAAAAGGGCGGCGCTATTGTATTGACCGCTCATTTTGCAAAAGCGAACCGGCAATGGACCGACATTGAAAACAACCCGGTGTTGGTAATTTTCGCAGAACCGCATGCCTATATCTCGCCTGCACATTATGAAACGGAACTGAACGTTCCTACCTGGAATTATATTTCAGTGCATGCTTATGGCAAGGGAAAACTGATCACTGAACACAATGCCGTGATGGAGGTTCTGCAGACAACTATTGCTGCTTATGAAAAGGGTTACCGGCAACAATGGGATAATCTTCCCGAAACATATAAATCAAAAATGATGAACGGGATAATTGCTTTTGAGATGGTCGTGGATGATTTACAGGCGAAGAAGAAATTAAGCCAGAACAGAACGTCAACGGAAAAGCAGCATATTATCGACAGCCTGTCAAAAAGCACTGATACCAATGAAAAACGAATTGCAGGTTATATGCAGGAGGAACAGCCGGATTCCGGCCTTCATCGAACAAAATGATTCTTCACCCATAACAAAATGTTTTATGAAAAAAGCAGTGATTGTGGCCTTCGATAATTTTACCGATATCGATGTATTTATGCCCTGGGATCTATTAAACCGCGTGCGTTTCAGGCAAAAGGATTTCGAGGTAAAAATAATTGGCACGGCAGCAAGCCATCGATCTGTTTGTGGTATTGATATTGCCATGCAGGGGCAAATAGAGGAATGCAAAGATGCCGACCTGGTATTTTTTGCCAGCGGTTCGGGTACAAGGGCATTGTACAAAGACAGCAATTACCTTGGCCGGTTCAAGCTTGATCCCCAACGCCAGCTTATCTGCTCTATGTGTTCCGGTGCATTATTGCTGGCGGCACTGGGCTGCCTGGATGGATTAACAGCTACTACCTATCCAACCGTTTTCAAGGAACTAAAGGCAATGGGAATTGAAGTGATAGAAGATCATCACCTGGTGGCGCATGGCAATATTGCAACAGCCGCCGGATGCCTGGCCGCTGTAGACCTGGTAGGTTGGGCCATAGAAAAATTGTACGATGAAAAAACTAAACAGGATGTAATTGCTTCAGTATTGCCGGTGGGCCAGGGCCAGGTATGTATCTATTAAATAGTTATCGCAGAAATACGCATTACGAGCAAATGAATAATATTTTGAATAATGACCTGGGAGCATTGGATGCTATACTTGAACAGGTAAAACAACAAGGCCATTCTTACCTGCAACATTTGTCAGGCCGCTCCACAACAACACAGCAGAAGACAACAATAAATTCAACGCTGCACACAGAAGGATTGGGAACAGCACAAACCTTGCAGCAATTTAACGAGCGTTTTGAACAAACCATAGTGGCTTCGTCTGGCCCGCGGTTCTGGGGTTTTGTAACAGGCGGTTCTACGCCTGCATCCATTGCCGGTGACTGGTTAGCGACCATCTATGACCAGAACCCGCACGGCATAGACAACCAGGGTGATGTTTCTGCTATCATAGAAAAGGAAACCATCCAGTTGTTGCTTGATCTCTTTGATTTACCAAGGGATTTTTCTGGCGGTTTCGTTACTGGAGCAACCATGTCAAATTTTACCGCACTGGCTGTAGCACGCCAATGGTTGGGGAAACAGCTGGGTAAAGACTTTGCCAAAACGGGCGTACAGCCGGCTGACCTGAAAATATTTGCGGCGACACCTCATTCATCGGTTGTTAAATCCTTATCGATGCTGGGCATTGGCAGCTCTAATTGCTGTTCAATAAAAACGCTGGGGGGTAACCGTGAGGCCATTGATATGAATGATCTGAAAAAAAATATTGAACAACTGAATGGCCAGCCGTTTATCCTGGTTTCGAGTGCAGGCACGGTTAATACGGTCGACTTTGATGATTTTGAAGCAATCCATCAATTACAAACCAGGTACCGGTTTTGGTGGCATATTGATGCCGCTTTTGGTGGGTTTGCCGCCTGCTCACCCAACTTTAAACATTTATTAAAAGATTGGGAACACGCAGACAGCATTACTGTAGATTGCCATAAATGGCTGAATGTTCCGTATGAAAATGCTTTCTACCTGGTAAAAGACAAACACCAGCTATTGCAATTGGAAACCTTTCAAAATTCCAATGCCCCTTACCTGGGCGATCCGTTTGCGAATTTTAATTACCTGAATTTTTTGCCGGAAAATTCGAGAAGGTTAAAAGCCCTGCCCGTATGGTTTTCGCTGATTGCCTATGGAAAGAATGGCTACAGGGATATTGTTGAGCATTGCATCCAGATGGCACAATTGTTTGGCGCTTTTATTCAGCGGCAGCATCGCCTGGAACTACTGGCACCCGTGCGGTTAAACACCGTTTGTTTCACATTGAAAGGAGATGCCGCACAGGAGAAACTGGCAACATTTCTTGCACTCGTGAATGATACCGGGAAAGTATTTATGACACCGGCCCTGTATGCAGGCCGGAAAGCAATAAGGGCTGCATTCGTAAATTTCAGAACAGTTGATGCGGACATACATATTGCTTCGGCTGTAATAGAGCAGGTGCTGGAACAAATATTTAATGAATAAGATGAAAATAATAAACAGTACAGCAGCCGATATAGACGAGATCTTCAGGCTTTACGAGGCGGCTACCGCCTTGCAGGCAACAAAAAGCTCGGTGGTGTGGCCTGCGTTTGAACGCAGCCTGGTGGAAAAGGAAATAGCGGAAAACCATCAATGGAAAATGATGGACGGTGATATGGTGGCTTGTGTATGGGCCACCACTTTTTCCGATCCCCTGATATGGGAAGAAAAAAATGCAGACCCTTCTGTTTATATTCACCGTATTGCCAGCAACCCCGCCTGGCAGGGGAAAAACCTTGTACTGCAGATTGTAGATTGGGCAAAGCAATATGCAAGAACCAATTATAAACAATACATCCGGTTAGATACCGTTGGAAATAACCTGGGCTTAATCAAACATTACCAGTATTGCGGCTTCGATTTCCTGGGATTGGTTAAGCTAAAGACCACAGCGGGGCTGCCGGCACACTATAACAACGCAAGCGTCAGTTTATTCGAATTACAGCTTCACTGATCGATGGACCCTGTTCCAACTGCCATTTTTAAAGTGATTTTTTGTCGGCCTTACGACAATAGCACTGGGATCAGATAACGACTATTGCGTTTTAACCGATGTTCTGGTATTGCCGGCGCAAATTTCATACATTAGTAGCAGGAAAAGTATTGTCTGATGAAGATTAAAGCCATTAGAGAAAAGCATCCCCTGGCCATTCGCTGGGCGCATTGGATTAATTTTCCGGTGCTGATGGTAATGATATGGAGCGGTATGCTGATTTACTGGGCCAATGATGAATATTCCATCACATTATTTGGCCATCGGTTTGTTCGGTTTTTCCCTGAAGGGTTCTATAAATTCTTTAATATACCACAACGGCTGGCGGAAGGAATGTCTTTTCATTTTTTTATGATGTGGTTTTTTGCAATCAACGGCCTGTTTTACATCGTATATACCGTTCTTTCAGGTGAATGGCGCCAGTTGCTTCCCAATCGTCATTCTTTTAAAGAAGCATGGCTGGTGCTGTTGCATGATCTGCATATCAGGAAAATGCTTCCACCACAAAATAAATACAATGCCGCGCAACGCATTGCTTACACCAGCATTATTGTTATGGGCTTTGGTTCACTGGTAACAGGCCTGGCTATTTATAAGCCGGTGCAGTTTTACTGGCTTACCTGGATTTGCGGCGGGTACCACGCGGCACGTATAGAACATTTTATTTTAACCATAGGATATGTATTGTTTTTTGTCATTCATATCGTACAGGTGATACTGGCCGGCTGGAATAATTTCAGATCGGTCGTAGCAGGTTTTGAAATTATTTATGAAAAAAATCTTCCGCCAACTCCGGGCAAGGTTGAAGAAGAATCCGTTTAAAAGGGACGATTCGGTTCAACTGCTGCCTCAAAAAAAAATAAACCGGCGCAATTTTATTGCGTTTGCTGGTTTTGCGGGCTTTAATGTGCTTGCCTGGCTGTCGTGGAGATGGTTGTACAAATCACCCCTGGAAAAGGCTGGGATAACGGGAGAGGCTAAACGCCCATTACGGAAAGCGCTTGAGCAAAATGAAATCATATTTAAAAACGCGTTTAGCAATGATCACCTGGTTAAGACATATCCCCAATCGATGGCCGCTAAAAATGTAAGGGTCAACAGCGATATCGGTATGGAGGACAAAAGTTTTAACCCTTCTACCTGGTTGCTGACAGTGAATAAAAAAGACGGCAGCCAGTTAAAAATAAGTTTGCCTGAACTGATGACCTTACCCAAAACAGAAATTGTATTCGATTTTAAATGCGTGGAAGGCTGGGATCAAATCTCCTATTGGGGTGGTGTAAAGTTTAGTGATTTTATTGAGCATTACCACCTGCAGGAAGAAGCAAAGCTTGCCTATGTTGGGCTGGCAACACCCGGTGAAGGCTATTATGTTGGAATAGAAATGCCGGGGGCCATGCATCCGCAAACCCTGCTCGCCTATGAGGTAAACAATAAACCGCTTCCCCTGGAACACGGGCAGCCGCTGCGACTGATTATACCGGTTAAGTATGGTATCAAGAATTTAAAACGTATTGGCAGTATTTCTTTCAGTAATCAGCGGCCTCGCGATTACTGGGCCGAGCAGGGCTATGATTATTATTCAGGATTGTAGATACGCTTTTTGCCCCGGTACCCGGCTTTTGGCAACCCAGCCATACAATTTTACACAGGGGTTCCGCCCAACTACGCCTTCCTTAATTATTTGTACTACATTTAAACATTAAGTGATGCACTATGCTTACCAATCTTTCTTCGGAGTTAAAGCGCATCGACCAAAAGACGATGGCCGATGTAGTGGAATTGCAATTGCGGGAATACCTGCGCAAAAAGTTATTTAAGCCGGGTGATCCCTTACCCAGCGAACAACAACTGGCAGATGCATTGGGTGTAAGCAGGAATGTGGTACGTGAAGCGCTGAGCCGCCTGCGCATGCTTGGAATTGTGGAAACAAAGAAAAAACGTGGCATGCTGCTTTCGCGCCCGGATATCCTTGGTTCATTTGAACGGGTACTTGACCCGCTTATTATGGATAAAGCTACACTTCAGGATCTGTTTGAACTGCGTTTAACACTGGAGATAGGACTGGCCGACATTCTTTATAAGCGAAAAACAGATAAGGATGTAGCTGAACTGGAAGCCATCGCCATGAAGCAACAGGTCACTGTTGGCAAACCATCCTGGCGCATCAAACACGAAATCGCCTTCCACGGTAAATTGTACCAGATGACCGGCAACGAAACCATGCATCGTTTCCAGCAGATGTTGCTGCCTATTTTTGGCTACGTAATGGAGCTGGAACAGGTATACACACCCGCCTCGGTGTCTCATATTGAGCTGGTGGAGATCCTGAAAAAAGGATCCAAGGAAAAATTCCGCCAGGGTATGTACCAGCACCTCAAACATCATTTCGACAGGATAAAATAAAAATAAATTTTGCGGGTTCGGTGAAATCGGTAATTTTATTATGTAGTACATAACTACTAATAGACATAACTGCCCTGAATGGTAAAACGATTGCATATGAAAAGAAAGCCCACTGCTGGTAAGCTGTACCGGTTTATCCTGCTCTTAATTTTATTTGCCCCTTTTCTCTGTCTTGCCCAAACTCATTCCTTTTCGGGTAAGGTAACAGATAGCGCCGGTGCGCCACTGGAACATGCAACAGTGACAATTAAGGGTGCTAAGCGCGGCATTGCTACGGCCGTGGATGGATCATTTACATTGGCAGTGGATAATTCAACGGTGCTGGTGGTTTCAAGTGTGGGTTATACCAGCCGGGAAATAGCAGCAGGTAATCAAACGAACTTAGTCATTGTGCTTGCAAGGGCCAATGACGCATTGTCGGATATCGTAGTTGTGGGATATACGCAACAATCAAAACAAAAGACAACCGCGGCAGTTTCTAAATTAAATCCCGCTGAATTAAAAAATACTTCCAATCCCAGCCCTGTGCAGGCTTTGCAGGGAAAAATAGCAGGGGTATCGGTTCCCATTACTGCCGGTCAGCCGGGTGCAGGCGCCCCCAATATCATTATCAGGGGTGGTACAAAAAACAATGTGTATGGTTCTGGTTTGGGCAACAACAATGGTACCAGTGTGGGCTCCGTTGATGCTTCCAGTCCCCTGGTGGTGGTTGACGGCGTGTTCAGGGCTTTTACAGATATCAACCCAGACGATATTGAATCATTGCAGGTAATGAAAGATGCCGCTTCCACGGCTATTTATGGTGCGCGCGGTGCCAATGGTGTTATTGTTATAAAAACAAAGGGCGGCAAATTCAACAGTAAGATGAACCTGTCATTGAATCACCGCACTACCTGGGAAACACAGGCCAGGAATTATAATTATATGGGCGCAGCTGATTACCTGAAGCTGGCGCGGACTACCGTAAAAAACACCTTTGATCCCATTGATAAAAATAACCTGCTCAACAACGGCGGCTTTTCAGCGGGAACAAAAGTGTATACCAAAAAAGGCGATTATGGAAAGGCCGTCAACCTCACAGCGCTGTACGATAATATTGTAGCTGTTGAAGGACAGGATTATGTAAACAACCTGCTGGCACATGGCTGGCAAACCATGGATGATCCCATCAACCCCGGTACCAAATTATTATTTGCCGACAACCATTACCAGGATATGTTGTGGAATACCGGCCTTACACAAAATGATAATCTTTCGGTTGATGGTGGCAGTGATAAAGCTAATTACAATCTGGCATTCGGCCGTACCAACCAGGCTGGTGTGCTGGTAGGCACCAAATACAAACGCTATGATGCGCTCGGCAATTTTGGCTTCCGGGCATCGGATAATTTCAGGATAGATGTAAACCTCAGCTACCAGAACCTGAGCCCCAATTATGTTGATGCTTACCAGAATGATGTAGTGCGGGCAATCCGGATTACACCACTCATCCGTATTTTTAAAGACGATGGCAACCCGGCTGTAGGTGAATTGTATACAGCACGCAACCGTTTTCATACGTTGAAATACGACGATACGAGAACAAAGACAGAAAGATTTGTATCAAGGGTGGCCGGCGATTGGACCATTATAAAAGGACTGCACTTCAAGCCCTCACTTTCTTACCTGTCGGATGATTATCATGAAACTTTTATGCGAAAGGCAACACCGCCGGATGAAGTGCAGCCTTCTACCCAACGGCAAAAAACGGATTATACCAGCAACAGCCGCCAATTGATGACAGACCAACTGTTGCAGTATGATTTCAGCCTCGCACGCGACCATCATTTTACGGTACTGGCCGGGATTAACTATACGAAAAATACCGGTAATATCGTAAGCGTTGGCTCGCAACGTGCCACCAGCGATTATATATATACCATCAATGAACCCAGCACCACGGTTATCAACGGTGTAGTGACTACCAACGTAACCAATTTTGGCACTTCTTTCAGCGAAAGCAGGTCGGCCAGTGCATTCGGGCAGCTGAACTATGATTACAACAGTAAGTATTTGTTCAGCGGAACCCTGCGCCGCGATGGATTTTCCAATTTTGCCCCGGAAAACAAGTATGCACTTTTTCCCTCGGCCTCTGTGGGATGGAATATCAGCAAGGAAAAATTCTGGCATATCAATTTTATGAACGCGCTGAAATTAAGAGCCAGTTGGGGAAAGGCAGGGCTTAGTGATTTGAGCCTAACGGACACCTATGGTGGCTATTCGGCTACCACTTATGCATTGGGCTCAGGAATATTGCGGGCAAATCTTTCCAATCCGGATTTGAAATGGGAGTCAACTACCACGCTTGATCTCGCATTTGACGCCGCCCTTTTCAACAACCGCGTTACATTGACCGTTGACTATTACAATAAACTTACCGATCAGCGCCTGGCATCAAAACCGCTCCCGTCTGAATCGCCGTTTTCTTCCATTACATTTAACAACGGGTCACTCCGCAACCGCGGCATAGAAATAGAACTGGGTGCTACAGTACTCAGCATAAAGAAATTCGCCTGGAATACGAATTTCTCTTTTGCCTATAATCAACAGAAAATTATCAGCCTGCCCAATAATGGACGTGCCAAAAACCGCCAGGGTGGGGACCTGGTATACGATGCCAATTCAAAATCGCTGGTAGAAGCTGGCGGCTTTGCCGAGGGAGAACGGCCGTACGCTATCTATGCGTATAAAACTTTGGGTGTATTCTCTACCGAAGCAGAAGCCGCCGCCTGGAACGCTACCACCAAAGATAACCTGGCATCACCACAGGGTATTGCTGTAGGTAAACATGCGGGTGATTTTATTTTTGAAGATGTTAATCACGATGGAATCATAGATACGAAAGACCAGGTATTTATGGGTTACCGCACACCCACAACCATTGGGGGCATGCAAAACACGTTTTCCTATAAAGGCATTTCACTGCGGTTTACGATGGATTATGCGCTTGGTCACCTGATCAGCAATGGCGCATTGGCGCGTTCGCTGGGCCAGGGACGTGCATTCAACGAAGGGGCACCCGCAGAGGCGCTGGGCCCTGATATCTGGCAAAAGCCGGGAGATATGGGGAAAAAATACGCCCGCTTTTCTTTTGCCGATGCAGATTTCGGTCAGCGGAATTATTTACGTTCCGCAACACTGGGCAATAACAATGGCTATGGTTCTGATGTATCTGTTATGATTACAAAGGGAGATTTTCTGGCTTTCCGGGAGTTGACTATTGCCTATGATCTGCCCCAAAACATCATGCACAAAATTCACGCTACCGGCATGAATGTCTTTGCCAGTGTTTATAACCTCGGATACCTCACGCGGTATAAGGGATTAAACCCCGAAACCTATACCGGGTTTGATCCCGGTGGCTATCCCCGCCCCCGGCAGTTCTCGCTCGGCGCTACAATCAAGTTCTGATTATTAAAACAATTCATTGGTATGAAAAATAAATTATTGTACTGGTTACCCTTCCTGCTATTGCTGGAAACAGGTTGCAAAAAAATACTGGAAGTAACCCCACAGTCAAGCATAACCGAAGCTACCTATTTTAAAAATGAGGGCGATTTTGAACCCTACCTCACCGGCATTTATACCGCTATGCGCAGCTTTGCCAACAATATTACTTACGGTACCGAACGGAGCGAGGAACTGGTGGCCGCATCCAATTCACGTTTTACCACGGCCTGGTCACAGATTCTTTCGCCTACCACCGGCGCGGTTAATTACAACGATTGGTACAAGGCAATCGGCAATTGCAACCTGCTGTTGAAAAAGATAACTGATTTCAGCTTTTCCAATGCCGACGCCAAAAAAAGAATTATGGGAGAAACCTATGCACTGCGGGCCTATTTTTATTTCTCCCTTACTCGTATCATCGGAGATGCGCCCATTATGCTGGAAGCAATAACAGACGATAATGTGCCACTGCTGCCGCGTGCCCCCGCAACAGACGTAATGAAACAGATTCAATCAGACCTGGACGCTTCCATTGCCAGTTTTCGTTCTATGGCCGGCTTTGTACCCACGGCTTATCCCTCTTTGTACCGTTTTGCGTATGGCTCTGTGCAGGCGCTAAAAGCAGATGCCAAACTCTGGAGCGCAAAAGTGATGAATGGAGGTACTGCAGATTTCAATGATGCCATTGCTGCCATCACCGAAGTAGAAATAACGGGACGAACCCTGAACACCGATTTTAAAAATGCGGTTACGCTTCGCGCGGCAGCTAACCCGGAAGCCATATTGGCGGCTTTTTTCCTCCGCGATGAATCGAACGGCAGTTCCAATTATGGGCTGAACGCCCTGCCATTTTTCACCATCGTACAAGGAGCACTTAATATAGATAGCATACCCTATGCAAATACTTCCGGTAATGGACAGGGCGCTTATCAGATCAGTCCGAAATCACGCGCATTGTTTACTTCTTCAACAGATAAAAGGATTCCGTTTACCTGGGTAACAGAAAGACAATCTACCGGCCCGAAAATTTCATGGATAACAAAATTGCCCGGTACTAAATATTCAGACGACAGGATATCGGACAATGATATCCCGATGTACCGGCTGGCAGATGTTTTTTTGATGAAGGCCGAGGCATACGCAGGTATCAGCAATACTGCCCTGGCTATTTCTTACCTGAATAAAGTAAGGAATCGGGCCGGCACAGGCGATTACGGCGGTGCTACCGATAAAGCAACCATAGAAAAAGAAATACTGGATGAACGCGAAAGGGAATTGTATTTCTTTTTCTATG
>Ga0070667_100002802_pt1 | contig 15045 bp, 13 predicted proteins | sample KBSS33metaG_FD_64659 | JGI IMG/M metagenome (GOLD analysis project Ga0070667, IMG submission 64659) | Switchgrass rhizosphere microbial communities from Kellogg Biological Station, Michigan, USA - KBS S3-3 metaG | ecosystem: Host-associated > Plants > Roots > Rhizosphere > Soil ... | reverse complement strand
GCGGCGCGTTCCTCGAGCATCTCGTCGAGACGGCGCGGGGCACGGTGATGATCGTCGAGGAGGACTTCCTCGAGGCGATCGATGCCTCGCTCGAGCGGCTGCCGAGTCTGCGCACGGTCGTCGTGGTCGGAGAGCCTCGTCCGCTCCCCGGCGTGCAGGTGATCTCCTTCGACGAGCTCGCAGCGAGCGGCGGTGCGTTCGAGCCGGCACGCGTCCGGCCGTTCGATCACGCGGCGATCCACTTCACGTCCGGGACGTCCGGCCGCTCGAAGGGGGCGCTCGTGCCGCATGCGAACCTCCACCTGCTTGCCGAGCGGAACCGCGAGCTCGTCGACGTCGGACGTGGCGACGTGTACCTCACCGAGCTGCCGCTGTTCCACATCAACGCCCAGATGACCGTGTACACGGCGCTGCTGGCCGGGGCATCGAGCCGGGTCGAGCGCCGGTTCTCCGCGAGCCGGTGGCTCGACCGCGTGAACGGGGCCGGCGTGACGCACACCTCGCTGCTCGGGGTGATGCTCGCGTTCATCCTCGCGCAGCCCGAGCGGGAGGACGACGCGTCGTGTCCGCTCCGCGTGGTCTGGACGGTTCCGTGTCCCGCCGGTCCCGCCGCGGAGCTGAGACGGCGGTTCGGCCTGGAGCGCGTGGTCACCTCGTACGGCAGCACGGAGCTCGGAATGGTCGCGCGGGTGATGCCGGGCGAGGAGCGCGACGATGCGGCGGGGAAGAGCGAGCCGGACTTCTACGAGATCCGGATCGTGGACGAGCGGGACGAGGACGTGCCGTCGGGTGAGCCGGGCGAGCTCGCCGTCCGCCCGCGGATCCCGTGGACGACGACCCTCGGCTATGTCGGCATGGCCGAGGCGACCTCGACCGCGTTCCGGAACTTCTGGTTCCACACCGGCGACCTCGCCCGGATCGACGAGGACGGCTACCTGTTCTTCCTCGACCGGTTCTCGGACCGGATCCGTCGCAGGGGGGAGAACATCGCCTCGCTCGACGTCGAATTGGTGCTGGAGGCGCATCCGCAGATTGCCGAGGCCGCCGTGATCGGCGTACCTGCGAGCGAGGTCGGCGGCGAGGACGAGCTCAAGGCGGTCGTGGTCGCCGAGGTCGGCCAGGCGCTCGACGCCGACGCCGTGTGGGCGTGGTGCGACGACCGCCTGCCGCACTTCGCGGTGCCGCGCTACGTCGAGATCGTCGCGGAGCTCCCGAAGACCCCGACCGCGAAGGTGCAGAAGAACGAGCTGCGAGCGGCCGGCGTAAGCCCGACCACCGCCGACCGCGGCGGCGGCACGGCGCGCCGGGGCAACCGCTAGCGCACACCCGTACCTACGTCGGATGTACGTTCCGAACCACGTTCCGAACCACGTTCCGAACCAGGTTCGGAACTACGTTCGGGACTAGGTTCGGGACCACGTTCCGTCGCGCAAAGGCGCATGGATGCTCGGTCGCGCTCTGGAGGGGAACGACGTTCGAGGCGCCGGTTCTAGACAAGTCCCAGAGCTGCGGCGGCACCCGGCCACACCGCGATGCCGCCGATCGGGACGACCGCGACGATCGCCTCGAGCAGCTGCTCCTCCGTCGCGCCGACGCGGCGGGCGCCGTCGGCGTGGATCTTCACGAACTCGCTCTGCAGCTCGGCCGCGTTCACCGCGCACATGATCAGCTCGACGATCGCCGGCGGCAGGGCGCTCTCGCGCAGCGTGCCTCGATGGAGGTGCGCGTAGCCCTCGAAGAGGCCCGGGGCACGGTCTGCCATCGCCTGGATCCGCGGCGGTGGGTCGCCCCCGAAGTAGCTGCGGAAGTAGTCGAGCGCGTTTCCGCCGGACGCCGCGCCGGACGCGCCCTCTTCGGGCGGCCCGTAGTGCCAGAGGAGCACCTGCGCGAGACGCACCGCGACCGCGACGCCGCGCGTGAGGACGAGCGCCCCGGGCGCGGCCCACGCCTGCTCGGGCGGCAGTCCCGCTGCCTTCGCCCGGCCGACCGCCTCGTCGACGACCCAGTCCTGACCCTTCGCCGCCGCGGCGCACGCGACGATGATCGCCTTGTGTCCCGGCTCGAGCGAGTCGGCGCGCGCCGAGTCCTCGAGCAGCTTCGTCATGCCGGCTCCCGCCGCGGGATGCGCCGCCACGATCGCGTCCATCGCCGTCCGGGCCGGGCGGCGGAGCGGAGTCGGGTTGCGGCCGGGATGACCGACGTAGTAGTCGTCCGTCATGTCCGGCCGGCGCGGGAAGCCGTCTACCCCCATGAGACGGTGATCCCTGATCCGCCAACCCTCCGGCGTCCGCACGAACTCGTCCTGCAGTCGCGCCCAGAGGTGCCACGTCGCCTCGGTCGCCGCCATGCGGTGGAACGCGTAGACGTAGACCATCAGCACGACCCGGTCTTCCTCGTCGACAATCCGCCGGACGTTCGTGACGTGGTGGCTCGTCCGGGCATACGCGGCGATGATCCGCCCGAGCGCGCGGCCGACCTTGTCGCGTCCCTCGATGAACTTCCCCGTCATTACCTCGGCGCGCCCGTCCTCCGTCCACCACTGCACCGCCCCGGCTGCGTCCTGCTGGTCGATGCAGTCGAAGTACTCGTACAGGACGCGCTCTGGCGTCATCTCGCCGGCCGGAATGTTCATGCCGGGTGCAGGATCAACGGGAGGGCCGACGGCGAGTGGAGCATGAAGCCCTCGCCCGCCGGCAGGTCGCCGGCCGGTTCCAGGCTCCGCACCCGCTCGAGCAGGCACGAGAAGGCGTGCACCATCTCGGTCTGGGCGAGCCGCGAGCCGGCGCAGTGGTGCGGCCCCGCCCCGAAGGGCAGGACGTCGCCCGCCGACGTGAACTGCTTGTCGGGATTGACCGCGAAGCGGCTGCGGTCGAAGAGGTTCGGGTCGTCGAATCTCGAGGGATCGCGATTCGCCGCCGCGAGGAGCACGACGATCCTGTCGCCGGCCGCGAGCTGCTCGCCTCCGAGCTCGAGCTCGTGGAGCGCGACCCGCATCGTCCCGTTGACGGGCGGATAGACGCGCAGCGCCTCGGCCGAGAACGCCGAGAGGTACGTCGTGTCGTCGCGGTGCGCGTAGAGCGACTCCCACTCCTCCTCGTCGAGTGCGAGGTGCCGGAGCGCGCTCGTGATCACACGCTCGGTCGTCTCGACGCCCGCGGCGAGGAGGAAGACGACCGTTGCGACGATCTCCTCCCACGGCAGCGGCTCCCCTTCGTACTCCGCGGTGACGAGGTCGGAGACGAGATCCGTGCCAGGGTGCACGCGGCGCTCCTCGATGATCGGCCGCAAGTACTCGCGCAACTCGGCCCGCGCCTCGAACGCCGCCTCGCGCGCCCCAGGGTTGCTGATGCTCGAGACGCCCCCGGCGACGATCGTCCGGTACCAGTCGCGGAACTTCGCGGCCTCGTCGATTCCCGACAGCTCGGTGATCGTGAGCAGCGGGATCCACATCGCGTACTCCTCCCGCATGTCGACCGGCTCCCCGAGCGGCAGGGCGCCGGCGCGCTCGCGGGAGATCTTCCCGACGACGCCTTCGAGACGCTCGCGGAGCGCACGCGGGCTCCGCATCTCGCGGGCGACGATCCCGACCTTCTTGTTGTGCTCGCGGCCGCTCATCTGGAGGAACGACCTCCCGAAGGCAGGCGCTCCCGGCCCCTCCTTCGGGGGCTCGAAGCTCGCCTCCTCGGAGAGCGTCCGGTGGACGTCGTCGTAACGCGTCATGACCCACGAGTCGAGCCGCTCGCTGAAGAAGACCGGCAGCTCCTCGCGTAGCCGCGCGAACACCGCCCAGCGGTCTAGGGCGGGGTCGTCGTCGACGACCGCCTCGAAGTCCCGGACGAGCTCAGACGTCGTGGCGCCCACGTTCCGATCCTCCCATATCCGCGCCGGTGACGTTGTAGGCTCGTCCGATGCCGGACTCGCGCTACCCGCTCTGCGAGCAGCCGCTCGAGATCAACGGGGTGACGTTGCGAAACCGCATCACGCGGACGGCGCACGGCACGGGTTACGGCGTCGGCGGGAAGGTGACCGAGCGGCTGATCGCGTACCACGAGGCCCGGGCTCGCGGCGGGGTCGGCTCCGTGTTCACCGAGACCTGCGGCATCCATACGACGTGTCCCGGTCCTCTGCACGCGTTCACGGACGAAGCCGTCGCGGGCTTTGCGCAGCTCGCCGAGCGCCTCCATCGCGAGGACACGCGCGTCTTCGCGCAGCTCTGGCACGGCGGGCCGCAGGCGCAGAACCCGACCGGCGGCGCCTCGTGGGCGCCCTCGGCTCAGGGCGACCCGATCAGCGGGCGCCTCTCGATCGCCATGACGAAGACGATGATCGACGAGATCGTCGCCGGCTTCGCCGCGGGAGCGCGGCGGATGCAGCAGGCGGGCCTCGACGGCGTCGAGATCCACGGCGCGCACACGTACCTCGTGTGCTCGTTCCTCTCGCCGCTCACGAACCGGCGCACGGACGAGTACGGCGGCAGCTTCGAGAACCGCCTGCGCTTCACGCAGGAGATCCTTCGCGCCGTGCGCGCCGAGTGCGGCCCCGGGTTCGCCCTCGGCATCCGCCTGTCGGGCAGCGAGGCGACCGAGGGAGGCCTCGAGCCGGCCGACACGAACGCCATCCGCGCAGCGCTCGAGGAAGAGAGCCTGATCGACTTCGTCAACGTCTCGGTGGGCGGCTACCTGAACTTCGCGAAGATGATCGGGGCGATGCACGAGCCCCACAAGTACGAGCTGCCGACGAGCGAGCCGGTCACGCGCGAGGCGAACGTGCCCACGATCGTCACCGGCCGGATCCTCACGCTCGCCGAGGCCGAGTCGGTGCTCGCGAGCGGCGTGGCGGATCTCGTCTCGCTCGTACGGGCGCTCCTCGCCGATCCCGAGCTCGTGAGCAAGAGCCTCGCCGGGCGCGAGAGCGAGGTGCGGCCGTGCATCGGCTGCAACGAGGCCTGCGTCGGCCGCCGGTTCGCGATCGGCGCGGCCGTCGGCGAGACGGGCTGCACCGTCAATCCCGACGCGGGCTGGGAGTTCCAGGCGCGGCCGCTCGCCGAGGCCGCGCAGTCGCGCACGGTGCTCGTCGCGGGCGCCGGCCCGGCCGGGCTCGAGGCCGCCCGGACGGCGGCGCTGCGCGGCCACAAGGTGATCGTCTGCGACGCCGCGGACGAGCCGGGCGGGATGCCGCGCCTCCACCGCCGTGCGCCGTTCCGGTACGAGATCGGCAACATCGGCGACTGGCTCTGGCAGGAGCTCGACCGCCTCGGGGTCGAGCGGCGGCTCGGAACGCGGGTCGACGCCGCGCTCGCGCGGGAAGTCGGCGCCGACGTCGTCATCGTCGCCACCGGCTCGCTCCCGCGCCGCGACGGCATCCAGCGGATGCGACAGGGACACCGCCCGGAGGGCCTGGCCCTTGACCACGTCGTCACCCCGCTCGAGGTGCTGAACGGCGAGGTCGGCATCCCGCGCCGCGCCCTGATCTTCGACGACCTCGGCAACTACCAGGCAATCGGCTCCGCGGACATCCTCCTCGAGGCCGGCACGGAGGTCGTCTTCGCGACGAGCCACTCGGCGCTCGCGCCGGACCTCTTCCGCTCGTTCCAGCGCGACGCCGTCGCCGACCGGCTCGGCTCATATCCGACCTTTCACCTCGAGACGCGCTCGTCGGTCGAGCGCATCACGGCGAGCACCGTCGTCCTCAAGAATCTCGACGGCGGCCTCGAGCACGAGGTCGAGGCGGATCTCGTCGTGCTCGTGACGGGCTTCGACTCGCAGATGTCGCTGGCGGACGAGCTCGGCGCCGCCGGGTTCGAGGTGCAGCTCGCGGGTGACGCCGTCGCGCCGCTGCTCATGCCGCACGCGATCGCCACCGGCCGCGAGGCCGGGCTGGCGGTCTGAGCTCACGAACTGGTTCGGGCCCGAATCCGGTTCGAGGGTCTTCGCCCCTAAGCAACCACCGTGTCGCCGACCGCGAGCTCGCCGTCGGCGAGGATGTCGGCACGCAGGCCGCCGCGGTGGACGAGCGCCTCGATCGGGATGCCCGTCAGCTGCTGGAGGTGGCTGCACGGCTCGGCGAGCCGCGCGCCGCGGCACTCGACCGTGCCGATCCAGAATGTCGTGCCGACGAGGTCGTTCAGACGGACCCCGCGCGTGACGAGGTTGCGTCGCGCGGCCCGCGCGTCGAGGCCGATCGCCTCGAGCACTTCGGCCTCGACGAGCGTGAGCGCCCTCCCGGAGGCGTCCGGCCAGTCGGAGAACGTGCCGGTGCCGAGGAAGTAGCGGTCGCCCTCGAGCCCTGCGCCCGCCACGACGCGCGCGCGAGCGATCGGGGCCGGCAGGACGCCGGCGGACGGCGCCACGAGAATCCGCTCGACGCGGCCGGTCATCCGCTTACGCGCCCTTCCACGTGCACGAGATCGTACGTCGCGACGACGCCGCCGGCGCTCCGCCATTCGCGGTCGTAGCGGCGTGCCACCTCGGCGAGCACGTCGAAGCGCCCGCGCCCCGCGGGGTTGTACGACGCACCGGTGCGCGCGATCTCGGCGAGGAGCTCGCGGCAGCTCGCGTAGCGGTACTCGACGAGCGCGTGCCCGGCGGTGACGTCCCGCATGCCGGCGTGCTCGAGCTCCCGCGCCCAATCCTCCGCGGAGCGGAGCGCGAAGACCCGGCCCGTGCGCGACTCGAGCCGGCGCTCCGCCTCGACCTGCTCGACGAGGGCGAACAGCTCGCGAAAGGTGCCGGGGCCGAAGGCCGTGTGGAGCATGTGGCCGCCCGGGCGCAGCGACCGCGCGAGCCGCGCCATCGTCGTCTGCGGGTGGGTGAACCACTGGATCGTCGAGCTCGAGACGATCGCGTCGAACGCTCCCTCCGGCCAAGGGTGCTGTTCGGCATCGCCGACGATCAGCTCGATCGTCGCTCGCCTACCGATGCGCCGCGCCGTTGCCGCGACCATCCGCTCCGCCAGGTCGATGCCGACGATTCGCGCCGCCGGGAAGCGGTCGGCGAGCCGCTCCGTGACGTACCCCGTGCCGCAGCCGAGCTCGAGAATCGCGGCCCCTGGGCCGACGAGCCCGGGGACTCGCTCGAGCAGCTCGTCCGCGAGCCGCTGCTGGGCGCGCGCATACCGGTCGTACGTCCCCGCATGGCGATTGAACCGCCTCGCGATCTGCGCCTTCTCCGGCTCGCTCACGCCGAGAGCCATTGGGCGATCAGCTCGGGCCGGGTCCACGGCAGCGCGTGGCCGGCGCCGTCGACGACCGTGAGCTCGGCGTCCGGGAGCGCGGCGGCGAGTCTGGAGACGGCGGCCGCAGGGCAGACGGCGTCGTCCGCTCCGTGGAGAAGAGACACCGGCACGGCGAGCTCGGCCGGCCGCGCCTCGAAGTCCGCGAGAAACGTGAGGCCCGCCTGGAGCGCCGTCAGCGGCTGGCGGCAGGGGCGCTGTGTGTCGGTCCAGGTGCGATCGAGGCCCTCCGCGCGCTCGGCGGGCGAGAACATGAGGCTGTCGAAGTCGGCCATCACGCGGTCGCGGTCCCGTGCGAGACCCTGGCTCATGCGACGTAGGACTCGGGCGTCCCAGCCTTCGGTGAAGCGTGGGCTCGCCGCCACCGCCGACACGCTCTGCACGGCTGCCGGTCGCCGCCACGCGAGCTCGAGCGCGACCATCGCGCCGAGCGACCAGCCGATCACGCGGGCTTCGCCTACCTCGTCGAGCGCCGAGGCGGCGACCTCGACGTGATCTTCCGGGAGCTCGCACGAGGAGAAGTCGCAGACGACGTGACGCCGATCCGGCAGGTCACGCACGAACCTCTGCCAGATCTCCGCGCCGACCGACCATCCGGAAAGCCAGAGGTCAGTCACGTTCGAGGCCGGCGAGCGCGTCGAGGACGTGAGTGACGTCGTCGTCGGTGTGGAGCGCGGAGAGCGAGAACCGCAGGCGCGCCGTCCGTGGCGGCACCGTCGGGGGCCGGATTGCGACCGCGAGGACGCCGGCCTCCTCGAGCCGGCGGGAGCGCGCGAGGGCCTCCTCGCTCTCGCCGACGACGGCCGGCACGATCTGCGTCGTCGAACCACGCGTGTCGACGCCCCGCCTGTTCAGCTCGGCGCGGAAGCGGCCTGCGAGGCGCTTCAGCTGGGTGCGGAGGTCGTCCGCCTCCTCGACCCGGGTCAGCGCCGCGTCGATCGCGTCGACAATCGCAGGCGGGAGGCCGGTCGTGAAGATGAAGCTCCGGTTCGCGTTCACGAGGAAGCGGATCCACGTGGCGTTCGCGGCGACGTAGGCGCCGTAGACGCCGAACGCCTTGCTGAAGGTGCCCAGGTGGATGTCGACACGGTCGGCGATCCCGAGCTCGTGGGCGTAGCCGCGCCCGCCGGGACCGAAGACGCCGTCGGCGTGCGCCTCGTCGACGAGGAGCGCGGCCCCATGGCGCTCCTTCAGCTCGACGATCTCCTCGAGCGGCGCGACGTCGCCGTCCATGCTGAACACGCTCTCGGTGACGATGAGCTTCCGCCGCACGCCGCTGCGGTCGGCGCGCGTGAGCATCTGCTCGAGCTGGTCGACGTCGAGGTGTCCGTACCGGTAGAGGTGCGCCCTGCTGAGCCGGCAGCCGTCGACGATGCTCGCGTGGTTCAGGCGATCGCTGAAGACGGCGTCGTCCGGCCCGACGAGCGCGGCGATCGTGCCCTGGTTGCCGAGGTACCCGCTGCCGAGCACGAGCGCCGCTTCGGTTCCCTGAAACGCCGCCAGGCGCTCCTCGAGCGCGGCCAGCTCGCGGTCGGTGCCGACGACGAGCCGTGACGCGGTCGCACCGGCCCCGCGCCCGGCCGCCCGCGCGACCGCCTCACGCACGGCGGGGTCGAACGCCAGCCCGAGGTAGTCGTTCGACGAGAGGTTCAGCAGGCGGTGGCCGTCGGGTGCGACGACCGAGGCTCCGTGTCGTTCGAACGGCCGGAGCGACCGCATCAGGCCCTGGTCGGTGCGGGCCTGAAGTTCGCGCGCGAGGAAGCTCTCCCAGTCGTCCGTTACAGCGCGCACTCTTCGATCTCGAACCCGAGGTCGGAGATCATCCGGTAGTCCGCCTCAGCTGCCTGCCCCGACGTCGTCAGGTAGTCCCCGATGAAGATCGAGTTGGCCGCATAGAGCGCCAGCGGCTGGAGCGCGCCCAGGTTCACCTCGCGGCCGCCGGCGACGCGGATCTCCTTCGTCGGGCAGACGAGGCGGAGCAGGGCGAGCACCTTCAGGCACCGCCGGGGATCGAGCTCGCGCGTCCCTTCCAGAGGCGTCCCGTCGATCGCGTTGAGGAAGTTCACCGGGATCGAGTCGGCATCGAGCTCGCGAAGCGCGAACGCGACGTCGACGAGCTGCTCGTCGCGCTCGCCCATACCTGCGATGAAGCCTGCGCACGGAGAGATCCCGGCGCTCTTCACGGCCTCGACGGTTGCGACGCGGTCGTCGTACGTGTGCGTCGTCGTGATGCGCGCGTGGTTGTCCCTGCTCGTGTTGAGGTTGTGGTTGTACCGGTCGACTCCGGCCTCCTTCAACGCCAGTGCATCGTCCTCAGAGAGGAGGCCGAGGCAGGCGCAGACCTTGAGCGGCAGCTCCTCCTTGATCTGCCGCACTGCGGCGGTCACCTCGCCGAGCTCCCGCGCGCTCGGGCGCCGCCCGCTCGCGACGATGCAGTACGTCCCCGCCTTCCGCGCCCACGCCTCGCGCGCACCCTCGAGCAGGGTCTCGCGCGACAGCAGCTGGTACTTCTCGATCGGGGCGGTCGAGACGATCGACTGGGAGCAGTAGCCGCAGTCCTCGGGGCAGATGCCGCTCTTCGCGTTGATGATCATGTTGAGCTTCACCTTCCGCCCGAAATGGGCGCGGCGCACGCGGAATGCGGCGTACAGGAGCGGCAGCAGCTGGTCGTCCTCGGCCGCGAGCACCGAGAGCGCCTCACCGCGGGTGAGCTCCTCGCCCGCGAGGGCTTTCGTGGCGAGGGCGTCGAAACGGCTTGCGGCGACAGGCTCGAGTGCGAGCTCAAGCATGGCAGACCTCCTTTGCTCGAAGAGCGGCGACGATGGGATCGAGATCGAGGTGGGTCTCCGCGAGCGACCGGAGCAGGCCGGGCTCCGGCGGGCCGTCGAGGAGCGGCGTCCAGCCGAGCACCCGGACGCCGGCGAACCGCTCGAGCAGTGCCGCGTTGTCGGGAGTGCTCGCGTCGCCCGCGCCGTTCAGGACGACGCCCACGACCTCCAGGCCGAGCGATCGGGCGGCACGGACCGAGAGAGCGGTGTGGTTGACGGTCCCGAGGCCCGCACGCGCGACCACGACGAGCGGCAGCTCGAGCTCGACTGCGAGGTCGGCGATCGTCCAGTCCTCGCCGACCGGGACGATGAGGCCGCCGGCGCCCTCGACGAGGAGGACGTCGTGCCGGTCGCCGAGCCTCCGCACCCGGGAGGCGACCTCGCCGAGGTCGAGCGACCGGCCGGCGGCGCGAGCCGCCACGAGCGGCGCGAGCGGTGCCGCGAAGGAGAACGGCGAGATCTCCCCGACCGGGTCATCGCTCTCCGTCCAGGTCGCGAGCAGCATCGCATCGCCCGACGGATCGGCGGCCGGCGCGCCACTCTGCACCGGCTTCGCGACACCGACGTCGAGCCCCCGGGCGCGCAGGGCGAGCGCGAGCGCCGCGGTGACGACGGTCTTGCCGACACCCGTGTCGGTGCCGGTGACGAACAGACCCCTCATGTGCCGGTCGCCTCGGCGATTGCACGATGGAGGATCGAGATCATCGTCTCGAGGTCGTCGGGCTCGGTCGCGAGCGGCGGCAGGAACGTCACGACGTCGCCGAGCGGGCGCGTGATCAGCCCCAGCTCCCGTGCGCGGCGGCAGACCCGCGCACCGGCCGCGGCCTCGAGCGGGAACGGCCGGGAGCTCGCCTTGTCCTCGACGAGCTCGACGCCGATCATCAAGCCGCGGCCACGGACGTCGCCGACATGCGGCAGCTGCGCGGTCGGAGCGAGGAGCGAGAACGCGAGCTCGCTCGTCCGGCGGACACGCGCGACGACGTCCTCCTGCTCGAAGAGGTCGAGGCTTGCGAGGGCGACGGCGCAGCCGAGCTGGTTGCCGGTGAACGAGTGACCGTGGTACAGCGCCTTCTGCTCGGCGAGGCCGCCGCGAAATGCGTCGTAGATCGCGTCCGTCATGAGCGTCGCCGCGACCGGCAGATAGCCGCCCGTGAGACCCTTGCCGACCGCCATCAGGTCGGGGCGGACGTCCTCGTGGTCGCAGGCGAACAGCTCGCCCGTCCGGCCGAAGCCGGTCGCGACCTCGTCGGCGAAGAGGAGCACGTCGTGCTCGCGGCAGAGCCGGGCAAGCTCCGCGAGGTAGCCGGCGGGCATCGTCACCATGCCCGCCGCGCCCTGAACGAGCGGCTCGACGACGACACAGGCGATCTCGTCGCCGTGCTCGTCAAGGAGCTCTCGTAGCGCTGCGAGCGACACCTCGACGCACTCGGCCGGCGTTCCCGGGAAGCGAAACGGGCTCGGATACGGCGCGCGCAGGCACGGGAAGAGCAACGGGCCGAACTTCGCGTGGAACAGATCGATTCCGCCGACGCTCATCGCCCCGATCGTGTCGCCGTGGTACCCGTTCTCGAAGGCCACGAAGCGGCGCTTCTCTGGCCGGCCGACGCGGCGCCAGTACGCGAACGCCGTCTTCAGCCCGATCTCGACGGCGGTCGCGCCGGAGTCCGAGAAGAAGACCTTCTCGAGCCCCGCCGGCGTCAGGCGGACGAGTCGCTCCGCGAGCTCGAGGGCCGGCACGCTCGCCATCCCGAGGAGGGTCGTGTGTGAGACGCGCTCGAGCTGGGCTGCGATCGCCGCATTCAGCTCCTCGCGGTTGTGGCCGTGGACGTTGAGCCAGAGCGAGGAGTTGCCGTCGTAGTACTCGACGCCGTCGACATCGACGAGCTTCACCCCCTCTGCGCGGGCGACGATCACCGGCTCGGAGGCCAGGTAGTCGTCCATCTGCGTGAACGGGTTCCAGAGGTAGCGCCGGTTCTTCTCCAGCAGCTCGGCGTACGAGAGCGTCGCGGTGGACTCGCGCGTGCTCGGCCCGCCGTTCACCGCCCCGATGTTACGCACTCATACCTCGGCGTGGATCCGTTGCTTCGACTGCTGGAGGCGGCCGCCTTCGCGGCCCGCCCTCAGAGCGAGGATCTCGGCGACGATCGAGATCGCCGTCTCCGGCTGGCTGTCGGCGCCGATGTCGAGCCCGCACGGGCCGGAGATGTCGTCGATCCTCGACGCCTCGACCCCCGCCTCGAGCAGCCGCTCGCGACGGCGTTCCTGGTTCCGTCGGGAGCCCAGGGCGCCGACGTAGAACGCCTCGGTGGCGAGCGCGGCCTGGAGCAGGGGGACGTCGAACTTCTCGTCGTGCGTGAGCACGACCACCGCGGTCCAGACGTCGGGTGCGACCTGCGCGACGGCCTCCTCCGGCCAGGCGACGATGAGCTCGTCCGCGCTCGGGATGCGCTCCGGCGTCGCGAAGCGTGGACGTGCGTCGGCGACGATCGCGCGCCAGCCGATGATGTGGGCCGCAGCGCACAGCGACTCGGCGAGGTCGACGGCGCCGTAGACGAGCAGCCGGGGCGGGGGGCCGTAGACCTCCGCGAGCACGCGTGAACCCTCGAGCTCGACGGAACGGTTCCGTCCGCCCGCGATCAGGGCGCCGGCCTCGGCGGCAAGCGAGGCCGGGGCGTCGCCGACCGTCTCGCCCGACTCGAGCACGAGGAGCTGCTTCCCGGCATCCTCGCCCTCGACCACGGTGAAGAGGACGCAGCGCTCGGTCTCGGCGAGCGCACGCCGGAAACGGTCGTAGACGGGCCCTCTCACTCGATTGCCTCGACGAACACGTCGATCTCGCCGCCGCACGGCAGCCCGACCGACCACGCCTCCTCGTCGGCGATGCCGTACGAGAGGAGCTTCGACTCGCCGGTGCGCAGCACCTCGATCGCCTGAGCGCACACGTCTGCCTCGACGCAGCCGCCCGAGACCGAACCCGCGATCTGGCCGTTCTCCGTGACTGCGAGCTTCGAGCCGACGGGGCGCGGCGCCGACTTGCGTGTTGCGACGACCGTCGCGACGGCGACCTTCTCCCCGGCCGCGCGCCACCGCTCGATGTCGCCGATGACGTCCTTCATGCTGCGTGCCTCCTCTCGATTCCCGCGAGCACGCGGGCGAGCTCTTCGATGTCAGAGAGATTCTGCCCGGACAGGAACCGGTCGACGTGGGGGAGAGCCGCGCGCATGCCGCCGGCGAGCGGCTGGTAGCTCGGGTCGCCCTTCAGCGGGTTCACCCAGATGAGGGCATACGCGGTGCGCGCCAGGCGCGCCATCTCGCGGGCGACGAGGTCGAAGTCCTCGCGCTCCCAGCCGTCGGAGACGATCACGACGACGGCGCCGCGGGTGACCCCGCGCCGACCCCATTCCGCGTTGAACTGCGCGAGCGACGCACCGATGCGCGTGCCGCCGCCCCAATCGAGGACATGGCCGACGGCGCGCGAGACCGCGCGGTCGGCGTCGCGGTCGACGAGGTCGGGAGTGACGCGTGTGAGCCGCGTCCCGAACGCGAATGCCTCTGCGCGCCCGGCGGCGACCGCCGCATGGGCGAACAGGAGGAGCGCGCGGGCGTACGGCTCCATCGAGCGGGAGACGTCACAGAGCAGGACGAGCCTGCGCTGGACCCGCTTGCGCCCACGGAACGGGCGCACGATCGGCTCGCCGCCCGTGCCGAGCGATGCGCGGACGAGCTGTCTCACGTCGAGCACGTCGCCACGGCGGTCCGGGCGCAGCCGGTGCGTCGCGCGTGACGGTCTCGCCGCCCCGAGCTCGAGGATCGCGTCCCGGACCTGTGCGAGCTCGTCGGGCGAGAGCTTTGCGAAGTCGGTGCCGTGGAGCTTCTCGGTGGCGTTCCAGCCCGGCTCCCCCCGTTCGCCGTCCGGGGCTCCCTCGTCGCCCTGCGTCGTCTCGGGTGCGAGGGCGAGCTGCGGGCCGTTCTGCTTCGCCACGCCCTTCGGGCGCGCCGGTGCGCGCTCGAACCACGTCGCGAAGGCGCGGTCGAACGTCTCGAAGTCGGTGTGCCGGGAGACGAGCGTCTGGCGGAGCGCCCAGTAGACGTCGTCGCGCGAGGTGAGGTCGATGCGGTCGAGCGCGGTGACGGCGTCGCCGACGCGACCCGGCCCGACCTCGAGCCCGGCCTCGCGCAGCACGCGGCCGAACGCGACGACGTGCCGGAGGACGGCGTCGCCCGACAGCTTTACCCTCGCGCGTCCGCGACGAGCTCCGCGAGCGTCTCGTCGCGGACGCGCTCGAAGTCGTCGTGATTCTTGAGCACCGAGCCGAGCGTCGCGGCGACGACCTCGGCGTCGAGCTCGGCGCGGCCGAGCGCGACGAGCGCGCGCGTCCAGTCGATCGTCTCGGCGACGCCGGGCGGCTTCACGAGCTCCATCCCGCGGAGCCCGGCCGCGAACGCCGCCGCCTGCGCCGCGAGCCGATCGGGCGCGTCGGGGACGCGGAGCTTCACGATCGCGATCTCACGCTCGAGCGAGGGGTGACCGATCCAGTGGTAGAGGCAGCGGCGCCGGAGCGCGTCGTGGAGCTCGCGCGTCCGGTTCGAGGTGAGGATGACGAGCGGCTTCCGCCGTGCCGAGATCGTCCCGAGCTCGGGGATCGTGATCTGGAAGTCCGAGAGCACCTCGAGGAGGAACGCCTCGAACTCGTCGTCCGCGCGGTCGATCTCGTCGATGAGCAGCACGACCGGGTCGTCGGTGTCGATCGCCTCGAGGAGCGGACGCCGGATGAGGAACTCCGGGCCGTACAGCTCGCGCTCGTCCACGGTGCCCTCCTGGGCGGCGCGGATGTGGAGGAGCTGCCGTGCGTAGTTCCACTCGTAGAGGGCGTGCTGGACGTCGAGGCCCTCGTAGCACTGCAGGCGGATCAGGCGCGCGCCGCGGAGGATGGCGAGCGTCTTCGCGGCCTCGGTCTTGCCGACGCCCGCCTCTCCCTCGAGCAGG
>Ga0070667_100002782_pt1 | contig 15106 bp, 12 predicted proteins | sample KBSS33metaG_FD_64659 | JGI IMG/M metagenome (GOLD analysis project Ga0070667, IMG submission 64659) | Switchgrass rhizosphere microbial communities from Kellogg Biological Station, Michigan, USA - KBS S3-3 metaG | ecosystem: Host-associated > Plants > Roots > Rhizosphere > Soil ... | reverse complement strand
ATGCACCGTGGTTCCCGGCACCTGCGCGCACAGGGCCTCGATCTGCGCCGCGTCCATGCGCGCCGCCTTGCCGGTGCGCACCAGGTGCGGCCGGCAGCCGGCCGCGACGCCGGCCTGCAGGTCGCGCAGCGAGTCGCCGACCACCGGCACGTCCTGCAGCGCCACGCCGAAGCGTTCGCCGATCTGCTCGAACAGGCCCGGCAGGGGCTTGCGGCAGAGGCACGACTCCTCGGGCGCGTGCGGGCAGAAGAACACCGCGTCGATGCGCCCGCCCTGCTTCGCGAGCAGCTGGTTCATCTTGGTGTGCATCGCGTTCAGCGTGGCCATGTCGAAGGTGCCGCGGCCCAGGCCCGACTGGTTGGTCGCGACCACGGTGTGCCAGCCGGCGTGGTTGAGCCGCGCGATCGCCTCGAGTGCGCCGGGGATCGGCACCCACTCGTCCGGCGTCTTCACGAAATCATCGCGGTCCTCGTTGATCGTGCCGTCGCGGTCGAGGATGATGAGTTTCATCGAGGTCATCGGCTCAGCTCGCGAGTTTGGAAAGATCGGCGACGCGGTTCATCGCGGCGTGCAGGGTCGCGAGCAGGCCGAGGCGGTTGTTGCGCAGCGCGACATCGTCGGCGTTGACCATCACGCCGTCGAAGAACGCGTCGACGGGCGTGCGCAGCGCGGCCAGCGCGTGCAGCGAGCCGGCGTAGTCGCCGCGCTCGAACGCGGCGTCGGCGCGCGGCGTGGCGAGCGCAAGCGCGTCGTTCAGCGCGGCTTCGGCGGGTTCCTTCAACAGGCCCTTGTCGACACGTGCATCCACGGCCCCGTCGACCTTCTTCAGGATGTTGCCCACGCGCTTGTTCGCCGCGGCCAGCGCCGCCGCCTCGGGCAGCGCCGCGAACGCACGCACCGCCGCCAGGCGCACGGCCACATCGGCGAGCCGGGCCGGCCGCAGCGACAGCACCGCGTCGATCTCCTGCGCGCTGTAGCCCTGCTCGCGCAGGCTGCCGGCGAGGCGCTCGTAGACGAAGTCGGCCAGCTGCGTGCTCGCGCGTGGCTCGGTCAGCAGCGGGCCCATCGCGACGGCGGCGATGCCGACGAGTTCGTCGAGCCGCAACGGCAGATCGCGCTCGACCAGCATCCGGATCACACCGAGCGCATGGCGGCGCAGCGCGAACGGATCCTTGTCGCCGGTGGGCAGCTGGCCGATGCCGAACAGGCCGACCAGCGTCTCGAGCTTGTCGGCCAGCGCGACCGCCAGACCGACCTCGTTGCGCGGCAGCGCGTCGCCGGCGAAGCGCGGCTTGTAGTGGTCCTCGATCGCGATCGCGACGGCCTCGCTCTCGCCGTCGTGGCGCGCGTAGTAGCCGCCCATCGTGCCCTGCAGCTCGGGGAACTCGCCGACCATGTCGGTGACGAGATCGGCCTTCGCGAGCAGCGCGGCGCGATCGGCCTGGGCGGCGAGCTCGGGCCCGCCCAGGCGCGCGCCGATCGCCCTGGCGATCGCGCGTACGCGCGCCGTCCGTTCGCCCTGGGTGCCGAGCTTGCCGTGGTAGACGACCTTGTCGAGGCCGGCGACGCGCGACTCGAGGGTGCGCTTGCGGTCCTGGTCGAAGAAGAACTTCGCATCCGCCAGGCGCGGCCGCACGACGCGCTCGTTGCCTTCGATCACGCGGTTCGCATCGAGCGGGCGGATATTGCTGACGATCAGGAAGCGGTTCGTGAGGCGCCCCGCCGCGTCGAGCAGCGGGAAGTACCTCTGGTTCGCCTTCATCGTCAGGATCAGGCATTCGGGCGGCACCGCGAGGAACGCTTCCTCGAAGCGGCAGACCAGCACGTTCGGCCGCTCGACCAGCGCGGTGACCTCGTCGAGCAGCGCCGCGTCGTCGATCGGCGTCAGGCCCTGCGTTGCCGCAGCCGCCTGCAGTTGGCGCGTGATCTCGGCGCGGCGCGCGTCGAAGCCGGCGATCACCGCGCCCTGCGATTCGAGCAGCTCGGCATAGTCGTCGGCGCGCGGCAGTTCGATCGGGTCGTGCGCGGCCTCGAAGCGGTGGCCGTGCGTCGTGCGGCCGGCGGCGAGGCCGAGCGCCGTCACCGGCACGATCGCGTCGCCATGCAGCGCGACGAGGCCGTGGGCCGGGCGCACGAAGCTGACGCTGCTCCAACCATCGGCGAGCTGATACTGCATGACCTTCGGTATCGGCAGCGCCACCAGCGTCTCGACGAGCGCCGTCTGCAAGCCCTGGGTGATCGTCGCGCCGGCGATCTCACGCGTGAGGAACAGCGCTTCTGCCTTCCCATCCACCCGACGCTCCAGCTGCGAGACGGCCGATGCGCCCAGGCCCATGCTGGAGAGCTTCTTCAATAGCGCCGGAGTGGCGTCGCCGTTGGCGTCCAATCCGACACTGACAGGCATCAACTTGTCCGACGCAGAGCGGTCAGCGGCTTGCGCCAGCACATTCGGTATGAACACTGCCAGCCGCCTCGGGCTGGCAAAGCCGAGAGTCTTCGTGATCTCGCCAGGCGTGACCAGCTGAAATTTGCGCAGGCCGTTGAAGACGCCGTCCTTGAAGGCCTCACCCAACTTCTTCAGCGCCTTCGGCGGCAGTTCCTCGACGAACAGTTCGACGAGCAGATTCTTCGTGGTCGACATCAGGCCGCCTTCTTTGCCATCGAGGCCGCGACTTCGTCGGCCCAGGCCTTCGGCGCCATCGGGAACCCGAGCCGCGCGCGGCTGTCGAGATAGCTCTGCGCGACCGCGCGGGCGAGGTTGCGGATGCGGCCGATGTAGGCCGCGCGCTCGGTCACGCTGATCGCGCCACGTGCATCCAGCAGGTTGAAACTGTGGCCGGCCTTGAGCAGCTGTTCGTAGGCCGGCAGCGCGAGCCGCTGTTCCATCAAATACTTCGACTGCTTCTCGTGCGCGGCGAACGCGGTGAGCAGGAACCCGACGTCGCTGTGCTCGAAGTTGTAGGTGCTCTGCTCCACCTCGTTCTGCTTGTAGACGTCGCCGTAGGTGAGGCCTTCCGTCCACGTCAGGTTGTAGACGTTGTCGACGCCCTGCAGGTACATCGCCAGGCGCTCCAGCCCGTAGGTGATCTCGCCGGTGATCGGCTTGCAGTCGATGCCGCCGACCTGCTGGAAATAGGTGAACTGCGTCACCTCCATGCCGTTGAGCCAGACCTCCCAGCCCAGGCCCCAGCAGCCGAGCGTCGGATTCTCCCAGTCGTCCTCGACGAAGCGGATGTCGTTGGTCTTCAGGTCGAAGCCCAGCGCTTCGAGCGAGCCGAGGTAGAACTCGAGGATCTTCGCCGGCGCGGGCTTGAGCACGACCTGGTACTGGTAATAGTGCTGAAGCCGGTTCGGGTTCTCGCCGTAGCGGCCGTCCTTGGGCCTGCGGCTGGGCTGCACGTACGCGGCCTTCCACGGCTCGGGGCCGATCGCCCGCAGAAAGGTCGCGGTGTGGCTGGTGCCGGCGCCGACTTCCATGTCGTAGGGCTGCAGCAGTGCGCAGCCTTGCGCGCCCCAGTAGTCCTGCAACTTGAGAATGATCTGCTGGAAGGTGAGCATCGGCGCTGGGGCTGCTTAAACGCTCGATTCTAGAGGGCCGACGCCGTGGCGGCGCTCGCGCGCCGGGCGCCGAGTGCGCGCCAAGCGACGATCGCCGCGCCGAGCCCCCACAGCGGCCACAGCCCGAAGTGCGCGGCCCACCACGCGAACGGCGTCAGGCCGGTGCGGCCCTGCACCTGGGCGTCGAGCACGCCCTGCGTGAAGCGCGGCATGGCCGCGCTGACGCGCCCGGTGTGGTCGATCACCGCGGTCGCGCCGGTGTTGGTGGCGCGCAGCATCGGGCGCTGGAATTCGAGCGTGCGCATGCGCGAGATCTCCAGGTGCTGCGCGATCGCGCTCGTGTCGCCGAACCAGCCGATGTTGCTGATGTTGGCGAACATCGTCGGCGCCTGGGCTTCATCGACGAAGCGCGCCGCGAGCTCCTCGCCGAACAGGTCCTCGTAGCAGATGTTCGCGCCGATGCGTTCACCGCGGAACGCGAAGCTCGGCGGCCCGACCGGCCCGCGATTGAAGTCGCCGAGCGGGATGTTCATCATCTCGGTGAACCAATGGAAGCCCGTCGGGACGAATTCGCCGAAGGGCACAAGGTGGTGCTTGTCGTAGCGGTAGAAGCCACCGGGCAGCGTGGCGGTCGCGGCCGAGATGCCGGCAGCCGAGTTGGTGTAGCCGACGCGCTCGTCGCCCAGCGGCAGACCGAGCAGCACGGCCTGCGCACCGCGCTGGAAGTGGTCCGTGATCGCTTCCCAGTAGCCTGGGTCGAGCTGGTCGGGCAGCAACGGGATCACGGTCTCGGGCGCAACCACGAGCGCGCCGCGCGCGGCCAGCAGTTGTTCGAGCGTCCATTCGAGCGAGCGCGGCATCAGCTCGACCGCGAACTTCTCGTCCTGGGCGACATTGCCCTGCAGCAGCGTGACCGTCAGGCTGCCGCTCGGCCGCGAGAACTGCGCCGGACCGAGCAGCGCCGCCGCGCCGAGCACGGCGGCCGCCACGGCCAGCGGCAGGACCCGCTCGCGCCACGCGCCGGCCCAGCCCAGCACCACCCACGCCGCCAGCGCCGCGACCACGAAGCCGATGCCGTAGACGCCGATCCACGGCGCCAATACCGCCAGCGGGCCGTCGACCTGCGCGTAGCCGCTCGCGATCCACGGGAAGCCGGTGAAGATCACGCCGCGTGCCAGTTCGGCCAGCAGCCACAGCGCGCCGAACAGCAGCGCGTCGGTCCCGGCCGCGCCGCTTCGATAGCGTGCGAACGCGGCCAGCGCCGCCGCGAAGTACAGCGACAGGAACGCGCTGAGCAGCGTGATCGCGAGCACCGCCAGCCACGCCGGCAGGCCGCCGTAGGTGTGCAGGCTGACGAACAGCCACCAGGTGCCGGCGCCCAGCCAGGCGGTGCCGAACACCAGGCCCAACGCGGCGGCGCGCCGTGGCGTGCTCGCTGCCGCCAGCCATGCGAGCGCCGCGACCACGGCCAGCGGCAGCGGCCAGGCCCAGGTATGGACGAACGCCAGGCTGTGGACGACGCCCAGCGCCGCGGCGAGCAGCAGGCCCGGCAGCAACGGCAGCCATGACGCCCGCGTCAAGCGCCGTCCGCCCCGGGCTCGGCCTCGGGCGCGCGCGTGACCTTGAACCAGCGCACCGCGCCGCCGCGCGTCAGCATCACCGAGAACACCAGGTCGCCGACGGTGACCGATTCACCCCGCCGCGGCACGCGGCCGAGCTCGTGCGCGACCAGCCCGCCGATGCTGTCGAACTCGTCGTTGGGCAGCAGCGTGCCGAAGGCCTCGTTGACGTTGACGATGTCGACGTCGCCGGCGACGCGCTGGCTGCCGTCGGCCAGCGTGTAGATGCCGGACTCCCCGTCCTTGTCGTCGAACTCGTCCTCGATCTCGCCGACGATCTCCTCCAGCACGTCCTCGATCGTGATCAAGCCGGCGGTGCTGCCGAACTCGTCGATCACGATCGCCAGGTGGTTGCGGTTCGAGCGGAAGTCGCGCAGCAGCTCGTTCAGCCCCTTCGACTCGGGCACGAACACCGCCGGGCGCAGCAGCGTGCGCAGGTTCAGGTCGGGCGAGCGCTGCAGCTTGAGCAGGTCCTTGGCCATCAGGATGCCGATGACGTTCTCGCGCCGGCCCTCGTAGACCGGGAAGCGGGAATGGCCGGTGTCGATCACGCCGTGCAGCAGCTCGTCGTAGTCGGCAGCGATGTCGAGCTGGTCCATCCGGCCGGCCGGCACCATCACGTCGCCGGCGGTCATGTCGGCCATGCGGATCACGCCTTCGAGCATCATGCGCGACTCGGGTGCGATGAGCGACTTGTGCTCGGCGTCGGCGAGCGACTCGATGAGCTGGTCGCGCGACTCGGGGCCTGGCGCGACGAGCTCGATCAGCTTCTGGAACAGCGTGCGCCGCGCCGCGGCGGGCGCGGCATTCTTGTCGCCCCAGCGGGAGGGGCGACCGGACGGAGGCTCGGACATCGCGCGGCAGGCGTGGAGTTCAGACCGGGCTAGCTTAACTGAAGCCCGGGCGCGCGCGCCGTACGGCCAACGGCGGCTTGACACATCTGCTACCTTGAATGAGAGTCGCAGACCACCATCTGCGGTGACCCGAGCGCGCCCACCCATCCAAGCTCCCAAGGATTGATTCCCATGGCACTGATCCCCGCAACCATCCTCACCGGCTTCCTCGGCTCGGGCAAGACCACGCTGCTCAAGCGCGTCCTGACGGAGGCCCACGGGCAGAAGATCGCCGTGATCGAGAACGAGTTCGGCGACGAGAACATCGACAACGAGATCCTGGTGCAGGACAGCAAGGAGCAGATCATCCAGCTCAACAATGGGTGCGTCTGCTGCTCGATCCGCGAAGACCTGCGCACCACGCTGAGCGATCTGGCCGAGAAGAAGCGCAAGGGCGAGCTCGACTTCGACCGCGTCGTGATCGAAACCACCGGCCTGGCCGACCCCGGCCCGGTCGCGCAGACCTTCTTCATGGACGACGAGATCGCCGAGAGCTACCTGCTCGACTCGATCCTGACGCTGGTCGACGCGAAGCACGGCGACCAGCAGCTTGACGACCGCCAGGAGGCGCGCCGCCAGGTCGGCTTCGCCGACCAGATCTTCATCAGCAAGACCGACCTGGTCGATGGCGCGACGGTCGAGGCGCTGATCCACCGCATCAAGCACATGAACCCGCGTGCGCCACAGACCAAGGTCAACTTCGGCGAGGTGCCGCTCTCGGACGTGTTCGACCTGCGCGGCTTCAACCTGAACGCCAAGCTCGACATCGACCCGGAGTTCCTGAACGCCGAGGCGCATGACCATGATCACCACGACCATGATCACGAACACGGCGAGCACTGCGATCATCCGCACCACCACGCGCATGACGACGATGTGAAGTCCTTCGTGTTCCGCGCCGACAAGGCCTTCAACCCGGCGAAGCTGGAAGACTTCCTGGGCGCGATCGTGCAGGTCTACGGCCCGAAGATGCTGCGCTACAAGGGCGTGCTGCACATGAAGGGCAGCGACCGCAAGGTGATCTTCCAGGGCGTGCACCAGCTGATGGGCAGCGACCTGGGCCCGAAGTGGGCGCCGGGCGAGAAGAAGACCAGCAAGATGGTGTTCATCGGCCTCGATCTGCCGCGCGAAATCTTCCTGCAGGGCCTCGAAGGCTGCCTCGTCTGAGGCGTGCGACACGACCGGATGCGCGGCATGAATTCCACACGGCGAGCCACGGTGCAAGCTGGCTACAATCCGCGGCGGCCGAAGACCCGCCCCTGTGCACAGGGTATAACCGCCGTCGCGAGGAGAACGCTGTGAGCAAGACCCCGGCCCCGAAAGCACCCCCCAAGAAGACCGCCGCCGGCAAGGCCGCCAACGCTGCATCGGCTTCGAGCAAGGGCGCCAAGGCCGGCGCGAAGGCCCCGGCGAAGTCCGGCGCAAAGGCCGCGCCCGCGACCCCCAAGACAGCCAAGCCCGCGGCGCCCGCGGCGAAGAAGACCGTGGCCCTCCCGAAGAAGGCGGAACCCGCGCCGATGGCCGCGCCCAAGCAGGTCGTGGCCGCGAAGCCGGCGCCGATCAAACCCGCCCCGCCGCCGGTCGTCGCGCTGGTGGGCGGCCTGGCACCGATGACGCCGCGCAAGTCCGGCCGCGGCGCTTCCAAGTACCCCGCACCGGCGGTTCAGGCCCCGTTGCCCCCGCCGACCTCCCGATTCGCCGACCGGTTTGCACCGCCGCGGCCTCCGACCCGACAGATGAACAACCTCGAACTCGACACCCCGCGTGAGAAGCAGAAATTCGATCCCAAGCTCGCCAACGCCTGGAAGTCCAAGTCCGGCCGCGAGTTGAGCGAAGCCGAAATCCTGGCGATGCCGGAATCGGAGTACATGAACGACAAGCAGCTCGAGTTCTTCCGCGTCAAGTTGCAGACGCTGAAGGACGACCTGCTCAGCAACGCCGGCGAGACCACCGAGCACCTGCGCGAGGACACCTCGATCGTGCCCGACCCGGCCGACCGCGCGACCATCGAGGAAGAGCATGCGCTGGAACTGCGCACCCGCGACCGGGAACGCAAGTTGCTCAAGAAGATCTCGCAATCGCTGCAGCGCATCGACGCGGGCGACTATGGCTTCTGTGACGAAACCGGCGAACCCATCGGCCTGGGCCGCCTGATCGCCCGTCCCACCGCTACACTGTCCCTCGAAGCCCAGCAGCGGCGCGAACTCAAGCAGAAGATGTTCGGCGATTGAGCCCCTTTCGGCCTGCGGCGCGGGCCGGACCTTGTGAATCCCAGCCCAGGAGCCCGCGGCCCCGCGACATGTCGGAACCGAAAGACACGACAAGCTTCTTCCGCAAGGTCGTCAAGTTCGTCGCCAACCCGACCACGGAGTGGGCCGAACTCGGCGCGCCCGCCGAGGAAGCACGCGAGACCGAGTTCGCCAAGGGCGAACTGAAGGCGATGATCGAGCGCAAGCGGCGCAACGATTTCGTGCGCAAGCGCGAGTTCGACATGCTGCGCAAGGTGCGCCGCGAGGGCCTGACCAGCGAGCAGCTCGCCGCACTCGGCGGTTCGTCGCGCATCGACGACTCCGAAGCCAAGATGGTCGAGAGCGGTGCCAAGGCCGAGATCGGCGTCAAGGCCAAGATCGACGAGATCGAGCAGCAGATGGTGGGCGATGCGCCGTACGCGCAGCACAGCGGCACGCGCCGCACGCCCGAGTTCTACAACGCGCCGACGGTTCCGGCCGCGATGGATGCACGCTCGGTGCGCCCGTCCTCGCGCAGCCATTTCGACGGCGCGCAGGTCGACGACGTGATGGCCGAGCGCGCGACGCCGATGGCGGTCTCGCCGGTCGTGATGGGCGCCGGCGTCTCGCCGCTGTCGCCGGTCAAATCCGAGGCCGACCCGGTGCATGCGGCGGGCCACGCGCTGACCGAGATCGCGCACGACCCCGAGCTCGACGAGGCCGTGATCGCATTCGCGAACGCCGACTTCGAGCAATGCGAGCAGGCCCTGCTGGCGCTGACCGGCCCCGGCGGCGCGCGCTCGCAGCATGCAGACACCTGGCTGGTGCTGTTCGACCTGTACCGCGCGATCGGCCAGCAGCACAAATTCGAGAGCCTCGCGCTCGACTACGCGCAGCAGTTCGGCTGGTCGGCGCCGCAGTGGTTCTCGCTGCCCAAGCTCGTCGCCGAAGCTGCCAGCGGGGATCGGCCACGCCGCCCGCACATCGAGGGCCAGGTCGGCTGGGTCAGCCCGGATCACGTCGATGCCGACGCGGTCGCCAAGCTCGCCTCGGTCTCGCTGCAGATGCCGCTGCCCTGGGTGTTCGACTGGAGCGCGCTGCGCAGCATCGACGCCGAGGCCTGCGCGCGCCTGTCGGAGTTGTTCCGCAACTGGATCGGCCAGGACCTGGACATGCGCTGGCTCGGCGGCGAACGCCTGTTCACGGTGCTGGCCGAATCGGCCCCGACCGGCGTGCGCGACGCCGACCCGGCGTACTGGCAGGTGCGGCTCGACGCGCTGCGCATGACGAACCGCCCCGACCAGTTCGACGAGACCGCGATCGACTACTGCGTGACCTACGAAGTGTCGCCGCCTTCGTGGGAAGCGGCGCAGTGCGAGGTGCGCATCAGCGGCACCGGCGCGACGACCTCGTCACCGCCGCTGTCGATCGTCAGCGATGTCGCGACCACCTTCGTCGAGTCGGTGTTCCCCGACGACGCCGGCCTGGTGCAGGTCGGCACGGTCGAGCTCTCGGGCCAGCTCGTCGGCGACATCGGACCGACCCTGAAGAAGATGGACGCCGAACTCGGCCAGGCGACCATCGTCAACGTCTCGTGCGCGCGGCTGATCCGCGTCGACTTCATCGCCGCCGGTGACCTGCTGAACTGGGTGCTGGCGCGGCGCGGCGAGAACCGCAGCGTGCGCTTCGTCGAGGCGCACCGGATGGTGGCGCTGTTCTTCGGCGCGATGGGCATCAACGAGCACGCCAAGGTGAAGGTCCGCATCGTCTGACCGCGGATCTCTTTCTGACCGCCGCGCTTGAAACAGCCCGGCTCGCATCTATCTTCTACCGATGGAAAACTATCACGGCACGACCATCCTGAGCGTGCGCCGCGGCAACGTGGTCGCGCTCGGCGGCGACGGCCAGGTCACGCTGGGCACGATCGTCGTCAAGTCGACGGCGCGCAAGGTGCGCAAGCTCTACCGCGACCAGGTGCTCGCCGGCTTCGCCGGCGCCACCGCCGATGCGTTCACGCTGTTCGAGCGCTTCGAGGCCAAGCTCGAGAAGCACCAGGGCCACCTGGTGCGCGCCGCGATCGAGCTGACGAAAGACTGGCGCACCGACCGCGTGCTGCGCCGCCTGGAAGCGATGCTCGCGGTGGCCGATCGCGAGGCCTCGCTGATCATCACCGGCAACGGCGACGTGCTCGAACCCGAGCACGGCATCGTCTCGATCGGCTCGGGTGGCGCCTATGCGCACGCGAGCGCACGGGCCCTGCTCGCGAACACCGAGCTCGCGCCGCAGGACGTGGTCAAGAAGTCGCTCGCGATCGCCGGCGAGCTGTGCATCTACACGAACCAGAACCACATCATCGAGACGCTGGAATGAAGGCATGACGGCCCCTCGCCCGACGAGTACGTCGGTCGATCCCCCGAGGGGATTGCGGGCCCGCTTGGGAGCGGCCCGGCGCTGGGCCCGCTGGTTGATCCGTCGTTTCACGAAGCCACTATGAAATCCAGCATGACCCCGCAGGAGATCGTCTCCGAGCTCGACCGCCACATCGTCGGCCAGTCCGGCGCCAAGCGCGCCGTCGCGATCGCGCTGCGCAACCGCTGGCGGCGCCAGCAGGTGGCCGAGCCGATGCGCGCCGAGATCACACCGAAGAACATCCTGATGATCGGGCCGACCGGTGTCGGCAAGACCGAGATCGCGCGGCGCCTGGCCAAGCTCGCCGACGCGCCCTTCATCAAGGTCGAGGCGACCAAGTTCACCGAGGTCGGCTACGTCGGCAAGGACGTCGACTCGATCGTGCGCGACCTGGTCGACATGAGCGTCAAGCAGGAGCGCGAGAGCGCGATGCGCCGGCACCGCAGCCGCGCCGAGGATGCCGCCGAGGACCGCGTGCTCGACATCCTGGTGCCACCTGCGCGCAGTTCGAGCAACGAATTCGGCCTCGCACCGAGCGCGCCCCGGCCGATCGAGGACAACACCGCGCGCCAGGTGATGCGCAAGCGCTTGCGCGAGGGCGCGCTGGCCGACAAGGAAATCGAGATCGAGGTCGCCGACCCGAAGGCCTCGCTCGAGATCATGGGCCCGCCCGGCATGGAAGAGATGACCGAGCAGCTCAAGGGCCTGTTCGCAAACGCCGGTGGCGCGAAGAAGAAGGTGCGCAAGCTGCGCATAGTCGACGCGCACAAGCTGCTGATCGACGAAGAGGCCGCCAAGCTGGTCAACGACGACGAGGTCAAGGCCGCGGCGCTGGCCAATGCCGAGCAGAACGGCATCGTCTTCATCGACGAGATCGACAAGGTGGCGTCGCGCAGCGAGACGAGCGGTGCCGACGTCTCGCGCCAGGGCGTGCAGCGCGACCTGCTGCCGCTGGTCGAGGGCACGACCGTGAACACCAAGTACGGCATGGTCAAGACCGACCACATGCTGTTCATCGCGTCGGGCGCGTTCCACCTCGCCAAGCCGAGCGACCTGATCCCGGAGCTGCAGGGGCGCTTCCCGATCCGCGTCGAGCTCGGCTCGCTCAGCGTCGACGACTTCGAGGCGATCCTGACGCAGACGCATGCGAGCCTGGTCAAGCAGTACACCCTGCTGCTCGCGACCGAGGGCGTGACGCTGGAGCTGCAGCCCGAGGCGATCCGGCGCATCGCGCAGATCGCGTTCGACGTCAACGAGCGCACCGAGAACATCGGCGCGCGGAGGCTTTCGACGGTGATGGAGAGGCTGCTCGACGAGATCAGCTTCGACGCGCCGAACCGCGGCGGCCAGACCGTGCGCGTCGACGCCGCCGAGGTCAACGCGAAGCTCGCCGAACTGGCGAAGAACGACGACCTGTCGCGCTACATCCTCTGAGCGGAACACCGCGCGGCGCTTGATGCGCGTCAATCGGCCCGGCGTCGGGCCTGCTACGGTGGTGGCCATGCTGCGCACCGGCTTCTTTCGACTCGGCCTGCCGGACCCGGAGGGGCTGGACCGCCACGACGATCGCTCCCGCGCGCTGCAGCGGCGCTGGGATTGGGCGGTGCTGCCTGCGCTGCTGGGCAGCATCCCGGCGTTCTACCTCGATCTGCTCGAGCCCGGGCGCAGTGCGCTCGCCACGCTGCTCTACCTGATCGCGGCCGCAGTGCTCGCGACCGCTCTGTGGCACGAAGCACGGCATCGACCGGCGCGGTCGAGCCTCTCCCGCGAGAATGCTTTCGACCTCGTGCTGACGCTCAGCCTGCTGCTGGCCGCGACGCTGCCGGCGAGCGCGTCGTCCGGCCTCGCACTGGCGCTGCGCCTGGGCGCGGCCGGCCTGACGTTGCTGCGCCTGCTGCGGGCGCTGCAGCCGGCGCTGCGCCGCGGCAGCCTGGCGTGGCTGCTGCTGCTCGCGCTGGCCGTGCTCGGCGCGTGCGGTGCCGGATTCTGGTGGCTGGAGCCGCACGCGCATTCGCTCGGCGACGGCTTGTGGCTGGCGTTCACGACCGCCGCGACCGTGGGCTACGGCGACATCGTGCCCACCACGCCGGCATCGAAGATCTTTGCCGTGTTCGTCGTGCTGCTGGGCTTCGCGGTGCTGTCGCTGGTGACGGCGGCGATCGCGGCGATGTGGGTCGAGTCGAGCGAACGGCGGATCGAGCACGAGATCCTGCACGACCTGCACCGCGAGGTGAAGGCGCTGCGGGGCGACATCGCCGCGCTGCAACGCGAGCGTTCCACGCAAGACCGCGTCGGCGGCACCAACGCCACCTGACTCGCGCGCACCGAGCGCGTTGCCCTACAGCGCCAGCCGGTGCGACTGCAGTTGCAGCAGGCCCTCGAAGATCAGCGTGTCGACGGTCTCGAACGGCAGGTCGGTGATCGGCGCGAGCTTGACCGCCGCGCCGCCGGTCATGATCAACACCGGCTTTTCGCCGGTGCGCGCCAGCAGCTTGCGGTGCATGCGCTCGACCGCGCCGGCGATCGCGTCGGAGCCGCCGCTCATCAGCGCGTCGCTGGTGTTGGTCGGGAATTCGACCGACTCGCCGGTGGGCGCCTTCAGGCCGGCCGTGCCCATCTCGAGCGCGCGCAGCATCAGACCGAAGCCGGGCAGGATCAGCCCGCCCAGAAAGCGCCCGCTCGCATCGAGCGCATCGACCGTGACCGCGGTGCCCACCATCACCACCAGCGCCGGCCGCGCCGGCCCCTGCGCGAGCACGCGGTGGCGCGCGCCGATCAGCGCGACCCAGCGGTCCACGCCGAGCCGGCTCGGGTGGTCGTAGCTGTTGGTCACGCCGCAGGCCGAGGCGCTGGAGACGACCCAGCGCGGCTCGACATCCCAGAGCTCGAGCTGCTCCTCGACGCGGCGCTTCACACCCTCGCCGGCCACCACGCAGCCCAGCATGCTGCCGGGCGCCGGCAGCGTGCGCCACTCGTTGTCGGCGAGGCTGTCGATGGTCTCGAGGAAGACTGCGCCATGCTGCAGCAGGCGCGCATTCGGCGCGGGCGAACTGTATTGCGCCCACTTGAGGCGGGTGTTGCCGATGTCGATGGCCAGGAAGGTCATGGTGCGCGCCTCAGGCGGAGGCCACCGATGAATCGGCGCGGCTGTCAAGGAGCCAACGCACCTGGCGCATCGTCTGGCTCGCCGCCAGCGAGCGGTGCGGCTTGGTGATGCGCGCCTCGACCTCGTCGAGCAGGTTCGCCAGGTCGGTCCGCGTGCGCGCGCGGCGCAGCCGCAGCAAGGTCAGCGAGCCCGCGAGCGGCGCTTCGGCACGCACGGCGCGCAGGAGGATCTCGCGGACCTGGGCGACGACCGGATCGAGCGCCTCGGGTGCGGCGCCCCCGGACGGCAGCCACGCCCCGAGGCCGCGCGCGTCGCCCAGCATCGAATCGGTGGAGATCGACGGCGACAGCGTGCGCGACGGCGGCAGCACCGAGTCGGGCGTCGCACCGACGGGACCGAAGCCGGACAATGGCAGGTCGACCTGCGGCGCCTCGGGCCAGCGCGACGGCGCCTGACCCATCAGCGGCACGGTTGGCTCGGTCAGCACGATCAGACCCATCGTCAGCAGCTCGTCGAAGCAGCTCTCGGGCACGCCGGCCTGCAGCGCCATGCGGCACACCGCGTCGGCATCGCGCTTGCCGTCGACCAGGAACAGCACCGTGCGATGGCGCTGGCTGACACGGCGCTCGCGTGTGCTCAACTCGGCCTGCCCCTGCGGGGTCTTGATCGGAATCGTGCCTGCGGCCACGTGTGTCTCCTGTTGCCGCCGCCCGTGACGAGGCACTCACGCATGCCCTCTGTCGCACCGGTCGCGGCTTCCCAACCCGCCGCGATTGTGCCCTCATCCGCCAGCGGCGGCGAGAGCCCGCCGGGCGGGCCCCGCGGCGCTCAGGCGAAGGCGGCGAGCAACGGCGGCGTTTCGATGCGCCGTGCCGTGCCAGCCGCGAGCAGCGCGCGCAGCGCGGCACCGTCCAGCGTCGGGTGCTCGCCGCAGGCGCGCGCCAGCATCTCGGCGGCCAGCGTGCGCAGTTGCTCGGTCGAGGCACGCACCCGCGCACGGAACTGGGCGTCGTCGAGCGTGTCGTTCAGGCCGCGGTTCAGTTCGGCGAACCAGGGCAGCGCGGCCTGGTCGAGCATCACGGCCGGGTTGCGCTTGGCGCTGAGCAGCGACCATGCGCGCAAAAAGGCCTGCACCGCGAGATTGAGCTGCTGGCATTGCGTGAGCTCGTCGCGTAGCGCGCCGAGCGCCGCCAGATCGGTCAGCCGTCGCTGGAAGAAGAACTGCGCCAGCACGCCCCAGTAGTAGGTGTAGTCCCAGATCACCTTGACCGGCAGCACCTCGGGGTCGCCGAA
>Ga0070667_100002781_pt1 | contig 15106 bp, 13 predicted proteins | sample KBSS33metaG_FD_64659 | JGI IMG/M metagenome (GOLD analysis project Ga0070667, IMG submission 64659) | Switchgrass rhizosphere microbial communities from Kellogg Biological Station, Michigan, USA - KBS S3-3 metaG | ecosystem: Host-associated > Plants > Roots > Rhizosphere > Soil ... | reverse complement strand
GGGCCTGATGGTCGTCGGCAAGACGCTGCCCGCGCTGACGACGCTGGCGCGCGCGATCGCGGCGCGCGAAGTGCATCGCGAGTACCTCGCGCTGGCGCACGGCGAGGTGCGTCAAGCCGCCTTCAGCGTCGACGCGCCGATCGGCCGCGATCCGCAATCGCGGGTGCGCATGGCGGTGCTGGCATCGGGCCGGCCGGCGCGCACCGATGTGCAGGCCGTCGCGGTCGCGGCCGGCTACAGCGCACTGCGCTGCACGCTACACACCGGGCGCACGCACCAGATCCGCGTACACCTCGCCTCGCGCGGTCACCCGCTGGTGGCCGATGCGGTGTACGGCGGCAAGCCGGCACTCGGCATGACGCGCCAGGCGCTGCATGCGACGCGGCTCGGGTTCGTCCATCCCGCGTCGGGCGAAGCCGTGTCGTTCGAGGCAGGTCCGCCGGCGGACCTGGCGTCGGCGTGGCGCAACGTCGTGCATGGTTGCGCCTGACGGCGCACGCACAGGCGTCGGTCGCGGCTACAATGTGGGTAATCCTTTCCGACGCCGATCCTCGCGGCGGCACCGCCCGGTGCCCCCGGTCAACGACGAAGCCCATCGGGAAGTGAGCCGCGCACCGAAGGTGCCCCATACCGGAGCGACGCGAGAAGCGTCGCCCACCTGCCCGCCGCGAACGCCAGTGCCCGTGCCGACCAGCCGGGCGCGCAGCGCAAGCGAAGCCCAGCAAGCACCGGCACTGAATGTCTGTCGAGTACCAGCCGGACCGATCCGGCCGAGGATGTGAACGAAGTCCATGAATAGCCAGGATGCGAAGCGCGTCCTCGAGACCGCCCTGATCTGCGCAAGCCAGCCGCTGCCCTTGCGCGACATGCGCGTTCTGTTCGCCGACGAGGTCGGCCCCGACACCTTGCGTTCGCTGCTCGACGAGCTGACACGCGAGTGGGATGGCCGCGGCGTCGAACTGGTCGCGCTGGCCACCGGCTGGCGCCTGCAAAGCCGCCCCGAGATGCGCGTCTTCCTCGATCGCCTGAACCCCGAGAAGCCGCCCAAGTACTCGCGCGCCGTGATGGAGACGCTGGCGATCATTGCGTATCGCCAGCCGGTCACGCGCGGCGACATCGAGGACATCCGCGGCGTCACGGTGGCGAGCCAGATCGTCAAGCAGCTCGAAGACCGCGGTTGGGTCGAGGCGATTGGCTACCGCGAATCGCCGGGCCGTCCGGCGCTGCTCGCCACGACGAAGCAGTTCCTCGACGACCTGGGCCTGGCCAGCCTCGAGCAACTGCCGCTGCTCGCGGGCGCGACGCCCGAGGTCGAGCAGTTCGCGCACGCGCTTCCCGACCAGGCCTCGCTGCTCGACGCGCCCGCCGACGCCGCCCCGGCGTCCACCGACGCGGCCACCGAGCCCGAAACCCCACCCACCCCCGATCTCCCCGACGAGCCTGCGGCGCACGCCGCGCCCATGGAACCCCAAGCATGAATGTCGACCCAGAAAATTCGTTACCGCTCGACGCTGACGCCCCCCCCGCCGATGCGTCTGACAGCCCCGCGAAGCCGGCGCGGAAGCGCCGCAGCGTGAAGGCCGCCGAAGAGACGGTGACGGCGGTCGCGCACGACGCCGGCGAGGCGGTCGCCGCCGAGCCGGCGCCGAAGCCGAAGCGGCGCCGCGCCAGCGCGGTCGCGCCGGTGGAAGCCGGCGACGCGCCCGATGTCGTGGCGGCGCCCGTGGTGGAGCCCGCCGCTGTCCCCGAGCCCGCGCGCGTGGAGGCGATCGCGCCTGCCACTGCGGTGGTGGAAACGCCGCCCGACGACGTTGCTGAGTCGCCCGAATCTTCGGAAGGTCTCGGCGCCGCGACGAATCAAGACGGCTCCGACGGCCCGCGCAGCCGGCGCCGCGGGCGCCGTGATCGCAAGCGCGGTGACCGTGGCGAGCCGCGCGACCCGAACAACACCGAGCCATCGCAGGACGGCGATGCAGCGGCGCCGGCGCTCGCACCGCAGACCGGTGAACTGTTCGCGCAGGTGCTGTCGGGCGAGTTCGACGCCAATGGCGAGCCCGAACCGCTGCCAGAGCTTTCCGAAGAAGAAGCGGCTGCCGCGCCGAAGCGCGTGCTGCTGCCCGAACCCGACGCGCCGAAGCTGCACAAGGTGCTGGCGCAGTCCGGCATCGGTTCGCGCCGCGACATGGAAGACCTGATCGCCGACGGGCACGTGATGGTCAACGGCGAGCCGGCGCATGTCGGCCAGCGCGTGTCGTTCGGCGATCGCGTGCAGGTCAACGGCAAGCCGGTCAAGCTGCGCATCGTGCCGCCGCCGCCGCGCATCATCGCGTACCACAAGCCGGTCGGCGAGATCGTCACCCACGACGATCCGCAGAATCGCCCGACGGTGTTCCGACGCCTGCCGCGGCTGCAGCAGGGCAAGTGGCAGTCGGTCGGCCGCCTGGACATCAACACCGAAGGCCTGCTGCTGTTCACGAACTCGGGCGAACTGGCCAACCAGCTGATGCACCCGCGCTTCGGCGTCGAGCGCGAGTACGCGGTGCGCCTGCTCGGCACGCTGACCGAAGAGAACAAGACCAACTTGCTGGCCGGCGTCGACGTCGAAGGCCAGAAGGCGAGCTTCAAGTCGATCACCGAAGGCGGCGGCGACGGCGCGAACCACTGGTATCGCGTCGTCATCACCGAGGGCCGCAACCGCGAGGTGCGCAAGCTGTTCGACACGGTCGGCCTGACAGTCAGCCGGCTGATCCGCATCCGCTACGGCACCGTCGTGCTGCCGTTCGGGCTGAAGCGCGGTGTGTGGGTCGATCTCGAAGAGGGCGACGTTCGTGCGATCCGGCGCCTGGCCAGTGGCGACAACAATGCGGCGCGCGAAGGCCGCGGTGGGCGCGGAAACGAAGCGCGCCAGGGCGGCCAGACGCAGCAGCGCAACGACCGCCCGCGCGACAACAACCAGGGTGGCCGTCAGAACGATCGTCCGCGTGGCCCGCGGCGTGATGGCAATGCGCCGATGCCGACGCCGCAAGGCCTGGCCGAAGGCGTCGTCGACCGCAGTAACGACCGACGCGACGATGGCGACGAGGACCTGGATTTCGATCCGTCGTCGATCCCGAATCCGCTCGAGCAGACCTTCGACAAGCGCTTCGTGTCGAACCCGCGCAGCCCGGTGGGCGGGCGCGGCTTTCGCAATGGCGGTGGTGGCGGATTCGGTGCCGGCGGCAGCGGCCCGGCGCCGGGGCCGAAGCGCGGCGGTGGCGGTCAGGCCGGTGGCCCGAAGCAGCCGGATCCGCTGCAGACCTCGCTCGGCGTGTTCGGTGCCGATGCGTTCCATCGCAAGAACCGTGGCGGCGGCGGGGGTGGCGGTGGACGCGGCGGCAGTCGTGGTGGTGGTGGAGGAGGTGGCGGCTTTGGCGGCGGCAACAGCGGTGGCGGATTCGGTGGCGGCGGTGGCGGTCGGCGCGGGCGCTGAGCGCGAGCCCGGTTCATCGTCGCGCAAACCCGGCACGCTACAATCTAGGGCTTTGCCAAGTACTTGATTTCAGGAGAGAAAAACATGGCCGTCGAACGCACGCTTTCGATCATCAAACCCGACGCTGTCGCGAAGAACGTGATCGGGCAGATCTACGCCCGCTTCGAGGCCGCTGGCCTGAAGATCGTCGCCGCAAAGATGGCGCACCTGTCGCGCGGCGAGGCCGAGGCCTTCTACGCGGTGCACAGGGCACGCCCGTTCTTCAAGGACCTGGTCGACTTCATGATCTCGGGCCCGGTGATGATCCAGGCGCTGGAAGGCGAGGGCGCGATCCTGAAGAACCGCGACCTGATGGGCGCGACCGATCCGAAGAAGGCCGAGAAGGGCACGATTCGCGCCGACTTCGCGGCCAGCATCGACGCCAACGCAGTGCACGGCTCCGATGCCGCCGAGACCGCGGCCACCGAGATCGCGTTCTTCTTCCCCGGCATGAACGTTTACAGCCGCTGAAGACTCGAAGCGCCTCGCCCGCCGAGGCTCCAACATGACCGTGGCCAATCTGCTCGAATTCGATCGCGATGCGCTGGCTGCCCATTGCGAGCAGCTCGGCGAGAAGCGCTTTCGTGCGACCCAGCTGTTCCGCTGGATCCACCAGAAGGGCGCAAGCGACTTCACGCAGATGTCCGACCTGGGGAAGTCGCTGCGCGACAAGCTCGCCGGGCGCGCGACGATCGGCGCGATGCCGCTGCTGAGCGAACAGGCCTCGAGCGACGGCACGATCAAGTGGCTGTTCGATGTCGGCGCGGGCAACGCGGTCGAGACCGTGTTCATCCCCGAGGACGACCGCGGCACCTTGTGCATCTCGTCGCAGGCGGGCTGCGCGGTCGGTTGCCGTTTTTGCTCGACCGGCCACCAGGGCTTCAGCCGCAACCTGACGACCGGCGAGATCATCGCCCAGCTCTGGTTCGCCGAGCATCACCTGCGGCGACGCCTGAGTCTGCCGGAAGGCCAGCGCGCGATCACCAACGTCGTGATGATGGGCATGGGCGAGCCGCTGCAGAACTACGCGGCGCTGCTGCCGGCGTTGCGCATGATGCTCGACGACCATGGCTACGGCCTGTCCCGCCGTCGGGTGACGGTGTCGACCTCCGGCGTCGTGCCGATGATCGAGCGGCTGCGTGACGATTGCCCGGTCGCGCTCGCGGTCTCGCTGCACGCGCCCGACAACGCGCTGCGCGACGACCTCGTGCCGCTGAATCGCAAGTACCCTCTGGCCGAATTGCTCGCCGCCTGCAAGGGCTACCTCACCAGGGCGCCGCGCGACTTCATCACCTTCGAGTACTGCATGCTGGACGGCGTCAACGACGGCGACGCGCAGGCGCGCGAGCTGCTCGCGCTGGTTGAGCGCTCCGGCGTGCCGTGCAAGTTCAACCTGATCCCGTTCAACCCGTTCCCCGAATCCGGCCTGAAGCGCTCGCCGAACGAGCGCATCGCGTCGTTCCTGCGTGTGCTGCAGGACGGCGGGGTGGTCGCGACCGTGCGCAAGACACGCGGTGACGACATCGACGCCGCGTGCGGCCAACTCGCCGGCGAAGTCCAGGACCGGACCAACGCCAGGGTCCGCATGACGCGGGCACCAGTGCAGCTGCACCGCGGCGGGTCGGTCGTGGCCGAGGCGATCAGGACCGGACGCGCCGGCCTACAGGAGACTGCGCCATGACCATGCTGTGGATGCCCGGCCACGCGAGGCGCTGGCTGCCGGCGCTGCTGCTGACCGCCGCACTGACGGCGTGCGCGACCCGAACCACAGTGACCCAGACGGTCGGCGACGGCAAGGACATCGTGACCGCTTCCGACGAATCGGACGCGGGCAGGCGCGCGCGCCTGCGCATGGAACTGGCGAGCGGCTACTTCGGCCGCGGCCAGATGAGCACGGCGCTGGACCAGGTCAAGCTCGCGCTGCAGGCCGATCCGACGCTGGGCGAGGCCTACAACCTGCGTGGCCTGATCTACGCCAACCTGGGCGACGACAAGCTTGCCGAAGAGAGTTTCCGGCGTGCACTGCAGCTGAACCCGCGCGACGCCGATTCGATGCAGAACTTCGGCTACTACCTGTGCCAGAAGAAGCGCTATCCCGAGGCGAGCGCGATGTTCGAGCAGGCGCTCGCGGTGCCGCAGTACCGCGACCAGGCCCGCACCTTGCTGACCAAGGGCGTGTGCGAAGCCTTCGCCGGGCAGCTGCCCGAGTCGGAGGCGACGCTGCTGCGCGCCTACCAGCTCGACCCGTCGAACCCGTCGATCTCGGTGAACCTGTCCGAGGTGCTGTATCGGCGCGGCGACTACGAGCGCGCCCGCTTCTACATCCGCCGCGTCAATGCGGTACCGCAGTTCACCGGTGCGCAGACGCTGTGGCTCGCGGCGCGTGTCGAGCACCGTCTGGGCAACGTGTCCGGTGCGCAGGAGCTCGGCGACCAGCTGCGCCACCGCTTCCCGGACTCGCGCGAAGCGGGGTCTTTCGAGCGAGGTCAGTTCGATGAGTGACTTGCCCGCACCGGCCGCTGCGGCCACCGCGGGCGGCCTGCTGCGCCAGGCGCGCCAGGCGCAGGGCCTGCACATCGCGGCCCTCGCCGCGGCGATCAAGGTCGTGCCGCGCAAGCTCGAACTGCTGGAGTCCGACCAGTTCGACCAATTGCCCGATCCCACCTTCACGCGCGCGCTCGCGCAGACCGTCTGCCGCACGCTGAAGATCGATGCAGCACCGATCCTGGCGCTGTTGCCGCCGCCGAAAGGGCACCGGCTCGAGCATGTCGCCGGGGGCCTGAACACGCCGTTCCGCGAACGCCCCGGCAACATGGCGCCGAAGGAGTGGGCGAGCGTCAAGAACCCGGCGTTGTGGATCGTCGCGGTGATCGCGCTGTTGACGCTGGCGATGTACGCGCTGCCGGCGAGCTGGCTGCCGTTCTCGAGCACCGCGGTGACGCGCGTGCACCCGCCCGAGACCGCCGCCGCGCCGGCCGCGCTGCCGGCTCCGGCGGTGGTGGTACCGGTGGCGACGTCTGCGCCTGCGAGCGCACCAATGGTGACGGACGTGGCGGCGTCCGCCACACCGGCCGCCGAGCCGCCCGCTGCGCTGACCGAGCCGGATGCGGTCACCGCCGCGGCTGCCTCGGGTGTGTTGCAGTTCAGCGCGACCGCGCAGACCTGGGTCGAGGTGACCGATGCGCGCGGCCAGTCGCTGATCGCACGCGTGCTCGAGCCCGGCGAAAGCGTCGGTCTCGACGGCGTGATCCCGCTGAAGGTCAAGATTGGCAATGCAGCCGGCACGCAGCTGGTATTTCGCGGCCAGCCGCTGGCGCTGGCCGCCTACACGCGCGACAACGTGGCGCGGCTTGAACTGAAGTAGCAGCCCAGGGCGTTGACACCATGAGCGAGAAGACCCCGATATTTCCCGACCTCGACGACTACATCGAACCCGCCATGCCGGCCGCGCATCGCACGCGACAGGCGAAGGTGGTGTGGGGTTCGCGCATCGTGACGGTCGGCGGCGGGGCGCCGGTGCGCGTGCAGGCGATGACCAACACCGACACCGTCGACGCGATCGGCACCGCGATCCAGGTTAAGGAGCTTGCCGCGGCGGGTTCGGAACTCGTGCGCATCACCGTCAACACGCCGGAGGCGGCGGCGGCCGTGCCCTACATCCGCGAACAGCTCGACCGCATGGGCGTGGACGTGCCGCTGATCGGCGACTTCCACTACAACGGCCACCGCCTGCTGACCGACCACCCGGCCTGTGCCGAGGCACTGAGCAAGTACCGCATCAACCCCGGCAACGTCGGCAAGGGCGACAAGCACGACCGCCAGTTCGCGCAGATGGTCGAGGTGGCCGCGAAGTACGACAAGGCGGTGCGCATCGGCGTGAACTGGGGCAGCCTCGACCAGGAACTGCTGACCGAGATGATGGACGCGAACGCGAAGCTCGCCGAGCCGTTCGAGCCGCAGCAGATCATGTACCGCGCGATCCTCACGTCGGCGGTGCAGTCGGCGCGGCGCGCCGAAGCGCTCGGCCTGCGAGGCGACCAGATCATCCTGTCGTGCAAGATGTCCGGCGTGCAGGATCTGATCAGCGTCTACCGTGCCCTCGCAAAGCGCTGTGACTATGCGCTGCACCTGGGCTTGACCGAAGCCGGCATGGGCACCAAGGGCACGGTCGCGTCGACCGCCGCGTTGGGCGTGCTGCTGCAGGAAGGCATCGGCGACACGATCCGCGTGTCGCTGACGCCGCAGCCGGGCGAGGCGCGCACGCAGGAGGTCGTCGTTGCGCTGGAGATCCTGCAGAGTCTCGGATTGCGCCAGTTCAACCCGAGCGTGACCGCCTGCCCGGGCTGCGGCCGCACCACCAGCACCACGTTCCAGGAACTCGCCAAGCAGATCGACGACTACCTGCGCGCGCAGATGCCGGTCTGGAAGGCGCGCTACCCCGGCGTCGAGAAGATGAAGGTCGCGGTGATGGGCTGCATCGTCAACGGGCCCGGCGAGAGCAAGCACGCCGACATCGGCATCAGCCTGCCGGGCACCGGCGAGGCACCGGCCGCACCGGTGTTCATCGACGGCGAGAAGGCGTTGACCTTGCGTGGCGACAACATCGCGGCCGAGTTCCACGCGCTGGTCGAGCGCTACATCGACAAGCGCTTCGGACAGGCGCAGGCCGAGCATCCGGTCGCGCAGGTCTGACCACGGCCTGCGCTGCGACCCGACGCCGCCACGTTTTCGCCGGCGGCGAAGCCTCTCGTTGACCGGACATTGCCATGACTGAACCCGCCAAGACCCGACGCTCCGAGCCGCTGCAGGCGGTCAAGGGCATGAACGACATCCTGCCGCCCGAGTCGGCGCGCTGGGAGTGGTTCGAGGCCAAGGTGCGCGCGCTGATGGCGCGCTACGGCTATGCCAACGTGCGCACGCCGATCGTCGAACCGACGGCCCTCTTCGTGCGCGGCATCGGCGAGGTGACCGACATCGTCGAGAAAGAGATGTATTCATTCACCGATGCGATGAACGGCGACAAGCTCACGCTGCGCCCGGAAGCGACCGCCGGCATCGTGCGCGCGATGGTCGAGCACAACGCGCTGTACAACGGGCCGATGCGCGTGTGGTCGGAAGTCTCGGTCTTCCGCCACGAGCGCCCGCAGAAGGGCCGCTACCGCCAGTTCCACCAGATCGACGTCGAGGCGCTGGGGTTCGCCGGCCCGGATGTCGATGTCGAGCAGATCCTGATGTGCCGCGCGCTGCTGGTCGATCTCGGCATCCCGATGGACAAGGTCCGCCTCGAACTCAACAGCCTCGGCCAGGCCGACGAGCGCCTCGCGCACCGCGCCGCGCTCATCAAGCACTTCGAGGCGCACGCCGAATTGCTCGACGACGACGCGAAGCGGCGCCTGCACAGCAACCCGCTGCGCATTCTCGACACGAAGAATCGCGCGATGCAGGGGCTCGTCGAAGCCGCGCCGCAGCTGATGGACTTTCTTGGCGAGGCCTCGCTTGCGCACCTGAACACGGTGCGCGCGGCGCTCGACGCGGTCGGACTCGCGTACCGCATCAACCCACGGCTGGTACGCGGCCTCGACTACTACAACCTGACGGTCTTCGAATGGACCACCGACCTGCTCGGTTCGCAGGGCACCGTGTGCGGCGGTGGCCGTTACGACGGCTTGTTCGAACAACTCGGCGGCAAGCCGACACCGGCGGTCGGCTGGGGCATGGGTATCGAGCGCATGCTGTTGCTGATCGAGGCGATCGGCGTCGCGCCGCCGGCGCCCACGCCCGATGTCTACGCGATCGTGCCGAGCGTCGAGGCGCTGGGCACCGCGCTGCTGACCTGCGAGGCGCTGCGCGCTGCCGGCGTCACGGTGCTGACGCACGCGGCGGGCGCCGACGCCTGGGGCAGCATGAAGAGCCAGTTCAAGCGTGCCGACGCCAGCGGTGCACGCCACGCGCTGATCTTCGGAGCCGACGAACTGGCGCGCGGCGAGGTCGCGCTGAAGTTCCTGCGCGATGCCGACGCCCCGCAACGCACGCTGGCGCTGGCCGACGCGGCCGTCTGGGCCGCCGACCTGCGCACCGCATAATCCCGCCTTCACTGGAAACATCCTGTCCATGGCCACGCATCTCGACCTCGAAGAACAAGAACAGCTCGACCAGCTGAAGGCATTCTGGAAGCGCTACGGCAACCTGATCACCTGGCTGCTGATCGCGGCACTCGCGGCCTACGCCGGCTGGAACGGCTGGAACTGGTGGCAGCGCGACCAGGCCGAGAAGTCGGGAGCGATGTTCGACCAGCTCGACAAGGCCGCACAGGCGGGCGACGCCGAGCAGGCCGGCCGTGTCTTCGCCGACATGAAGGACCGCTACCCGCGCACCGCCTTCACCGAGCAGGGCGGTCTGATGACGGCCAAGGTTCAGCTCGACAAGGGCCAGGCAGACGCCGCGCTGGCCACGCTCGCGTGGGTCGGCGCGAATGCCGCCGAGGTCGAGTACCAGACGATCGCGAAACTGCGCGCGGCCGGCATCCTGCTCGACCAGAAGAAGTACGACGAGGCGCTGAAGCAGCTCGACGGCGCGAGCGCGCCCGATTTCGCCGCGCTGGTCAACGATCGCCGCGGCGACGTGCTGCTCGCGCAGGGCAAGAAGGACGAGGCCAAGGCAGCGTTCGCGAAGGCCTGGCAGGCGATGGACGCGAACGTCGGCTACCGGCGCTTGATCGACGCGAAGCTGACGGCGCTCGGTGCAGCACCGGTCGATGCCGCGAAGGTCGCCGAGGGCGCGAAATGACGGCGGCCCGCGTGGAGTCGATCTTCTCGAGCCGCTGGCTCGCGGTGCTGGTGGCTGTCGCGCTGCTGGCTGGCTGCGCGGCCAGCAAGCCGAAGCCGGAACCGCTTGCGCCGCTCACCCCGAAGATGAGCGCCAGCGTCGCGTGGAACCAGCGCCTGGATGGCGTGAAGTTTCCGCTCGCGGTGGCGGTGACGCGCGGTCAGTTCACGGTTGCCGGCGACGATGGCACCGTGCTCGCGCTCGACGCCGAGACCGGCCGCGAAGTCTGGCGCGGCCAGGCGGGCAGCAAGCTCAGCGCCGGCGTCGGCAGCGACGGGCGGTTCGCCGCGGTCGTGACGCGCGACAGCGAGCTCGTGGTGTTCGAGCAAGGCCAAGTCAAGTGGCGCAAGCCCATGGGCAGCCGCGTCACCACCGCACCGCTAGTGGCCGGCGAGCGCGTGTTCGTGCTCGGCGTCGACCGCTCGGTGCAGGCCTTCGACGCGCTCGACGGCCGCAGGCTGTGGGTGCTGCAGCGCTCGGGCGATCCGCTGACCCTGGCGCAGTCGGGTGTGCTGGCCGCGTTCAAGGACACCTTGGTCGTCGGCCAGGGGCCGCGCATGGTCGGTGTCGACCCGCTGCAGGGCACGGTGCGCTGGGACGTCGCGGTCGGCGCGCCGCGCGGTGCCAACGAGATCGAGCGCCTGGCCGACCTGGTCGGGCCCGCGGTGCGCATCGGCGACCTGGTCTGCGCGCGGTCGTTCCAGGCCGCGGTGGGTTGCGTCAATGCCCAGAGCGGCAGCAGTCAGTGGAGCAAGAACATCGGCGGCATCGACGCGATCGGCGGCGACGAGCAGTTCGTCTTCGCTGGCGACGCGACCGACCGCATCAGTGCCTGGAAGACCGCCAGCGGCGATGTCGCTTGGACCAGCGACAAGCTGCAGTACCGCGGCCTGAGCGCGCCGCTGAGCATCGCCAAGACGGTGGTGTTCGGCGACGAAGACGGCACGGTCCACTGGTTCGCGCGCGACACCGGCGAGGCGCAGCTGCGCATGCCCACCGACGGCAGCGCGATCGTCGCGGCGCCGGTCGCGTCGGGCGCGATGATGCTGGTGGTCACGCGCAAGGGCGGGCTGTTCGCCTTCCGCCTCTGAGCGCGCGGGAATTCGGGTCGCGATGAAACCGGTGATCGCCATCGTCGGCCGCCCCAACGTGGGCAAGTCGACGCTGTTCAACCGCATGACGAAGAGTCGCGACGCGATCGTGGCCGACTTCGCCGGCCTGACGCGCGATCGCCACTACGGCGACGGCCGCAGCGGCGAGCACGAGTTCATCGCCGTCGACACCGGCGGCTTCGAGCCCGACAGCACCACCGGCATCGTCAAGGAGATGGCCAAGCAGACGCGCCAGGCCGTCGCCGAGGCCGACGCGGTGATCTTCGTCGTCGACGTGCGCTCGGGTGTGTCGGGGCAGGACCATGACATCGCGCGCTATCTGCGCACCGTCGGCAAGAAGGTGATCCTCGCGGTCAACAAGGCCGAGGGCATGCAGGAGTCGCCGCTGCTGGCCGAGTTCTTCGAGCTCGGTCTCGGCGACCCGCACCCGATCTCGGCCGCCCACGGCCAGGGCATCCGCAGCCTGACCGAGGCGGCGCTTGCGCACTTCGAGTTCGACGACGAGGAAGAGGCCACGCCCGAAGACGGCGGGCCGATCCGCCTGGCCGTCGCCGGCCGGCCCAACGTCGGCAAGTCCACGCTGATCAACACCTGGCTTGGCGAGGAGCGACTGGTCGCGTTCGACCAGCCGGGCACGACGCGCGACGCGATCACGGTGCCGTTCGAGCGTGGCGGGCAGAAGTTCGAGCTGATCGACACCGCCGGCCTGCGCCGCAAGGGCAAGGTGTTCGAGGCGATCGAGAAGTTCTCGGTCGTCAAGACGCTGCAGGCGATTGCCGACGCGAACGTCGTGCTGCTGCTGCTCGACGCGACCCAGGGTGTGACCGACCAGGACGCGCACATCGCCGGCTACATCCTGGAAAGCGGCCGCGCGGTGGTGATCGCGATCAACAAGTGGGACGCGGTCGACGACTACCAGAAGCAGACGCTGCAACGCTCGATCGAGCAACGCCTGGCGTTCCTGAAGTTCGCGGCGGTGCTGCACATCTCGGCGATCAAGCGCCAGGGCCTGGGCCCGGTCTGGAAGGCGATCGGCGACGCCCACGCGTCGGCGGTCAAGAAGATGCCCACGCCGGTGCTGACGCGGCTGCTGCAGGAGGCCGTCGAGCACCAGGCGCCCAAGCGCGCCGGCGCGTTCCGGCCGAAGCTGCGCTATGCGCACCAGGGCGGCATGAACCCACCGCTGATCGTGATCCACGGCAACTCGCTGGACCACATCACCGACTCGTACAAGCGCTTCCTCGAGGGGCGTTTCCGCGAGCACTTCAAGCTGACGGGCACGCCGATGCGCATCGAGATGCGCTCGTCCAAGAACCCGTTCGACAATAAGGACTGAGAGTCGAGGTCGGTCCAGGGGCAAAGCCCCCAAACTTGCTGCGCCGCGTCATCGCTGTGTTAACGTGGCCGCTTGTCGAACTTTCATCACGGAGAATATCGTGAGCAACAAAGGGCAACTCCTACAAGACCCCTTCCTGAACCTGCTGCGCAAGGAGCACGTTCCGGTTTCGATCTACCTCGTCAACGGGATCAAGCTGCAGGGCCACATCGAATCTTTCGATCAGTACGTGGTGCTCCTGCGCAATACCGTGACGCAGATGGTCTACAAGCACGCCATCTCGACGGTCGTGCCCGGTCGCGCGGTGAACTTCCACGCCGCCGAGCCGACCGATCCGGCCGCTTGATCGCGCCATCCGCCAGCCGCTCCCCTTGACTTCCACGGATTCGACCGTCCCGAACGGGCTGCAGGAGCCCGCCCGGGCGATCCTGGTGGGGGTCGACTTCGGCCGCAACAAGGCCTTCGACGACACGCTCGACGAACTCGCGCTGCTGGCCGAATCGGCCGGCGACATCGCCGTGGCGCGCGTGATCGCCCGCCGCAAGGCGCCCGATGCGGCGCTGTTCGTCGGCTCCGGCAAGGCCGACGAGATCAAGGCGCTGGTGCTGGGTCACCAGGCCGAGGCAGTGCTGTTCGATCAGGCGCTGTCGCCGGCGCAGCAGCGCAACCTCGAAAAGCATCTGGGCGTGGCCGTCGCCGACCGGACGATGCTGATCCTCGAGATCTTCGGCGAGCGCGCCCAAAGCCACGAGGGCAAGCTGCAGGTCGAACTCGCGCGGCTGCAGTACCTGTCGACACGGCTGGTGCGACGCTGGAGCCACTTGGAGCGGCAGAGCGGCGGCATCGGCATGCGCGGCGGCCCGGGCGAGGCGCAGATCGAACTCGACCGCCGCATGATCGGCGAGCGCATCAAGGGCGTGAAGAAGCAACTCGATCGCGTCAAGAAGCAGCGCAGCACGCAGCGCCGCGCGCGCGAGCGCAATCAGACCTTCCGCGTCTCGTTGGTCGGCTACACCAACGCCGGCAAGTCGACGCTGTTCAACACGCTCGTCAACGCGAAGGCCTACGCTGCCGACCAGCTGTTCGCCACGCTCGACACGACGACGCGCCAACTGCATCTCGAGGGCGTGGCGCGATCGGTGTCGCTGTCGGACACGGTGGGCTTCATCCGTGACCTGCCGCACAAATTGATCGAGGCCTTCGAGGCGACCCTGCAGGAGGCCAACGACGCCGACCTGTTGCTGCACGTCGTCGATTGCGCCAGCCCGGTGCTGGCCGAGCAGGTGGCAGAAGTCCAGCGCGTGCTGGCCGAGATCGGCGCCGACGCGATTCCACAGGTGCTGGTGTTCAACAAGCTCGACCGCCTCGAAGAGACGCAGCGACCGCGCGAACTGCGCGACCTGCTCGAGGTCGACAGCGGCCTGCGGGTGCCGCGCGTCTTCATCAGCGCTGCCACCGGCGAAGGCATGGCGGAGCTGCGCCAGATTCTTGCCGAAGCCATCCCCGGCACGCTCGAAGGCTTCTTGAACCGGCGCGACGCGGCCCCAGATGACATTCGCGAAATGCGCATCGACGCCGATGACGGCGACGCTGACCCGCTCGCCGCTGCGCCCCCGGCAATCCATCACTCCCTCGCATGACCATGAGCCAGACAACTACCCAAGGCCGCTTCCAGCGCCTGCGCGCACGCGCGGCCGGCTGGGTGCTGAACAGCGGCCGCGGAGACGGCCCGCCCGACCTCGACGAACTCTGGCGCGACTTCAACCGCAAGCTCAGCGGCCTGTTCGGTGGCAAGGGCGGTGCGCCGCGCGGCAACGGGTCGGGCGACGGTGGAGGAGGTGGCGGGCCGAACTTCCAGCCCGACATGAAGAGCGCCGGCGTCGGCGCCGGCCTGGTGGCCGGCATCGTCGCGCTGATCTGGCTGGGCAGCGGCATCTTCGTGGTCCAGGAGGGCCAGCAGGCCGTGGTGACCTCGTTCGGCAAGTACACGAAGACGGTCGACGCCGGCCTGCAATGGCGCATGCCGTATCCGTTCCAGGCCAACGAGATCGTCAACTACACCCAACTGCGCACCGCCGAGGTCGGCCGCAACGCGGTCATCGCCGCGACCGGGCTGCGCGATTCGTCGATGCTGACGCAGGACGAGAACATCGTCGACATCCGCTTCACCGTGCAGTACCGGCTGAAGGATGCGCGCGCCTTCCTGTTTGAGAACCGCGACCCCGAGGCGGCGGTCACGCTCGCGGCCGAATCGGCGGTGCGCGAAATCGTCGGCAAGAGCAAGATCGATTCGGTGCTGTACGAGCAGCGCGACGCGATCGCCAC
>Ga0070667_100002772_pt1 | contig 15143 bp, 11 predicted proteins | sample KBSS33metaG_FD_64659 | JGI IMG/M metagenome (GOLD analysis project Ga0070667, IMG submission 64659) | Switchgrass rhizosphere microbial communities from Kellogg Biological Station, Michigan, USA - KBS S3-3 metaG | ecosystem: Host-associated > Plants > Roots > Rhizosphere > Soil ... | reverse complement strand
CCCTCGCTCGCCGGGAAGGAAGTGCGCAGCGATCCGGGGCTCCGGGCCGCGCTGGACAAGTGCCACGACCTCCTGGCCGGGGTGGTGCAGCCGGAGGCCGGGAGCGGCAAGTCGTGAGAGGGAGGACGTGGCTGGTGGCCGGCGCGGCCGTGCTGGTCACCACGACCATCACCGGCGGAGTGGCCGGAGCGACTCCGGCCGCGCAGGAGCCGGCCGGTACCGTTCCGGTCCAGAAGGGGAAGCTCTCGGCCGCGGTCTCGCTGGACGGGACACTTACCTACCGGGCGCGATCGGACGGCGCACCGTTCTCCGCGATCGACCGGGCCACCGGCACCTACACCGAGCTTCCCGGGGACGGCGACCGGGTCGGCTGTGGCGACGTGTTCTACCGGGTGGACGACGAACCGGTGCTGCTGCTGTGCGGCCCGGTCCCGGCGTACCGCGACCTGCGCCGCGGCGACGTCGGCCGGGACGTCCGTGAACTCAACGAGAACCTGCGTCGGCTCGGCTACCCGGCCGCCACGGGCGACGACTTCACCGGGCGGACGCGGGCGGCGCTCGAAGCCCTCCAGCGCGCGCGGGGCGCCGACGTGACCGGCGAACTTGCCCTCGGCGCGGCGGTCTTCCTGCCCGAGCCGGTGCGGATCGCCAGGGTGAGCGGCCGGCTCGGGGCCGCCGCCCAGCCGGGCGCGGAGGTCGCCCAGGCCACCACGGACACCCTGGAGGTGCAGGTGTCCCTGGACGCGGCGCAGCAGGGGGTGGTGCGGGCGGGCGCCCGGGCGCGGATCACCCTGCCCGGCAACACCTCGGTGACCGGAAAGGTGGACCGGCTGGGGAGAGTGGCCGAGGTGCCGGCCGGGCAGCGGGCCGACCCCGCCGACGCGACCGTGCCGGCATACCTCAGCCTCGACGATCCGGCCAAGGCCCGCGGGCTGGACCGGGCCCCGGTCCAGGTGGAGATCACCACCAAGGGGGTGGACAGCGCCCTGAACGTCCCGGTCACCGCGCTCCTCGGCCGGTCCGGCGGCGGGTTCGCGGTCGAGGTCGTCCGGGCCGGCGGGCGGCACGAGCTGGTCGCGGTGGAGCTGGGCCTGTTCGACTCCGCGGGCGGGCGGGTCCAGGTGGACGGGGAACTGCGGGAGGGCGACCAAGTGGTGGTGCCGTCCTCGTGAGCGACGAAACGGTCCTGGCGCTGGACGGGGTGACCAAGGTCTACGGCGAGCAGCCGCCGGTGACCGTCCTGCGGGAGGTGTCCTTCTCGGTCCGGCGGGGTGAGCTGGCGGCGATCGTCGGGCCGTCCGGGTCGGGCAAGTCCACGCTGCTGCACATCATGGGAACGCTGGAGCGGCCCAGCGGCGGCGTGGTCCGGATCGGCGGGGTGGACGCGGCGCGGCTGGGCGACCGCGATCTGTCGCGGCTGCGGGCCCGCGAGATCGGGTTCGTGTTCCAGCAGTTCTTCCTGGCCGAGCACGTCACCGTGCGGGAGAACGTCGCCGACGGGCTGCTGTACGCGGGCGTCCCGGCCGCCGAGCGGTACCGGCGCGCGGACGAGGCGCTCGACCGGGTCGGCCTGGCCGGCCGCGCGACCTTCAAGCCGACCAAGCTCTCCGGCGGCGAGCGGCAGCGGGTGGCGATCGCCCGGGCCGTCGTCGGGCGCCCGGCGATCGTGCTGGCCGACGAGCCGACCGGAAACCTCGACAGCGCCACCGGCGCGTCGATCATGACGCTCCTCCGCGAGCTCAACGCGGGCGGCGCCACCATCCTCATGATCACCCACGACGCCGGCCTCGCCGATGCGCTGCCCCGCCGGATCCGGCTGCTGGACGGGCGCGTCGTCGCCGACACGGTCTCCGAAACCGCGGTCGGACTTGTGCCATGACCGGGCGTCTGCGGCCGAGGGACGGCCTGCGAGTGGCGAGCGCCGGGTTGCGCGCCCGGCCGCTGCGCGCCGCGCTGTCCGCGCTCGGGATCGCGATCGGAACGGCGGCGATCGTGGCCGTCCTCGGGGTGTCCGCCTCCTCGCAGGCCGGACTGCTCGCGGAGATCGCCCGGCTCGGGCCGAACATGCTGACCGCCGAGGCCGGCCAGAGCCTCACCGGAGGGCCGGCGACGCTGCCCCTCGAGGCACCGGCGCGGATCACCCATCTGCACGACGTCGAACAGGTGGCACACACCGGCCTGATGCGGGACGAGAAGGTCTACCGGAGTTCGATGATCCCGGCCGGCAACACCGGTGGTCTGCAGGTGCGGGCCGCCAGCCTGAACCTGCCGTCCGTGCTGCGTGTCGGCGTCGCCCGGGGCGCCTGGCTCAACGACGGCACCGCCCGCGAGCCGGTCGCCGTGCTCGGTTCGGTCGCCGCCCTGCGGCTCGGCATCGACCGGATCCTGCCCGGTCAGCGGATCTGGCTGGGCCACCAGTGGTTCGACGTCGCCGGTGTCCTGAGTCCGGCGCCGCTGGAGCCGGAGATCGACAACAGCGCCCTGGTCGGCTACCCGGCCGCCCAGGACTACCTCGGCTACGTCAGCATGGTCGGCGGCGAGCGGCGGGCCGGCCCGCCGAGCTCGATCTACGTACGCGCCGACATCGATCACGTGGCGGCGGTGCAGTCGCTGCTCGCGCCCACCGCCGACCCGGAGGCGCCGAACGAGGTGAACGTCGGCCAGCCGTCCGACGTGCTCACCGCCCGGGCCGCCGCGGCCGGGGCGTTCGACAGCCTCTTTCTCGGGCTCGGCGTGGTGGCGCTGGTCGTCGGCGCCGTCGGGGTCGCCAACACGATGATCATCTCGGTGCTGGAGCGCCGCTCGGAGATCGGCCTGCGCCGGGCCCTGGGCGCGACCCGGGGCCAGGTCCGGACCCAGTTCCTCGCCGAGTCGATGCTGCTCGCCGTCCTCGGCGGCGTGGCCGGCGTGCTGGCCGGGGCCGCGGCGACGGCCGTCTATGCCGCCTCGAAGGGCTGGGCCGTCGTGATCCCGGTCGAGGCGTGGACCGGCGGCATCGCCTCGGCCGTCCTGATCGGCGCGCTCGCCGGCGTGCTGCCGGCCGTTCGAGCGTCCCGGATGCCGCCGACCGTCGCCTTGCGAACCGTCTGAACCCCGGCCCGGCCGTTCAGGCCAGCAACGTCGTCGCGAGCCGGTCGAGGTGTTCGCCCGGGGCGCCGAACAGTTGCGCGTCGGCGTACGCGCGGCGCAGGTAGAGGTGGGCGTCGTGCTCCCAGGTGATCGCCAGGCCGCCGTGCATCTGGACCATCTCGCCGGCGATCGCCGCCAGCGACTCGGAGCAGTGCACCTTGGCCATCGCGGCCAGGGTTCCGGCCTCCGGGTCGCCGGCGACCAGGGCCTCGGCGGCGGTCCAGGACGCGGTGGTGGCGGCCTCCAGGCGCAGGTAGGCCTCGGCCAGGCGGTGCTGCAGCACCTGGAAGGAACCGATCGGGCGGCCGAACTGGACACGCTGCTGGACGTATTCGTGGGTGAGCTCGAACGCCCGGGAGGCGGCGCCGATCTGCTCGGCGCTGAGAGCTACGCAGGCCAGGTCACGCCGCCAGGCCGGCGGGCCGGCGTGGTCGCTGACGTGGCGGGCGGCCACGTTGTCGAGCCGGATCGTGGCCAGCCGGCGGGTCGCGTCGAGGACGTCGGCCGGTTCCACGGTGACGCCGGGCGCGTTGGTCGCCACCTCGGAGAGGGTGTCGCCGGTCGCTATCAGCAGGACGTCCGCGGTCTCGGCGTCCATGACCTGATGCGCCACGCCGCTCACCCGGCCGGTGCCGGCGGTGGCGAACTCGCCCTGCCAGGCGAGCGCGGCGATCCGGTCGCCCGCGCAGAGGGCCGGCAACAGCTCGTCGTCACCGGCGCGCAGCAGCGCCTGGGTGGCGAGAACGCTGCCGAGCATCGGGCCGGGCGTGAGCTGCCGGCCCCATTCGGCGAGCACGACGTGCGACTCGAGCAGGGTGGCCCCGGCTCCGCCGTACGCCTCGGGAATTGCCAGCCCGGCGACGCCGATCTCCTTGCACAGTCGTTGCCAGAGGCCGGGGTCGTAGCCGGCCGGCTGCTCGATCGCCGCCCGGGCCGGGTAGCCGGCGAGCAGGCCACGCACCGCGTCCCGCAGCGCCCGGTGTTCCTCACTCAGTTCCATGCGCAGACTCCCTGGTCAGTTCGGCCATGACCCGTGCCCGGTGCTGGGCCGGCGTGCCCCAGGAGAGGGCCAGCGCCCGGACCTTGGTCAGATAGCGCGCCAGCCCCTGTTCCTCGGCGTACCCGATCGCGCCGTGCACCTGCAGCGCCGTGCGTGCGGCTCGTTCCGCGGCCTCGGAACAGGCCACCTTGGCGGCCGAGACGTCCCGCGCCGTGAGCGTGACCGCGGCGGCGTGCAGCAGCGGCCGGGCGAACTCGAGCCCGACCGCCACGTCGGCCAGCCGTTGCTGCACGGCCTGGAACCGGCCGATCGGGCCGCCGAACTGCTGCCGGGTGCGCGCGTGCGTCACCGCCGCCTCGAGCAGCGCCCGCCCCGCGCCGAGCAGTTGTGCGGCGCAGACGAGCGCGCCCAGGTCCAGTGCACGGCCGGTCGCCGGGCAGGCCGTGAGCGCGCCCGCGGCGGACACCTCGAACAGCCGGCGCGTCCGGTCGAACGACGGATGTGCCCGCACGCCGGGGCGAGCCGGGCCGGCCGTCCCGCCCTCGGCCATCAGCACCAGGTCGGCGGCGTCGGCGTCGGCCGCGAACGGCAGCCAGGGCGGCGCGGCCAGCGTGGCGACCACCCGACCGGCGGCGATCTCGGACAGCCACTTCTCCGCCTCACCGTGCGGCGCGATCACTTTGTTCGTCTCGCTCGGTGCCGTGGGCACCTCGTCCGCCGCGGCGAGGGAGGTCAGCAGCGCGGGCACCGCGGCGAGCGACTCGGCGACCGGCCCGGGCAGCGCGTGATGGCCCAACTCTTCGGCCGCGACCACCAGATCGGCCGGATCGGCGCCCATCCCGCCGAACCGCACCGGCACGGCGAGCCCGGTCACGCCCACCTCGGCCAGCAGCGACCACACCCGCCGGCCGGGACCGTGGTCGCCGTCCGCCCAGCGCGCCGCCGCCTCCGGCACCTCCGCGGAGGCGAGCAGGTCGTGCAGGGCGGCCGCGAACGCGGTCTGCTCCGGCGACGGCACGAGCCTCATCGGGGCAGTCCCAGCACCCGGGTCGCGACGAGGCCGCGCTGAATCTCGTTGGTGCCCGCGTAGATCGGGCCGGCCAGCGCGAACAGATATCCGTCCGTCCACGCCGCGTCGATCTCCGCGCGCGGCCCGAGCACGTCCAGCGCGGTCTCGTGCAGCTCGACGTCCAATTCGGACCAGAACAGTTTGGTGAGGCTCGCGTCGCGGGGCGGAAGATCAAGACCGGCAAAAGCGTGCATCCGGTACGCCTGGGCGCCGAGCCACGCGTCCACCACCCGATCGCGGAGCTCGGTGTCCGACGGGTCGCTGTGCTCGCGCCACAGCTCGACCAGTCGCCGGGCCGCCGCCAGGAACCGGCCGGGGCTGCGCAGGGTCAGCCCGCGCTCGTGGCCGGCCGTGCTCATCGCCACCCGCCAGCCGTCGCCGGGTGCCCCGATCACGTCGGCGTCCGGGACGTACACGTCGTCCAGGAAGATCTCGGCGAAGCCCGGGTCGCCGTCCAGCTGGCGGATCGGCCGCACGGTCACGCCGGGCGCGCGCAGGTCGAACATCAGGTAGGTGAGCCCGCGGTGCCGCTCGGCGTCGGGATCGCTGCGGAACAACCCGAACGCGCGATCGGCGACGACCGCCCGGGAACTCCACGTCTTCTGCCCGGAAAGCAGCCAGCCGCCGTCGGTGCGCCGCGCGCGGGACCGGATGGCGGCCAGGTCGCTGCCCGCCTCCGGCTCGGACCAGGCCTGCGCCCAGACCTGTTCGGCGCGGGCCATCGGGGGCAGGACCCGATCGCACTGTTCCGGGGTGCCGTGCGCGAACAGCGTCGGGGCGAGCAGGAAGAGGCCGTTCTGACCGATCCGGGCCGGCCCGCCGGCGGCGTGGTACTCCTCCTCGAAGAGCAGCGCGTGCAGCGGCGGGACGGCCCGGCCCCCGTACCGGTCGGGCCACGACACGACCGCGAGCCGGGCCTCGGCGAGCGACCGTTCCCAGGCGCGGTGCGCGGCGTCGCCCTCGGGAGTGTCCACACTGGGCAGACGCTCGGCGGGAACGTTGGCGGCCAGCCAGTCCCGGACCTCGTCGCGGAACGCGACCGCGTCCGGCTCCAGGTCGAGGTTCACGACGGCGCCTTTTCCGTCGCGGCGGCCTTCTTCATCGCGGACGGGTCGAGACCGGCGAGCGGGTTGCCGGTGACCTCGGCGTTGTGCGCGTGCGCGACGTGGTGCAGCCCGAAGACGGAATCCATGCCGGCGCGCATGCCCATCTGATCCTCGCACTGGTTGACCGCGCGCTTGGCCAGCGCGAGACCGAACGCCGGCATCGCGGCGATCCGCTCACCGAGAGCGCTCACGGCGGATTCCAGCTCGGCCCGCGGCACGACGCGATTGACCATTCCGATCTCGTACGCCCGGCGCGCGTCGAACCGGTCGCCGGTGAACAGCATCTCCCGGGCGAACCGCGGCCCGAGCACCCAGGGATGGGCGAAGTACTCGACGCCGGGGATGCCCATCCGCAGCACCGGATCGGCGAAGAACGCGTCCTCGGACGCGACGATCAGATCGCACACCCAGGCCAGCATCAGCCCGCCGGCGATGCACGCGCCCTGCACCATCGCGATCGTCGGTTTCGGGATCTCCCGCCACCGGCGGCACATGCCGAGGTAGACCTCGATCTCCCGGGCGTACCGGCGGTCGGCGCCCGCCTTGTCGGTGTGGTCCCACCAGATCCCGGCCCGGCGGGCGAACGTGGTGTCCGCGTCGCGTTCCGGGGTGCCGATGTCGTGCCCGGCCGAGAAGTGGTCACCGGAGCCGCGCAGCACGATCACTTTGACTTCGCCGTCGTCCACGGCCCGCGCGAACGCCGAATCCAACGCGTACGTCATCGCGGAGTTCTGAGCGTTCCGGTAGCGGGGCCGGTTCATCGTCACCATGGCGAGCGCGCCCCGCCGCTCGTAAAGGACCTCGTCAGGCATCGGCGGCCTCCGCGCGCAGCAGGTATTTCAGGACCTTGCCGGAGGCGTTGTGCGGCAACTCGGCGCGCAGCTCGACCGAGCGGGGCACCTTGTAGCCGGCCAGCCGGCCCCGGCAGAACTCGATCACTTCCGGCTCGGTGAGTTTCTGGCCGGGCCGGCACACGACGTACGCCCGGCCGACCTCGCCGAGGCGCGCGTCGGGCAGGCCGATCACGGCCGACTCGGCCACCCCGGGCAGCCGGGCCAGGGCGCGCTCCACCTCGGCCGGGTAGACGTTGAAGCCGCCGCAGATGTACATGTCCTTGAGGCGATCGGTAATGGTCAGATAGCCGTTCTCGTCGAGCCGCCCGATGTCGCCGGTGTGCAGCCAGCCCTCCGCGTCGATCGCCTGCGCCGTGGCCGCCGGGTCGTCCAGGTAGCCGAGCATCGCGTTCGGCCCGCGCAGCAGCACCTCGCCGCCGGGCTCGCCGATCCGCACCTCGAAGCCGGCCGCGGCCCGCCCGCAGGTCTCCGCGACGGTCCGCGCGTCGTCGCCCGGCCGGCACATGGTGGCCACCACCGCCTCGGTCAGCCCGTACGCGGTGAGCACCTCCGCGCCCAGCTCTGTGCGCATCCGTTCGACCAGCGCGGGCGGCACGGTGGCCGCGCCGGTCACCGCCAGCCGCAGGCTGGACAGGTCGTCCCCGCTCACCTCCGGATGGTCCATCAGGCTGGTGTAGAGGGTGGGCGGCCCGGGCAGCACGGTGATCCGCTCGCCGGCGATCAGCGCGGCCGCCCGCGGCACGTCGAAGACCGCCTGCGGCACCACCGTCGCGCCGCTGGTCAGGCAGGCCAGGATGCCGGCCTTGAGGCCGAAGCTGTTGAAGAACGGATTGATGACGAGATAGCGATCGGCGGGACTCAGCCCGGCGATCCCGGCCCAGGCGGCGGCGACGGCCAGGGACTGCCGGTGCGCGCTCATCACGCCCTTGCTGCGCCCGGTGGTACCCGAGGTGAACAGGATGTCGGCCACGTCATCGGGCGCGACCGCTTCCGCGCGCGCGTCGGCCTCGGCCTCGGGGACCCCTTCGCCGTACGCGAGAAAGTCTTTCCAGTCCTCGGGGATGGTGACGATGAGCCGGGGGAGCGGAAGGCCCTCCTCCGCGGCCGCGGCGTCCAGCGCGGCGAGCCGGTCGACGCCCAGGAACGGCCCGGTCACGACCAGACCGCGCGCGCCGCCGCGGTGGATGATGTCGAGCGCCTCGACGCCGGTGTACCGGGTGTTGACCGGGATCAGGGTGAGGCCCGCATAGCTCGCGCCGAGCGCGGTGAGCATCCACTGTGCGCTGTTCGGCGCCCAGATCGCGAGCCGATCGCCCGGAGCCAGGCCGTGCGCGATCAGCGCCCGCGCCACCCGGCGCACGTCGGCGTGCAGCTGCTCCCAGCTCCACTCGCCGGCGCCCGGGTCCACCAGGGCCGGCGCCGGGCCGAACTCGCGGGCCGCGCTCTGCACGGCCGCCGGGATGGTCGAGGTCACCGGATTTTTCGTGGTCACCGGGCCTCCTGACCGGGCCGGAATGGATGGTCAGCCAAGCAAGTGCTTGGTAGGGTGAGCCTACGCGCGGAGCGGGAGGCGACGCCAGTGGACGATGACCGGAATTGAACGAGTTCGGGTTGCCCGCGACCGACGAGGCCGTCGCCTACATCCGCGGCATCGCCGACGAGATGGTGCGGCAGTTCGGCGTCGACCGCGAGGAGGCGGTCGGCCGCATCGGCGCCTTCTGGCGGGGCACGGCCTTCGTGACCAGGTACGACCTGATGGCGCTCTTCCACCGGGACGAGGAGGACTGGGCGAAGCAGATCTACTACGGCGGTGAGCCGTGGTGGCTGCCCGGCCCACCGCCCGAACCGGCGCCGTACCCCGCCTAGCCATCGGCATCGGAATCGCCGCAACGTTCCCCGAGGTCACCCAGCATCCTGACGGGCCGGAACGGATGGTCAGCCAAGCAAGTGCTTGGTAGGGTGAGCCAACGCGCGGAGCGGGAGGCGACGCCAGTGGACGATGACCAGGAGTTCAGGCGCGAGGTCCGGGATTGGCTCGCCGCGAACCTGACCGACGAGCTGCGCGGCGCCGGCGGCGCAGGGCGGGAGAACGAAGCGTTCGAGCAGCGCCTCGCGTTCGCCCGCAAGCTGTCCGCGGCCGGCTGGAGCACGCTCGCCTGGCCGGTGGAGCACGGCGGCCGGGGCGAGTCGCTCGCGCGGCAGGTCATCTTTCACGAGGAATATGCGAGATCCGGCGCCCCCGGTCGCGTCGACCACATCGGCGTCACCATGGTCGGGCCCACGCTGATGGCGCTCGGCTCCCCCGAGCAGCGTGCCCGGTTCCTGCCGGGCATCGCCTCGGCGAGCGAGCTGTGGTGCCAGGGCTATTCCGAGCCCGGCGCCGGCTCCGACCTCGCCGGGGTCACCACGCGTGCCCGGCTCGAGGGCGACGAGTGGGTGCTCACCGGGCAGAAGGTGTGGACGTCGCTGGCGCACGTGGCCGATTGGTGTTTCGTGCTGGCCCGCACGGCGCCGGTGCCCCCGGGCGCGTCCCGGCACGTCGGGCTGTCCTATCTGCTGGTGCCGATGCGGCAGCCCGGGGTCACGGTCCGGCCGATCCGCCAGCTGACCGGCGACAGCGAGTTCAACGAGGTCTTCTTCGACGAGGCCCGCACCTCGCGTGACCTGGTCGTCGGCGAGCCCGGCCAAGGCTGGCGGGTGGCGATGGCCACGCTCGGGTTCGAGCGCGGCGCGGCCACGGTCGGCCAGCAGGTCGGCTTCCAGCAGGATCTGGACGATCTGGTGGCGCTGGCCAAGCGGACCGGAGCGGCGAGCGACCCGGCCGTGCGCGAACGGCTCACCCGCGCCTGGGTCGACCTGGCCGTGTTGCGCGCGCACACGCTCCGGGTACTGGCCGCGCCGCCGGCGATGGGCACGGCCTCGGTCATCAAGTTGTTGTGGTCGCGCTGGCGGCAAGGACTCGGCGAACTGGCCATGACGGTGCTCGGCCCGGTCGGTGTGGCGGCCCCGCCCGGCGACACCGAAGTCGATCGGTGGCGGCGCATGTTCCTGTTCAGCCGCGCCGATACCATTTACGGCGGCTCCAACGAGATCCAGCGGGGGATTCTCGCCGAGCGTGTTCTCGGCCTGCCCCGCCAGGACCGCCGATGACGCATGTCCCTGCTCCGAAACCGCCGGACGGGCACGGGCTGCTCGAGGGCAAGGTCGTGGTGGTCACCGCGGCGGCCGGCACCGGCATCGGGAACGCCGTGGCCGAGCGCTGTCTGGCCGAAAGCGCTCACGTGGTGCTCAGCGACAGTCACGAACGCCGGCTCGCCGAGGCAAGCGATCGGCTGTCGGAGGCGTACGGGAAGAAGGTTTTGTCCCTGCCGTGCGATGTCACGGACGAGGAGGCGGTGCGCGCGCTCGTGAACGGCGCGGTGAGCGCTCACGGGCGGCTCGACGTGATGGTGAACAACGCCGGGCTGGGCGGGAACCGGCCGGTCACCGAGATGACCGACGAGGAGTGGTCGCGCGTGCTCGACGTGACCCTGAACGGCACGTTTCGCTGCACCCGCGCCGCGCTGACCCAAATGATCGCGCAGGGCGGCGGCGGGGTGGTGGTGAACAATGCGTCCGTGCTCGGCTGGCGCGCCCAGGCCGGGCAGGCGCACTACGCCGCGGCCAAGGCCGGCGTGATGGCGTTCACCCGGTGCGCGGCGCTGGACGTGGCCGCGCACGGCATCCGGGTCAACGCGGTCGCGCCGAGCATCGCCGCCCACCCGTTCCTGGCCAAAGTGATCAGCGAGGCGGAACTGGCCGGGCTGGCCCGGCGGGAGGCGTTCGGCCGGGCCGCGTGGCCGTGGGAGGTGGCCACCGTCATCGCGTTCCTGGCCAGCGACTACGCCTCGTACCTGACCGGCGAGGTGATCTCGGTTAGCAGCCAGCATCCGTGAGCGCTCAGGTGATGTGGCGGCTTCGGGTGGCAACCGGTTGTGTGCTGCTCACCGGGCTGGCGTTCTGGCAGCTGCCCGGCCGGATCGTGCCGGACACCAAGGTGGACCTGGTGGTCGCGCCGGGCGCCTGGCTGGCCCGCGCGCTGCACGCCTGGGACCCGGCCGGCAACTTCGGCCAGATGCAGAACCAGGCGTACGGCTATCTGTGGCCGATGGGCCCGTTCTTCGCGCTCGGCAAACTGATCGGCGTACCCGAGTGGGCCGTGCAACGACTCTGGTGGGCGCTGCTGCTCTGCGCGGCATTCACCGGCGTGGTCCTGCTGGCCGGCCGGCTCGGCATCGGCACACCGGCGGCGCGGCTGGCCGGCGGGCTGGTCTTCGCGCTGTCCCCGCGCATCCTCAGCGAGCTCGGCCCGGTCTCGGTCGAGGCGTGGCCGAGCGCGGTGGCGCCGTGGGTGTTGCTCCCCTTGGTCGCGTTCACCAACGGCCCGGGTACTCGAGGGCGGCTGGTGCGGGCGGTCGCGCTCTCCGGGCTCGCGGTGGCCACGGCCGGCGGCGTCAACGCGACCGCCGTGCTCGCCGTGCTGCCGCTACCGGTGCTCTGGCTGCTCACCGTGCGGCCGCTGCGCCGGCGGCTCGTCGTGGCCACGGCCTGGGGGATCGCCGTCGCCTGCGCCACCGCGTGGTGGGTGGTGCCGTTGCTGCTGCTCGGCCGGTACAGCCCACCGTTCCTGCAGTACATCGAAACGGCCGCGACCACCACCCGGACCACCGACGCGGTGAGCGCCGTGCGCGGTGCCTCGCACTGGCTGGCGTACCTGAGCAGCGCCTACGGACCCAGCTGGCCGACCGGCTGGCGGCTGGCGACCGTCGTCCCGGTGGTGGTGGCCACGATGGTGGTGGCCGGGCTCGGCATCGCGGGCCTGTCCCGCCGGGGCATGCCCCACCGGCGGTTCCTGATCGTGGCGGTCCTGGCGGGCATGGCGGCCGTCGGGTTCGGCCATCTCTCCGACGTGCCCGGTCTCGGCGCCGTGAGCGCCAACGGCTGGCTGGACTTCGGCGGCGCGCCGCTCCGCAATCTGCACAAGTTCGACGTATTGCTCCGGTTGCCGCTCGCGCTGGGCTTCACCCACCTGCTCGGGACGGTGCTCCGGGCCGTGCACATCGCCGCCGCGCGCAAACCGGTCACGCCGACGCAGACGCAGGCCGCACCGGCAGGGCCCGCGCCGATCGCGCACCCGGCACCCGCGGACCAGCCGGTCGAGCACGTGCCGGCTGTGCATACACCGGCTGCGCGTACACCGGTTGCGCGCTTCCCGATCGTCATTCCACCGGCGGTGCGCCTCCCGATCGCGCGCCTCCGGGCCGCCGTCGTCGGCCTCGCCGCGGTCACGGCGCTCGCCGTGATGGCCGCGCCCGCCCTGGGCGGCACTCTCCCCGGCTCGGGCTCGTTCACCGAGGTCCCCGGCTATTGGCGTTCGGCCGCGGGCTGGCTGAACGCCCACACCGGCACCGGCCGGGTCCTGGTCGTCCCCGGCGCCCGCTTCCCCAGCTACCTCTGGGGCGCTCCCGGCGACGAGATGGTCCAACCGCTGCTGACGGCCGACTGGGCCGTCCGCAACTCGATCCCGCTGGTTCCGCCCGCCACCGTACGGCTGCTGGACACCGTCGAATCGGCGCTGGCCACCGGTCAGGCGTCGCCCGGCCTGGCCACCCTGCTGTCCCGGGCCGGCGTCCGCTACCTGCTGGTCCGGGCCGACCTGGACACCGGCCGCTCCGACTCCCAGCGGCAGCTGACCGTGCGGGCCACCCTCGATGCCTCGCCCGGCCTGCACCCGGTCATCAAATTCGGCCCCGATGTCGGCGGGCAGCCCTTCACCTCCTTTGTGGACCGGGGACTGGACGTCCGCGTCCCGGCCCTGGAGGTGTACGAGGTCGATCAGCCCGACTCACCGATCGGCGCCTACGACCTGAACGACGTGCAGACCGTCGTGGGCGGCCCGGAGTCGCTGCTCCCACTGGCCGACGCCGGCCGGCTGACCGCCGCACCCACGATCCTCGCCGCCGACCAGCCCGCGGGCGTGTCCACCGGCGGCACCGTGGTCACCGACGGGTCGCGGCGGCGGGAGGTCACCTTCGGCCAGGCCATGGACAACACGTCGGCGACGATGACCGCCACCGAGCCGTGGCGCCTCGACCAACCCGCGCACGACTACACCACCTCCGATTCGACCCGCTGGCAGACCGTCGCCAGCTACCTCGGCATACGGGACGTGAGCGCCTCCAGCTCGTACGCCCAGGCCCTGCCGCTGGCCGCGAACCGCCCGGAGCGCCTCCCGTACGCCGCGATCGACGGCGACGCCGGCACCTCCTGGCGCTCGGCGCCCGGCACCGTCGCCGAGGGCCAGTGGCTCAGCGTCGCCTTCGATCGCCCGCGCGTGGTGAATCAGGTCGGGATCACTTTCGATCTGGGTGCCGATGCGATCCCCACCCGGATCGGGGTGCGGGCCGGCAACGAGTGGCACGAGCTGAACGTCTCCGGCGCGACGGTGACCGTGCCACTGGACGGCTGGTTCGCGGTCAGCCGGATCACGGTCGTGATCGAGGCAGTGTGGAGCATCCGGCTCGGCTACGGCGGCGTCGGCATCGCCGAGCTGACCATCCCCGGCGTCCAGGCGCAGCGCACCCTGGTCCTGCCGGCCGAGCCGCGAGCCACCGGGGACACGCCGGTCTCGCTGGCGACCCGCGCGCCCGCGCCGGCCGTGCTGCTCGACGCGGCGCCGTCCGTGCCGTCCTGCTTCTTCCTGGCCGGGCATCCGTACTGCGCGGCCGACGCGGCCCGGGGGTCCGAGGACGGCACCGTTCTCGACCGTACGGTGCCATGGTCCTTGAACGGTGTTTACGACGCTCGGTTGTGGGCCCGGCCGCGGGCCGGGCCGGCCCTGAACGCGCAGATCGACCGGGCCCTGGCCGGCCCGGCCACGCCGCACGTGACGGCGTCCTCGACCGGCGTCGCCGACCCCGCGGCCCGCCCCGGCGCGGTGGTCGACGGCGACCCGGACACCACCTGGTACGCGAGCGACGAGGACCGCTCGCCCTGGCTGCGCCTCGACTGGGTGTTCCCGCGGCTGATCACCGGCCTGCACCTGACGCTCGGCCCGCGAGCCGCGGCGGCGCGGCCGTGGTCGGTGACCGTGCTGACCGACTCGGGGGCGCGCAGCGGCAGCCTGGACGCGGACGGAACGCTCACCTTCGATCGTGCGGTGTACACCGACGACGTGACCGTACTGTTCACCGGCGGACCGATCGCGACCTCGTTCGATCCGTACACGGGCAACTTCGAGCGCCTCCCGGTCGGCGTCGGCGAGCTCACCCTGCTCGGCAAGGACGGTCCGGCGCGCCTCGGCGGGGGACCGGCCACCGTGGTCCGGCTGCCGTGCGGCAGCGGACCGACCCTGGAGGTGGGCGGCAAGCGGATCCGCACCGGGTTCACCGCGACCGTTTCCGACCTGCTCCAGCGCCGCGAACTTCCGATGCGGCTGTGCGAAACCGATCAGGTGAGACCGGACCCGGCGACCGGCCCGGTGCGCGTGGTCGCGACCGCGAGCACCGAGGCCGAGCCGACCCGGGCGGCGTTGCTGCCCGCGGCGGGCGGACCGGCCGCGGCGCCGGTGGACAGCGTGCTCTCGATCGATCGCTGGCAGCCGGATCGGCGGCAGGTCACGCTCGCGCCGTGGGCCACCTCGCGCGTCCTGGTGCTGCGCGAGAACACCAACGACGGCTGGCGGGCCCGGATCGGCGGCCGGACGCTGCGCCCGATCGTGGTCGACGGCTGGCAGCAGGGCTGGATCGTGCCGGCCGGGCTGTCCGGCAAGGTCACCATCGAGTTCGGCCCGGACCGGTTGTACCGGGCCGGCCTGATCGGCGGCGCGGCCCTCGCCGGACTGGTCGTGCTCGCCGCGATCCTGGCCGGGAGGCTGCCCGGTGGGCCGACCGGGTCGATCGGCGATCCGCCGGCCGGGCGCACCCGGGGGCGGGGCCGGCGGCGGG
>Ga0070667_100002764_pt1 | contig 15168 bp, 8 predicted proteins | sample KBSS33metaG_FD_64659 | JGI IMG/M metagenome (GOLD analysis project Ga0070667, IMG submission 64659) | Switchgrass rhizosphere microbial communities from Kellogg Biological Station, Michigan, USA - KBS S3-3 metaG | ecosystem: Host-associated > Plants > Roots > Rhizosphere > Soil ... | reverse complement strand
CCGACCCGGCATCCGCCGAACGGCAGGCCCGTACGAAAGCGCGATCCGGCAGCTCCGCGTACACTGGGTGCGACACAGGTTCCGGTGCCGTTGCGCCACGATATCGGCGGCAAGGCCGGTTTTCCGGGTATTGCGAAGGGCGTGCCGGTCACGCCTTCGAATGCGTCAGGAGGTTTCATGCGTCACAGTTCACGTCTGCTGGTCGGACTATCCGCCGCCTTGCTAATCTCCGGTTGCGCATTGACGGACTCCCGGTACGATAATTCCCGCCTCGCGGCTGGGCTCGGGGACTACGACGAATCGATCATCGATTGGAACTTCCCGACCTCGACCAACCAGGGCCCGCTGTTGCCGCCTCAGCGATTCCGCCCATTCCCTCCCGCCATCGGGGTGCCCTGGGCGACCAATGGCGAGCCGCCGCCGTCGCCGAACCTGGTGCCGATATCGGACGCGCGTCCGCCATCGAGCGGCTCCGCGGATGAGGCAGCCGGTGCGCCGGCCGCCGACGCCGACGCGTCTGTCGTCGCGGATACGGCGGCTCATTCCGGCGTGGCTGCTCTCGCTCCTGCTTCTGGCGTGGGGCAGCGGACCGCGCAACGCTGACGCCACGGACGGCGCGCCCGCGCCGACCGCTCCACCCGCCGCCTCGAAGGACAACGCAGCGGCGGCATCGCCGCGAGACAAGGACGCACTGACTTACCGCGTCGTCATCGACGCACCGAAGGATCTGGTCGACTCGCTCACGCAGAGCGTCGACCTCGTTCGATGGCAGTCCTACACGGACATGACCGCGGACTTGCTGGACCGCCTGGCGCGCGAGGCGATCGAGCAGGGAAAGGAAGCTGCCGCCACCTCCGGATATTTCTCGGCGCAGGTCGACGTGGCGATCGACCGCGCGACGGATCCGCTCACCGTCACGCTCCGCGTGACGCCTGGGCAGCCCACCGAGATTCGCGAGGTGCGGATCGACGTGTCAGGCCCCGCCTCCACCGACCATGGCGCCGGCGAGGCGGCAATCGCAAAGATGAACGAAGACTGGCTGTTGCCGCAGGGCAGCGTCTTTCACCAGTCGACATGGGATCGGGCCAAGGTGCGCGCGGTGGCGACACTGGCGGCGAGCCCGTACGCCGCCGCCAAGCTCACTCAAAGCGAGGCGAGCATCGATCCCGATGCGCGCACCGCCGATCTTTCCGTCGAGATCGCCAGCGGACCACCTTTTCGCGTCGGCCGCATGGAGGTCAAGGGCCTTTCGCGCTACGACACCGAGCTCGTCCGCAACTACAGCACGCTCAAGCCCGGCGACCTTTACTCGGGCGCCGCCTTGGACCAGTTCCTGCGCCGCCTGAACGGCAGCGGTTATTTCGCCAGTGCCCAAGCCGTGCTCGACAACGACCCGGCAAACGCGGACGACGCGCCTCTCAACGTCTCCGTGATCGAAGCGCCGACCAAGAAGCTGGAGGCGGGCGTCGGCTATTCGACCGACACCGAATTCCGCGTCAACGCGAGCTATCGCGACGTCAACGTCGATGGTCACGCCCTGCAGTTCTATGTCGATGCGCGCCTCGAGTCCCTGCTCCAGAGCGGAACGCTCCGCCTGATCCAACCCCCCGACGACCGGGGTTGGGTGAATGCGTATACCCTCGCCAAGTACGAGCGCACCAACCTGAACGATCTCCTCACGAATACTGTAGGAGCAGGCATGCGGCGCTCGTCGATCGAGGAGTACAACCAATGGCAGTACGGTGCCGCGTTCATGCACGACCAGCAGCGTCCTCTGGGCGGCGACGAGAGCACCGCGCATGCACTCTATCTGGACGTCGAGCGCATCTGGCGCCGTGTCGACGATCTCGTGGCGCCGACGCGCGGATGGATCCTCGACCTTGAGGGGGGGGTGGGCGTGCCCGGTGCATCGACACGCGGATTCGGCCGCGCCATCGCTCGCTTCGGCGCGTGGTATCCGGTGAACCGCGACTGGTCGCTTTCGGGCAAGGCGGAGACCGGTGCCGTCGTGGGCGCATCCCGGCAGGAAGTACCGTCCACGCTCCTGTTCCGAACCGGCGGCGACACGACGGTCCGCGGTTACGCATTCGACAGTCTCGGCGTCACCGACGGACAGGCGACCGTGCCGGGACGCTACTATGTGCTCGGCAGCGTCGAGGTCACACGCTGGATCAACGCGACGTGGGGCATCGCGACGTTCGTCGACGCGGGCAATGCATTCGACGAATGGAACGACGCAAAGGTCGATCTGGGTTACGGCGTGGGCGCACGCATCCGCACGCCGATCGGGCCGTTTCGCTTCGACGTCGCGTACGGCCAGGAATCGCGCCAGGTGCGCGTGCACTTCTCCGTCGGCCTCTCTTTCTGAACGGAGCATTCGCAAACACGCATGACGGCTGAAACGCCTCCGCCGACCGACGCTCCAAAACCCCGCCGACCCAGGCTTCGGCACGCTGCCTTCGCGTCATTTGGGATCGTCGTCCTTGCGATCGTCGCGATCGCCGCGGGCATCGCGTACCTCCTTTCCGAAGCGGGGCTCCCCCTCGTGCTCGCGCGGCTCATTGCCGAAACCGGCGGCCGGCTGTCGATCGAAGGGCCGTCGGGCTCGCTCGCCTCGACGATGAGATTCCGGCGTCTTGCGTGGGAGGGCAACGAATCGAAAGTGGTCGCCACGGACGTCGTGGTCGAATGGCAGGCGCTGGCGCTCTTCTCCCGGCGGGTCGCGATCCGCGGCCTCGGTGCCTCCAACCTGGCCATCTCGATCAAGCCGTCGAGCGGCGCGACGGCTCCTCCCCTAAGCCTCGAGCTGCCTTTGGCGGTCGAGATCGACCATGTGACGGTCGCAACGCTCGACCTGCAGGCGGGCCCGCGCACCGGCCGCATCACCGGCATCGAGTTCGGATACGAAGGCGGAGCGGAAACGCATCGGTTGCGCGGCCTTCGTCTGGTCACGGACTTCGGCGCGATCGAGGGCGAGGCCACGATGCGCGCGACGGCGCCGTTTCAGCTCGACGGCCGGGTCGCGATCGTCGGCGATGGCCCGCTTCGCGGTGCACGCCTCGACACGACCCTGTCGGGCACGCTCGCCAACCTCGGGATCGATGCGCGAGGCACGATGCGCGACGCGACGCTCGCCGCGCACGCCGTGCTCACGCCGTTCGCCGGCGTGCCGTTCGACACGGCCACCGCGACGCTGGGCGGAGTCGACCTCGAAACGTTCCACGCGTCGCTGCCGCGCACGAAACTCGAGCTCACGTTCGATGCGCGACCGCGCGACGGCGGCCTCGCCGGCGCGTTTCGCGCGACCAACGCCGCACCCGGCACGATCGCCGACGAACGACTGCCGCTCGCGACGGCAGCGGGAAATTACGCGTATGCGGCGAATGTGCTGTCGCTCGCAGCGCTCGAAATCGGATTGCAGGGTGGTGGACGGGCCAGCGGCGAGGGACGGGTCGACCTGGCCGGCGCCGACGCGCCGAGCCGCTGGCGTCTCACGGTGCGCGACCTCGATCTCGCGCGCATCCACCCTGCGCTGGCGGCGACCCGGCTGAGCGGCTCCCTCAGCGCCGATATCGAGAGTGCGCGCCAGACCCTCGCCGGCGACGTTCGCCAGGCATCGCTCGCCATCGCGTTCGAGGCCACCTACGCGAACCGTCGTCTCGAAGTCTCGCGCTTTCGCGCCGAGGCCAACGGCGGCACGCTGACTGGCAGCGGCCGGCTGGCCATCGACACGCCCCGCGCCTTCGACGTCGCACTGTCCGCCCGGAAATTCGATCCCGCCCGCTTCGCAGCGCTGCCGGCCGGCTCGCTCGACGGCACGATCAAGGCCTCGGGCACGCTGGCGCCGGAATGGCGCGCGACCGCGGACGTCACACTCGCGCCAGGCAGCCGCTGGTCCGGCGTTGCGGTCGCCGGCCATGCGAACGGGACCGTGACGCGCCAGACACTGAGCGGCGCGATGATCGACGCCCACCTGGGCAGCGCGCACGTCACTGCCAGCGGAAGCGCCGGCGTGCCGGGCGATCGCCTCGCGTTCGTGGTCGATGCGCCGAAGCTCGACGACGTCAACGCACTCCTGCCGCCTCAGGTGCCCCGTCCGCTCGGCGGTCGCGTCCATGCGACCGGCACGCTAGCGCTCGAGCCGGGCGGCATAGGCGGCGACATCGACCTTGCTGCCAGCGCGCTTCACGTAGGCGCCGATTTTGCGGCGCAGGCGATGACGGTCAAGGCAAGCTTCGCGCCCGGCGGACCGGGCAATTCGAGCATCGCGCTCGACGCGCGCCCATTGGCGGCAGTCGTGACGGCCACCGGCGTTTCCGCGCCATCGGTTGCGCTCGCGTCCATGAGTGTCGAGGTCAAAGGCACCCTGGCAAATCACACGGCATCGATTGCGGCGAAGGGTGCGTCAATCGACGCCACGGCGGAAATTGCGGGCGCTGTCGCAGGTGTCGGTCCGCGCGCACAGGCCACTCCGACATGGAATGGCCGCATCACGTCGCTCGCCAACCATGGCGAGGTGCCTTTCGCGCTGCTCCAACCCGCGACGCTCGACATCGGACGCGGCCGCGTCCGGTTCGGCGAAGCGCACATCGCGGTCGCCGACGGTCACGTCGACATCGCGGACTTCGAATGGAACGACGGACGCATCAGCACGCATGGCAGTCTCGATGCAATGCCGGTGGCGTCGATCGGACGGCTCGCCGGCAAGCCGCTGCCCTTCGCGTCTACCCTCAGGCTTGCCGGGACCTGGTCGATCGCTGCGACGCCGCGGCTTACCGGCACTTTCGCTCTGAGGCGGGAATCCGGGGACCTCTACGGCGCGGCCGAAAACGCGCCCCTCGCGCCGGACATCGCGCTCGGCATCGACACGCTGGAAGTCACCGGCTCATTCAGGGACGATGCGCTCGACGCGCGCATGAGCTTTCGCTCGGCGCGAAGCGGCAATGCGCAGGGGACGCTGCGCCTCGGCGCTGTTCCCGGGGCGCCCCCGAGCCGCATTGCGCGCAACGCGCCGCTGATCGCGACGCTGGATGCGGAGCTCGCATCGCTCGCACCGCTGCAACCCTGGCTCGGCACTTCCGCCGTCTTGAACGGCAATGCGCGCATCGCGCTGACCGGCCGCGGCACGCTCGACGCGCCCATTTTCGCCGGCGATGTCGCGCTCGATTCGCTGCGGATCGACGCGCCGCAGTACGGCATCTATCTCCGCGAGGGACGCGTGCGTGCGCATCTCGCGGACGGCGGCGTCATGGTCGACGAGATCTCCATTGCCGGCGGCGACGGACACTTCACGGCTTCCGGCACGATCGCCTCGCGCGCCGCGGCCGGCAGCGAGCCCCGGACGCATATCGCCTGGCGTGCGGATAATTTCCGCGTGACCAATCGTCCCGACCTTAGGCTCGTCGTCGCGGGCGAAGGATCGCTGACGCTCGTGCAAAAACGCGTGGCCCTCGCGGGCAACGTACGGGTCGTCGAAGGCAGGATCGAATACGACCCTGCGCCGGTCGGGCAGCTCGGCTCCGATGTGATCGTCAAGGGACGTCCGCAGCGTCCGGTTGCACGCGAAGGCCTGGGCGACCTCCCACTCACGCTCGATGTCGAAGTCGACCTCGGTCACCGCCTGACGTTCCAGGGTGGAGGACTCGAGGCTTCCCTCGAAGGGGGCGTTCGGATCACCACCCTTCAAGATGGACGCCTGAACGGCAAGGGCGCGATCATCGCGTCGAACGGCACCTATTTCGCGTTTGGGCAGAAACTGACGATCGAGCGCGGCCGCCTGGTGTTCGACGGACCCATCGACAATCCGGCGCTCGATGTCGTCGCGCTGCGCAAGAACCTCGCCGTCGAAGCGGGCGTCGAGGTCACGGGCACGGTGAGACTGCCACGCGTTCGGGTGACCTCCAACCCGCCGGTTCCCGAGAACGAGGCGCTCGCCTGGCTCGTCACGGGCGAAGGTCTGAACAGCGGACGCGGCAGCGACTACGCGGCGCTGTCCGCCGCCTCCGCGGCGCTGCTCTCGCGCGGCGGCAAACCCCTCACCACCGAAATCGCGGAGAGCATGGGGCTGGACGACATCACCGTACGCGGCGGCGGCATCGGCGGCGGGCTCTTCGGGAACGCCTCCGGCGTTGCCGGAACACAGGGACAGGTCATCGTGTTCGGCAAGCGGATCACCGACCGCCTCACGCTGGGCTACGAGCAGGGGCTGTCGATAGCGGCGAATGCGCTGCGGCTCGAGTACACCCTGACGAATACGCTGACGGTGCGCGCGGAAGCGGGAGCGATCAGTGGTGTCGGCATCTACTATCGGCGTTCATACGACTAGCGGTTTCGATCGACAGTCAAGTCGTCCATTTGCGCACGAAGATCGCGAGCAACTCGTAGAGCGCGTAGTAGCTTCGCTGCATCGCTTCGACCGTCGGCACGTAGTCGCCCCACGAGCCTTCGCGCATCAACCCCGCGATGCCGGTCGGCGCCGGAATGGTCTCGATGCCTGCGTCCGCGAATTCCGCCGTGGCGCGCGGCATATCGAAGCCGTGCGCCACGAGCACGACGCGGCGCACGCCGTCTGCGTGCAGGATGGCTGCGGCGTTGACGGCATTCTCATGGGTGTTGCGCGAGCGGTCCTCCGTCCAGCGTACCGCGACCCCGTACTCGTTCTCGAGCGCGTCTCGCATCACCTTGGCCTCGGTTGCGCGCGCGGGGTCCGACCGGCCGCCGACGACGATCACAGGCAGGTGCGTCTGCCGCGCGACACGCGCACCGTAGCGCACGCGCTCGAGCGTCAACCGCGACATCGTGTCGCCGCCGTACTCGGGGGCGCCCGGTCGTGTGCCACCCCCGAGGATGACCACCGCCTGCGCCGATGCGGCGCGCGTCATGTCGAGCGGTGGCGAATCATCGACCAGGCTGATCAGCGCCGCCGCAACGACCGGCAGCGCAAGCGCCAGAAGGGACAGCACACCCGCCAATGCGAGCACCCGGCCGAAGCGGCGGTAGCGGCCGATGAGCGCGAGTCCGACGAGCGCAAGCAACAGCGGGCCGCCCGGAGGCAGCACGAGCGCCTTGAGAATCGCCTTCCACGGAAAGGTATCGTCCATGCCGAGGGCGCCGCGTCGCGCGTTGCCGACGCGTGGGGCGCCTGGCGCGTTTAGCGCCGCTACTTCGATTTGTCCAGCAGGCTTTGCAGGCGCCGGGATGGCACCGCATAGGTAATGCCGCTCGGCTGGGAGAGCGCTGATTCCTTGGTGCCCTTGACGAGGACCATGTTGATGATCCCGATCACGCCGCCGGTTTCCGGGTCGTAGACGGGACTGCCGCTGCTGCCCGGGTACGCCGTCGCGTCGAGCTGGAGCACCGGAAACGATCCCGAGGACAGCCGGCGCACGGTCTGCGGCTCGAGATCGGCCGCGCGCGGCTGCGGAATCGCAATCGGCGTGATCACCGACACCATGCCCCTGTGGGTGGCGGGAAACGGTCCCAGAACGGCGCCGATCGGGAAGCCGGTAAACAGGACATCCTGCCCCTCCTTCACCGTGTCGGAATCGCGAAGCTTGAGCGCCGGCAGCGGTGCGCCGCTGATCTTGAGCAAGGCGAGATCGCTGCCGATATCGACGGCGACCTGCTGCGCGTCGCGCGTTTGCACTTCGTCCTTGGAATTCACGCGCGCCGGCAGCAGCACGGCAATCACTTCGCGCTTGGCGGGGTCGAGGAGCGGCGGCAGCACGTGCGAGTTGGTGACGACGATCGTGCCATCGCCGATGGCGAAGCCGGTACCGCGAAACTGGAATTGCGGGCTGCGCGTCCGCTCGAAAGTGCCGATGGCAACCACGGAGGCGCGCACGCGCTCGATCACTTCTTGCCGATCGGCCCGGGCAACGCCGGCATGCGGCAGCGCGAGCACGAGGAGCAGGACCGCGGCGAATCGGAATGCAGGGCGCATGTCGAGCACGCTGGAGCCTCTACATCGGGCGGGAGTCGGTAGTCGAAAGCATCGGCGAAGGCGCGACGACGCCCGCGTCGAACGGATGGATCTCGCTGCCGAAGTATCGCTGGACGCGCTTCACGTAGTCTCGTGTTTCAGGGTAGGGCGGAACGCCGCCATAGCGATCGACGGCGGCTTCGCCGGCATTGTACGCGGCGGCGGCGAAGGCCACGCGTCCTTCATAGTACGCGAGCAGCCATCGCAGATACGCCAGGCCGCCCCGCACGTTGTCGGTGGCGTCGAAGGGATTTTTCACTCTGAAGCGTGCGGCGGTCTGCGGGATCAGCTGCATCAGCCCGCGCGCATCCTTGACGGAGCGCGCCTTCGGCTCGAAGTTCGATTCGACCGCGATGACGGCGAGCGCGAGTCGCGGATCGATGCCGTACGACGGTGCGATGCGCATCACCATGTCCGCGATGCGCTGCTGATGAGGCGGCAGGTCGGCGAACGGATTCGGCTCCTCGAGCGCGGGCAGCGACGGCACGCGTTCCGGAGCATTCATGCATTCCGGCAGCACGCCGCGCGCTTCTCCGACCTGGTCCAGCATCCGGCGCGCGTACGCATTGCCCTGCTCCGCCGCGAGCGCGAAAAACGACGCGGCGACGGCGTCGTCGCGCGTCACGCCACGGCCGTTCGCGTACATCCAGCCGAGGTTGTATTGTGCGTCGGCATTGCCCGCCCGCGCGGCTACGCAATAGAGATCGATGGCCTTCTGCGGATCTTTCGGTACCCCCTCGCCATGCTCGTACGCGGTGGCGCGCGCCAGGAGCTCGGCGCTGACATCGCCAGTGGTGTCGATGAGGGGCGCCTGCGCCCACGCGCCTCCGTGCGCGAGCGCCAGCCCAGTCGCGGCTACCGCGGCAAGCTTCAGGCGGCGGCCGACGCGTGATCGCGGATGCTCACAACGCTCCATGGGCGGGTAATTCCTCGCGCGACGCATGCGCTCCCCGCGCGTCGTACCAGGCGAGCGAATCGGCGAGGCCGGCGCGCGCGTCGTGCGTGGGTTCGTATGCCAGGAGACGACGGGCCTTGCCGATGTCCGCCTGCGAATGGCGCACGTCGCCGGCGCGAAACGCCTCGTAGCGAGGCGACGCTATGCGGACGTGCGGGTGCCGCTTGGTCAGGAGATCGCGAAGGATGGCGTAGAGCTCGTTCAGGGACATCCTGCCGCCGACCGCGACGTTGTAGATCTGCCGCGCCGCCGCGGGATCGCTGGTCGTCGCGGCCAACAGGTTGGCCTGGACCACATTCGCGACGTAACAGAAGTCGCGCGTGGTCTCGCCGTCCCCGTAGATCGTGATCGGCGTGCCGTTCAGCATCGCCGCGACCCATCGCGGAATCACCGCCGCGTACGCGCCGTTCGGATCCTGGCGCGGGCCGAACACATTGAAATAGCGGAGCCCGACCGTCGACATCCCGTAGCACCGATCGAAGACATCGGCGTACAGCTCGTTCAGGTACTTGGTCACCGCGTACGGCGACAGCGGCCGGCCGATGCTGTCCTCGACTTTCGGCAGGCCGGGATGATCGCCGTAGGTCGAACTCGATGCCGCGTACACGAACCGCGTGACGCCGGCATCGCGGGCGCCGACCAGCATGTTCACGAAGCCCGTGGCATTGGCGGCATGCGTGCGCAGCGGATCCTCGATCGAGCGCGGAACGGAGCCGAGCGCAGCTTCGTGCAGCACGATGTCGACGTTCTCGCAGGCGGCGCGGCAGGCATCGGGGTCGACGATATCCGCTTCGACAAAGCTGAAGCGATGCCAGGCAGCGGTGCCGACCGCGGCGCGAACCTCGTCGTGGTTGCGGCGATGGCCGGTGGCGAAGTTGTCGAGGCCCACGACATGCTGCCCCAGGCGGAGAAGTGTTTCGACGAGATGCGAGCCGATGAAGCCGGCGCTTCCGGTGACGAGCCAGCGCTGAGGCGACGCGCGCAGGCTGTCGCAGAGTGCAGCGTATCGGCTGGGAGCGGTCGGGGCGCCCATCAGAGCCTCCACACGTCGACGCCGCGTGCGCGGAGCGCCACCTGGTCGGCCTGGCTCTTCACGTCGACGTAGAGTCCGCCGGGCTCGAGGCCGGCGACATAGTCATCGATCGGTCGCTTGCGAAACGGCGCATGCGCGACGGCGGCGACGATCGCATGCGCGCGCGGAAGCGCTTCCCATGGCGTGAGCTTGACGCCGTACTCGTGCATCGCCTCGTCGGGATCGGCGACGGGGTCGTGCACGTGCACGCTGACACCATACGAATCGAGCTCCCGCACGACGTCGATCACGCGCGAGTTGCGAAGATCAGGACAGTTTTCCTTGAACGTGAGGCCGAGCACGTTGACGCGCCCGCCCTTCACCGGAAAACCCGCGCGAATCATTTGCTTCACCGTCTGCTCGGCGATGTACTTTCCCATGCCGTCGTTGATCCGCCTGCCCGCAAGGATGACCTGCGGGTTGTAGCCCAGGCGGTCGGCCTTGTGCGTGAGGTAATACGGATCGACGCCGATGCAGTGCCCGCCGACCAGGCCGGGACGAAAGGGCAGAAAATTCCATTTGGTGCCTGCGGCTTCGAGCACTTCCATCGTGTCGATGCCGATGCGATGGAAGATCAGCGCAAGCTCGTTCATGAGCGCGATGTTGAGGTCGCGCTGCGTGTTCTCGATGACCTTCGCGGCTTCCGCCACCTTGATCGAGCTCGCGCGAAAGACCCCGGCCGTGATAATGCTGCCATAGATGGTGGCAACACGCTCGAGGGTCTCCGGCGTGTCGCCCGACACCACCTTCGTGATCTTGGTGAGCGTGTGCTCCTTGTCGCCCGGATTGATGCGCTCGGGCGAATAGCCGACGAAGAAGTCGCGCTTCCAGCGCATGTCGGCGCACTTCTCGATGATCGGTACGCAGATCTCTTCCGTCGCGCCGGGATAGACGGTCGACTCGAAGACAACCGTTGCGCCTTGTTTCAGATTGCGGCCGACCGTTTCGCTTGCGCCGATCAACGGGGAGAAGTCCGGCTGGTGCGCATCGTCCACCGGCGTCGGCACGGCGACGACGATGAAGTCCGCTTCGCGAAGCGCGGCGGGATCGGTCGTGACCTTGAGTCCCTTGGCGGCACGGAGCTCGTCTTCGCTCACCTCGCCCGTGGGGTCGTTGTAGCGACGATAGGCTTCGACTTTGGTCACCGACAAGTCGAAACCGATCGTTACGTAGCGCTTGCCGAATTCGACGGCAAGCGGCAGGCCCACATAGCCCAGCCCGACGACGGCAATGATGGTTCGGTCTTCCATGGATTTTTTGTTGGGTGGTCGTCGGACGTAAATCGGAATCAGCCGCCGGCCAGCATCTTTTCCGCCTCGATCCGCAGCGGTGCGCCGGCGTCGAGCTTGGTGAGCGGCGCGAGGACGCGCTTGGCGCCTTCCTTGTCGCCGGTCTTGAGCAGGCCTTGTGCAAGATGCATGCGGATGTCGTTGTCAGAGGGGGCGACATTGGACGCGAAACGCAGGAGCTGGACGCCGCGCGCCGTGTCGCCGGTGCGGAAGAGCGTCCAGCCATAGGTGTCGATCACCGACGCGTTGAAAGGCGCCTGGCGATAGGCCCGCTCGGCATACTCGCGCGCCTTGGGATCGCCGTTCTCGCCCAGGATCCACGCGAGATTGTTGAGCGATATCGGACTGTCCGGGTTGATCTCGAGGACCGCGCGGTATTTGGCGACTGCCGCCGGATATTCCTTCCTGGCCTGGAACTGCTGCGCCATCATTTCCTGCAGCGTCGTATCGCGCGGATGGTCGCGCATCCACGTGTCGGCGAAAGCGGTCGCATCCTTCGCGTTGCCCGCGTTCTGCAGTGCCTGGTAGGTCACGGCGGCGAGCCCGGAGTTTGCCTGCTTCGCGAGCGCCTGACGGAGCGATGCCGCGGCGTCACTCCATTTCTTGTTCATCACGTGGATCTCGCCCTCGAGCGCAAAGCCCAACGCGCGATCCGGCTGCTCCTTCTGCAGCTTCCGCGCGTCGGCGAGCGCCGCGGCCGACTGCCCCGAAAGGATCTGCGCGCGCACGAGCACATCGAGCGCCTGCACGAATTCCGGCGAGACCGCGAGCGCCTTGCGCGCACTTTCGATCGCACCCGGATAGTCCCGCGCCTGCACTTGCAATGCGGCAAGCCGCGTGACGGCACCGGCGTTCTGCGGCTGCACCTGCGTCAGCTTGGTGTAGGTGGAGATCGCCTGGTTCAGGTCGCCCGAAGCGAGCTGGGCGCTACCCATCGCATCGATGACCTGCGGATCGTTCGGAAAAGCTGCCAGCGCCTGCTGCGCGGCCGACAGCGCTGCGCGGCTGTCGCCGATCCGCACGTAATAGCTGATCAGCGCGAGACGCGGACGCGACGACGCCGGGTTGGCCGTGATCGCGCGCTCGAGCAGCGCCTTGCTCTCTTCCGGCTTGTCGCTCGTGAAGGCGGTGAGCTCCGCGAGCGCAATCAGCAGCGTCTCGTTGTTCGGGTCCTTTTCAAGCATCTGCTGGTAGCGCTTGCGCGCGTCGTCGATCTTGCCATCCTGTATGTCGAGCGCTGCGAGGCTCGTCGCCGCCGTCACGTTTTTCGGCTGCACGGCAAGCGCCTTCTCAAAGCTGACGCGGGCGTTCTTGTAGTCGCGCCTGGCAAGATAGACGCCCCCGCGAAGGTTTCCCGTCACTGTGTTTTCGGGCTGCTTCTTGTCCAGCGCATCGATCGCGGCCAGCGCCTTGTCGTATTCCCGGCGCTGGACGTGGGCGAGGATCAACGCGAGATCGGCCTGGTTCTGCGAGGCGTCCGACTGCGCGAGATCCTCGAGGTCCTTGAATGCGCGTTGCGTGTCTCCGGTGGCCATGCGCACCTGCGCAAGCCGCACGCGCGAGGAAACGCTCGTCTTGTCGAGTGCCGCAGCGCGTTCGTAGTACGTGCGGCCCTTGGCGAAATCGCCGCTCGAGAGCGCAGCCTCGCCGGCCATCCGCTGCAGCTCCGGATCGTCGGGGTAGCGGGTCATGATCGGCTGCAACGTCTCAAGCGCGAGCGCAGGCTGGCCCGAGCGCACGTAGACGCCAGCCAGTATCTTGCGTGCGCCTATGTCGTCCGGAACACGCGCCAGCACCTTGCGCAGCGCCTCTTCTGCCGCCGCGTACGAATTGAGTTGCGCGAATATGAGGCCGGAAAGATAGAGCGACGGCAGGTGGTCGGGCTGCACGGAGAGCAACTTCTGCGTCAACTCGCGGGCACGTGTCGGATTGCCGGCTGCGAATGAGACCAGCGCGTCGGCATAGGCGGTTCCCGCTTCGTTCGGCGCGACGGCCTTCAGCTTCGCAAGCTGGCGCGAGGCGCTGTCGGTATTGCCGGAGCCAACGAGGAGCGAGATCAGCGATATGCGGGCCGGCCGCAGCTCGGGATACTTGTCCAGCGTCTGTTCGAGCGCCGCAATGGCTTCGTCGCGCTTGTTCTGCGTAACCAGCAGTTGGGCCTTGGCGAGCAGCGCGTCCTTGTCGTTGGGCGCAGCGGCAAGTGCGAGATCGATCAGCCGGCCCGCCTCGGGGAGATCGCGGAGCGAGGACGCGACGATCTGCGCCTTGACGACCAGCGCCCGCGCATCTCCCGGCACCTCGGCCAGGACCGAGTCGACCGTGGACCCCGCGGTCTTGTAGTTTCCCAGCCCCGCGTAGGCGATCGCCAGGGAAGTGGCAAGATCCGACCGCCCCTGCGTGGTGCTGAGCTTCACCGGCGAAAACTCGGTCACCACCATCTGGAATTTTCCCTGCGCCAGCATTGCGCGCGCCAGCAACGGGTAGGTCTGGTCCTGCTCATAGCGCAGGTCTAGCGCCTTTCGCACTTCCGTTTCGGCGCCGATCGCGTCACCGCTGTCCAGGAGCGTCCGGGCGAGGAGGAACCGCGCCTCCGCGTTGTTGGGTGCGCCCTGGATCGCGTTTTTGAACTCGACGATCGCCGCGCGGTAGTCGCCTTTGTCCGCGAACGCCTTGCCGGATACGATGAACTTCGACGGATCGCTCTTGCTGCAGGCCGCGATGGTCGCAACCATTGCGATGGCCAGCAGGATGCGGGTCAGGCCTTGTGGACGATGGAACATGACGTTTCTTTCGACGGGAGTGTACGGATGCGCGGGCTAGCGAAGTCCGAATCGATCCATCAGATCGTACAACGTCGGGCGACTGACGCCCAGCAGTTCCGCCGCCTTGCTGAGGTTGCCGTTGACCCGCGCGAGCACCCGCAACACGGCGTGACGCTCGGCCTCGTCGCGCACCTGGCGGAGATTCAGCATGGAGGCATCCGGCTCGGCGGCCGAGAGGCCCACGTCGGCCGCGCCGATCTTCTGCCCGTCCGCCATGATGACCGCGCGCTTGATCACGTTCTCGAGCTCGCGCACGTTCCCCGGCCAGGGATGCGCCTCGATCGCGTCGATCGCGTCGGGCAAGAGCGTCATCCCGCCGCGACGCTGCTCGGCGGCGATCCTGCGCACGAAACTGTGCGCGAGCAGCACCGCGTCGGCCTTGCGCATCCGCAGCGGCGGGATCTCGACCACGATCTCGGCCAGGCGATAGTAGAGATCCTCGCGGAATTTGCCGGTGACGATCTGATCCTTGAGGCTCTGGTGCGTGGCGCACACGATGCGGACGTCGACCGGAATCTCGGAGCGACCGCCGACGCGCTCGATCACACGCTCCTGCAGGAAGCGGAGGAGCTTTGCCTGCAGCGAGAACGGCAGATCGCCGATCTCGTCCAGGAACAGCGTTCCGTTCGCGGCGACCTCGATCTTGCCGATGGTCTGCTTGGCGGCGCCGGTGAAGGCGCCTTTCTCATAACCGAAGAGCTCGCTTTCGAGCAGGGTCTCCGGAATCGCCGCGCAGTTGATCGCGACGAAACGGTTCCCCGCGCGCGGCGACAGGTCGTGGAGCGCCCGCGCAAGCAGCTCCTTGCCGGTGCCCGATTCGCCGAGGATCAGAACGGTGGCCGACGTGGGCGCGACTTTCTCGATGGTGCGGCAGGTGCGCTGCATCTCGGGATCGCGCGTGATGATCCCGGACATCGCGGGCGCCTGCGCGGCGTTCTGTAGCCGGCGATTCTCTTCCTGCAGGTCGTGCACCCGGAAGGCGCGATCGATCGTCCAGGTGAGGAGCTCCGGCTCGAAGGGCTTGGTGCAGAAGTCGTGCGCGCCGAGGT
>Ga0070667_100002762_pt1 | contig 15187 bp, 13 predicted proteins | sample KBSS33metaG_FD_64659 | JGI IMG/M metagenome (GOLD analysis project Ga0070667, IMG submission 64659) | Switchgrass rhizosphere microbial communities from Kellogg Biological Station, Michigan, USA - KBS S3-3 metaG | ecosystem: Host-associated > Plants > Roots > Rhizosphere > Soil ... | reverse complement strand
TTACTTTTGATCGGTGCCCACATCCGGCGCAGTTCACCTCCGGAAGGAACCTATGACCGTCTCGTACGGACCCATCTGTCAAATCGCCTGGGTCACTGACGACATCGAGGCAACCGAGCAGCTACTGAGCAAGCAGTTCGGCGTCGGCACATGGATCCGGTTGCCCAATATCGAGTTCGGGCCGCAGACCTGCCGGCTGCATGGCGAACCCGCGGATTTCACGGCCCACATCTCGATGTCCTATTCGGGCGACATGCAGCTTGAGCTGATCCAACCGGTCCGGGGCACCAGCATCTACACCGAATTCCTGGACCGCTGCGGACCGGGTCTGCACCATGTGTGCTTCGAACCGAGCGATCTCGACGCAGCGGTGGCATCAGCACAAGAGCAGGGGCTCGCCGTCGTGCAGGATGGCGAGATGTCCGGCGGAATGATGCGTTTCGCCTACCTCGACGGCGCATCGGCCGGGGTGCCGTACATCGAACTCGGCGAGTTCAGCCCCGAGATCCGCGCGATGTTCGAGCAGATCAAGACCGCGACGACAGGTGCCTGATGATTCCGGAAACAGTATCTGCACAAAGTGTTTCGTCATTCTCCGATGAAGTCGACGTCCTGATTGTCGGGCTCGGCATGGCGGGCGGGTGCGCGGCGGTTGAAGCAGCGGCGTCAGGTGCGCGTGTGCTCGTGCTTGAACGTGCCGCGATGGCCGGCGGCACCACGGCGATGGCGGGTGGCCACTTCTACCTGGGCGGCGGCACCGAGGTGCAGAAGGCGACCGGCCAGGACGACTCCGTCGCCGAAATGGCCGCCTATCTGACCGCGGTCTCGAAAGAGCCGGTGCCGGAGCTGATCAGCGCCTACTGCGAGGGCAGTGCCGAACATTTCCGGTGGCTGGAAGCACTGGGGTTCGAGTTCGAGCGCAGCTATTACCCGCACAAGGCCGTCATTCAGCCGGAGACCCAAGGCCTCATGTACACCGGCAATGAGCAGGTGTGGCCGTTCCGCGATCGTGCAGTGCCGGCGCCCCGCGGCCACAAGGTTCCGGTGCCGGGCGATACCGGCGGCGCAGGTATGGTCGTCAAACTTCTCGTCGAGCGCCTGGCCGAGCTGGGCGCGGAAATCCGTTACGAGACAGGCGTCTCCGCGCTCGTCGTCGACGATGACCGGGTCGTCGGAGCAACCTGGAAGCACTTCGGCGAGACCGGAGCCGTGCGGGCGAAGTCCGTCGTCCTGAGCACCGGCGGATTCGTGATGAACCCGGACATGCTGGCCCAGTACGTGCCGCAACTGGGCGATGAGCGCGTTTTCGCCTTGGGCAGCAGCTATGACGACGGCATCGGGATCCGTATGGGCCAATCTGTCGGCGCCGCAACCAAATACCTGGATCAGGCGTTCATGACCGCCCCGGTGTATCCGCCCGCCACACTCCTCACCGGCATCATCGTGAACCGTGACGGAGACCGGTTCGTCGCAGAAGACTCCTATCACGCACGCACATCCGCATTCGCCCTCGAACAACCCGGCAGCGTCGCCTATCTGGTCGTCGACTCCAGGCATGTCGAGATGCCGACGATGCCGTTGGTCCAGTTGATCGACGGCTGGGAAGAGGTCGCCGAGATGGAAACCGCCCTCGGCATCCCGGCGGGCCGGCTGCAGGCCTCGCTCGATAGGTACAACGCAAACGCGGCGCACGGTGAGGACCCCGACTTCCACAAAGCCACCAAATATCTGGAACCGCAAGATGTCGGGCCGTGGGCGGCATTCGATCTGAGGCTGGGCAAGGCGTTCTACAGCGGCTTCACCCTTGGGGGCCTGGCGATTTCGGCCGATGGCGAGGTACTTCGCGACGACGGCAGTGTCATCGCCGGGCTTTACGCTGCCGGCGCCTGCGCCTCGACCATCGCGCAGGACGCCAAGGGGTATTCCAGCGGCACCCAGCTGGGTGCCGGTTCATTCTTCGGCCGGCGGGCGGGGCGTGCCGCTGCAGAAGCGGCAACCCGGGAGGAATGTCGGTAGCGTTGATCACGATGACCGGATCAGCCGACCTGCCCACCGTCATGCCCGCGGCGTTCGTCGGGCACGGCAGTCCGATGAACGCCGTCGAGCGCAACCAGTACACCGCCGCATGGACGGAGTTCGGCCACTCGGTGCCACGGCCGCGAGTAATACTGGTGATCAGCGCGCACTGGTACATCAATGCCACCGCTGTCACCGCCATGACGCAGCCCCGCACCATCCACGATTTCTACGGCTTCCCGCAGGAGTTGTTCGATGTGCAGTACCCGGCGCCGGGACTACCCGAGCTGGCCGACGAGATCGCCGAGACCGTCAAGCCCACCTGGATCGGCGCTGACCGGGACAGCTGGGGCATCGACCATGGCACCTGGTCGGTGTTGGTGCATGCCTTCCCCGACGCCTCGATCCCCGTGGTGCAGCTGTCGATCAACGCCGAGAAGCCGTTGGAGGAACACGTCGCGCTGGGCGCGCAACTGGCCGAATTGCGCAGCCGTGGCGTGCTGATCGTCGGCAGCGGCAACATCGTGCACAACCTGCGCGCCATGAATGCCCAGCTGCCCGACAGCGGATTCGATTGGGCCACAAGGTTTGACGACGCCGCTGCCAATCTGCTGACCGCTGCGCCCGCCGACATTCTGCGGCTTCGCGACCATCCTGACTTCGCTGCCTCGGCGCCGACACCGGATCACTTCATCCCGATGCTCTATTTCGCCGGTTTGTGCGCGGCGGCCGACACCCCCGCGAACGTGCTCGTCGACGGTTACACCTACGGGTCGCTGTCGATGACGTCGTATGTGGTGACGTGACGTCGTTCAGGCCACGCTGCTGGCGTCGACTTCTGTTGCCCCAGCAGGTTTCATCGCTTCTTCTGTCGTGATGTAAGCGTGGCGGTGGTTGAGGAGCTGGCGGTGCGCGCTTTCCCCGACCAGCGTCCGCACCTCGTTGAAGACCGCGCGCCGGCCCTCGTGCTGATGGCGTAGGAGTCGCCCGGCCGAGCCGAACAAACGCGTTGCGCTCAACACCTGCGACGGCTTTTCGCGGTGGTTGAACAAATCGAGGAACCGCCCGATCTCCCCCTTGGCGTACAGGTCCGCGACCATCTGCGCGAACACCGTCGGTACCGCACCGGACTTGCCCAGATCGTTGGCAAACCAATAGTGGTCGGAGAACTCGTGGTCGCGCCACCGTCCCCACCGCGCCAGCGCAGCATCCTGCTTCTCTGGCGAGCCGCCCAGTCCGTCCACCGCCGCCGGCGCGAGCGCATCGACTTGAGCGAACGCATCGCTGATGCCCCGCCCCGCCGACGGGTCCTTGAAGTGGCCGGCATCGCCGACCAGCGCCCAACCCGGCCCGGCCGGTTCCCGAAAGAAGCCGGTCCAGTGCAACATCCCGAAGTACTTGCTCACGCGCTGCGCGCCCGCCAGCGCCTCCGCCACCGGCTCACAGGTCAGTGCGTCGGCCATGAAACTGCCATCAAGGTCGGCGCGGTATCGCTGAAGCTGACTCAGTTCGGGAACAACGATCACCTGATACAGGCCCTCGTCACACGGCGCGGCAATCACGAACTTGTCGTCCCACCGGTGAAACACATTCGACGGCTCGGCCGGCATGTGCGCGCCACTGAAGAACGCCCAGTAGGCGAACCGCTGGCCGGGGACCACGTTGTATTTGCGCGCTGCCACGAGATTCCCGACAGTGGAGTTACGCCCGTCGGCGCCGACGACCAACCGCGCCCGCAGTTCGTCCTCCCGGCCATGCGTTTTGACCCGTACCCCGGCGACCCGGCTGCCGTCCCAGATCAATCCGGTGACCTCAGTCGCCATCCGGACCTCGGCCCCGGCCTCCTCGGCGGCGCCGGCGAGTATGGGGTCGAGCACCGTGCGCCGAACCGATGCGCCGCCGCCGATGTCGCCGCTGCGGAGCGGCCACGGAGCGTTGAACTGGAAAGAGTCGGCGCGGGAGTTGGACCGCTTCATGAACGGTGCACCGGTGGCGCGCAGCTGGTCCGTCACGCCGAGCCGATCGAGGAACGCCAAGCCGTCGGTCTCGAAGATGTGCGTCGACAGGGTGTCCCGTGGAAACGTCGCGCGTTCCACCACCGCAACGTCTACACCCTGCCGCGCCAGCATCGTGGCCAGCGGTGAGCCGGCGCATCGAGCACCGACGATGACGATGTCAGATCCCTGGGCCAACATGGTTGCTCCCGAAGTTCGCACTGCGCCGAGGCAGGCCGCACCCGGCGCAGCTGGAGAAAAGCGTACGCCGCACAATGCGCGACGTACAGCAATTCTTCAGCGCTTTGCCATGCCCACATCGATCGGACTTCCGCCGGTTTTATCACTGCAGCGTCAATGCCGCAGCACGCTAGACCCGTTGCTCCGCAGCAACTCTGGAGCGACAGCGCTAACGCGCGACAAAGGTGCACTCATGGCCGATGATATCAATTGTGTTGCGGGCCAACGATACAGACACACCAACAAGGAATCCCGTTGCAGGGCATGGGCGATGAAGCTGTCGACGTCGCGCCCGTGACCTTTGGAGACCGCGGCAAGGGAGTCGCTAGACCAATCCGGGTGCGAGAGACGGCGACGCCGGCACAGGCGTTGACGTCGCGGCGGTGGACGGGACCGCGCTGGGTGGCTGCAAGCCATAGCCCGATTGCGGGTCGTACCCCGGCGGCGGGCCGGGCAGTGCGCCATATCCCGGCGGTGGCCCCGGCAGCGCCCCGTACCCGGGCACGGTCCGAGGTGAACCGGCAAGAAGCTTGGACACGACAAAGGCCGCGGCCTGATCGGTGTACGCGGGGACGTAACCCTGCGTATGCCCGCTCCAGGAATTGCCCGCACCGGCGTGACAGATCGGGTCGGCGGGATTACACAGGTCGATCGCTTTGGGACTCAGCGGCGAGTTCTGAGTTGGCGGCGCGCCGTCGGTACGGTCGGCCTGGTTGCCGAACGTCGCAACGGCCGCAATATTTTTCATGTACTCGGCCGGCAGCGGGCTACCCCAGTTGATACCGGAGAAGCCGGCCACGATATTGACCACACTCGCGCCTTGCGAGTAGCCGCCCAAAACAATCTTGGTGTCGGGACAGGCGGCCGCGGTCGCTTTGATGTGGTCGATCGCGTCCTTGGCACCCTCACCACTGTGCCGCTGCGTGATGGTGGCCTTGTAGTCCACCGCGTACGACCGGATGATCAAGCCACTGGCCTGCTTGCGCAGCGAGTCAACGAGGGCATCACCGACCCGGCCCATCCCCGCCGGCTCATCGGTGCCGCGCGCGAAGATGACTTCGGCGTCCGGGCAGTCATCGGCGACAGCCACCGGAGCCGCGCCCGTGATGATGAGCGGGGCCGTGACGGTCAGCAGCACGACGGCGCCAGCAACGCCTGAGCTACGGAGGTGGCGAATCAGCATCTACGCATCTTACTCGGTTGTAGGAAAGTAAGACAAACCTCTGACCAGCAAATATGTCGTATGCAGCAATCGTGGCCGCGACGACACGCCTGGCCGCTGTGCGTTTTCGGCAAATGTTGTCACCGGGATTCTGACCTCACGCAATGGCGGCCCAGCCGGCGCCGACCGGTATAGTCGCCGGCGTGGGTGCTCGCTCTGACCAGGCTCCCGCACCCATGGTGCGGGCACACTCGTCGTGCACCCCGTCTTTTCTCTCCTCGATCTGGAACCGCGCCCGCCTGGCGCCCCTGAACAAATTCGCGCGCTGATTCTCGCTGCCCGAACGTTCCCTTTCCTGTGATGAGAAATGAAGCCATCTCTCTGCGCCGTTGCGGCGTCGCTGTACCTCGCTGAGTACACCCTCTATTCGAATTCCTCCGCGACCGTCCTCCTGAACGCGTCGATCTCGGACTCCTTTCACCTGCCCTACGGCCTGGCCGCCAACGTCGGTGTGGCCTTCCTGGCCGGGTTCTGCGCAACCCTGCTGCCGGCCGGCCTGCTGCTGCACAACTGCCGCCCGATCAACACGTTCTACGTCAGTTCGGCAGCGCTTGCGGTACTCGGCATCGCCGCGAGCCTCAGCCCGTCGTTCTGGGTGCTCATCGTCGTCCGGCTCCTGCAGGGTGCGGTGTCGGCCGTGCTGGCACCGCAGCTGTTCCGGATCGCGCGGCAGCAGTTCTATCCCGATCACCACACCGCATTCCTCGGTAGCTGGGGGCTGGTGGTGTCGGCGTCGGCGCTGTGTTCACCGCTGATCACTGCGGTGCTCAACGACACGTGGGGGTGGCGGGCCTTCCCGTACGAGACGGTGCTGACCACGGTCATGTCGATTCCGCTGCTCGCCTGGGGTGCACGGGCGGAAGCGCCCGAGCCCGACGCCGCGCCCGATAGCTCCCGCCGGGGCGCGGGTTTGATTGTCGGTTTCGGGCTGGCACAGGTCGCGATCTTCCTCGGGGTCGGGGCGACCGCCGAGCCGGCGACCAAGGTCCTGTCGAGCGCGCTGGCGACGGTGCTGGGCGTCGCGGTCGTCGGCGCTTGCCGGTCGTCGGCAGGCGATGGAGCCCGCCGGCCGATTCTGTATCGCAGCTTCCTGATCGTCTTCGTGGCCGGCATCGCGACCAACGTCTTCACCCTGGTGGTGATCTACGTCCTACAACGGGTGCAGTCGTTCAGTTCCTATCGGGCGGCGCTCGTTCTGCTACCTATGGCGGTTGTTGCCGGCCTGTTGCCGATCTCGAGGTTCGGCCGCCCTGGTGATGACGCGAAGAACATCCGGCTGGTGGGCTACGGAGCCATGTGCCTCGCGCTGGCCGGCTGCTGGGTCGCGGTGACCGCCGACCACATGAGTTCGTTGCTGATCAGCGCCACGGCGATGGGCGGGGCCATGGGCTTCCTCTGGAGCTCATTGGCCACGAACGTGCTGACGAACTCCGGCCGGGTCACGTTCGATTCCGCCGTCTACCACTACCTACGGGCACTGGGGGCAGCGATCGGGGTGTCGGTCGGCGCCACGGCAATCGGCGGCTTCGAGAGTGCGCACCCTCTGTTCGTCTTCGCCGGGGTGTTGATCGCCGTCGTCGGCGTCATCGCGTCCGTCGCGGCACGGCCGACCGTCGCCGCTCGCGTGGAGGTCGAACAGTGATGCGCGACGTCGTCTTCGCCTGGCCGCCCGGTCAGCTCACCGCCGACCCCCGCCTGGCCTACAACGGCATCTCGAAAACCTATGTGCGACAGGTATTCGAGAGCCTCGTCGACATCGACCCGGTAACCACGCAGCTGCGGCCGTGGCTGGCTTCGACGTGGTGCCGTTCTGATCCGCTCACGGTGGAGCTGACGATCCCGCCCGGCCGGCGCTTCTCCGATGGCACGCCGCTCAGCGCCGATTCGGTCCGAAACAGCTTCTGCGACATCATGGCTGACCTTGCCGGCATCACTCCCCTGCCGTCGGCGGTTGCCGCCCTGACCGACCTGTCCCGAGTGGAATCGCGCGGCGAGACAGTCGTATTCCGCTTCGACCGGCACAACGCCGCGTTCCTGCACAGCCTGGCTGGGGTGAACCTCGCGGTCAGCAAGCCGTCGGCCGGTGACATGAGGCTGGGCACCGGAGCATGGGTGCGGGCAGATTCGGGGTGCCTCACCAACGGCAAGAACCGTCTGCTCTTTTCGACTGGTGATGTCGGACTCGCCGACGTGCGCGCCGATTCTGCAGACGGCTTCCTCGCCGCCGAAATCCACAATCCGGGAATCAGTTACGGCCTGTGCCCCAACGTATCCCGTGGGCCGCTCGCCGATCCCCGAATCCGGCGTGCGCTGTCGCTACTGATCGACCGCGAGCGACTACGCCCGATCTTGGAGTCGTGCGGCTATGCCGTGGCGAGCTCGGTGCTGACGCCGACCGCGATGCACTACCTGGATTGCTCGCCGCAGCTTCGGCACGATCCATCGACGGCACGGCGACTACTCGACGCGGCCGAGGCCGACGGGTTGCGGTTCGAGGTGGTTTTCAACAGCTCGTTCTCCCCGGTCGACGCCGAACTGCTGGCTGCGGTGGCCGAACACTGGGCCGAACACAGAATCGTGCTGGTTCTCCACGACGTCGACTTCGGCGAACTCCGGTCACGGCAACAGACGGGCGCCCACGATTTCCGGTTCTTCTATTACACCGCAATAGATCCCGACGCGCTTCGGTATCAGTTCGCGGTCGATCAACGCAATGCGATGTGTCGAGCCGGTCGCGATCAGCTCGACGACCGGCTCGACGCTCAACTGCGTTGCCCCAACCCAATCGAGCGCCGAAAACTGGTGCACGACATACAACAACACATCATCAGCACCGGACTGTGGCTGCCGCTCGGCAACGTGCGCACCACGGTCGGCCACCGACCGGACACCGTGCCCCAGCTCGCCCTCGATACCGAGGGCCTGGCGCGCTTCACCCATCTGTAGAAAGGCACGCACTGTGTCAGACCACACCACCGCACCCATCGTCGTCATCGGAGCCGGACTCGGCGGCCTCGCCGCGGCGATTGCATTGCGGCTGGGCGGCCACCACGCCGTCGTGCTGGACCAGACCCGTGAGCTCGGCGAGGTCGGTGGCCCGCTCGGAATCTCACCGCCGACGCTGCGACTGTTCGACGAGTGGGGCATGCTCGAGCATTTCAACCAGATCTCCTCGGCGACAGGTCATTTCGAGACCCACAATCAAGCGGGCCATGTCGAGTCAGTGGCCGACTATGCGGCGGCGCCTGAAGTGGGTTCCGAACACGGGCGATTCGGCTATGCCGACGCCGAGCTGTCGCCGCGCACCGTCCACCGGGCCGACCTGCATGCTTTGATGGTCGCCCGTCTCGGTAGGGACCGGGTACGCCTGCAGCACCGACTGACCGGCCTGGTCGAGCACGACGATGACGTCGCGCTCACGTTCGCCGACGGCACCGTCATCCGGACTCCGCTGGCGATCGGCGCCGATGGACTGCGCTCCACCGTGCGCACGCTGTTCAGCGCCGACGACATCAACTACTGCGGTTTGGTGATCTTCCGGGCCGTCAGTCCTGTCGACAGCCTCGGCAGCCGCCCCAATGACCGGCTACGGTCGTGGCATTCGGCCGACTACGCCAAGCACGTCATCGCGATGCCAGTGCGCGCGGGCCGGCAGGTAGCGGTCGACGCCACCCTCGGCGTCGACGAACCACCACTGCATCTGTGGTCGGCGCGTGCAGATTTGGAAGCGCTGGCACGGCAATTCGACGATTTCGAGCCCGTGGTGGGTCGGCTGATCCGCGGCGCGATCGGTCCGGTGTACATGCATCCGGTCTACGACCGCGACCCCATCGAACACTGGACCACCGCGCGCGTCGCGCTACTCGGTGATGCCGCACACCCGATGACGCCCTTCGGCGGGCAGGGCGCCAATCAGGCCATCCAGGACGGCGCCGAACTCGCCCGCCAACTGACCCAAGTGCGAGGCGGTGACGTCGCCGCGGCACTCCAGCGTTATCAGGCAGTCCGGACCGAAGAGACCGCCGAGATCCAGCGCTCAGCGCGACAGCTGGCCGCTCGGCGCGCGACGATCACGCTGCGGCTGACCGACGTGCTGTCGAACTTCTGATCGCCGATGTTGTTACGGGGCAACCGAACTGTGCGGGGTCAACGCCAGCCAGTAAAGGGCGACCGCCGCCGGCGGCGCCAGCAGAGGTAGCCATGGTAGGTCCAAACGCACCGCCGTAGCAGCCAACCCGGCGATCGTGAACCCCAGCATGGCAACCAGTGTCGGCCTGGTCATGGTGATCACGCCGGCTCCGGCGGCATGCCGCAGCAACAGGTACGCGGTCGCCGACAATCCCGACAGTGCCGCGATCAGCGGAGGCGAATCGGATATCCCCAGCGCCACCACCGTGAGCAACACAGCACCTGTCGCTGCCGCGCGAATCAGCAGTCCGGCACCGACCGCCACCAGCGCCAGCACCACCGCGATGACAGCGGCACCGTGGGCTTGGACGGCGGACACCGCGACCATGAGGAGCCCGAACCCGGCCGAAAGTGTTCGCGCACCAGGCTGATCCAACCGGGATGCCACATCGGTCGTCATGGCATCACCGCCTCGCGGCCCGCCGGCGAGCCGGCATCAACCGGAGCGCCTGGTCCAAGGCGACCGTCGAGGGCCAGGGCACCACATCCACGCCGACGATCCCCATATCGCGATACATCGCATGTCGCTGCAGCGCCCACATGCGTCCCAGGGTCGCATCCTCCTCGCCGTCGAACGGCGGCCCTTCCAGCACGTCGACGGCCACCACGGTGTGCCTACGGCCACGCAGCTCGGTCAACGCCAACGTGAACGGGGTGTCCAACAACGTCGAGAAGGCGAAGACGATCGCGCCCGCCGGTATGGCCGCGCGCGGCGCCAATGTGCCTGTGGTCGTTTCATATTCACTCCCCACGCACATCGCGGCATCGAGAACGCGATAGAACTGGCGCTGGCCGATGTCGGCGCCGATCCACCGCGGGCGCATGCTGCCGAGCGCGACGATGCCGGCTCGGTCACCGTTTCGCAGCGCGCTCTGCACGACCTGGGCAGCGCCCAGCACAACCCGCTCCATCGCGGCAGCCGCCGGGCCGGGAGGCTGCATGCTCGTGTCGATCAGCACGACCACATCGGCGGCGCGGTGAGTCAGCCGTTCGGTGACGCGCAGTCGGCCTCGACGGGCGCTGACCGGCCAGTTGATGGTGCGCAGCTGATCGCCGGGAAGGTAGGCGCGGACGTCGGCGTATTCGACGCCCGGACCGACGTAGCGCGTGAGATGCGTGCCGAGCCGATCTGGTAATTCGATGCGCGGCACCGGCGTGGATTGCGGCGGGGCGATGGGAAAGACAAAGACTTCGGCGACGTCCACGCTGCCGGTGCCGGCCAACAGCCCGCCGCCGGCTACGGCATCGACCGTGGCCCGGACCGGGTACCGGCCCCATCGCTCGGCCGACACCGAGACCGTCTTCACCTGTGCGGAACTGCCCAAGAGAACCTCGATACCCATGCCCGCCGCGACCGACACCGTGACTTCAGCCGCGATCGTCGGTGCTTCCGTCGTCACCCACACCGACGTCTGTGTGTCGTCGTGCTCGAAACAGCGCACCAGGGCAGGCTGCCCGTGGGCGTACACCTTGGCAGACGGACGCTGCCAACTGATCGAGCACAGCACGCCCAGCAGCGGGGCGGCAAAGGCGATGAGCTGCCATCGCAGGCCGAGCACCGCCGCGGCCAGGGCCACCCCGCCGCAGGTCGCGATCGCCAATGTCAGTGGCGATGCGCGCCAGTGCAATTCGACTTCGTGTGGCTCGGCCGCGTCCGTCACCCCGCCCCTCCCCGTGTCCGCGGCACAGGCAAACGCTGTAACAGCTGTGCCACGATGTCGCTACCGTGCACACTACGCACCCACATCTCCGGCTTGAGGGTGATGCGGTGCGAAATAACCGGAACGGCAAGTGATTTGACGTCCTCGGGGATCACATAGTCCCGGCCGAACAGCAGGGCACGGGCACGGGCGAGTTGAACGAGGTCGAGCTCGGCCCGCGGGCTGGCGCCGACCACCACCTGAGGGTGATTGCGGCTTGCCGCCGCCAGCGACACGACATAGTGCAGGACGTCGTCGTGCACCGTCACCTGCTCGACCGACTCCCGCATGGCAAGCAGATCGTGGGCATCGACAACCTGCTTCACCGTCGGTTCGGCTGACCCGCGTTCCAGCCGGCGGCGCAGCATCACTGTTTCGTCGGCGCCCGACAGGTACTTCAATTCGACCCTGACCGCGAACCTGTCCAGCTGCGCCTCCGGCAGCGGGTACGTGCCTTCGTACTCGATGGGGTTATCCGTGGCGAGAACGATGAACGGTGCGGGCAGCCTGTGGGTTTCGCCATCGATGCTCACCTGGCTCTCCGCCATGGCTTCCAGCAGTGCCGCCTGGGTCTTCGGCGGTGTCCGGTTGATCTCGTCACCCAGGAGCAGATTCGTGAAGATGGGCCCGCGACGGAACTCGAACCGCCCCGACTGCATGTCGTAGATGGTCGATCCGAGCAGGTCAGCGGGCAGCAGGTCCGGCGTGAATTGCACCCGGGTGAAAGACAATCCGAGGGCCCGGGCGAACGACTTCGCGATCAGCGTCTTACCCAGCCCGGGCAGGTCCTCGATCAGCACGTGCCCGCCTGCAAGCACGGCAGTCAGGATGAGGGTCAGCGCGGCGCGCTTCCCCACCACCACTCGTTCGATCTCGTCGAGCACCGCCTCGGAGTGGGCCGTGGTCAATTCGGCGGGCATCGTCATAGCCGCTCCAATCGATGCAGAATTTCGTCGAGCGTGCCTCGGCCGGGTCCCGGCTCCCCGCGCGAGGAACGGAGCACGTTATGCGGGTCCACCCACTGCCACAATTGATCACCGAAGACCATCCGGCCGGTCGCTTGCATCGCGGCCGGATCCTTGGCCTGCTGCGCGCCGGTGGCCATGAAAAACTCGCGCGCCAGCGTGGGCCGCAGGTGGTGATCCCAGTCCCCGCGAGTGGATTCGGACCACTGGATCAGCGCTTGGGTGCGCACCATCCAGTCCCGCAACGACTCCTCCGCATCATTCGCCACGGGCTCGGCCGGCGCGGGGCCGCGGTCGGCCAGCCTGCGACGGACTGCCAGCAGCACCAGCACCACCGTGGCCGCGGCGGCCCACCCGACCGCTCGGCGATCGCCGAGCAGCAGCGGGATCAACTCCGCTGCCACCACCAGCGAAATCCCCACGACCACAAGTCTCTTCACGTCAGGCTCCGCAGTTCGGCGAGCACCCGGCGAAGGGCCTGCGCGGCGATCTCACGATGGCGTTCGGTCATGACGTGCGGACTGAACCGGGCCTCCGCGAACAGCTCTACGAGTTCGGTTGCGCTACCGGCATGCAGCGCGTGGTGTTCGACGGCCCGCGCCAGCACTTCCGAAGGGGTGTCGGAATCCTGAGGTTCGGCACCGGGAGCGTCCGCGAGAGCACCCTCCATCGCCGCGTAACAGGCGATGATCGACTCGCGCGGGCCGCGGCTGCGGTCGTCGATCTCAGCGAGGCCGAATTCCGCCGCGCGCGTGAGGGATTCCGGTGTCGACTCCGCAACAGGAGTTTCGGCGCCGTAGCCGACGGGACGATACGGCACACGGGTTCGCCGGCTTCTTCGAACCATGACGGCGGCACCCCAGAGCAACAGAATCACGACGGTGGTGGCGAGCAGGTAGCCGAACACAATGTGCTCCGGTTGCGGAGGCAGCACCGGAGGTGGCAGGGGCGGGGGTGGCACCGCCGTGGTGGGCGCGCCGCCCGGCACCCTGTTCTGCGGCGCTTGCGGAATCGGCAGGTCCGGTAGTTGCAACAGTTGCAGGTGGGACAGCAGGAGGACGAGCGCCAGCCAGACCAGGAAAGCGCCCAACCCGATCAGCACCAGGCGGCGGACCGGCTTCCACCCGAGCTTGCCTTCGATCGAGCCCGGTAGCGCGAAGGGGGCCGACGCACCGGCCGCCCGTGGCCGCCGGAGCGACGAGATGACGCCGATCGCGACGATGAGCACCGAGACGATGAGCAGCGTGTCGACGCCGACCACGCCGGCCGCGGCATGCGCCGGCTCCTTCGAGGCTGGATGATCAACGCCCGGCAAGTACCCGCGCAGCGCGATGGCGACGACGAACAGCAACGCGATCAGCGCGACGATGCGCCACAACGCCCTGTCGATACCGTTCATCGGTACCCCGCTCGATCGGTTGCCCATCTCCATCGTGGCACGTAGCCGCCACCACGCGCTGCTGAACCGACTGGAAACGACGGCTCCCACCTGGCGTTCCTGCCTGGCCGACGGGATCGAGCTGTGGGAATGTGAAGGCCCGCGATCGGAGGTTCCGAAGTGAAATGGGCAGCAAGGTCATTGTGCGTGGCGGCATCGGGCGTGGTGCTGGCCGCGTCGGGGTGCAGCCTGGACGCCGCGCGCGGCAACTATGGCACCGGCCCGGACGCGATCATCACCGTCAACGGCGGTGAACCACAGAACGGTCTGGTGCCCACCAACACGAACGAGAACATGGGCGGTCGCGTCGTCGATTCGTTGTTCACAGGGCTCTACAGCTACACCGCCGACGGCACGCCGGTGCTGGCGAACGCGGAGTCCGTGGACACCACCGACAACCAGAACTACACGGTTCACCTCCTACGGGACTGGACCTTCACCGACGGCACCCCGGTGCGGGCCGAAAACTACGTCCGCGCATGGAATTTCGGCGCAGCTACCGTCAATGGGCAGCTGCAGCAGAGCTTCTTCTCGCCCATCGAGGGATACGACGCCGTCGCCGCCGAGGGTTCCCCACTGACCGAGATGTCAGGCTTGAAGGTGGTGGACCAGTACACCTTCACTGTGCGCCTCACCAGCCCCAACATCGACTTCAAGCTGGGGCTCGGGTTTACGCCATTCAAGCCACTGCCCGATGTGTTCTTCACAGAGGGCGCGGCCAAGTTCGGCGAGCATCCCGTCGGGAACGGCCCGTACATGCTGAAGGGCCCGGATGCCTGGCTGCACAACGTCAAGCTCGACGTGGTTCGCAACCCGAACTACAAGGGTCCGGACAAGCCGAAGAACGGTGGCCTGAGCTTCATTTTCTACAGCAGCTTCGACACCGCGTACACCGACCTCGAGTCCGGCAACCTCGACGTGCTCGACACGGTGCCGGTGAGTGCGTTGGGCACGTATCAGAAGGTGCTCGGGAGCCGGGCATTGACCAAACCGATCGCGCAGAACATGCAGCTCGGAATCCCCTATTACCTGCCGCATTTCGGCGGCGAGGAGGGTCGCCTACGCCGCGCGGCGATTTCGATGGCGATCAACCGGCCCGAGATCATCAAGGCGATCTTCCGCGGCGCCCGCGGCGCGGCGCAGGACTTCACCGCCCGGTCGCTACCGGGCTGGGACCCGAACATCCCGGGCAACGATGTGCTGAAGTTCGATCCGGTCAAAGCCAAGCAGTTGTGGGCTCAAGCCGACGCGATCGCGCGGTGGTCGGGATCGTTCGCCGTCGCGTACAACTCCGACGGCGATCACCAGGCATGGATCGACGCGATATCGAATCAGTTGAAGAACACGCTCGGCATCGACGCGCAGGGCGCTCCGCAGCCGACGTTCAAGCAGGTCCGGGACGAAATCACCAAGCGGACCATTCG
>Ga0070667_100002760_pt1 | contig 15194 bp, 15 predicted proteins | sample KBSS33metaG_FD_64659 | JGI IMG/M metagenome (GOLD analysis project Ga0070667, IMG submission 64659) | Switchgrass rhizosphere microbial communities from Kellogg Biological Station, Michigan, USA - KBS S3-3 metaG | ecosystem: Host-associated > Plants > Roots > Rhizosphere > Soil ... | reverse complement strand
TGGAACTTCACACCCCACACCACCGTCCACCAACTACGATGCACGTGTGGACAACGGCCTCGCCGCCCGCTCTTATGTTCCGCTGGGGGAGATTTCTCCAGCGGATCGCGACCTTGTCCTGACCAGTCTTGGTCGCGCACGCATCGCGGCGTTCGTTCGAGCACGTAGCGACGGACATGTTCACCTCTATGTCGACGCCTTGGAGCACCACGACGCGCACGCCATCGTGATCGCTAGCGGCGCGCAAGCTCCCTCTGCCTTGTCTCGCCGGCGCAGCGATGCCACCGACACTGACGTGCAGTTCGCGGCCTTGACCGAGGGCTGGGACGTCGACACCGCCGCCGCCATTCGCGCGGCTGTGGAGCAGTTCGAACGCGACGCCGACGTCAACATCATGTCCGACCTCGCCGACGAGGAGAGGCTGACGGGCAGCCTAGGTAGCCACACCCTGGCAGACGATCTCCCCGAAGATAGCGACGACGATCACTTCATCCCACCGGCACCAGCGCCGCTGCCCCAGATGCGCCCGATCACTTTCAGAGCGATTCTGCTGATCGTGCTTGGTCTGGTGATGCTCGGTTGGGGCGGACTGGTGAACAGTGAGAGCACGATGACCGCGTTCCTCGGCTCACTCGGCATCCTCAGCGGAGCCACGCTCCTGGTGATGAATATGCGCCCCGACCATGACGACTACGACGACGGAGCAGTCCTGTAGTTACCTGAGTGCTGGTAAGGCGCGATCATCCGCGGCCGCGTGTTGCTATGTGTTAGGTGAGCCCATCACAACCAGCCAAATGGCGACGTAGTGACACCCCGCAGCGAGCAGAGTGCACACATGAAACACCTCGTGGAACCCAAACGTCGTTGGGAATGGGTTGGGCCGCTTCAAACCGTAGACGATGCCGCCAGCCGTATAGGCAAGCCCACCCACGATGATGAGGACGAGGGCCGTTACTCCGGCGCCGTGCACGATGCCTGGCATGACAAACGCAGCGACCCACCCCAGCGCAATGTAAAGCGGCACTCCTAGCCACCGAGGGGCGGTCGGCCAGAACATTTTGAGTACTACCCCTGCTGCGGCGCCTGACCATACGACAGCGAGCACACTCACTGCGGCATGGTGCGATAGAGCAAGTACCGCGATCGGGGTGTAAGTGCCGGCGATAAACACGAAGATCATGCTGTGATCGAGGCGTTTCATGACCCTCCGGCCACGCTCAGACCACTTTCCGCGGTGGTACAACCCCGAAACACCGAACAAGAACACGATGGTCAACGAATACAACGCCGTTGACCACCCCGCCCGAGCGCTGCGCTCGACCGCGGCGACCGTCACCAGCGCGACACCGGTCAGCACCGACACCCCGGCCGCATACGCGTGCAGTGTTCCGCGCAACCTCGGCCTGACTAGCACCGGTTCGAACACGGTGCCCACCGTGTCGCTGACCGTGGGAATGTTCTCTTCAGCAACCACTGTCGGTCCTCGCCCCTAAGCCCGGCTTATTCATCTATCTCTCTCCATCCCTCTGCGCACAGACAGCACTTACCGCGTGGCTGCAAGCGTGTAGTTAGAGGCTGGATAAGTCCAGCTCGGCTAGGACGGGGCGATGATCACTTGCCCGTTCGACGTCCCGACCACGAAGCACCTGTGCTCGCCGCACCTGGATCGACGGTGACACGAAGATGGCATCTATGCGGCGACGCGGGTGATCAGCTGGCCCTGAGGTGGCTCCCTCTGGATCATCGGGTGTGTTGCTGGCCATCGCTTCGCCGTCAGAATCAGGCCCTGACTTCAAGTGTGCGTAGGCATCGATACGGCTACGACTCAGCGCGTTCCAGGTAGGCGAACCCGGGTCGTCGTTTACATCAGCGCAGACAATGCTCGGGACCTCTGCCGGGGCCAACTGGGCAAGGACTCGTTCGACCTCGGCGACGTGGCGCAACCGTGCTTCTTCACGTAGATCCAAATGCGCGCCTGCGACGATGAACTCCTCGCCTGCGAGTCGCAGCCTTGCCCAGGCTATCCCTCGACGATGCAGCCCGGGCTCCGGCGAAAGCAGAATGTTCTTTGTTTCCAAGACATCCACCCGCAATGACGACAACAAGAGATTCGCCGCCGCCGACCTTCCGCCACCAACAACCACCAGCCCGGAACGCCTCGCGAGCTCCGCGCACTTGGAACGCCAACGCAGAAAACGTGGTGCTTCTTGAATGCACACCACATCTGGTGCGACTGACCGGATCACCCGAGCGACGGCCTGCGGATCGTCACGCAGCGAGCGCACGTTGTACGTCAGCACCCGCATCGTCATGAGGGTGTCCTCTGCGTCTGGGCGCCGCCGCTCAGCTCACGACTGGCAAGGTCAGCCGCTCCCACCATTCCTGCCGCGGTGCCTAGCTCGGCCCGTACGATCGGCGGCCGCGATGGGGCATTGGTCATAGAGTTGGCGAAGCTGGCTCGGGCAGGGCTGAGCAGAAGTTCGCCGGCATCACTGACGCCACCACCAACAACGATCACCGAAGGATCAAGTACTGCGGCAAGAGAACCCAGCCCCGTTCCGAGCCGCCGTCCGAGCCATTCGAACAGTTCCGCCGCAAGGGCGTCACCCTCGTTGGCGGCGCGCGTGATCATCGAGCCGGTGAGATCTCCTGCACGATCTCCACAGAGCTCGACTAACCGTCCGGACGCCGTCGGCTTGCTCTTCATCCATTTTCTGGCCTGTGCCACCAGCGCGCTGCCGGAGGCATAAGTTTCCCAACACCCCACTCCACCACAAGCGCATTTCCGTCCGCCCTGCCGGATGACCATGTGGCCAATCTCGCCCGCGAGACCGGCATTGCCCCGGTAAAGCTCGCCGTCGATGATGATCCCGCCACCGATGCCGGTGCCGACCGTCACACACAGCGCCACCTTTGCCCCGCGAGCGGCACCGAAACGATATTCCGCCCACCCCGCCGCGTCGGCATCGTTGCGCAGGATGACCGGCACTTGCAACCGTTGACTGACATGCTCTGCGACCGGATAGTCCCGCCAAGCGATGTGCGGCGAGAAATGGATCATGCCGGATTCCAGGCCAATCCAGCCAGCAGCACCGATACCAACGACGTCTACCGCCGCGCCTTCGGCTACCCGCAGGACAGCCTGGCAAATCGCGTCGTCGAGGGCCGATGCATCAGAAGAAGGGGTGGGGACGTCGTGTCGCGATAAGACGGCACCGTCATTACTGACAGCCCCCACAGCGATCTTCGTTCCGCCGATATCAACACCAATCGCGAGGCCCAAGACGACTAACCCTCGTCGCCGGCGGAACCTTGCGCACCAAATGACACCCGCTGCACTCGCCGACCGCCCGTGGGCGCGGTGCTGCTAGCTACGTCGACGATCGCGCGAAAGGCATCAAAAGCGGCCGCGGCGGCGACCGCAATTTTTTCGGTAACCTCGGGCCGCTCGCCACGCAACACCGACACGACCTGGCAGACCGGGCACCACTGGCACTCCGGTGCGCCAGTAGCGATATGGGCCGACGTGTCGCCGAGGTGATTGCTTGCCCAATCCTGCATCGCAGCGAAGAGCTTCGCGGCCTCCTCAGCAATATCGCCGTGTTCACTGGCGCGGTGGCTGTGCCCGTTGAAAGTGTCCGACGCCGAGAATGTCGATGATGTGCCAGCGTCTCCGCCGAATTCGTAGTCGGTCATTACGCCGTCGCCTCACTGATCTGTGGCCATAACGACCGGTCTGGAACGAATCGCACGCGCAACTCACCGTCGACGACATCGCCACCGACGACATCGCAGCGACGCAGCACTGAAGGCAACGCCAGCACGCGCCGGTGGCCTTCGACCGTGAGAATCAAATCGTCGCCGATCCGCGTTGCCTCCACAGAACCTTGATCGACAAACGGCAACTCCAGACGCAGGACGTACTCGTCCCCGTCCGGCACGACAGAGGTGATGTGGCGCGTGCTGGGCAGCGCCAGCGGATCACCGGTCTTGCCGTCCACTTCGTCTGGGTCCAGGTCGCCGTAAAGCTCCGACGCAACGCTGCGCAGCTCCTCAACGCCGACCGGCTCGCCCGGCTGATAACTGACCTGGCCCAGCGTCAAACCTTGGAATGATTCCGCGACATGCACCAGCTGCTGCTCCTGTGCCGCGGTCCAGCCACGACGAAAGTCGTCGTCGCCGGCGGGGAAGATCCTGTTTGCCACCACCATGTCAACGAGGTAGCCGTAAAGGGACAACGCGGTGAAGGTCCGGCGGGACTCGGCCACCACCACTCGCTCAGGCGTCAGGACAAGGCGCACCGTGGCGCGCTCCGGGTTGCTCAGCATTTCACGCACGGCGGCAAGCTCACCGTTGAGACGCAGCAGCGCGTCAAAGAGCATGTCCGGCGGCAGCGCGTCGCCGCGGCCGAGCAGCGAGGCGATCGGACGCATCCCCCGCATCATCCGGCGCTGCAAGGGGAAAACCTTATTTAAGTACCAGTTCAGGGCCTCGGGAAGAGCGAGCAGGCGCAGCGTCTCCGCCGTCGGCGCACAGTCAACGACCAGCACGTCCCAGTCGCCGCTGTCGGCGTACTCGCGCACCGCCAGCAATGCCAATACCTCGTCAATACCGGGCAGTACCGTCAACTCTTCGGCTGTGATGGGATCGACGCCACCGCGGGCAAGAAGCTCAACAAGATGGAACTGGACGTCAGACCACGCCGCCTCGAAGCGACGTTGAGTGTCGATCTGCACCGCAGAGAGTCGCTCGGTGACGGCCGTGGGTTCGGGGCCAAGAGGCACGGCTAGGGCGTCACTCACGCTGTGGGCCGCATCAGTCGACAGCAGCAGCGTCCGAGCGCCGCGATCGGCACATCTGACGGCGGTTGCGGCGGCGACAGTAGTCTTGCCTACCCCGCCCTTGCCGGTGAATAGCAGAGTCCGCGCGTCATTCATCGACAGATTCGACCCTTTTCTTTAAGCCTTTAAGTGCGGTATCGACGATCACACGTTCAGCCTTACGTTTTAACATCCCCAGCACAGGAATTGCGGTGTCGACAGACAAAGCATAGGTAACCTCTGTCGGCCCCTCCGGGCGCGCACCGTCGACGAGGCGTAAGTCATAGGAACCCACCTGGGACTTCTGCATCTGCCCCTGGACTAGGTGCCAGCTCACGCCGTTGTCGCCTCGCCAGTCGTACTCCAGCTCATAACGGTCCTTGACGATCGCGGCGTCGATGGTGAAAGCGACACGTAGCGGGCGGCCTTCTCCGTCGGTCTTGGTGATCTCGGCCGTCTTGATCTCGCTGACCCACTGCGGATAAGCGGCAAAATCGGAGATAACGGCCATGATTCGGCTGGGGGGCGCATCGATCGTGATCGAGCCTGTTGTCTCGTCGGCCATAGGTCAACGTTACCGGGCTTGTTCGAGATGATCTTTGACCGCCCAGAAGTTCTGTTTTGCGCGGTGCGCGTGTCGCTTCTGCGCACGCTTCGCCGCCGCCGGCCGCAACGCACCCTCCGCTCCGTCAAGACGGAGGAAGTAGTGCAGAGTCGCACCTTCCTCGGCGGCTTCGATCCAGATCTCCATCGATCCAGCGGTAGGTTTCCGCGCAAATTCGTGGCAGTGCAGCACCTGCCACTGCACGCCCTGCACTCCCCGGAATCGTTCGACCGCTAGCTTCATCCCAGGCCACCACACTGCCCAGTTTCGTTGGTCGGCCACGATATCCGCGACTGCCTGCGGCGCGGCAGCGATCCATGTCGCGTCGACGAGGTCTATCTGTGGCACGCGACAACAATGCCATTGCCGCCATGCACGCGTCGCGGCGACGGTACCCGGGCGCGCCATGCTGCTACTCGGTCCGTCGAATAAGACGCTGTGAAATACTCCGCACCGGGGTAATGACGCGTACCAATCTCAAGAAAGGCCACAGAGTGCGGGAAATCTCGGTAGCAGCCAAGACCGCAACACCGACTCAGAACAACACCGCCGACTGCGTTTTCACCAACGCACGTGACTACCCCAATCGCGTCGCGTTACGCCGCGCTGCCGGGTCCGACTGGACGGATGTCACCAGTACCCAGTTTGCGGATGAAGTACTGAACCTGAGTCGAGGCCTGCTCAGCGCCGGCATCGAGACAGGCGACCGTGTCGCGGTCATGAGTCGGACCCGCTACGAGTGGACGCTCGTCGATTTCGCCGTCATGGCGATCGGGGGCGTCGTCGTGCCGATATACGAGACCTCTAGCGCCGAACAGGTCGAGTGGATCCTTGCGGATTCAGGCGCAAAAGCCGTCTTCGTCGAGACAGCAAAACACGTCGAACTCGTTGCCTCAGTCAGGTCCAAGACGCCAGATCTAGCGCACGTCTGGGCCTTCGACGACGACGCGACCGGCACGCTGTCGCGCGAGGCGACGGTGAGCCCAGCAGAGGTCGATCATCGTAGGCAGGCGACGAAACTCAGCGACGCCGCGTCGATCATCTACACCTCCGGGACCACGGGGCGCCCCAAGGGTTGTGTGTTGCTCCATAGCTCCTTCGTCTCAGCGATCGACGAAGTCGTGCGTACCTTGCACGAACTCTTCGGCGACGGAACCTCAACGCTGCTCTTCTTGCCGGTAGCGCACGTCTTCGGCCGTGAAATCCAGATCGGTGCCATCGCAGCCGGGTCGGCGCTGGGGCACTGCCCAGACATCGCCGACTTAATCCCCTCTCTCGCTTCGTTCAAACCGACGTTCGTACTGAGCGTGCCGCGCGTATTCGAGAAGGTGTACAACAGCGCGAAGCAGAAGGCGGATGCGGAGGGCAAGGGCAAGATCTTCGACCTCGCCACCGACGTGGCGATCAAGTACTCCAAAGCGCTCGACACCGGCGACGCGGGAATCCTCCTCAAGCTGCAGCACACATTGTTCGACAAGCTCGTCTACGGCAAACTCCGAATGGCGCTCGGCGGACGCTGTCAGGCAGCCGTCTCCGGTGGCGCACCTCTCGGCGCGCGGCTCGGGCACTTCTTCCGAGGCATCGGGGTCACGGTCTATGAGGGGTACGGCCTCACGGAGACCACCGCCGGCATCACCGTGAACCGTCCCGGCAAGTTGAAAATCGGCAGCGTAGGGCAGGTCGTTCCCGGCGCCCACGCACGCACAGCCGACGACGGCGAACTGCTCTTCAAGGGAGCGCTGGTATTTGATCGGTACTGGAACAACGAGGCCGCCACAAAAGAAGCCATCGACTCCGAAGGCTGGTTCCACACAGGCGATATCGGCGTCATCGACGATGAGGGTTACGTCAGAATCACCGGGCGGAAGAAGGAAATCCTCGTCACCGCCGGTGGTAAGAACGTCGCCCCCGCAGTAATGGAAGACCGCATGCGGGCACATTGGCTCATCAGCCAGTGCATGGTCGTCGGCGATGGCCAGCCTTACATCGCGGCGCTCATCACCATTGATCCAGAGGCATTCCCCATTTGGTTGAAGAAGAACGGTCGCAGCGAGGACACCAAGATTGAAGACGTCTGCGACGCGGAGGACCTCCGTGAAGAGATCCGACACGCTGTCGAGGATGCCAACAAGGCAGTAAGCAAGGCAGAGGCGATCAAGAAGTTCGTCATCTTGCCGCAAGATTGGACTGAGGCGAGCGGCGAACTCACGCCGTCGTTGAAGCTCAAGCGCAATGTTGTGCAAGAACGCTGTGCCTCGGAGATCGCCAGCCTGTACGCGGACGTTCAACGCGTCTAACTAGACAACCTCCGGCTAGTACGTGCTCCGTGACGTCATGTCGGATGTCGGACTAAGCACCGAGGAGTAGGCGAAGGCGTTCGGCGGCGGCATCCCAGCCCCACGCCTGCTCGATCCAGGCTCTTCCCGCCTTCGCCATCTCCTCGGCCATGACCGGGTCACGAAGTATCGCCACAATCGCCTCAGCTACCGCCTCGCTATCGCGTCCATCCACCACACGCCCCGTCACGCCGTCTTGAACGGCGTCCGGCGCGCCGCCGGAATCGCCTGCAATAACAGGCAAACCACTGGCGGAGGCTTCCAGGTAGACGATGCCCAGTCCCTCCACATCGAGGCCTTTGCGTCGGGTGCGACACGGCATCGCAAACAGGTCGCCTAGGCGGTAATAACGGGGCAAGTCGGCCGGTGAAACGCTGCCGGTGAAGACGACGTGCTCAGTGACATGGTGCTGCGCGGCAAGCTTGCGCAGCTGCCCTTCATAAGGCCCCGAACCGACGAGCAGCAAAACGGCATCGGGAATGTTCTGACGAATCGCTGGCAGGGCCTGGATGAGTACGTCTTGGCCTTTGCGAGGAACGAGCCGTGAAACACAGCTGATGATCACCTTGCTCTGCATGCCGTACCGCTCCCGCAGCTGTAGCTCCTCACCCGGATGAAACCGTTCGAAGTCCACACCCGGCGCCAACTGCACGAGGTCGGTACGACTGCCAACAGCTCGAGCTAGGCGCGTGTGGGTATAACCACCGAGGTAGGTAAGCACATCGCATCCGTCGGCGATGCGCTGGAGCAGCTGGCGTGTACCCGGCAGCGCCGCCCAGCCGATCTCGTGCCCATGTGTCGAGGCGACGACACGCTCTACTCCGACGTCGCGCAGTGCTGGCGCCAGCAGACCCAACGGGGCAGCCGCGCCAAACCAGACCGCAGTGGCACCAAATTCTCTGGCAACGCTGCGAATGCGCGACGACGCCGCGGGTGTTGGAATCAGCAGGCCTGTTGGGTGACGCACGACGTTGAACGCCTGCTCAGCATCAAACGCGGCCGAGTCGCGATAGTCCGAGGCGTAGACCATCGTCGTCTCCGCAGGCAGCCGTCTCACTAGTTCGTAGACGAAGGACTGAATTCCGCCCTGCCTCGGCGGAAAGTCGTTGGTCACGACCAATGTCTTTCGCATCAGATGACCTAGCCCAACAACTGCCGAAGGTAACTTACCCACAGCGCAATGAACTCCGCCGTGGTCAATCCCAGCTGAGATGTGAGCGCCGAGGCCAGCGCGTCGTCGGCGGACATCGGCGGGATCGCCTGCGTAGCGTCCGACACCGTCTTGATAAAGGTGACCAACCCAGCGGCGCCGACCCGTTCCGCGATGAGCCGACATGCCAGCCATGCCTGCTCATAAGTCTGTGGGAGGGCGATGTTGTAGGTGTAGAAATCTTGCGCCGTAGGCAACGCTGCGGGCAGGGTGCCTGCTTGCACATCACGCTTCAGCTCGGCGGCGGCCGTCGGCACGCTCTGGTTGGTATTGAGATTGGCCACGTACTCGGCGAAGCCTTCGATGAGCCAGAACGGCAGCTCAGGTCCCACCGACGGACGCGTGGCGATGAGCGCCACCTCGTGGGTGATCACTATCTGGCGCCCCACATCGCTGAGCTTGCTCAGTTGCAGGGGGTTCACCACTACGCGTTGGCCAAGAAAGAGCTTGTTCTGTGGCTCATTGACGTCCGCAATCGAGGCAGCGGCAATACGGTCCAGGTCGAGGTCTTGCCCGATTACCTGTGAGGTCTCATCCTGGTTGTCCGGCACGAAAACAGCCACTTTGCGGGGCCAATTCGTGCCCCAGAGGCTCGTGACAGCAGCAACAGCACTGTCGACTGAGGCGGTGAGGGACGTCAGTTGGGCTGCACTGCTCGGGTGAGCGAGAACGATGCTGGCTTTGCCGCGCGCGACAACCACCGGCCCGAAGTCCCAAGGCCCTTTCCAGCTCTTGCCTGCCTCGTCAGCCAGGTCCGAATCGCTTGCGATTCTGATGTTGTTGCCGCGGCGCACGAAAGTGAGCCACAGCGAGTGTTGAGTGGGTGCCGGGTCAATGCCCTCCAGCCCGTAAGTCAACTGAACCTTGGCGATACGTGCTGGCGCACTGAGACGACCTGTCGCCTCAGTCGTTGCTTGATCAGGCGGAACCATCGATTCGACCGAGAGGTCCCAGCTACCGAGTGGCACCTGCGCCATGTTGTCGAATGCCGAGAGTTGCGCATTGCGATAGTCACGTGAGACTGCACCGTTGTCGAGGTCGGCCGCGAAAGCGGAGCGATCTCTTCCGCGGAGCGCTGCCGCGTGCTTTTTAAGCAGTGCCGTCACCTCGGCGCTACTTGGCTCGACCCGTGCCATCGCAGCGACGTCGCTACCCCACCACTGCGTCTTCCAGCCGATGCTCAGAGCAGCCACAAGACTGACCGTGGCGATCAGGACCTGCGCGACGGCGGCGAACGCCAGCGGCGATCGTGGGCGCAGTGTCATGACTGGAAGGCGCATGGCAGCACCTTACGTTGTGACGTTATGGGCAGCTAAGCGTGAAGGGGACCACTACAGACGGGTAGCGCCGACCCACGACTCATTCGCGACACGAATTACCTTGACGTTCTCACCAGACTGAGGCGCGCTCACTGCCAGACCGTTACCGATGTAGATCACGACGTGTCCGATCGGGCGATACTGGAACATCAGATCGCCCGGCAACAACTGATTCACGCTGACGTGGGTGCCGTAGGAGTACTGGCCTGCGGCACTATGCGGCAACGATACCCCCGCGGCTCGCCAGGCGGCCGCCGTTAGGCCGGAGCAGTCGTAGGAGTTAGGTCCGCCCGAGCCATAGACATACGGCTTACCTACCTGAGCCAAAGCGAAGGCTACGGCGACACCCGCACGAATCGACGGCGGCGGTGCATGGGCCGTCACTGTCTTGACCAGCGTCACCTGTGACTGTGAATCGGCGATTGTGTTACGCGATTGGTACGCACGACGCTGCGCGGCGTTGAGGGTGGACAGCAGCTGCTGCGACTGGGTGATCGAGGCCTCGACCTGCGCCTTCTGGGCCTGCAACGCGTCACGTGTCTTCGCTGCGGCAGTTACTGCAGCAGCGGCGGCATCATTGGCCGTCTTGCTGGCGGCAGAGGCCTGAACGAAGTGTGCAACCACGTCGCTTCGATTCGCGGCGATGAGGCTGAGGTTGGCGACTGTATCCAGGTAGCTCTGGCCGCTCGAACTCGTCAGCAAAGCCCCTGTCGTGCTGAAAGCGGGCTGTTCGTACTGCGCAAGTACGGCTTCGCGCAGACGCTCAACAGCTGCGGTGAGATCCGTTTCGCCTTGCGCCGCCGCTTGCTGGGTCGCCAGCACGGCCGCCTGCTTGGCAGTGAGATCCACTTGGGCAACGTTGTATTTCTCGGTCAGTTGCGCGCTCTCCTGAGCAAGAGCATCTAACTGCTGGGTGACTGACGCGACAGTGGGTTTAGGGGTTGGGGCGGCGCCGGACATAACCGGCACGACGGCAATGGCCCCTGCTACCACGACCGCTCCTGCCGAAAGAAAACCTAATCCCCGGCGAACGTTTCGCAACGCCACAGTTGGCGCAACTCCTTCTTCCTGAGCCCGCTTACCGAGTTAGCTGACGGGTTCGGGCTGGAAGACGCCCTACGACAATTCTTAACGCGCGCGAACGGATAACAGCCCATATCATTGGGCCGCTCCAATCGAGCGCTGAAGTGTCGATTCACCCCAGGAACATGGTTCCCCGGCTCATACACAACGAATGACTATGGGATCCAGACGTTTCCAAGGAACCGTCTGGAGCTCAAAGCCCCCGATCGCTGCGCAATGACTCAGCGGTGACCTTTCGGTGACGCCCGACTAGACATCAGCTGGCCGGAAGGTCTCGGAAAGATTACGGGAACATCGCATTCTGAAGCAATGGCGACGCGCCACCTCAGTTACTGGCGAGTAAGTTGACCCTCCAGCAGGCCGCACATTACGGGGCTTCCGGGAGAGAGCTGAATGATATTTGTGATTCATCACACAGTGTTTCGAGAGGCCTTCTCGCCCGAAATGCCCTAAGTGACTCGGAAGTTAACTATCGAAAAGTCCGATTTTGGGGCCTTGCAGGCAGTTGTTCCACCTTGGAAATCATGCGGAAAGCGAACGTTTCGCATGGGTGCTCACCTCTAGCCTCAGCGGCGGGACAAGGCCACAGTCGGCGATAACCGTCAAAGCAGAACGTTCCGCCTCGTCGAGATCAACTTTCGGAGTCTCGTCGGCCAACTCCAGCCCGAGGAACACCGAAATCACGCAATCATTACAGCCCGGGCCGCGCACGGCGCAGGTATCGCAGTCAATAAGCATGGTCTGAACTCCTAAGCAGGGTGTGGTCGCTGTTCGGTACCGACGCTAAAGACACCCACCGACAAAATCGCGGCGTTCACTGCCACACAGGAAATACAGAACTGAAAACACAGAAGCGGACCACGAAGTTACGCAAGCAGAACTGTCGTACCGCGCCGTTACGTTGCCTGCATGAGTTCCCCCGCTGCGAGTACGCCGTCGGTCGCCCCCGTTCCTCAAATAAACGCGGTGCCCCTAACGCGCGCCGTGCCCGAAGCGATCGAATACCGGGACTCCCAACGCCTTCGGCCAGCCCAGGCCAGCCGATTCTCTGCGCTACGGGTTGAAGTGGAACTTTTGCGCACGATGACCTACACCGTCGTCGATCTCGAGACCACCGGCGGGGACGCAGAACGTGACGGCATTACCGAGATCGGCGCCGTGCGGCTGCGGGGCGACCAGGTACTAGGCCATTTTCAGACCCTCGTTGACCCGGGAATCAACGCCGGCGTCAGCCTCCCGTCGTTCATCTCTGAACTCACCGGCATCACGCCGGCAATGCTGGTCTCCGCCCCGCCTGTCCACGACGCTGTGCCAGCATTCTTCAATTTCGTGCAACCCGGGGTGCTGGTCGCCCACAACGCAGGTTTCGACGTCAGCTTCCTACGTGAGGCCTGCCGCTGGTTACAGCTCAGCACATCGGGGCTACCTACCCGGGTTCTCGACACTGCGGAGCTGGCACGGCGTCTCGTCTCCGACGAAGTGGAGAACTGTCGTCTAGCGACCCTTGCCTATTACTTCAACGCCCGCTGGGCGCCTACCCACCGAGCGCTCGCGGACGCATTCGCCACGGCTGATGTGGCGCGCGCCCTCCTCGGGCGCCTTGCCCGAGTCGGCGTTCACACCGTCGCGCAGTTGATGGCCTTCGATCAACAGACGACTAGAGAGAGTCAGCGCCCGGTGCTCTGCCAGCTGGAACTGGATTCAACCCAACGTTGAAGGGTCGTCGCCGCTGATCCGCTGTCGATGGACTGACGGGCTTCAGCCATCGCGTCTGCCATTGCCGGTACCAAGTCGGTACCGCGCAGCCCATCTGCCGCGACGATCCCTGCTGCAGCGTTGAGCAGCACTGCATCCGCCACCGGCCCGGGCTTACCTTCAAGCAACTCCCTCGCAACAGCGGCGTTCACCGAGACATCGCCGCCCTCCAGCGCAACAGGCTCTACGGTCGGGATTCCAAGCTGATGAGGCGAGACAGTTTCATGTCGCACCCGGCCGTCCTCCACGATCCATACCTGCGACGTTGTGGTCGTCGTAAGTTCGTCAAGGCCGTCATCGCCACCGAATACCAACGCGAAGTCGCCCCGATCAGCCAGTACCTGTGCAAGTAACGGCGCTCGAGTCAGATCGGCGCAGCCCAACGCCGTGGATTTCGGCCGAGCCGGATTGGTCAGCGGACCCAGGATGTTGAAGACCGTCGGCACACCGATCTCATTGCGTGGTCCACGTGCGTGACGCATGCCTGCGTGAAAAACCGGCGCGAAGCAGAATCCGATGCCGGCCTCGCGAACCGTGACTGTCACTCCGTCAGCGGGCAGATCTATCACCACGCCCAGTGCCTGCAGCAGATCCGCTGAGCCGCAAGGGGACGACATCGAACGATTGCCGTGCTTGATGACCTGCCGACCCGTGCCCGCCACGACCAGGGCGGCCATGGTGGTGATGTTCACGGTCCTGGCCATGTCGCCGCCGGTGCCGACCAAATCGACTGCACTGCCCTCGAAGCGCACCAAGGGAGCACGGCTCAACATCGCTTGCGTCATGCCTTCAAGCTCGGCCGGCTCCTCCCCCTTTGCCCTAAGCAGTACGGCAAAGGAGGCGATCTGGGCATCCGTGGCGTTGCCATCGATGATTTCGCCCATGGCCCAGGCAGCAGCCTCGATCGTCAGCGACTCGCCCCGCATCAAGGCGCCGAGCAGGCTCGGCCACCCGTGGTCAGCGGCGACGCGCTCGGGCGACGACTCCGTCATAGCTTGATCGGCGCGCCCGACAGGCGCGCCGTCAGCTGAGTCGCCACCACATCAGCGGCCGTGACTGGATCGATCGGCTCGCTGATGACCGCATCGGCGAGCGACCAGGTCGCCAGCCAGCCGTCCTGTTCGCGGGCGATCAGCACCACGATCGGGGGGCACCCCTCGATCTCGTACTTGAATTGACGCGATAGCCCCATCCCGCCGGTGGGCTGGGCCTCCCCGTCCAGGATCGCCAGATCCAGCTGACCGGAGTCCATCTGCTCGACGAGTTCGGCCATAGTGGCGCACTCGATCCAGTCGATGCGGGGTAGACCGGGTGCCGGACGACGACCAACGGCGCTACGCACGCGCGCTCGGACCTCCGCCCGATTGCTGTAGATAGCGACGTTGACTCGTTCTAACTCGGCTGTATGTGACGCCATGCACCGGATCGTATCGGCCCCCTGCATGGTTCGCCGATACCGCTCGGCAATAATGCACAAGTGACTTCGACAGCCACCGCGCCCAGCTTCGATTCCAGCAAGGTGCACTCCCTGACCCGACCCAACTCGGTCAGCGTTGGCACCATCGTCTGGCTCTCCAGTGAGCTGATGTTTTTCGCGGGTTTATTCGCCATGTACTTCACCCTCCGCGCTGCCCATCCGGGCAACTGGCCGATGCACCTGCCAGAGGGTGAACCCATCAAGCTCGACGTGCCGTACGCGATCGTCTTCACGACGATCCTGGTGGCCTCCAGCGTGACGTGCCAGCTAGGCGTTTTCGACGCTGAGAAGGGCAATGTCTTCGGACTGCGACGCTGGTTCGTCATCACCTTCGTGATGGGCGCGATCTTCGTCGGCGGCCAGGCTAACGAGTACATGACCCAGGTAAACGAGGGAAACACAATCTCGGCCACCGGGTACGGATCAGTCTTCTACCTCACGACCGGATTCCACGGTCTGCACGTCATCGGCGGCCTCATCGCCTTCATCTTGTTCCTTGCCCGTACTACATTGGGGCGTTTTACTCCGGCCCAGGCAACCGCAGCAATCGTCGTCTCGTACTACTGGCACTTCGTCGACATTGTGTGGAT
>Ga0070667_100002758_pt1 | contig 15195 bp, 13 predicted proteins | sample KBSS33metaG_FD_64659 | JGI IMG/M metagenome (GOLD analysis project Ga0070667, IMG submission 64659) | Switchgrass rhizosphere microbial communities from Kellogg Biological Station, Michigan, USA - KBS S3-3 metaG | ecosystem: Host-associated > Plants > Roots > Rhizosphere > Soil ... | reverse complement strand
GGAAGGGGTCGCCATGAAGCGCCGGTTGTCGGGTGTCCAGCTGCTTGTTCCGGGTCTGACGGCGAACCCGCCGTCGCCAAGTGACCTCGGCATCGGCTCCGGCGTGCTGAGCTGCTAAAGGGCGATGTCCACGGCCCCGCTGAGGTGACCGATGTGCAGCCGGCACAACGCTTCGCTGTCCACGGCGTTGCGCTTGCCGAAGTCGGTCGCGAGCCGGGCCGGGACGTACCTCTCCGCGATCCTGGTGGTCCAGGCGAGCAGGTCCGGAGCCTGCAGTTCGAGGGTGACCGAACCACGGACCACGGCGAAGGCGTACGGGTACTCCGACACGTCCACGGTGACCGCCGCGTACGGATTGGCCCGCAGGTTGCGGCCCTTGACGGTGCCCTCGGAGGTGGTGAACACCAGATCGTCGCCATCGACCACGAACCACACCGGCGCCACGTGCGGTTTCCCGCTCGGCGACGCGGTGGCCAGCTTTCCCGTGCGGCTGCCCATACCGATGAAGTCAAGCGCTTCCTGCCGAGTCATCGCTCCCATCCGCCCAGCATGCCCCGAGAAGGCCCGGCTCGCAGACGACAGCACCGACGGACGGTCAGTTGGGTGGCAGCAGCATGTCGCTCTTCTCGGGGCCGTTGAAGCCGTCGTACACGCGGTTGGGGCCGGTGACCAGCGGAGCCACTGCGGCCTTGGTCAGCTGCCGGACGGTCGTACCGTCGTCGAAGCCGTTCTGGACGCAGCCGGCGTAGCGCATCGTGATCTCCGCGGAGCCGGTTGCGGACCGCACCAGAATTACGATGATCTGGTCGCCGTGCGCCACCTCCGGTGCGCAGTCCGCCGGGTCGTTCGGCCCGCCACCGGCCGGTGCCGCGGCGATCCGCCGGATCTCGTCCGCGGCCGCCGCGCCGTCCAGACGCAGACCGGACAGCAGACGCGGCGAAGGCGGCCGGCCGTACGCCCCCTGCGGCAGGGGGTACTTGCAGACCGACACCGAGGTCACCTGCCGCAGGGTCGTGACGTCCGCCGGCGGGGTGGGGCGCAGGTCCGGTGCGGTGCTGAACCGGTGGGTGGTCGGGCAGCCGGCGTCGTCGACCCGCACCCGATGGATGGTGGCGGCGATCCGGTCCTGCCACTCCTTCGGCGCCTGGATGATCACCTCGACACCGTCCCGCCGCACCGTCCGACGATCGCCCACGCGGTCGGTGCCATCGCCTTTGTCGGTACGGTCGAACGCTACCGTCCATCCGGTGTTCGCGACCAGGAACCCGGCCGGCGGCCCGCTCCGGCCGACGCCGCAACCGATGGCCGGGACGCCGCCGCCGGACCGGGCGACGGCGGGCGGGTGGTTGCCCGGTTTTATGCACCAGGCGTCGAGCCGGATCGCCCTGTTGTCCCATCCCCAGTCGCCGGGCACGCCGACCTGGACACCGCCGTACGACTCCCAGCGCCAGCCGGCCGGCAGTTTCGGCGGGGTGCCGATCGGTTCGGCCAGCGAAGCCGGCGGCCTCGGCGCCGGCGCCGAGGCCGCCGGGGCCGGTCCCGCCGGGCGGGCACACGCGGCCACCAGGCTCACCGCCGTCACCACCGCAACCAGCCTGACCACGGTCCGCATTGCTCTCCCCCCGGTAGAGCCGACAATTCTGCCGGTCAGACGCAAGCGCCACGTCACCGGTTCCCGGCAGTGGTCGTCGAGGCGGTTCAGACGCATGCGCCGAGTCACCGGTTCCCGGCGGCGGTCGTCGAGGCCTGCGCGCGGCGCGGCCGGGTGGGTAAGGTCCTCGTCGAGGCCGAACGGGGGAGGAGGCCGATGGTGACCGGGCCACATGCGTACACGGTGAAGGCTCTTGACGAGACGACCTGGCCGTCGTTCGCCGCGCTGGTGGAGCGGAACAACGGGATCTTCGGCGGCTGCTGGTGCATGGGGTTCCACGGCGAGTTGTCGCGGACCGACGCCGCCGTCAACCGGGCCGCCAAGCAGCAGCGGGTGCGGGAGGGGCGGGCGCACGCGGCGCTGGTTTTCGCCGGTGAGAGCGGGGACGATTGCGTCGGCTGGTGTCAGTTCGGGACGCCGGCGGAACTGCCGCAGATCAAAAACCTTGCGCAGTACGAGAAGAGCCGCCCCGCCGGCCTGCCCGACTGGCGGATCGCCTGCTGCTACGCCGGCAAGGGGCACCGGCGGCAGGGCGTGTCCGCCGCGGGGCTGGCCGGCGCGCTCGAGCTGATCGCGGGTCTCGGCGGGGGCACGGTCGAGGGCTATCCGGAAGCCGCCGACGCGGTGCCGGCCGGGTTTCTCTACCACGGCGCGCTCTCGACGTACGAAAAGCTGGGTTTTGTCCGTGATCGCCTGATCGGCAAGCGTCGCTGGGTGGTGCGCCGGGTCGTCGATCCGCGGCTGGGGTGAGGCATCACTCTTTCGGGGAACTCCCTCGCCCGGACGGGCTCGCTACAGTCCCGTCGTGAGTGTCTTGTCCCGCCGGGCCGCGCACGATCTGCGGACGCCGCTGAACGCCATCATCGGGTTCACCGGGATGCTCCTGATGCGGCTGCCCGGGCCGCTCAACGACGAGCAGGAACACCAACTCGAGCTGGTACGGGCGAGCGCCGAGGAACTGCTGTCCCGGATCAACGCGCTGTCGGCTCCGGAAGGGTAGGGCGGCGCCGTGGGGGAGTGGACCGACACCTGGTGGCAGCTGACCGCCCTGGCCAACGCGGTGATCCTGGCCGCCTACCTGGCGATCTCGTTCGCCATCGGCCGCGGGCTGTGGCGCTCGCGGCAGTGGCGGAACAATCCGCTCGGGCTGGCCACCGCCGCCATCTTCTTCAGTTGCGCGGTGCACCACGGCTCGCACACCGTCCATCTGCTGCTTCCCTATTTCGGGATGGACGTGCACGGCGGCCTGTCCATGCGGATGGCCTTCGGGATGGACTTCCAGGCGGCGGCCTGGGACACCGTGACCGCGGTGCTGGCCGTCTGGTACTGGACGCTGCGCGGCCGCTTCCCGGCGCTGGTCCGCGGTGCGGCGCTCTTCGAGGACCTGCGGCTGCGGCAGGCGGCCGAGGCGGACCTGCGGGCGAGCGAGGAGCGGTTCCGGGAGATCGTCGAGACCACCAGCGAGGGCGTGGTCGTCCTCGACGGCGAGGGGCGGATCGGCTACCTCAACGACCGGTTCGCGGCCCTGGTCGGCCGGTCGCCGGCGGAACTGCCGGGGACGCCGGTGCTCGACCTGGTCGCCGCCGCCGATCGGCCGGTCGCCGAGCAGGCGCTGAGCACGGTCCGGGAGAGCGAGGCGGCGCACGTCGAGGTCGGGCTGCTGGCGCCGGGCGCGCGGGCGGTGTGGGCGCGGATCGCCCTGTCGGCCCGGGTGGACGACCTCGGCCGGCCGGTCGGGGCGCTGGCGATGGTCGCCGACGTGACCGAGCGCAAGAGCATCGAGGCGCAGCTGCAGCAGGCGCAGAAGCTCGAGGCGGTCGGCCAGCTGGCCGGCGGGCTGGCGCACGACTTCAACAACCTGCTGACCGTCATCGACGGGTACGCCGCGCTGCTGATCGCCGAGGCCGACCCGAGCGCCGAGGGGGACCTCGCGATGATCCGGGACGCGGCGGCCCGGGCGAGCGCGCTGACCCGGCAGCTGCTGACCTTCTCCCGGGCCCAGACCGCCCGGCCGCAGGTGGTCGACGTCGCCGATCTGGTCGCCGGCGTCGAGGTGCTGCTGCGCCGGCTGATCCGGGAGGACGTCGACCTGCTGGTCACGCCCGCCGCGGCGCCCACCCCGGTGCGGGTCGACCCGGGCCAGCTCGAGCAGGTGCTGGTGAACCTGGCGATCAACGCCCGGGACGCGATGCCGGACGGCGGGGTCCTGACCATCGCCACCGACCGGGTCGGCGACGAGGTTCTCGTCACGGTGACCGACACCGGCTGCGGGATGACCGCGGAGGTCGCCGCCCGCGTCTTCGAGCCCTTCTTCACCACCAAGGACCAGGGCCACGGTACGGGTCTGGGGCTCTCCACCGTGTACGGCATCGTGACCCGGGCCGGCGGCCAGATCCAGGTCGACTCGAAGCCGGGCGGGGGCACCACCTTCGAGGTGCGCCTGCCGGCCGCCTCGGCGCCGGCCACCGCCGTGGGAGAGCCGGCCGGACCGCAGCGGCTCACCGCCGGCACCGGGACGATCCTGCTCGTCGAGGACGATCCCGCGGTCCGCCGGCTGACCGAGCGCATCCTGACCACCGCGGGGTACGAGGTGCTGGTGGGCGTCGACGGCGAGCAGGCGCTGGCCGTGGCGGGCCGGCACGAGACGATCGACCTGCTGGTCACCGACGTCATCATGCCGGGGATGAACGGGCAGCAGCTGGCCGACCGGCTCACCGCGCTGCGGCCGGGGCTTCCGGTGATCTTCACCTCGGCGTACACCCGCGGCGTGCTCACCGAGACCGTCGACGACCGGGCCGTCGCGTTCCTCGACAAGCCGTTCACCGCGGCGGCCCTGACCGAGAAGATCCGAACCGTGCTGGACCGGGTCGGCAGCACGGCGTCGCGCGCATGACGGCGGCCACCGGCAGTGTGCTGTACATCGAGGACAACGCGATCAACACGATCCTCGTGGAGCGCATCCTGCGGGCCCGGCCCGGGGTGACCTTCGGGTCGGCGCCGGACGGGCGGACCGGCCTGGACCGCGCCGCCCGGCAGCCGCCCGATCTGGTGCTGCTCGACCTCGACCTGCCGGACATCGGCGGCGAACAGGTGCTCGCCGCGCTGCGCGCCTCGGCCGCCACCCGGACCATCCCGGTGATCGTGATCAGCGGCGACACCGACCCGGCCCTGCATCGCCGCGTGCTCGCGAGCGGGGCCGAGTTCTTCCTGGTCAAGCCGTACCAGATAACCGACCTTCTGGGGGCCGTGGACGGTTCGCTGTGCGCGGCTACCCCACCGGGGCGGCGATCGCGGCCATGATGCCGTCCCAGAGCCGGGCCCGGGCGTGCAGCACCCGGGTGGCCGCCCGCGCGCACTCCTGCCAGGCGTTGTCGTCGTCGCCGCAGAGGTCGGCAACCATCTGCATGGCCATCGGGGTGTGCTCCTCGCCGTCGACCTCGATGTGCCGGGCCAGGTAGTCGCGGAAGGTGCCGAACCGCTCGTCGTCGCGGGCCGAGATGACCTGGTCGAACATCTCCGGGATGAGGTCCTCCCGGCCGAACGCGAACGCCGCGGCCTGGCAGTGGGTCGGCGCGTTCTCGATGATGTCGAAGGTGGTGGCGACGAACTCGGCGGACGGCTCGGGGACGTCGGCCAGGCGCAGCGCCTCGGTCACCGGGGTGCCGACGCCGAGCAGCGCCAGCAGCCGGTCGATCGACCCGGTGCCGGCGCCGGCCTCGGCCATGCCGGCCCGGTAGAGCTCGAAGTGGCTGATGAAGCCGGTGCCGAGGGCGTCGCTCTCCTCGACCAGGACGATGTCGTTGATGAGCCGGCGGCTGGCGGTCGGCCCGGCCGGCACCCACGGGATGTCGACGCAGGTGAGCCGGCGCTGCAGCGACTTGAGCAGCGACATGAAGTCCCACACCGCGAAGACGTGGTGCTCCATGAACGTGGTCAGGTCCTGCTCGGTCCGCAGGCCCTGGTAGATCGGGTGCTTGGTGACCTCGTCCCGGGCCGGGGCGATCGCCGAACGGATCATCTCGATTCCGGGATGCGTCTGACCCCACTGGTAGCGAAACATTTCGGCTCTCCTTACATCGGTGATCCGGCGCCATCGAAATAGGGTGCGCCCGGCGTTTCCGTCGGCCTGAGGCGGCCCGATCGGCGGGCGGCGGACGGAGCGGGGCGTGACCGAATGGTGCCCCCGCCGTCCGGCGATCGGCAAGGCCGACTTCTTGAAGTTTTTCTAAATCCGCAGGTGGCGGGCGATGTGCCAAGATCCGGTGGCCATTGTGGAGCAGCTACGCTTCGAGACATCGACATTACGCATCGAATTTTCTGTTGAACGTTGAACTGTTGGGCTCCGTCGCTCGTAACAATTGCCGTAGCAGTCCAAAGTCGAGCTGGTGCCCGGCATTTTCCGCCGTGCCTTTCGACGATTCCTGGAATGCTGAAGAAAAATTTGGTTTGAACTCCCGCGCCGTCGCGGCCGTTCCTTTCACCGGAGGCTGGATGTGGTGGATGAACCGGTCACGGTGACGGTGGCGTACGAGGTGGCACCCGGGCGCGAGGAGGTCTTCAGCGACTGGGCGATGGCGATGCTGCGCGAGGCGGCGCAGTACACCGAGTACCTCGGTGGCGGCATCCTCGCCCCGGGCGGGACGGAGGACGACTGGCATGTGGTGTCCCGCTGGTCGAGTCAGGAGGCCGCGCAGCTGTGGGAGGCATCCCCCGGCCGGGACCGGCTGGCCCGCTCGGCGGCCGGCTTCGCCCAGCCGGCGAAGGTCAAGCGCACCACCGGGGTGCGAGCCTGGTTCGATCTGTCGTCCCGGATGGCCACGCCGCCGCCCAAGTGGAAGACCGCCCTGGTCACCCTCGCGGCCGTGTTCCCGCCGGTGCTGGTGTTCAACCTGACGGTGATCCCGTACCTGGGTGGCCTCTCGGTCGTCCTGCGCACCCTCACCCTGTGCGTCGCGGTGACCGCGGTCGTCACCTGGGTGATGATGCCGCGCCTGCTGCGGCTGCTGAAGAACTGGCTGAACCCGCCGCTGGAGGCCGAAGGCGTCGACGTCGGCGCGCCGGAACCGGGCGGCGCCGGCGTCCGGATCGGCGGGCGGCGGTCGCGCGGCCGGAGCGGCGGCGAGGCGGTGACCGAGGACTTCGGCTACGGCGGCGGCCGCTCCGGCGGGCGGGATCTCGGGTACGGCGGCGGTGCCGAGCCGTCCTGGCTGGTCGAGGTGGCGCCGCAGGGCCGGGCGGAGATCGGGGCCGGCACCGGGCAGGGCCCGTGGTACAGCTCGCGCCGCCGGGAGCCGGAGCCGGAACCCGAGTACCCGCAGGAGAGTCGCGGCTGGTACCGGGAGCGGCAGGAGTCCGGATCCTGGTACCGCGAGGTGACCGAGCCGCAGCCGGAGTCCCGGCCGGAACCGCGGCGCCACCGCGACGAGCCGCACCCCGACGAGCGCTACTGGGAGGAGCGGGAGCCCGGCCGGAGCTGGTATCGCGAGCGGGACGACACCGAGATCCTGCAACCGGTCGCCGACGACGGTCCCTACTACGACAGTCGCAAACCACCGTGGTACGCCCGGCAGCGTCAGGGCGGCCCCGGCGACGACGAGTACTACGAGCCGGACTGGCAGTGACGAAGCGCAGCGGCTGGACCCTGGGAGGACCTGGATGAGAACACTGCTGGTCGACAACCTCGACTCGTACACCTACAACCTGTTCCAGCTCATCGCCGGGGTGCAGGGAACCGAGCCGGTGGTCGTCCGCAACGACGAGGAAGCGCCCGACCTGAGCCGCTTCGACAACATCGTGATCTCTCCTGGGCCGGGACATCCGGCCAACGGGCGCGACTTCGGCCTCTCCGCCCGGGTGCTGGCCGAGGCCACCGTGCCGGTCCTCGGGGTGTGTCTGGGCCACCAGGGCATCGGCCTGCTCGAGGGCGCGGTCGTGGAGCCCGCGCCGCAGGCCCGGCACGGCCACCTGGCCCGCGTCCGGCACGACGGCCGGGGCCTGTTCGAGGGCCTCCCGCAGGAGTTCACCGCGGTCCGCTACCACTCGCTGCGGGTCCGGGAACCTCTGCCGCCGTCGCTCGAGGCGACCGCCTGGGCCGAGGACGGCGTCCTGATGGGCCTGCGGCACCGTGAGCGTCCACTGTGGGGAGTCCAGTTCCACCCGGAGTCGGTGCTGACCGAGCACGGCCACCGGCTGCTGGCCAACTTCCGCGACCTCACCCCGGCCCGGCGGCTCACCCCCGGCTGGACGGCGCCGCCGGAACCGCAGCAGACGACCAAACCCCGATACCGCTTGCACGTACGCGTGCTGCCCGTGCACGTCGACGCCGAGGCCGCCTTCACCCGCCGCTTCGCCCGCTCGACGCACGCCTTCTGGCTGGACAGCTCCCGGGTCGAGCCGGGCCTGTCCCGGTTCTCCTTCCTCGGCGACGGCACCGGCCCGCTGGCCGAGTGGGTCAGCTACGACGTCTCGGCCGGGACCACCCAGGTGCAGGCCCCGGGCAAGCCGCTGCGGCTGGTCGCCGGCAGCGTCTTCGACTATCTGCGCTGCGAGTTGGCCCGGCGCACCGTCGACGACGACCCGGGCCTGCCGTTCGCCTTCACCGGCGGCTACGTCGGCTACTTCGGCTACGAGATGAAGGGCGACTGCGGCGCGCCGAACAAGCACCGCGCCGCCACCCCGGACGCCGGCTGGCTGTTCGCCGACCGGCTGGTCGCCGTCGACCACGAGCAGCGGCGCACCTATCTGGTCTGCCTGGCCGAGGACACCGCCGACGGCCGGGCGGGCGCTGATCGCTGGCTTGATGAAACGATGCAGTACCTGCGTGAGCTGCCCGCGGCCGCGCCGGTGCCGGCCGCCCCGGTGCCGGCCGCCCCGGTGCCGGCCGCCTCGCCCTCGGTCGAGCCCTGGCTGGTCCGCGGCCGCGAGCGCTACCTCGCCGACATCGAGGCCTGCAAGCGGGAGCTGCTCGCCGGGGAGAGCTACGAGATCTGCCTGACCAACGCGGCCTGGATGCCGGCCACCACCGACCCGCTCGGCTACCACCTGCTGCTGCGCCGGCTCAACCCGGCGCCGTACGCGGCGTACCTGCAGTTCGGCGACCTCGCGGTGGCCAGTTCTTCGCCGGAGCGGTTTCTCACCATCGGCCGGGACCGCGTGGTGGAGACCAAGCCGATCAAGGGCACGGCGCCGCGCGACGAGCGGCCCGAGGTGGACGAGCGGCTGCGCGACGCGCTCGCCCAGGACCCGAAGACCCGGGCCGAGAACCTGATGATCGTCGACCTGCTCCGCAACGACCTGGGCCGGGTCAGCGAGGTGGGCACGGTGCACGTGCCGAAGCTGATGGCGACCGAGAGCTACGCGACCGTGCATCAGCTGGTCTCCACGGTCCGCGGCCGGCTGCGGGACGGGCTCGACGCGATCGACTGCGTGCGCGCCTGCTTCCCCGGCGGCTCGATGACCGGCGCCCCGAAGCTGCGCACCCTGGAGATCATCGACTCGCTGGAGACCGAGGCGCGCGGCATCTACTCCGGGGCGATCGGCTTCCTCGGCTGCAACGGCACGGCCGACCTGAACATCGTGATCCGCACAGCCGTCTTCGCCGGGGACCGGATGCACATCGGCGCGGGCGGCGCCATCGTGCTCGACTCCGACCCGGTCGACGAGTACGACGAGATGCTGCTCAAGATGGCCGCCCCGATGCGCGCCTACTGGGCCGCCGCGGCCGCGCACGGCCTGCGGGGCGTGCGCCGCCCGGTGCCCGCGCCCGGCGGCCCCCGCGTGCCCGCCACCAGCGCCTGGCCGCAGCTGCGGCGGCCGGCCCTTCCCCGAGCGGAGTCCCACCGATGAGCGTTCTGTCCGTTCCCACGCCGTTCCCGCCCGCCGTCCGCCCGGTCAACGTGGCCGGCGACCTCGCCGAGCGGGCCGAGCGGCAGGGCTGGCGGGGCCGCACCGCGTTCCTCACCGGCGACCGTGCCTGGACCCACGGCGACGTGCACGACCTCGCCGCCCGGGCGGCGAGCGTGCTGGTCGACCACGGGGTCCGGCCCGGCGACCGGGTGCTGCTGGCCCTGCCGGACGGCATCGGCTGGGTGACCACCTTCCTGGCGGTGGCCCGGCTGGGCGCGGTGAGCGTGCTGGTCAACCCGGAGCTGACCGTGGCCGAGCACGCGGCGCTCGCCGACGACTGCACGCCCCGGCTGTGCGTCGCCGGGGAGGCGCTGCGGGACCGGTTCGACCACGGGCTCGACGTCGCCGACCTGCTGGCCCGGGCCCGCTCGGCGGGCGCGGCCGGGGTCAACTGGGTCGACCCGCAGAGCCCGCTGTACATCCAGTACACCTCCGGCACCACCGGCGAGCCGAAGGGCGTCGTGCACACCCACCGGGACCTGCCGATCTACTACGACCTGGTGGGCCGGCCGGTGCTCGGCATCGGGCCGGACGACGTGACGCTCTCGGTGTCGAAACTCTTCTTCGCGTACGGCTTCGGCAACGCGTTCGTCTTCCCGCTCGCCTCCGGGTCGGCCGCCGTGCTGGTGGCCGACCGGCCGCCCGCCGAGGAGGTGGCCGAGCTGGTCGAGCGGCACCGGGTGACCATGCTGTACGCGGTGCCCTCGGCGTACGCGGCGCTGGTGGATCGCACCCACCGCTCCTCGTACGCCTCGCTGCGCGGCGCCGTCTCGGCCGGCGAGACCCTGCCCCGCGAGCTCGGCGAGCGGGCCACCGAGCTGCTCGGCGTGCCGATCTACGAGCAGATCGGCTCCACCGAGGCGGGACACGCCTTCTGCGCCAACGGCCTGGCCGGCAACGTGCCGGGCACGATCGGGCGGCCGATTCCCGGGTACGAGCTGGAACTGCGCGACCGCGGCGGCGCCCCGGTCGGCGACGGCGAGCCGGGCGAGCTCTGGGTGCGCGGCCCGACGCTGCTCCGGGAGTACCTCAACCGCCCGGCGCAGACCGCGCGGGTGCTGGCCGACGGCTGGCTGTCCACCCGTGACCTGGCCGTCCGGGACGCCGGCGGCACCTACCGGCACCTCGGCCGGGTCGACGACATGGAGATGGTCGGCGGGATCACCGTCTCCCCGGTCGAGGTCGAACGGGTCCTCGGCGGGCACCCCGGGGTCCGCGAGGTGGCGGTCGCGGCCGTACCGGACGAGAAGGGCGCGACCAAGCTCCGCGCGTACGTCGTGGCCGCCTCGCCCGACCCCGGCGGCCTGGAATCCGACCTGATCGGCCTCGCCCGGGAGCATCTCGCCCCGTTCAAGGTGCCGCGGACCGTGCAGCTGGTGCCGGCCCTCCCGCGCACCCCCACCGGCAAGCTGCGCCGGCACATCGTCCGCACTGGCACCTGGTAGCAGGAAAGGGGTACCCCTCATGTTGCAGCGCTTCTTCTCCGGCCGGGGCTTCTATCTCGGCGACATGTTCGAGCAGGCCGCCGGCCGGCACGGCGGGGTGACCGTCGCCCTGGACAAGCCGCTCGACGTGGCCCCGTCCGCCGGGACCGGGCACACGTACCGCACGATCGCCGACCTGGTGGAGGCGCTCGCCGCGCAGCTGTGGGCGGCCGGGGTGCGGCCCACCGAGCGGGTCACGCTCTACAAGTCGGACAACTTCGACCTGGCGCTGCTGACCTGCGCGCTGTCCCGGATCGGCGCGGTGCCGGCACTGCTGTCCCCGACGCTGGACGGCACGGTCGTGGTCGAGCTGCTGCGCCGGCTCGACCGGCCGTGGCTGATCACCGACGCGGCCAAGCTGGCCGGCCCCCTTCAGGGCCCGGCCCTGACCGGCCTCACCCGGCAGATCCTGGTCGTCGGCGCCGACGCCGAGCAGGCGGCGCACGAGGTGGGCGGGATGCCGCTGGCCAAGTTCCACGGCGCCGAGCGCCGCCCGCCGGTGCACCTCGCGGTGCGCGAGCCGTCGCTGATCACGCACAGCTCCGGCACCACCGGCATTCCCAAGCTGGCCGTGCACTGCCCGAACGCGATGTGGAACCGGCTCGTTCCGCAGAAGGTGATGGGCTGGCCCACCCGGGGCGAGACCGCCGCGATCTGCATCTCGTACGTGCACTCCCGCTTCTATCATCTGCTGGGTGTGCTGCTACGCAACGGCAGCCCGCTGCTGGCCATGGTCGACCACGACCCGCGCAGCGTCGGCCCGCTGCTGGAGAAGGCCCGCCCGGGCATCGTCGAGACCCACCCGAACACGTTCGTGCTCTGGGAGGACCTGGCCGACGCGCCCGGCCACCCGCTGTCCACCGTGCGGCACTACGGCAGCACCTTCGACGCGATCCACCCGCGGACCGTGCAGCGCCTGCTCGGCGCGTCCACCCGCCGCCGGCCCTGGCTGATGCAGCTGTACGGGCAGAGCGAGACCGGCCCGGTCGCGGCCCGCTTCTTCACCCGGTCGAGCGCGGCCAAGGCGAACGGCCGGCTGGTCGGCACCGGGCTGCCCGGCTTCACCCGGGTGCGGGTGGTCGACGACGCCGGCCGGCCGCTGCCGCGCGGCGAGCACGGGCACATCGAGGCCCGCACCCGCGGCCGCATCCTCACCTACCTGGGCGCCGAGCAGCAGTACGCCGAGCAGCTGAACGACGGCTGGTGGCGGATGGGCGACGTGGGCAGCATCGGCCGGTGGGGCACGCTCTACCTGGAGGACCGGGAGATCGACCAGATCGACTCGGTGGACAGCAACCTCGAGCTCGAGGACGTGCTGATGTCCCGCCTCGAGGAGCTGCGCGAGATCGTCATCGTGCCGGGCGGCTCCGGCGAGCCGGTGCCGGTGGTCTGCACCCGCGACGACCGGCCGCTGTCGCCCGAGCGCTGGCAGCGGGCGGTGGCCGGGCTGCCGGCGCTGGCCGAGCCGGTGGTGTGCCGCTTCGACGACCTGCCCCGGACCGGCACCTGGAAGATCAAGCGGGTGGAGATCGCCCGGCTGTTCAGCGAGGGGCGGTCCCTCGCCGGCAACTGGGTCGCGGGTTGACCGGGTCCGGCCTGTGCCCGGTTCTCGTCGTCGGCGCGGGGCCGGTGGGTCTCGCCGCCGCGCTGGCGCTGCGCGCCCGTGAACTGCCGGTCACCGTGCTGGAGGCCGACCCCGAGGACCGGGTCCGGCCGGGCAGCCGGGCGCTGTTCGTGCACCGCGAGTCGCTGGCCGCACTCGAGCGGATGAGCCCGGGCCTGGGCACCGGCATCGCCCGGTACGGCGTGGTCTGGCGCACTCGGCGCACCTTCCACCGCGGCCGGGAGGTGTTCGCCCAGACGTTCGGCCCGGGCCGGCCCGGCCGCCTGCCGCCGTTCGCCAGCCTGCGCCAGGTGGACACCGAGCGCTTCCTGATGGACGCCTGCGCCGAGGCGGGGGTGACCTTCCACTGGGGAGCCCGGGTGAGCGAGGTGACCGCCGGCGGCGACGCGGTGACGGTCACCGCCGCGGACGGGCGCGCCTGGCCGGCCCGCTACGTGATCGCGGCCGACGGGGCCCGGTCGGCGGTCCGCGCGGCCGCCGGCATCGAGCTGCACGGCGATCGGTCCGAGGGGCACCATGTGGTGGTGGACGTGGCCGGCCGGGCGGACGACGAGATGCCGGTCGAGCGCGTGTTCCACTACGAGCACCCGGCGATGGACGGCCGGACCGTGCTGCGGGTGCCGTTCGCCGGCGGCTTCCAGATCGACCTGCAGTGCCGCGACGACGACCCGGCCGACGCGTACGGCACCGAGGAGGCCGTCCGGCGGTGGCTGCCCGAGGTCGTCGGCCCGGGCCGGACCGACGTGCTGTGGGTCTCCACGTACCGCTTCCTGCAGGTGGTCGCGGACGCCTTCCGCGACTCGTCCGGCCGGGTGCTGCTGGCCGGCGAGGCCGCGCACCTGTTCCCGCCGTTCGGCGCCCGCGGCCTGAACAGCGGCATCGCCGACGCGGAGAGCGCGGCCGCGGCGGTCGCCACGGCGCTGGCCGAGCCGGAGCGGGCCGCCGGGGCGGTGGATGCGTTCGCCGACCGGCGCCGGGCCGCCGCATTGTTCAACAGCCGGGCGGCCGGCACGGCCCTGGCCCACCTGCGGCCCGGCCGGCTGATGCGGGCCCGGCAGCACGCCGCCGCCGCGCTGGCCCCGCTGGTGCCCCGCTGCGGGTCGTGGCTGGAGCACGCCCCGTACGGGCCGCGGCACGGTTCGCCGGCCGAAGCGACACGGCGCTACTGAGGGGGAGGGGCCGATGACCGAGACACCGCTGGTGTGGCGGCCGAGCACGGGATGGGAGCCGGCCGGCGGGGCCGGGGGCGCATTGCTCGCGGTCGACTCGTGGCTGGTCCGCGACGGCCGGGCGCGCGGCCTGGACCGGCATCGGCAGCGATTCTTCACGGCCTGTGCCGAGGCGGCCGGGGTGCCGCCGGAGCGGCTGTGGTCGTTCTGGCGGGCGGTGCTGGACGCGCTGCCCCGGCAGCCGGGCCGCTGGTTCCCGCGGGTGGAGCTGAGCGCCGGCCCGGAGAGCCCGGACGGCCCGGCCGGGTCGCTGCGGCTGTGGGTACGCCCGGCCCCACCACAGGCCGCCGACGTGCAGGTGTGGGTGCCGCCGACCCGCGACCCGCGCACCGTGCCCCGGCGCAAGGGGCCGGACCTGGCGGCGCTGGCCGGGCTGCGCTCGGCCGCGGCCCGGCGCTCGGCGCAGGAGGCGCTGCTTCTCAGCCGCGGCGGGCTGATCCTGGAGGCGGCCAACGCCAGCGTGCTGTGGTGGGAGGGCGGGCGGTTGTGCGTGCCCGCCCCCAGCCTCTCGATCCTGCCGGGCGTCACCAGCGCCATCATCGTGGAGCGGGCCCGGCAGCTCGGCGTTCCCGTCGTCCACCGGCGCCGCCCGCCGACCCAGCTCAACGGCCGCGAGGCGTGGCTGGTCAACGCGCTGCACGGGATCCGCCCGGTGACCCGCTGGCGGGAGGCGCCGATTCTGGCCGGGCCGGCGCATCGCGCGCCGGCCTGGCAGGCTTGGCTGGACGGGCTGGCCGAGCCGCTGCCGGATCGGCCGGCGGCTCAGGACGAGGTCTTGGCCGGCTGATAGCCGCCGGGTGTCATCCGGGTGGTGATGGCGGTCCGGTTGTACGCGTTGATCACGACGGCGGCCCAGATCAGGGCCGCCAGCTCGTCTTCCTTGAAGACCTCGGCGGCGGCGCGGTAGACATCCTCCGGCACCCGGTCGCCGGCGATCAGCGTGATCGCCTCGGTCAGCGCCAGGGCGGCCCGCTCCCGCTCGCTGTAGAACGGCGTCTCGGCCCAGGCGTTCAGCGCGTAGAGGCGCTGCTCGGTCTCGCCGGCGGCGCGCGCGTCCTTGGTGTGCATGTCGATGCAGAACGCGCAGCCGTTGATCTGGGACGCCCGGATCCGCACCAGCTCCAGCAGCTCGGGCTCCACGCCGGCGTCTTTCGCGGCGGTCACGGCGGCCGCGTGCAGGCCGCCCATCGCGGCCGAGACCTGCGGTGTCACCTTTTTGAGTGCCACCCGGGCAAGATCGAGATCGACAGTCATCCCGCGATGGTAGCTCGGAGACCGCCCGTGAACAGCGGCATCCGCCGG
>Ga0070667_100002756_pt1 | contig 15201 bp, 15 predicted proteins | sample KBSS33metaG_FD_64659 | JGI IMG/M metagenome (GOLD analysis project Ga0070667, IMG submission 64659) | Switchgrass rhizosphere microbial communities from Kellogg Biological Station, Michigan, USA - KBS S3-3 metaG | ecosystem: Host-associated > Plants > Roots > Rhizosphere > Soil ... | reverse complement strand
GGCGCATTGCCGGGCCCCACTCCGTACGCGGGTTTGCCCGCGCTATACGCCGCGCGAACGAGGCCCATCCCTCCCGTCGCCAGGATCACCGCCACATCGCGGTGCCTCATCAACTCCTGGGTGCCCTCGAGGGTGACCGTCTTCATCCATCCAATGCTGCCGGCCGGGGCGCCCGCCTGTTGCGCGGCCTCCGCCATGATTTCGACCGCGCGTGTGATGCACCGTGCGGCGGCGGGATGGGGGCTGATGACGATCGGGCAGCGCGCCTTGAGCGCGATCAACACCTTATATATAGCGGTCGACGTTGGATTGGTTGAAGGGACCACCGCGGCGACGACGCCGAAGGGCTCGGCGATCTCTACGATCTTGCGGTCTTCAACCCGGTTCACCACGCCAACAGTCCTCATCGGCTTGATGAACTCGTAAACCTGCCGAGAGGAGAACAGGTTCTTCTGAACCTTGTCGGCGACGACACCGTACCCCGTTTCCTCGACCGCCAGTTGGGCGAGAGGTTCGGCCTGGGGAGTCACCGCCTCGGCCATCTTGGTGACGATGCGATCGATCTGGTCCTGGGTCAGTTCGGCAAGGGTAGCCTGTGCCTGACGGGCCGAGCGGGCCAAAGCCCGTGCCTCGGCTATCGATTTCAGGTCTTTGTCGCTCTGAGGTGTGGAGGTGTCCTGGGCAGCCATCGCTGGGTCCGAGCCCCCTTATTGGCTATGCCTTCGGGAGTATGCGTTCGACCTCGGCATGCGGTCTCGGGATTACGTGAACAGACACGAGTTCGCCGACCCGCCTGGCAGCGGCGGCACCGGCATCCGTGGCGGCCTTTACGGCTCCGACGTCCCCACGGACCAGCACAGTCACGTAGCCCGCGCCGATGTACTCCTTGCCGACCAGCACAACGTTGGCGGTCTTGACCATCGCATCCGCAGCCTCGACCGAGCCGATCAAACCACGGGTTTCAACCATTCCGAGTGCGTCGGATGTCATGAAGTGGAGATAGTATCATTCCACCGCAGATGCTCAGATCTTCCGCATCCTTCATATTGGCGGGCTCAGCGTTGATGGCCGCCTGTTCCCGCGCGCCGGCTGACACAGCCAAGCCGGTGGCCTCCGCTTCCGTCTCGGTCACGCCGGCCGTCGTAGCCTCGGGGATGCCAGTCGAGCTTGACTTACGGTTTGCCGTTGCACCCGACGCCCCGCCGTTCAAAGAGGATTACGCTGTCTTCATTCATGTCGTCGATGACGACGGAAAGATGATCGGGTCGACTGACCACGCACCGCCAACTCCAACGCGGGAGTGGAAACCAGGTTCGACCATCGAATACAAGCACACCGACTACGCACCGATCTCCGACTACGTCGGCGAAGCCACGTTCGTCGTCGGTCTCTATTCCAAGTCGTCGGGGGAGCGGGTGCCTCTGTCCGGCGAGATCGTAGAGGGTCGCGCCGTCAGGGCGGGGTCGTTCGAGATGCGCGAGCGGTCCGAGCCTTATGCGGTCGTGTTTCGGGAAGGATGGCACCCACCCGAGGCCCCGGAAGGATCCGGGCTCGAATTGCGCTGGTCGATGAAGTCCGGGCACATCTCGTTCGTTAATCCGAAGCAGGACGTTGAACTAACACTGGAACTCGACCAGCCCGCGAACGTATTCCCCGTCGCCCAGCACATCGAAATCCGGGCGGGCGAGTCGGTCGTAGACGAATTTGATCTGGAACCAGGGCCACCACTTGTGCGCAGGATTGCACTGTCTCCGAGCCAGTTGGGCGAGGGCAATACGGTTGACCTAGCAGTAGTGGCCGATAAGACTTTCGTTCCGGCCAAATTCGCCAGTCTTCAGAGCTCTGATACCCGGCAATTGGGGGTACGGGTATTCCGCGCGTTCGTCCAGCCGAAACAATAGGGAAGCGGGTCTAAAGGATCCAAAGGTCGCGGGCCCAAAGGTCGCGGGGCCCAAAGGTCAAAGGTAAGGTCAAAGTTCAATGGAGTTTCGCTGCCGACTCGGAACGGCTGCCGGCGAGATCGTAGAAGGCGTTTACATCGCCGATAGCGAAGCCCGGCTCCGTCGCGAACTGGAGGAGAAGGGCATGTACGTGCTTTCCCTCCAGCGCCGAGCCGCGCTTTCCCTTTCATCGGGGGGCCGTCGTCAACGAGTCAAGCGTCAGGAGTTCCTCGTTTTCAACCAGGAACTGGCGACGCTTCTCAAGGCCGGGATGCCGTTGGTGCAATCGCTCGACATCCTCCGACAGCGAGTCTTGAACCCCACGTTCAAGACGGTGCTCGACAGTGTGCACGACCGCGTTAGGAGTGGCATGTCGCTTTCGGATGCGTTTGGAGAGCACGGCTCGCTGTTTCCAGCCGTGTACTCAGCATCGCTGCTGGCTGGTGAGCGCAGCGGCAACCTTGATTCTGTCATCCGGCGCTACGTCGCTTACGACAAGGTCATAGGTGCCGTGAAGCGCCGGACCGTCTCCGCACTGATCTATCCGGGCATTCTCGTGACGATGATGGTCGTGCTCATCGGCATCATCGTTCTGAGGGTAGTGCCTGCGTTCTCGGAGTTCTACGGCAATTTCGGGCGCCAGCTCCCGCTTTCTACACGGATAGTGGTCGCACTGTCGAATGGCGTGGTGTCGAACCTTGCTTTCATCGCGCTCGCCGCCGTTGGCGCGGCCGTTGCCGGGGTCGCGTGGTCCCGACAGCCTGGCGCGCGTCTCCGCCTAGACAAGTGGGTGCTCGAGATCCCCTGGGTCGGCGAGACGGCGCTCAAGTTCTTCACGTCGCAGATGGCCCGCATGCTTGCGACGCTCCTTGGGGGCGGTATTCCGCTCGTCAATGCGCTGGAAATCTGTGTGCGGTCCCTGTCCAACCGGCACCTTTCACGAGAGATGGACAGGGTTCGCGTTCGTGTGCAGGAAGGACAGGGGTTCGCCGGGGCGCTTCGCGAGCGCGCCGTCTTCCCTGATGTGGCCGTGAAGATGGTGGAAGTAGGGGAGTCGACGGGCGCTCTTCAGGAGATGCTCAACAGTCTGGCCGAGTTTTACGACGAAGAAATTGAAACGGAAGTCGGCCGGTTCATCACTTTAGTAGAGCCCGTGTTGCTCGTGGTAATGGGAATCATCATTGCCATCGTCGTGCTGGCGTTGTACATGCCGTTGTTTGAACTGACGTCCGTGGTGGGCGCGTAATGGCGACTGCGAAAACGAATCCGTTGCCCGATTCCGAGGACATCTCCGAAGAGGTCGCGCGCGCGCGCGCCCTGGCGGTTCGGTATCGTCTCGAATTCGTGGAGATGAGCGAGTTCCGGATCGATCAGGAGCTGTTCCGATCGATTCCGGCGGACCTGATGCTGCGGTATGGCTTCGTTCCGCATCGACGCGAAGGGCGCTCGCTCGTCATCGTCGTATCCGACCCGACCGATCTTCCGATGATCGACGAGCTCGGCGTCATCCTGCGGACACCAATCCGGGTCACCGTGGGCGCCCCGTCTGCGATTCAATCGATTCTCAAGAAGAGTGAGAGCTCGCAGCGAGTTCTCGAAGAAGCGACCGAGGGCTTCGAGCTTCAAGTCCTGAAGGAGGACGAGACCGGCGACGAGAACCTGACGGTCGAACGTCTGACGAGCGACATCAGTCCGATCATCAAGCTCGTCGACTCAACGATCTACACGGCCATTCAGCGGCGCGCCAGTGATATCCACATCGAGACCGGCGACGACGCCGTGCACGTCAAGTACCGCATCGACGGGGTGCTCCAGCCGGCGATGCGGCCGATAGGCAAGCAGTTTCATAGCTCGATCATCTCGCGCGTCAAGGTGATGGCCGAGCTCGACATCGCCGAGAAGAGAGTTCCGCAAGACGGCCGGTTCAAAGTGCGGATGCCCGGCAAGACGATCGACTTCCGCGTGTCGATCATGCCGAGTGTCCATGGTGAAGACGCCGTCATCCGCATTCTGGACAAGGAGTCGATCAGCGAGCAGTTCACCGAGCTCAAGCTCGATATCCTCGGGCTTCCCGAGCAGGAGCTTCGACGATTCCGGAAATATATCCGCGAGCCTTATGGGATGGTGCTCGTGACCGGACCGACCGGATCGGGCAAGACGACGACGCTCTACGCTGCCCTTTCAGAGATCAAGTCGGTCGAAGACAAGATCGTGACGATCGAAGACCCGGTCGAGTATCAGCTTCGCGGTATCACGCAGATTCCAATCAACGAGAAGAAGGGGCTGACCTTTGCCCGCGGGCTGCGTTCGATTCTCAGGCACGATCCCGACAAGATCATGGTGGGCGAGATTCGTGATCCCGAGACGGCGCAGATCGCGATCCAGTCGGCGTTGACCGGACACCTCGTGTTCACCACCGTCCACGCGAACAACGTCGTGGACGTGCTGGGCCGTTTTCTGAATATGGGTGTGGAACCGTACCAGTTCGTATCGGCCTTGAACTGCGTCATGGCGCAGCGGCTGGTTCGGCTGATCTGCTCGCACTGCAAGCGCCCGACGCTCGTCGACGCGAAGGCCCTCCAGGAGGCGGGCCTTTCACCGGAACTTGCGCAGACGCATCGGTTCTACGAAGGCACGGGATGCGTGGAATGCGGCGGCACGGGGTTCAAGGGACGGACCGCGATCTGTGAACTGCTCAATCTGTCGGATCGCATTCGCGAAATGATCCTCGAGCGTCGCCCCGCCTCGGAAGTCAAGAAAGCGGCCCACGAAGAGGGCATGCGCTTCCTGCGAGAGTCGGCGATCGAAAAGGTGCTTACGGGTCTGACGACGCTACGCGAAATCAACAAGGTGACTTTCGTCGAATGAGTATTCTCGCGTCCTGGCTGGCAAGTCCACCCCTTGAAGCGGCGCTCGAGATCTCGCCGGCGGCGGTGTCGGTCGCGGTTCTCGGCGGCCGCAGCGGAAACCCGGTGGTGCAGGGTTACGCCGTTGAGCCGCTGCCCGCTGGCGCCGTTACGCCGTCGTTGACGTCAACGAATATTTCCGATCGTGATGCGGTCGGGCGTGCGGTGACCGCCGCGTGCCAGAGCCTGGGGCTGAAACCGAAGCGTATCGCGTTGGTGATTCCCGATGTTGCGGCCAAGGTGTCGCTGGTCAAGTTCGAGCAGACACCGTCGCGGCGTGAGGATCTCAATCAATTGATTCGTTGGCAGGTGAAGAAATCGACGCCGTTCCCTGTTGACGACGCGTGTCTCAGCTACACGCCCGGCGCGCGCAGTGCGAACGGCAGCGAGTTCGTTGTCGTTATCGCGCGACGGGAGATCGTCCGAGAGTACGAGACGGTCTGCGAACAGGTCGGCATCGAGGCGGGGCTCATCGATATCTCCACCTTCGGCGTGATCAATCTGTTTCTCAGCTCCAATCTGGGAACCGCTGGGGACTGGCTCGTCGTGCATATGCGGCCGGAGTACACATCGATTGCGATTCTGCGCCGCGACGACTTGCTCTTCTTCCGGAATCGCGCTGAAGGCGATGCCGAAGCCCTGGAGGACGTCGTTCACCAGACCGCGATGTACTACCAGGACCGTCTCGAAGGCCGCGGGTTCAGCCGGATTCTGCTGGGGGGAATCGGTCGCCTTCAGGGAGAAGTCGATCTGGCGAGGCGCAACCTCGAGGCACGCATGGGAACCGTCGTCGAACCCATCGATCCAACGCGTGGAGCGATGTTGACGGATCGCATCCACGCAACGCCCGAACTGATGGCGACGCTATCACCGCTTGTGGGTATGCTGCTGCGAACCAGACGTGAGGCAGCCTGATGCTACGAACGAATCTTTCGACGCGCCCGTTTTACAACATGCGGGCCGTGCACCTGGCATTGGGCGCGCTGGCGCTCGTTGTGGCGACGATGACGATCGTCAACATCGTCCAATTGGTGCGGCTGACGACCAGCGAACGCACGCTGGGTGCGCGAGCGCAGCAGGATGAGCAACAGGCCCAGCAGTTGCGCGACGACGCTCGGCGGATCCGCTCGCAGATCGACGCGAAGGAATTGAACCAGGTCGCAGCCGCGGCGCAGGAGGCCAACGCCATCATCGATCTTCGGACCTTCTCATGGTCGAAGCTGTTCTCGGAGATTGAGACGACCCTTCCCGAGAACGTGCGCCTGACAAACTTCCGCCCGGTGGAAGATCGGCAGGGAAGGCTGATCGTCAATCTTCGCGTGCAGGCCAGGCGCGTTCCGGACCTGGAGTCCTTCATTGACAACCTCGAGAAAACGGGGAGGTTTCACGACGTTCTGGCGGCGGAGGAGCAGACGAACCCGGAAGGCTTGATCAACGCCCTCGTCGAGGCGTTGTACGAGCCGTCGTCAGAGACACCAGCGCCCAAGACGACGGCAGCCGTCGCACCCGCGAAAGGAGCCGCCGGTGAGTGACGCGGGCCAGAGCATCGTTCAGCGCGTTCTCGCGGAGCACCGGCGCGTCGTGTACGCGCTTGCCGCCGGCATCGTCATCAATATCCTTGTTTTCGCCTTTCTCGTGTACCCGCTGCAGAGTGACGTTGCCAACGTCGAGCAGCGGACTCGCGCGGCTGAATCCGCACTGGCGGCCGCGCAAGCCGAGTTCGGCCGCGCCAATGGCGCCCTCACTGGCAAGGATCGCGCGCTCAAAGAGCTCGACACCTTTTACCGCAGCGTCCTGGCCAAGGATCTGACCGGCGCCAGGCGGCTGACGTTCGCGCGCCTTGCGCAACTGGCTGCGAAATCGAGCCTGGACTTCGAGCGGCGCCGGTACGAGCCTGTGGTGGAGCGCGGCAGCAACCTGACCCGGCTCAAAGTCAGCATGGAGCTGATGGGAAATTACGCGGACGTCCGTGACTTCATTCACGAGATCGAGTCGTCGCCGGAGTTCGTCGTGATCGACGAAATAAATCTGGCGGAAGGGTCTCAGGGCGATTCGATGCTTCGCCTGACGCTGCAACTATCGACTTACTTCCGGACGGGCGAGCAGTGACACCCCCTAGCCGCCAGCTCCTGCTGCTGCTCGCCCTCGTGTTGATCGTCGTGGCGCTCGTCGTGTGGCGTTCTCCGTCGGTTACTGTGGGTGGCGGCGGCGCGGCGACTCCTGCCGCCGCGGGTACGCAAGGGTCGCGTCAAGTCGATCCGGTGGCAGATGTCAAACTCGAGTCGCTCGAACATCGCGGTGAAGGAGAAGGGACGCCGAGCCGGGATCTGTTTCGATTCGAATCGAAGCGTGCGGCGTCGGCGCCAACAGGTCCTCGGCCTCCGGTGGATCCGGTGCCCGTGATTGCGCCGCCCGTACCAACGGGACCGCCGCCCCCTCCTCCGATACCGCTGCGATACATCGGTTACCTCGATCAGCCCGGGGAAGTCCCCAGGGTCGCGGTGCTTAGTGACGGCCGTGGCAATGTCTTCAACGGAAAGGAGGGCGACATCATCGAAGGCCGATATCGCGTCCTCCGCATAGGCACTGATTCAGCCGACCTGATCTACGTCGACGGACGAGGGCGGCAAACGATTCGGCTGTCAGGACAATGAGACACTCACATTTACGCATCGCTGCGATCGTTGTTGTGGCCGTTGTGGCCATGGGCTGTGCCGCGGGCTCGAGCGCGTTTAAACGAGGAGACTCGCTTGCGCGCCTGGGAGACTGGGATGCAGCGGTAGAGCAGTATCGCAAGGCCATCCAGGAAGATCCTGAGAACGTTCAGTACAAGATCTCGTACGAGCGAGCCATGCTGAGCGCTGCGGGTATCCATATCGACGCAGCGCGTCTCGCCGAAGCGCGAGGTCAGCTCGACGAAGCGTTGCGCGAGTTCCGGCGTTCCAGTGAGTTCGACCCGTCGAATCGAGCGCTTGCCTCGAAAGTGCTCGACCTCGAGCGCAAGATCCGCGATCAGATTGAAGCCAGTCGTCCGCGCCCGTCCGCGCAGCAGCTCCGTAATCAGGTCCGCGCAGGTGCCGCACCGCCGCTGTTCAATTTCGACAGCATCGTCCAGCCGATCCGCTTTCAGCAGGCGAGCCTGCGGGACATTTTCAACTTCATCGGCGAGGCGACGCAGATCAACATTACGTACGACAGCACCTACCAGGACCGTGTCTACACGATCAATCTCCAGGAAGTGACGCTGGAGCAGGCACTCCAGCAGATCGTGTCTGCCAACGGGTTGTTCTACAAGGTCATGAATCCGAAGACGATCATGATCATCCCGGACAACGCTCAGAAGCGCGCGCAGTACGAAGAGCAGGTGATCGTCAGCTTCCCGCTCTCCTACATCGACTCACAGGAACTCGCGCAGACCATCAACCAGGTCATTCGGCCGGTCGGCCAGGCGCTGGCGCCTGCCGTGACCGCGAACAAGGGCAGCAACACGGTCACGATTCGCGCCACGACTGCGATGATGGCCATCATCGAGCGCATGATCGAGACACTCGACAAGCCGCGAGCAGAGATCGTCGTCGACGTGCAAATCCTGGAGGTGAGTCGCACGCGCGCGAAGCAGTACGGTCTCGATCTCGGTAACTACGCGATCAATATCGCGTTCTCACCCGAAGTGGACCCGCGCGTCATTGCCGGCGGTGGTAACAACACCACCGAGAATGGCGCGACATTGAACCCGCGGCCGTTCAACTTGAACACCATCACGCGAGGGGTCAGCACCAGCGATTTCTACCTCGCCGTTCCGTCGGCTGTCGTTCGATTCCTCGAGACCGATTCCGAAACCAAGGTGATCGCGAAGCCGCAGCTTCGTGGCGCTGAAGGATCCGATCTCAAGCTGAACCTGGGTGAAGATATTCCGGTGCCGTCGACGACGTTCACGCCGTTGGCGCAAGGTGGAGCGAACTTCAATCCGCTGACGTCCTTTACCTATCGCCCCGTCGGCGTCACCGTGCAGATGACTCCGCGAGTCAGCATCGAAGGCGACATTCAGCTCAAGCTGATGATCGAGAGCAGCAACCTTGGAGCTGGAATTACCATCGCCGGCCAGGAGCTTCCGTCGTTCGGTTCGCGGAAGGTCGAGACGGATCTTCGTCTTCGAGAAGGTGAGTCCACGCTGCTAGCCGGATTGCTTCAGGAGCAGCAGCGCCGCCAGCTCTCGGGGATCCCATGGGTGATGCACCTGCCGGTGATCAAGCAGCTCTTCTCGAACAACGATCAGTCGATCCAACAGTCCGACGTGGTCATGCTGCTGACACCCAGAATCGTACGGTCGCGAGAGTTCACCGCCAACGATCTTGGTCCAATCTACATCGGCACTCAGTCGAACCTCGGGCTGAGTGGGCCACCACCGCTCATCGGTCAAGCCGCGCCGGCCACCGAGCCCGCGCAAGGCGCCGCGCCAGCAGCGCCGCCGGCAGGGGCAGCAACAGCGCCAGCGGGAGGGGCAGCAGTGCCTCCTGCAGCACCAGCGCCTCCTGCGGCTCCGCCGCTCGCGCCACCGGCTGCTCCACAGTTCCCTGCGAATCCGCCCGCTGCGCCGCCGCAAGCTGGCGCGAACCCGTCGCCCGTTCCGGCGCCGCCCGCAGGTGCATCAGTGCCAGGACCAACATCAGTCTCGGCGGGACAGATCGTGATGTCCGTTCCCGGTCCTGAATTCCGGCTGGGTGGAGGCCCGTATCTCGTTCCCGTCTCAATTACGGGCGCATCTCAGTTGTCGGGTATCACGTTGACGATCACCTACAACCCCGCGGCGGTCCGCCTCGTGAACGTGCAAGAGGGCAGCTTCATGCGTGCGGGTGGCGTCGGCGCGTCGTTCAGTCAGCAACCAGACCCGGTGGCCGGTCGCGTCGATATCGCCATCGTCCGCCGCGGTGACGTCACCGGAGTGGCGGGAACGGGCTTGCTGGCCGGACTCCTATTCGAGCCGGTGGCAGCGGGTCAGGCGAACCTCTCCGTAACCGGATCGGCGAGCGGACCGAATGGTGCTCCCGTCAGTTTGCAGTTTGCCGCGGTGACGCCCGTGAGAGTGCCGTGAAGAATCACAGTGGGTTCACGTTCATCGAGCTCGTCGTCGTGACGGCGATCCTGCTGGTGCTCGCGTCGACCGTGATGCCCCTCGTCCAGGTTACAGCGCAGCGTCAGCGCGAAGCGGAATTGCGCCGGGACCTGCGCGAGATGCGCACGGCGCTCGACAAGTTCAAGGACGCAGTCGATCAGGGGCTCATTCCCTCGACTGAGCTCGAGCCGGCCAACGAAGGATATCCACCAAAGCTCGAAACGCTGGTCGAGGGTGTGTCTGTCGCCAACGACGCGTCAGGGCGGAAGCTGAAGTTCCTGCGACGCATTCCTGTCGATCCGATAACGATGGACGAGTGGGGGCTGCGATCGTATCAAGACGATCCCGACGCGACGTCATGGGGTGGACAGAACGTCTTCGATATCTACACGAAGAGCGAGGGCACTGCGCTCGATGGGACGAAGTACAGAGACTGGTAGAGCGATGGTGAGAGGACTTGGCACACAGTCGCGCGGCTTCACACTGATCGAGCTGTTGATCGTGATGGTCCTGCTCGTTCTGCTGGCGGGTATCAGCCTGGCCGTGTACGGGAACAGCGTGCAGCGTGGCAAAGAAGCCGCCCTCGCCGAGGATCTCTTCCAGATGCGAAAGGCTATCGACGAGTACTACGCCGACAAGGGCAAGTACCCAACCGATCTTGAAACGCTCGTGACGGAGAAATACTTGCGGAGCATCGCCCGCGATCCGTTTACCAATTCGGCCGATACCTGGCAGCAGATACCGTCGGAGCCGAACGCGGCGAATCCGGCGGCCGAGCCCGGGATCTCGGACGTGAAAAGCGGCTCCGATCAAACAGGGCTCAATGGCAAGCCCTACTCTGAGTGGGAATGAAGATGCTGAGTCGAATCATTTTCGGATGCGCGGTCGTGCTGGCCTGGGTGGCTATCGCGTGCGACACGGTGCCGTTGACTGCGCCTTCGGGCTCTGCCGTGACGATCTCGGTTGCAAACAACATCGTGCCGCTGGGCGGGGCGACGGAGGTCACGGCATTCGTCTCGGAGCAGGGTGGTACGGCGGTTCAGAACGGCACCACGGTCCGTTTCACAACCAACCTAGGTCGAATGGAGCCGATCGAAGCGCAAACGAAGAATGGTTACGCCGTCACGACGTTCGTGGCCGGTGATGTTTCAGGCGTCGCAGACGTCACGGCATCCTCCGGCTCGATCGGTGCCGGCACGCCGTCGACCGGTGGCGGCACCGGAGGGACTACGCCTACGGCGGTGGGCAGTAATTCGGTGAAGATCACTGTCGGAGCCGCGGCATCGGAAACGGTCGTGTTGAATGCCTCTCCAACGCAGGTGCCAGTTGGAGGCGGAACGGTGACCCTGATTGCGTCGGTCCTGGACATCAACGGCAACAGGCTTCGCAATATACCTGTGAACTTCTCATCAGACGCGGGCACGTTGTCGGCGACCGTCGCGAACACGGATGCCAATGGTGAAGCGAGAGTCGAGCTGACTACGAACCGCGAAGCCAACGTTACGGCTCGCGCGGCAGCAAAGTCCGCGACGCTCAAGATCATCATTCAGGCTCCGGCGACGGTTGCGCTCAGTGCAAATCCGTCCACAGTGCCACCGAGTGGCGGGACGGTGACACTCACTGCTGTGGTGCTGGATGCGAGTGGCAACAGACTGGCCAACGTGCCTGTGAGCTTCTCGACCACGGCCGGGACGTTGTCGGCAACACAGGCGACGACGAATGCAAACGGTGAAGCCACTGTGGAACTGGTCACCAACGGCGCAACGACGGTCACCGCTCGAGCGGGCACCGTGTCGGGCACGGCGCAAATCACCCCCGGCGGCGCTATTTCGCTCACGGTGAGCCCAACCACAGGAGCGATCGGCACGACGTTCAACTTCACGGTCACGCCGGCTCAAGGCGCTCAGAATGTTGTGGTGGACTTTGGAGATCAAAGTAGTCAGGATCTTGGTGCGATTACTTCAACATCGACTGTCGGCCACCGTTACGGGACGCCCGGCACCTATGTGGTTCGTGCCACTCAAAACAATGTTGGAGGCGCAGCCAGTTCTGCCGTCGTGACAGTCACGGTCACTCAATAGCGATGGGATGACGATGCACCTGCGGCGGTGCGAATCGGGCTACGCCATGGTGGCCTTGTTGGTCGCCATGAGCGTGATGGCTATCGCGCTGAGCACGGCGATGCCTGTGTTTTCGACCGTCGCACGGCGCGAACGCGAGGCCGAACTGGTCTTCCGGGGAGAGCAGTACGCACGGGCCATCGCGATGTTTCAGCGCAAGTACGGCAACGCGTTGCCGCCCGATGTCAACGTTCTGATCGACCAGAAGTTTCTTCGCAAGAAGTACAAGGATCCGATCACGGGCGACGACTTTCGCTTCATGGGACCGGGCAGTCCCGAGTTAGCGCAAGCCCTCAGCACGACACCGCAGCAGGCATTGGATGCGGCGAGGGGTCGCGGTTCTGGCGGCAGGGGAGTGACGCCGCAAGGGACGCAAGGGCCGCTAGGGAGAGGAGCACAGGGTGCTACTCAGGCACAGGGTGCTACTCAAGGGTTCGGTCGCGGCACGGGGTCTACCGGCACGACCACGATGCCGGGCGGACGCGGTCCATTGACGGCCGCTGGCCAGGCCGCCTCGGCACAAGCTGCCGGAGGCATCGTGGCGGTCGCGAGCAAGAGCACCGAAACGTCGTTCCGCCTCTACAACGGCAAGAGCAAATACAACGAGTGGATTTTTATGGCCGTGTCTGCCACGACGGCGGCCGGTGGACGAGGTGCCCAGGCTCCTGGTGCGCGCGGGGGCGCAGCAGGTGGTCGCGGCGGTACGCTGCCAGGGGGCCGCGGTGCTCTGCCGGGCGGGCGCGGTCCGTTGCCGGGCGGGGGCGGCCCCACATCACCGCCAGTCGGTCCTCGTGGGCGCGGTGGGTTCTCACCGATCGGCGGGCGCTAGAACGTCCCCATTCCAAACTCGGCTCGCACTTCACGACTTCAACGCGTCCATGACGGCATCGTGGAGTGCCGGGCGAATCTGTTTGATCGCGTCGTTGTCAGGACTTGGATGCACGCGATTGGTCAGCAGCACGACGTAGATCGCTGCGTCTGGATCGATCCATAACGACGTTCCGGTGAAGCCCACGTGTCCAAACGCGCGGGCAGACATCCGCGTCCCACAAGAGGACGTTGGGAGCATCGTGTCCCAGCCGAGCGCTCGAGAACTCCCGGGAATCTCGCTTCGTTTCGCGATGAACGTGCGCAGGGTCTGCTCCTGAACGATGCCTTGCCTGCCTTCCAGAATCTGAAGGAAATGCCTCGCACATTCGCCGACCGCCTGCGCCGTTCCGAAGAGGCCTGCGTGCCCGGCCGCTCCGCCAAGTGCCCACGCATTGTCATCGTCGACTTCTCCGACCAGTAGCCGGCGTCGCCACTCGTCATACCTCGTCGGCGCGACCTTCGTGCGCCACGCCTTCGGCGGATGAAACTGCAGATCCTGAATCCCACCCATCTGCTGCAGCAGCGTGTCGAATTGCACGGGAAGCGGAGCGATGTCCTCGAGGATGAAGCCGAGAAGGATGAATCCGAGGTCGCTGTAGATCGATGCCATTCGCGGCTCGTACGCCAACGTCGTGTCGCAGATGGCTCGTTCGAATTGCGCGCGACCGGCGTGCTCGCGAAAGAGCGGCAAATGCGCTGGCAGACCACTGCAATGGGCGAGCGCATCGCGGATGGTTACTGGTACGCCGGCGTTGACGTCACGCCAGAGCGAGATGTGCATCGCCACCGGATCGTCGAGACCCAGTCCACCTCGTTCTACCAGCCGCATGACGATCGAAGCCGTGGCAAGGACTTTGGTCAGCGACGCGAGATCGAAGACGGTATCCTCGCGCGTTGGCGGAGCCGCTGATTCGAAGGTGAGCTGGCCGAACGCCTGCCGCCAAATCGGTTGATGCGCGGTTCCTACTTCAGCAACCGCGGCGGGAAATGCTTTGTCCTCGATGGCGCGATCAAGCAACTGACGGGCCGCGGCGAATGGTGGCGCCACGGCGCGCCTCTATCGCGGTCCGCCAGTGCCGGCGGCCTGGGCTAGCGGAAGACGCTCGGGTGTGGAGGCGAACACACCATCGGCAGACAGGAGCACGGTCCCGGTCGATCGACTTCGATATCCGACGCGATCGACGAGCCCGCGCGTCAGCCATGTTCGCCACGCCTGGAAATGCTCGAGAAGAGAGGCATCGGTATCCGCGCGAACCGCCGCGGCAATTGAGAAGCTTGGATTCATTGCCGTCAGTTCGGTTCGCAGTCGCTCGAGCACGGCGGTCAACGCCGACTCCCTGAACGCCCGCCATTCGTCCGGGAATTCCGCTGGGTAGGCGAATGGATCGATTGCTTCAATCTCGTCGAGGCGGCTGCGCTCCGCTGAGGACAAATAGGTTCTCATTCGTGCCCGGAACAGTTCCATCGCATGGCGACTGTAATCGAAATCATCGCCAGGGAAGTCGACCGCCTCGAGATAAAGACCGTCGACCGCATACCGTCCAACGGCCGAAGTGATCGCGCTGACGAGGTAGGCGACCGCGGCGGGATCGAGCGGTGACATGTACACGCCTTCCACGCGTTCCGCATTGGCCCGAGTCCATCTCGCGATCTGCCCAAGATATGCGGGACTCCGCGTGTCGACCTTGAGCATCTCGGCGGCGATTTGCCTGGGCACCATCAGCCACTCCGGGTGCTGGTAAATCACGTGATCGCGGGACGCAGGGAGCTCGCCGGCCGAAGCGGCGACGTTGACCGAAATCGAGAGATGCGCTTCGAGCCCGTGCTCGCGCGCCAGGCGCAGCAACTCTGCTGCGCCATCGAAGGAATCCGAATTGCGCGCGCCGATCGTGAGAGGCGCAACAACCGCATCGAACCCGCCCGTTGCTGCTGATGAGACAGCTCGCTGGATGTTCGCAGCAGACGTCATCGCGGACGGCGCTATCCAGAAGGCACGCATAGACGTACCAGCGGCAGCCGACACCACAACGAACGCTGCGGCGACAATCACGACTGCGAATCCGACTTGAACCGAGATGCCCGCAGGAGGGAGCGAGCTGCGGAACCGACTGTGGCCGTACGCCATCGAACCTGCTGAATGTACCATACTTGACGCACACGATGTACGTATTGGGCATCGACGCTGGTGGCACGAAGACCGTGTGCCTTCTTGCCGACGGCGACGGCCGCGTACTGGCGCAGTCCCATGGCGC
>Ga0070667_100002744_pt1 | contig 15234 bp, 14 predicted proteins | sample KBSS33metaG_FD_64659 | JGI IMG/M metagenome (GOLD analysis project Ga0070667, IMG submission 64659) | Switchgrass rhizosphere microbial communities from Kellogg Biological Station, Michigan, USA - KBS S3-3 metaG | ecosystem: Host-associated > Plants > Roots > Rhizosphere > Soil ... | reverse complement strand
ATCAGGCCGAGGTACGAGTTGTTCACGACCATGTGAATGTAGGGCAGCTTGAACTGCGCGCCCACGGCCAGCTCCTCGATCATGAACTGGAAGTCGTAGTCGCCCGACAAGGCCACGATCTTGCGCGTCGGGTCGGCGACGCGCACGCCCAGCGCCGCCGGAATCGTCCAGCCCAGCGGGCCGGCCTGGCCGCAGTTGATCCACTGGCGCGGCCCGAACACGTGCAGGAACTGCGCGCCGGCGATCTGCGAGAGCCCGATCGTGCTGACGTAGGTCGTGCCGCGCTCGAAGTTGTTGTTCATGCACTGGTAGACGCGCTGCGGCTTCATCGGCACGGTGTCGAGGTTGGTCTTGCGCAGCAGCGTGCGCTTGCGCTCGCGGCAGTCGGCAACCCAGGCGCTGCGATCCTTCAGCTTGCCCGCGGCCTTCATCTCGCGGGCAACCTCGACGAACAGCGTCAGCGCCGCCTTCGCGTCCGAGACGATGCCGAGCTCGGGCGCGAAGACGCGGCCGATCTGGGTCGGCTCGATGTCGACGTGCACGAAGGTGCGGCCCTTGCAGTAGACCTCCGGCGAGCCGGTGTGGCGGTTCGCCCAGCGGTTGCCGATGCCGAGCACGAAGTCGCTGGCGAGCATGGTCGCGTTGCCGTAGCGGTGCGAGGTCTGCAGCCCGCACATGCCGGCCATCAGCGGGTGGTCGTCGGGAATCGTGCCCCAACCCATCAGCGTCGGGATCACCGGCGTGTTGGTCAGTTCGGCGAATTCCTGCAGCAGATCGCTGGCGTCGGCGTTGATAATGCCGCCGCCCGCGACGATCAGCGGACGCTCGCTGGCCTGCAGCATTGCGATCGCCTTCTCGATCTGCTTGCGCGTGGCCTGCGGCTTGTAGACCGGCAGCGGCTCGTAGGTGTCGATGTCGAACTCGATCTCGGCCATCTGCACGTCGAACGGCAGGTCGATCAGCACCGGCCCCGGGCGGCCCGAGCGCATCAGGTGGAATGCCTGCTGGAACGCACGCGGCACCTGCGCGGGCTCGCGCACCGTGACGCTCCACTTCGTCACCGGCTTGCTGATCGATTCGATGTCGACCGCCTGGAAGTCTTCCTTGTACAGGCGCGCACGCGGCGCCTGGCCGGTGATGCACAGGATCGGGATGCTGTCGGCGATCGCCGAATACAGGCCGGTGATCATGTCGGTGCCGGCCGGCCCCGAGGTGCCGATGCACACGCCGATGTTGCCGGCCTTCGCGCGGGTGTAGCCCTCGGCCATGTGCGAGGCGCCCTCGACGTGGCGCGCCAGCACGTGCGCGATCGTGCCGCGCTCGCGCAGGCACGAGTACAGCGGGTTGATCGCGGCGCCCGGCACGCCGAAGGCCTGCGAGATGCCTTCCTTCTCCATCACCAGTACGGCGGCCATCACGGCTTTCATGCGTGCCATTGCTCAGTCTCCTTGAATCGTTGATCGACGTTGCCGCATGATCGCCAGAGCGGGCCGCGAAGGCAACCGGGCATGCCGATAAGTGCTATTCCGCGGCGGAATGGGCGCCCGGCCAAGGCATGATGCCGCCCATGGACCGCATCACCGGCGTACAGCTCTTCATCCGCATCGTCGAGACCGGCAGCTTCTCGAAGGCCTCGGTCGACCTCGGCGTGACCCAGCCGACCGCGACCAAGCACGTCGCCGCGGTCGAGGCGCGCCTGGGCGCGCGGCTGCTGAACCGCAACACGCGCGGCGTCAGCGCCACCGAGATCGGCGCGTTGTACTACGAGAAGTGCAAGGCGATCCAGCGCGAGCTCGAGGAGGCCGACAACCTCGCCTCGCTGCTGCAGTCGCGCGTCGGCGGGCAGTTGCGCATCAGCACCTCGGTCGCGTTCGGCCGCCGCGTGCTGACGCCGCTGGTGCTGAGCTTCATGCGCCAGCACCCGGACATCTCGATCGACCTGAGCTTCGACGACCGCTACGTCAACCTCGTCGAGCAGGGCGTGGATGTCGCGATCCGCATGGGGCGGCTGGCAGATTCGTCGCTGGGCGCGCGCTACCTCGGGCAGAACCCCTGGGTGCTGGTGGCTTCGCCCGCTTACCTGAAGCAGCACGCCGCGCCGCGCGTGCCGGCCGACGTCACGCAGCATGCCTGCCTGGTCTACAGCAGCGTGCAGGGCGACGAGCGCTGGCAATTCACCGGCGAGGCCGGCCGCGAAGAGTCGGTGCCGGTTCACGGCCCGCTGCGCACCAACAACCTCTCGGTGGTGCTCGAAGCAACGCGGGACGGCATGGGCCTGGCCATCCTGCCGTGGTACGTCGCCCACGGCGCGGTGCAGGCCCGGCGCGTCGTGCCGCTGCTGACCGAGTTCGCGCTGCCGGTGCAGGAGATGCACGCGGTGTTCCCCTCGCCGAAACTGGTGCCGTCGAAGGTCAGCAGCTTCATCGCCTTCCTGCAGGAGCAGTTCACGCCCGAGTGGTGGAAGCTCCGGGCTTGAGCGCCTGAAGTGGCGCCAGCGACTCCCGCAGGCGCTCGACCGGGTCGAGCGTCGCGCTCGCCTTGCCCAGCGCCTGCTCGACGTCGCCGATGTGCACGAGCATCTGGCGCGCCGCGCCTTCGAGGTCGCGCTCGGCCAGCGCCTTGACGATGCGGGCGTGGTCCGCGCACGAGGCGCGCGCGTCGTGGGTCGACTGGTACAGCGACGCCACCAGCGTGGTGCGCGCGGTCAGGTCGCGCAGCAGGTCGCACAGCACGCGGTGGCCCAGGCACTCGGCCAGGCAGACGTGGAAGTCGGCGAGCAGGAAGGTGCGCGTGGCCACGTCGGCCGACGCGATCGCGGCCTCTTCCTCCTTGACGTGGTGGCGCAGGCGCCGGATCACGTCCTGCAAGGGCTTGCCGGTGTCGCGCAGCAGGCTCGAATCGCGCAGCATGCCGCTCTCGACCGCGCGCCGCGCGGCGAACGCATCGCGCGCTTCGGCGATCGACGGTTCGACCACGTACCAGCCCTTGCGCGTGCGCACCTCGACGAAGCCGCGCGCCTGCAGCTGCATCAGCGCCTCGCGCACCAGGGTGCGGCTGACGCCGAACATGTCGGCCAGCTGCTGCTCGCCGAGGCGCTCGCCGGGCTTGAGCTGCTGCGCGAGGATGGACTCGACGACACGTTGCGCGATCTCGATCTGGGTGGCCATGGCGCGCTATTGTCGGGGTGAGTCGGCGCGGGCGATGGCTCAGTGAGCCGCAGCCGCGAGCACCGCGGCCTCGGCGTCGTCGACCACCGGCCGGCCGTCGAGCACCGCATGCGCGCGCTCGCGGTCGATGTCGCCTTCCCAGGCCGCCACCACCACGGTCGCGACGCAGTTGCCGATCAGGTTGCCGAGCGCGCGGGCGATGCCCATGAACCAGTCGACCGAGAGCACCAGCACCAGGCCGATCGCCGGGATCGCCGGGATGGCGTGCAGCGTCGCCGCGAGCACCACGATCGCCGAACCCGGCACCCCGTGCGCGCCCTTCGAGGTGACGAGCGAGATCGCCAGGATCGTCAGCAGGTCGGTCATCGAGATCGGCGTGTTGGTGGCCTGTGCGATGAACACCGCGGCCAGCGTGATGTAAATCGAGAACGCGTCGAGGTTGAACGAGTAGCCGGTCGGGATCACCAGGCCCACGGTCGAATCGCGGATCCCCATGTACTTGAGCTTGGCCATGATCTGCGGCAGCACGCTGTCGGACGAGGTGGTCGCGAAGACGATCGTCAGCTCCTCGCGCAGATAGCGCAGCAGCTTGACGATCGAGAAGCCGCACAGGCGCAGGATCGTTCCCAGGACCACGAACACGAAGATCAGCACCGCAACGTAGAACAGCACGACCAGCATGCCGAGCTGCTTCAGCGAGCCGATGCCGTACTGGCCGACCGTGAACGCGATCGCGCCGAGCACGCCCAGCGGCGCGAGCTTGATCAGGATGCCCATGATCTTGAAGATCACGTGCGACAGGTCGTCGATGAAGTGCGCCACCGCCTTGCCGCGCTCGCCGATCAGCGCCAGCGCGCAACCGAACAGGATCGCGAACAGCAGCACCTGCAGCACGTCGCCCTTCGCGAACGCGTCGCCGACGGTGGTCGGCACCAGCTTCATCAGGAACTCGACGGTGCCGCCACCGGTGAGCTTGCTGGCGGTCTCGCTGTAGGCGCTCATCGCCTTCGCGTCCAGCGTCCCGGGGTCGACGTTCATGCCCGCGCCGGGATGGAACACGAAGGCCAGAACCAGCCCGAGCAGCAGCGCGATGCTGGTCACGACCTCGAAGTACACCAGCGCCTTGACGCCGACGCGGCCGACGCGCTTCAGGTCGCCGGCGCCGGCGATGCCGTGGACGACGACGCAGAACACGAGCAGCGGGATGATCATCTTGATCAGTTTGATGAAGCCGTCGCCGAGCGGCTTGAGCTTGACGGCGAACTCGGGCACGAGCAGGCCGAGCAGCACGCCGGCGACCAGCGCCAGCACCACTTGGCCGAACAGGGAGCGAAAGAAACGGGGCATGGGTTTCTCCAGGTCTGGTTCATTGGGACGACGCTGCCGGCTTGTTGGCCACAAGCTTGCATACAAGTAATGTATGCAGGCAACAGGATTCCGACATGCGGGCTTACCCTTGGTCGACCTGAGCAAGCTTCATGCCCCGTTCGCAGGCATCGCGCCCGCGCGCGATGGCGCCCTGCCCTAGCATCGGCGCTTTCGCCGACGGCCCGTGCTCATGCCCACCAACCGCGCCCGCCCCCGAGCCGCCCCGACCCTGGCGGCGCTGCGCCTGGTCGCCTTGTTGGCGTCTGGCAGCCCCGCGCTCGGCTGGGCCGAGGCCGAGGCCACCAGCGGGCTCGAGCATTGCGCGGCCATCGGGGCACCCTCCGATCGCCTGGCCTGCTACGACGCGCTGGCCGGCCGTGCGCCTGCCGAACCCGCCGCGGCGTCGCCGCCCGGCGCGAGCCCGCCCACCACGTCGCGGCTGGCCGCGACGGACGCACCGCCGACCGACGGCGCCGACCGCAGCGCCGGGACCAGCCTGCTGTCGAAGTACTGGGAGCTGGACGCGGCCGACAAGCGCGGCATCTTCAACTTCGTCGGCTACCAGCCGAACTACGTGCTGCCGATCCACGTGACCAGCCACATCAACCGCGCCCCGACCTCGCCGACGCAGGCCACCGTGCTGCTGCCCGATTACCGGCGCGAGGAGGCCAAGTTCCAGCTGTCCCTGCGCACCAAGCTCGCGCAGGATCTGCTGCTGCCAGGCGCCGACCTGTGGGTCGCGTTCTCGCAGCAGGTGATGTGGCAGATCTATAACGGCGCCGACTCCAAGCCCTTTCGCAACACCGACTACCAGCCCGAGGCGATCTACATGATCCCGACCGTCCCGGGCCTGCGAGAGCTGCCGCTCGGCTGGCGCTGGCGCTACAGCCAACTCGGCATCGCGCACCAGTCCAACGGGCAGTCAGACCCGCTGTCGCGCAGCTGGAACCGTGTCTACCTCGGCGCCGGCTTCGAGCGCGGCGACTGGTCGCTGACCGCGCGTTTCAACCAGCGCCTGAACGAAGCGCTGGCCAGCGACAACAACCCCGACCTCGTGACCTACCGTGGCCGCTGGGAGTTCCAGCTGAACTGGGCGCAGGGCCTGCAGACCGCCTCGCTGCTGTACCGAAGCACCCTGCAGGACGTCCGCTACGGCGCCCTGCAGTTCGAGTGGACCTATCCGGTCTACCGCGACCAGCCGAACGGCCTGCGATGGTTCGTGCAGGCCTTCCGCGGCTACGGCGAGACGCTGACCGACTACAACTTCCGCCAGACCAGCATCGGCGCAGGCGTCACCTTTCTGCAGTTCTGACAGCCGGCCCAGCATGCGAACAGTCAGTCGCGCGTGCCGACGGGTGCAGGGCGCCGGGCCATGCCTCACTCGTCGAGAAAGCCGCCCTTGTAGAAGCTCCACGCGGTGCCGTCATGCAGGTAGAAGTGGCCGTCGGCGCAGAAGTCCTTGCCCGGAAAGTACTCGCGGTAGGCGCGCGGAACGAGACGCGCGAGTTGCTCGTCCGTGAGTTCTTCGAATTGATCGGGCGTGATCGGCTGACCCACCCTGAGTCTTCGTGATTCCATGACTACCGTCGAGAAGCGAGCCCCGTGTATCAAAGAACGGTCAGGCCTCGGGTTCGTGGCAAACCACTTCGATGTTGTGCCCGTCCGGACCAATGACGAAAGCCGCATAGTAGTTCGCGTGGTAGTGCGGACGCAGACCAGGCGCACCATTGTCTTTGCCACCCGCCTCCAGGGCCGCGCGATGGAAGCCTTCGACTTGCCGGCGATTCTCGGCCGCGAACGCCAAGTGAAGGTGCGCCGGTTTCTCCTCGGTCTGGCACAAGCACAATGAAACCTTGCCGCCCGGTGGACAAAGCTCGACACCGTACGTCGGTGGCCCCTCCGCGACGACCGCTACGCCGAGCGGTTCGAGCGCCTTGAGGAAGAACGCCTTGCTCGCAGCATAGTCGCTGACTCCGAATTTGACGTGGTCAAACATGAGAGTTCTCCTGAAGTGTGTGGGCCTCCGCTTCAAGGAAGGGCCAGGTCCAGTGCCTCCTGCCAGGTGACCGGTTTTCCTTCGAACGAATGCACGACGGTCGGGGTTTGCATCGCGCTGCCGCTCAAGAGCCGGCCGGCTTCGGCGTGGTGGCCTTGTCAGCCCACAGGACGCCGCCGGTGGCCCAGTCCTGCTTCGCGATCTCGAACAGCAGGACATCGACGCTGTCGGGCGAGGCGCCGATCGCGCGCACACAGGCATCGGTCAGCGCCGCCACCAGCGCGCGCTTCTGGTCCGGGCTGCGGCCTTCGAATATCTCGACACGGATCGTGGGCATGGGGTCGTCTCCTCGTGAGTTGAATTTCAGTCGCGATAGCCGGGGTCGCTCGCGTCCAGTCCGCGCAGCAGTGCGGGCCATTCGATGTCGCCATCGCGCTCGCTGCCGTCGCCGAGCCACTGGCGCTGCGTGAGCGCCGCGAGCTCGTCGCTGACGACGCGCACACGCCCGCCGGTGGCGGCCATCGCCGCGAGTTGCGCCTGCGCGGCACGGTCGAGGATGTACATCAGCATCCACGCCTCCGCGACGGTGCGGCCGACCGTCAGCGGGCCGTGGTTTTCGAGGATCAGGCCGTCGAGCGTGCCGAGGTTCGCGACGAGCCGGGCCTGTTCGGCCGCGCCGAGCGCCAGCCCCTCGTAGGCGTGGCGCCCGAGCCGCCCGAACAGCCGCATCGCCCATTGCGAGGTCGGCTGCAACCCGTCCGGCAGCATCGCCAGCGCCACGCCCGCGCTGCTGTGCAGGTGCAGCACGCATTCGAGCTCGGGCCGTGCCGCATGCAGCGCGCCATGAATTGCAAAGCCGCTCGGGTTGACACGCCGGTTCGTGCCGTCGACCACCTCGCCGCGGGTGTTGACCTTGACCAAACCGGTCGCGGTGATCTCGTCGAAGCGCGCCCCGAACGGGTTGATCAGGTAGTTGCCCGGTTCGCCCGGGACCGCGGCCGAGATGTGGGTGTACACCGTGTCGTCCCAGCCGCGCTGCGCCGCGAGCCGGTAGGCGCCGGCGAGGTCGATCCGGACATCGCGTTCGGTGCGGGTCATCGAAGGGGGTGATCAGTGGGTCGAGTACGCCGCGCGCGCAAGCTGCGCGGCCAATGCATTGTGCCGCTCGACCAGCCGCGGCAGCTCGAGCGTCGCGAGTTGCCCGTCGCGCACCACGACGCGGCCGTTGACGATGCTGTGCTGCACGCGCGGCACCTGGCAGAACAGCAGCGCGGCGAGCGGGTCGTGCTGCGCGCCGGCCAGGCCGATCTCGTCCAGCGGTACGGTGACGATGTCGGCCGCCATGCCGGGCGCGAGCGCGCCGATGTCGTCGCGCCCCAGCACCTTCGCGCCGCCCAGCGTCGCGATCTCCAGCGCCTCGCGCGCACTCATCGCCGCCGGTCCTTGGACCGGGCCGTGCGCGACGCGCTGCAGCAGCATCGCCATCCGAACCTCGCCGAGCATGTGGCCGGCATCGTTGGAAGCCGCGCCGTCGACACCGATGGCCACGTTCACGCCGGCATCGCGCATCGCGCGGATCGGCGCGATGCCCGAGGCGAGCCGCATGTTCGAACAGGGGCAATGCGCGACGCCGGTGCCGGTGCGCGCGAACAGCGCAATGCCGGCCGAATCGAGCTTGACGCAGTGCGCGCACCAGACGTCGGACCCGACCCAGCCGAGCACTTCAGCGTACTCGGCCGGCGTGCAGCCGAATTTCTCCCGCGTGTACGCGATGTCGTTGTCGTTCTCGGCCAGATGCGTGTGGAGCGAGACGCCGTTCTCGCGTGCGAGCACGGCCGAATCGCGCATCAGCTCGCGGCTCACCGAGAACGGCGAGCACGGCGCGACGACGACCCGCTGCATCGCGAAACGGCCTGGGTCATGCCAGCGTCCGATCACACGCTGCGTGTCGCTCAGGATCGCGGCCTCGTCCTCGACCACGCGGTCCGGCGGCAGGCCGCCGCGGCTCTCGCCGACGCTCATCGAGCCGCGCGCGGCATGAAAGCGCATGCCGATCTCGGCGGCGCCTTCGATGCTGTCGTCGAGGCGCACACCGTTCGGGTAGATGTAGAGGTGGTCGCTGCTGGTCGTGCAACCCGACAGCAGCAGTTCGGCCATCGCGGTCTGCGTCGAGACCTTCACCATCTCGGGCGTCAGGTTCGCCCAGACGGGGTACAGCCCGCGCAGCCAGCCGAAGAGTTCGTTGTCCTGCACCATCGCCCGCGTCAGCGTCTGGTACATGTGGTGGTGCGTGTTGACCAGGCCGGGGATCACGACCTGGTCGCGCGCGTCGATCACCTCGTCGGCGCTGGCCGGCAGCTCGGCGCTCGGGCCGACCGCCTCGATCACGTGGTCGCGCACGAACACGCTACCACCGGCAATCTCGCGCCGCTGCGCGTCCATCGTGACGAGCAGCCGCGCGTTGCGGACCAACAGCGTCGTCACGCTCGGCCGCTCAGTGCGCCTCGGCCAGCTTGGCCGCCTCGACGGCATCGGCCGCGCCGCCCTTGCCGCCGTTGAAGTACAGGTTCAGCACCACCGCGGTGAGCGCGGTCAGCAGGATGCCCGACTCGAGCAGCGGTGCCAGCGCATGCGGCATCTGCTGGCTCCAGCGCGGTGCGACCAGCGGGATCATGCCGGCGCCGATCGCGATCGCGACGATGTACAGGTTGTGGCGGTTCGTCTTGAAGTCGACGTTGGCCAGAATGCGGATGCCGGTGGCGGCGACCATGCCGAACATCACGAGCCCCGCGCCGCCGAGCACGAACTGCGGCACCGACTCGACCAGCGCGCCCATCTTCGGCAGCAGGCCCAGCACGATCATGATCGCGCCGGCCGCGACGCAGACGAAGCGGCTGCGCACGCCGGTCACGCCGACCAGGCCGACGTTCTGCGAGAAGCTGGTGTACGGGAAGGTGTTGAAGATGCCGCCGATCAGGGTGCCGAGGCCGTCGGTGCGCAGCCCGGCGGCCAGCTCGGCCTGCGAGATCGGCTTGCCCGTCATGTCCGACAGTGCGAGGAACATGCCGGTCGATTCGATCATCACGACGATCATCACCAGCGTCATCGTCAGGATCATCACCGGGTCGAAGGTCGGCATGCCGAACGCGAACGGCATCACCACGTCGACCCAGGGTGCCTTCGCGACCTTGTCGAAGCCCATCTTGCCGAAGCCCGCCGCGAGCACGCAGCCGGCGACGATGCCGATCAGCACCGAGACGTTGGCGAGGAAGCCGCGGGCGTAGCGCGCGATCAGCAGGATCACGACCAGCACGAACGCCGCGATGGCCAGATTGTCGAGCGCGGCGTAGCCGGCGCTGTCGAGCATCGGGATCGGGCCGGCGAGCTTGAGCACCGGCGCCGCCACCCCTGAGGCCGCCGCGGCGGCCGCAGTAGCCTTCGCGCCATCGACCATCGTCACGAGCTTGGCGACGTCGACGTTCTGCGCGAGGTTCGGCGGGCCGCCCATCGCCCAGCCGATGCCGACGCGCATCAGGCTGATGCCGATCACCGCGATGATCGTGCCGGTCACGACCGGCGGGAAGAAGCGCAGCATCCTGCTGACCAGCGGCGCGATCAGCATCGCGACGATGCCGGCGCCGATGATCGCGCCGAAGATGGCGCGCGCGCCGTCGACGCCGGGGACCGCGCCCGCCATCGCGACCATCGGGCCGACCGACGCGAAGGTCACGCCCATCATCACCGGCAGCTTGATGCCGAAGAAGCGGCCGAAGCCGAGCGACTGGATCAGCGTGACCAGCCCGCAGCAGAACAGATCGGCCGAGATCAGCTGCACGACCTGATCCGGCGAGAGCTTCAGCGCGCGGCCGACGATCAGCGGCACCGCGACGGCGCCGGCGTACATCACCAGCACATGTTGCAGGCCGAGCGCGGCCAGGCGCGGCGCAGGCAGGCGCTCGTCGACGGGGTGGACGGTGGTGGTCATGATGGCTCTCCCTCCTGATGTCATTTCGTCGCGGCGCCGGCGGTGAACCAGCGGCCGATCAGCGCGCGCTCGGCATCGGTGATCTGGGTCGCGTTGTTCATCGGCATCAGCTTCAGCACCACGGCCTGCTGGTAGATCTGCTGTGCGTGCTTGGCGATCTCGTCGGGCGAGTCGAAGCGGATGTTCTTGCTCTGCATCGCCGGGCCGTGGCACAGCACGCAGCGTTGCGTGACGATCGCCTGCACCTCGGCGAAGCTCGCGGGCGCGGCCGCGGCCTGGGGCGCCTGAGGTGCCGGCGCGGTGGCGGCGATCACGCCCAGCAGCAGCGCGGTGCCGATGCCCGCGAAATGCCACGGCACCGGCTTGCCGTAGGCCAGCGCCTTGTGGCGCAGCGCGAACGACATGCGGATCAGCGCGCCCGCGACCATGATCGCCACCAGCACCAGCCAGTTGTACTTGGCGCCGTAGGTGAAGCCGTAATGGTTGCTCATCATCGAGAACACCACCGGCAGCGTGAAGAAGGTGTTGTGCACGCTGCGCTGCTTGCCGCGCTGGCCGTGCACCGGGTCGACCGGCTGGCCGGCCTTGATCGCGGCGACCACCGTGCGCTGGCCCGGGATGATCCAGAAGAACACGTTGCCGCTCATCGTCGTGGCGATCATCGCGCCCACCAGCAGGAAAGCGGCGCGCCCGGCGAACAGGTGGCACGACAGCCAGCTCGCCAGCACGATCAGCACGAACACGCACCCGCCAACGATTTCGTCGCCGTGCTTGCCGCGGCCGAGCGTGCGGCAGATCGTGTCGTACAGCACCCAGAACGCGACGAAGAACGCCAGCGCGGTGCAGATCGCCGCGGTCGGCGTCCAGTCGAACAGCGTCTTGTCGATCAGGAAGGTGCTGGCGTTGTACAGGTACAGCACCGTGAACAGCGCGAAGCCGGTGAGCCAGGTCGAGTAGCTCTCCCACATCGACCAGTGCAGCTGGTCGGGCACGTAGCCGGGCGAGACCGGGTACTTCTGGTGGTGGTAGAAGCCGCCGCCGTGCACGCCCCACTGCTCGCCGCCGACGCCCTTGGCGGCGTCCTTGGGGTCCTTCGGCGGCGTCAGGCTGTTGTCGAGCGAGACGAAGTAGAACGATGAGCCGATCCAGGCGATGCCGGTGATGATGTGGGCCCAGCGCAGCAGCAGGTTCGCCCAGTCGAGAACGTACGCTTCCATGCGGTGTGAGTCTCCGTGTCGTCGTCAGGCCGGTGATGCTTCAGCAAAATACAGGCCTGTATCGCTCCCTTGCCACGGCGGGCTCTGCAAGGTGTGAACGTCACGACCGGATGGGGATACTCCGGGCTCCGCGGCGACGCAACAAAAGTGTATACACTTCAATTCGATCATCGCATACGCGTTTACCCTGAGTACACCCGACCCGACGGGTCAGGAGCCGCGATAGGTCGAGTACGCGAACGGGCTCGCCAGCAAGGGCACGTGATAGTGCGAGCCCGGTGCGGCGAGGCCGAAGTCCAGCGGCACCTCGTCCAGGAACGGCGGCTCGGCCAGCGCCACGCCCAGACCGCGGAAGTACGCCGCGACGCCGAACACCAGCCGGTAGGTGCCGGGAACGAAGCTCGCGCCCTCCAGCAGCGGGCTGTCGGCGCGGCCGTCGTGGTTCAGCGTGATGCGCTTCAGCAGGGTCGCCGTGCCGGCGTCGAGCCGGTACAGCGCGACCGCCATGCCGGCGGCCGGGCAGCCGTTGGCGGTGTCGAGCACGTGAGTGGTGAGCTTGCCCATGGAGTCCTCGTTGGCGTGGTGCGCGTGGGTGGCGGCAAGCAAATAGTGCTTGCCGTACGAACAAAAGTGTATACACTTTAATCCGCAACGCAAGCCCGATTTCATCCGCCATGCCCCGCCCCGCCCCGAAACTGCAGGTCATCCGCCCCGCCCGCGCCGCGGCCCCGCGTGCGGCCGACCCGGCGGCGAGCGAAACGCTGACGCGGCGCATTGCCGATTCGATCACCACCGCGATCATCGAGCGCCGCCTGATGCCGGGCACCAAGCTGGCAGAGCAGAAGATCGCCGACATCTTCAAGGTCTCGCGCACGCTGGTGCGCCAGGCGCTGATGCAGCTCAGCCGCGACCACCTGATCACGCTCGAACCGGCGCGCGGCGCGCGCGTCGCCGAGCCCAGCGTCGACGAGGCGAAGCAGGTCTTCGAGACGCGCAACATGCTCGAGGCGGCGATGATCCGCCGCGCCGCGACCGAATTCGGCGCGGCGCAGATCGCGGAGCTGCGCGCGCACCTGAAGGCGGAAAGCCTGGCGGTGCAGCGCACCGACGTGCCCGGCCGCACCCGGCTGCTGGCCGACTTCCACGTCGTGATCGCGCGCATGCTGGGCAACGAGGTGCTGGCCCACATGCTCGGCGACCTCGTGTCGCGCTGCTCGCTGATCGCGCTGATGTACCAGTCGGCGCACTCGGCCGAGCATTCGTACGAGGAGCATGTCGCGATCGTCGACGCGCTCGAGAAGCGCGATGCGCGCGCCGCGGTGCGGCTGATGGAGTCGCACCTGAACAACGTCGAACGCAACCTGAGGCTGGACCCGCGCACCCCCGATCTCGGTGCGCTGCTGCTGCCCGAAGGCCTCTGAGGCCGCCTGCGGAGAACCCCAAGATGATGACCCAGGACTACCCGCGCGACTTGATCGGCTACGGGCGCAACCCGCCGCATGCGCAATGGCCCGGCAAGGCCCGGATCGCGGTCCAGTTCGTGCTGAACTACGAGGAAGGCGGCGAGAACTGCGTGCTGCACGGCGACCCGTCGTCCGAGACCTTCCTGTCCGAGATCATCGGCGCGCAGGCCTTCGAGACGCGGCACCTGTCGATGGAGTCGATGTACGAGTACGGCTCGCGCGCCGGCGCCTGGCGCATCCTGAAGGAGTTCGAGAAGCGTGGCCTGCCGCTCACGGTGTTCGGCGTCTCGATGGCGCTGCAGCGCAACCCCGAGCTGACGCAGGCCTTTGTCGAACTCGGTCACGAGATCGCCTGCCACAGCTGGCGCTGGATCCATTACCAGCACATGGGCGAGGAGCGCGAGCGCCGCCACATCGAGCTCGGCACGCAGATCATCAGGGACATGACCAAGGGCCAGTGGCCGCTGGGCTGGTACACCGGGCGCGACAGCCCGAACACCAAGCGGCTGGTCGCCGACCACGGCGGCTACGAGTACGACAGCGACTACTACGGCGACGACCTGCCATTCTGGATGCCGGTCGACAAGAGCGACGGCACGACGCTGCAGCGCCTGATCGTGCCCTACACGCTCGACACCAACGACATGCGCTTCGCGGCGATGCAGGGCTTCAACACCGGCGACCACTTCTTCACCTACCTGAAAGACGCGTTCGACGTGCTCTACGCCGAAGGCGACGAGGCTCCGAAGATGCTGAGCATCGGCATGCACTGCCGCATCCTCGGCAAGCCGGGGCGCTTCAAGTCGCTGCAGCGCTTCCTCGACCACGTGCAGGGCCACGAGCGCGTCTGGGTCACCCGTCGCATCGACATCGCGCGCCACTGGGCCGCCACGCACCCGGCGCCCTGACCGACCCACCCGGAGATTTCATCCATGGCCTCGCCACTGACACTGGACCGACTCAACCGCGCCTCGCCCGGCGAATTCGCCACGCTGCTCGACGGTGTCTACGAGCACTCGCCGTGGATCGCCGAAAGCGCCGCCGCGAAGGGCCCGTTCGCGAGCCTCGCGCAACTCAAGCACGCGCTCGTGACGGTGCTGCGCGACGCCGGGCGCGACGCGCAAATCGCGCTGATCCGCGCCCACCCCGAGCTGGCCGGCAAGGCGATGGTCGCGAAGACGCTGACCGCCGAGTCGACCCACGAGCAGGGCCGCGCCGGCCTGGCCGAATGCACGCCGGCGGAGTTCGCGCACCTGCACGCGCTGAACGCGGCCTACAACAAGAAATTCGGCTGGCCGTTCACGCTCGCAGTGCGCGGCCCGCGCGGCAGCGGCTTGTCGCGCCACGAGATCATCCGGACCTTCGAGCGGCGCCTGGCCGGGCACCCCGACTTCGAGCTTGCCGAATGCGTGCGCAACATCCACCGCATCGCCGAGATCCGGTTGAACGACAAGTTCGGCGTCGAGCCGACCCTCGGCAACCAGGCCTGGGACTGCGCCGAGCTGCTCGCGCGCCACACCGATCCCGGCTACGGCGAGCGCAACGAACTCACCGTCACCTACCTGACCGATGCGCACCGCGCCTGTGCCGCTCAGCTCAAGGCCTGGATGCGCGAATGCGGCTTCGACGAGGTCTCGATCGACGCGGTCGGCAACGTCGTCGGCATCTACCATGGCAGCGAGCCGACGCGCAAACGCCTGCTGACCGGCTCGCACTACGACACCGTGCGCAACGGCGGCAAGTACGACGGGCGCCTGGGCATCTTCGTGCCGATGATCTGCGTGCGCGAACTGCACCGCGCCGGCAAGCGGCTGCCTTACGGCTTCGAGGTCGTCGGCTTCGCCGAGGAGGAAGGCCAGCGCTACAAGGCGACCTTCCTCGGCTCGGGCGCGCTCACCGGCCACTTCGACGAGCGCTGGCTCGATCAGGGCGACGCCGACGGCGTGACCATGCGCGAGGCGATGAAGCACGCGGGGCTGTGCATCGACGACATTCCGAAGCTCGAGCGCGACCCGGCGCGCTATCTCGGCTTCGTCGA